>Ga0209490_10000099_pt1 | contig 94141 bp, 93 predicted proteins | sample MAT06_FD_187209 | JGI IMG/M metagenome (GOLD analysis project Ga0209490, IMG submission 187209) | Freshwater microbial communities from Lake Fryxell liftoff mats and glacier meltwater in Antarctica - MAT-06 (SPAdes) (version 2) | ecosystem: Environmental > Aquatic > Freshwater > Ice > Liftoff...
GTTGCACTGTCATAATTTCAAAATGATAGAGCGTTTTTTAGGCCTGCGATATGCATAACGCCTCAATTGGACATGCTCGCTAGACCTGACAGCTGGAGTTTTGACTCAGGCTCCTAGTAAAGGAGCTCATCCTGGCGAAAGTGGATTATCCTGTCTTGATTATTTATTACAAGACAAGCAAACCATTTCCGATGATTTCGGCATTTTTCTCGGTACCTCGCATAGGATGCACCCGCAAGTCTGCCAATTCATTTCGGATTCTTTCTACGAGGGCAGGTTACTGTCGCACGAGATTACAAAATCGAGAGTGATTGAAGTAGCGCCGGCTGCTCAAAACATAATTTGCAAGCAGGCTGGTATCATTTTTCATGCAGTCGAGCACGAAGGTAATAGCCAGCATAGTGAAGAAGAGATTGACGCTATAGATTCTATTCTCCAAGCGCTTTTTGAGTGCAGTCTGACTACTTCGGGCAAACTGGACTCGCGCAGGATTATTTTAGCTGATGTTTTGATCGTCGCTCCGTATAATATGCAAGTGAGAGCTTTGCAGGCCAAATTTTCAAATGCCAAAGTTGGCACTGTCGATAAATTTCAGGGACAAGAAGCACCAGTTGTGATCGTTTCAATGTCTGCCAGCGACGCCGCTGATTCGCCTAGAGGTTTGGAATTTCTCTTAAGTAAAAATCGTATGAATGTTGCAATTTCACGAGCTCAGACTTTAGCGATAGTAGTTGCAAGCCCGTTGTTAGCTGCGACTCAATGTAACACTTTGGAGCAATTAAATTTGGTAAATACATTGTGTCGAGTGCGGGCTTTTGATCACACTAAATTCAAGAGCCTGTCGCGAAAAATCAAGTAAGCCTTTTCTGATTACGTGATCCTGAAGCCGAGTTTAATAGACTCCAATGATGATGGTCCCCGAAAATCAGACCACTAGCTAAGAGACATCTTTGCTTCTAGAATATCATTTGCTAGAAAGAGGCAAACTTGAAAAGAAGTAGGAAAAAACACAGCTCTGACTTTAAGGCTAAAGTCGCACTAGAGGCTCTCCGTGGCGAGAAGACGATAGCTGAGCTGGCCGGTCAGTATGAAGTGCACCCGCACCAAATACACGGCTGGAAGAAGGCACTTTTGGAAAACGCAGCTGCCGTTTTTGACCGGACACCGGCGAAGGCAGCGCAATCCGAGCATGACGTTGGACAACTGTTCGAACAAATCGGCAAGTTGAAAGTTGAAAACGATTTTTTAGCGAGAAAGCTCGGTCAGTAAGTCGCGAAGACAGAATCGCCATGATCGAGCACGGCAATTCAGGCACAAATTGCCTACATTGCAAGGATGATTAAGCGCGATGCTGCAAAACCACGGTGGCCTTGCAGATCGCCGAAACTGTCTCCAAGCCTTCTATTTACCTTGATCTTGAAGATGAAGATGATCGTGCGCGGCGTCTAATAATTCTCGACGATTCAGCGCATGCCTGAGATTTATCATCATCGGAGACAGTGATCTCCCTTGTTCAATTGATCAAGACCCTAGAAGATTTGCTGGAGACAAGCTAGGGCAAAAGGTTGAGCTACACAGGCACAGCCATTATTTCTTCGTTTGTCATTTCAGACATCTGGGGGCCTGTTTCGTAATTCACGATGCCGATTTCTGCGTAGCGCGGACGAATGCGTTCGGTGAAAAGTCCAAGGCGTTTCAAATTTGGAATAAGTAGACGGAACATGGCGCGGCGGAAGAACCGCATCAACTCTGAGTCCATGGCAAACTTATTCCATTCTTTTAAATTGAAATAGTTGCCGTAATATTCTTCGTAGAGGTCGTGCATTAAAAAGCGGCGTTGCAACAAAAGCGAAATTTCAAAGGCCAGATCTTCGCGCTCGGCACGTTCTTTCTCATTCAGTTCTGTCTCGTAGAACCGCTGTAGGGCAAGAACTCCGTAGCTTACATGGCGAGCCTCATCGGCGACAATATATTTGAGTATGTCGCGCAGAAGTGGATCAGCGGTGAAGCTGCGAATCATCGTAAAAGCTCCCAAGCCAAATCCTTCAATCATGATTTGCATGCCTAAAAATTTCACGTCCCAGCGTGAATCGGCTACCAGAGCCTCACTCAAGACATAGAGGTTTTCGTTGATTTCATAACGGCGACCGAGTTTTTCATCGAGGTAGCGATGAAACACCTCAATGTGACGTGCTTCATCCACTACTTGTGTGGCACCAAACAGCTTACCGTCAAACCACGGCACCGCTTGCAACACCTGGGCTGCACCATATAGTGCGCCCTGCTCGCCATGCAAAATCTGGCTCAAGATCCAGCTCAACATCGCGCGTCTTTGTGTGGCTCGTTCTAAGCCAGACTGTTTAGTCCAGATGGGCAATATCGAAGCTGGGCAATAGATGTCGGGCACAATTGGTGTGTGTGTATTTAGCGGATCGAAGCTTTGGCTCCAGTTGATGGTGCCGTCATCGGCGGCCCACTGACCAGATTTGGCGGCTTCATAGAGCTTCGACATCGCCGGGTATTGGCGCAAGTAATTCCAGTCGTACAGCACTTGATGGTTGGCGGTCATGATCGACTTGTCGGCGCCTTTAAACGACTGCAATAGAAATCCTCGATAGGCTGGGCCGAGGAAAGATTTGAGCATCTTGATATTGCCCCGGGCTACAGCTTCCGATGCCATGGGCCAATTGCGTTCTAGCGATAGTAGCAACTGCGAAAATGAGGGCACGGTCATTTGAGATTCCTTTTGTTGCAAGCCAGTCATGCGTGATCGTCCGAGCCCAACAATATCAGGCTACCCCCACAAACACCACTGGAGGTCATGACGGCAGAAAGCCCAATTGGTGCCATAATCCAACAAAACATTTCAGGAGAGTCCAGCTGGGCCTGTCAAAGGTCGCCCTAAGGCAAAACCTTAAGGCGACGCTCTTTCCGTTTCGCCTTACCATTTTGTGAAGCTGCGTCATCTGGCACAATTTCCATAATTTCTCTTTTGGCCTCAGCGGCAAGAAAGTCTTTGAAGTGCTCAAGCAATTGATCTGGGCAGCAAATTGCTTTTGTTACTTCGCCCATAAAGAAGTTTAGTGCCATGTCTTCAGTCATCTCATGGCGGGCAATCACCGGCAAAACTGCGTTGTTCATCCAGCGATAGCCTTCCTGCAGGGGCAAGATGAACTGATTGCCTGGCTTGAGCACTTCCACATTAGTCACACCGGCCTGCACCAGATGATTGGTCAGGCCCTTCGATAAAGGCAAAATACTGGCGGCCTTGGAAAAATAGACAAATGCTTGATAAGTAGAACTTTCCGACACCTGAAACAGTTTGCGCCCGGCCAGGCCGACAGATTGAAGAGCTGCGTTTATTTTTTCCCAGGTTTCTCTATCGGCATTGCGGTCTTCAGCTTTAAATTGCAAAAGCAAAAAAGACTCTGTTTGATGCACATTCAAAGCTCGATATGCTTTCGACTCTTTCGATATAGATGAAATAACTTCTTCATCGCTCAGTTGATGAAACTGACTCAGTTGTCGCCACTTAGCACTACCGACAGTGCGGGCGTAGCTGGCAAATCTTGAGGTAAACAGCTTGAGAAACAGTGCTCTTGAATCTAACGCGATTGCTGGTACTAGCGACGCTGCAATGCTTACTGGTGGCTGATAAGTAGTAATGACCAATTCCTCTGCTGAGTACGTAGGGGTGACATTATATTTAGTGCCGGAAATTATTGTCATCTTAGTGCCGATTGCCAAAATGTTCAAGCTGAATATGTACGTGAGGCACCATGTATGATGTGCAATCGATATATCAACCCGGTGCTATCATAGGCTTTCGCCCAGGAGAACTTATGCGCACCATCTTTAGTCGTTCCACCGCCGCCATGTTTTTAGCCGCCATTGCCATTCAATCTGGGTTGGTTTCAGCCGCGCCGGTTTCGGCAACCGAGTTGGCACTGACTCCAGAACAAGACAAGGCCGTGGTGGCAGCGGCTCTAAAACATCTTGAGGCATTCGGGGGCAGGCAACCTATACCTGGTGCTTACATCGCCATCTATACGCCTGGTAAGGCACCATATTTTAAAGGTGTCGGTTTGGCCGACTTGAAGACCAAAGCAGATTTTCAAACGCCTGATCGATTTCGCATCGGCAGTAATACCAAAACTTTCGTAGTCACAGTTTTACTGCAGCTCCATGACGAGAAACTTTTAGACTTAGACGATCCAATCAGCAAATTCAAGATTGGCGTTGACGTACCTAACGGTGATCACATCACCATAAGACAGCTGGCCGAAATGCGCAGCGGATTATTCGAAGCCTACGACACTAAAGAATTTAACGCTCTCAAATTCACAAAGACGATGAGCATCTCGCCTGACAAAATGATTGGCTGGGGTGTCGCCCACAAGCCGCTTTTTGCCCCTGGTGCCCGGTGGAATTATTGCAACACAAATTATCTCATTCTCGGCCGCATCATCGAAGTGGTCACCCACGATACTATCGGTAATCAAATTCGCAAACGTTTGATTGAGCCCATGGGCCTGAAAGAAACTGTCTTTCCCGACACCTTCGCCATGCCAACTCCCTATGCCCACGGTTATGAATTAGACGCCAAAGGCAATTGGGAAGACACTTCAGAATCGGTCTCGCCGGCAATCACCTGGGCGGCAGGTAACATGATTTCGACGGTGCCTGACATGGCGCGCTGGGTCAAAGCCTACGTATCAGGAACCACCAACAGCCCCGCATCGCAAAAGGAGCGACTGCAGTGCATTCCGATTGCACCAAATACTAAAATGGCCTTTGGTCTGGGTGTGGGAAATAGTGCCGGCTGGTACGGCTATACAGGTGGGCTGCCGGGCTATAACACCGCCGCCTATTATCTGCCAGAACAAGACATCACGCTAATCACCTTCGTTACCGCACAAAAAGAGAAACCCTTCCCTGGTGTAGCCAATTGCATCATTCGCGACATTTCTCGCATCATTACGCCAGATAACGTGATGTTTACCGATGCTCCGCCGGCCAAGCCCGAATAAACAGCAGCTGGTAACTCAGCCAAGAAACAAAAGCCGACAGCCGACGTCTCAGACCTGAACGTTCAATATCAGCGGAGTACAAGAATGAGGCGATTTTTTGGCACCCTTTGTCTGGCGGGTTTGATGGCTGGCAATTTGTCATTGAGCTTTGTAAGCGAGGTTCAAGCGCAATCTTTTTCAGGAATAAATCTGGCCCCTGGCAGCATTCGTTCGTTTTCGCCCGACGGACTTCAGCGGTTGCGGTCGCGACGAGTGAGAGAGTTCGCTGACATTCCCATTGCTCCTCGAATTCAGTCTTTTAACACCACAAATGATTGGTCGGCGCTCCCAGATACAGTCGCTCGCTGGCCCGTGCAGAAGCTGCCCCTCACCGTCTTCATTGGCCCCGGCGATGGAATACCCGGTTACCGTCCAGCTTTCCGCGACATCGCCATACAGGCGAATGCGCGCATTTCTATTCTCACGCAAATTCGAGGCGTTCCATTTAGTGCAGCAGAGCTAAAGAAAATTGCCTTGCACGAAATCGGTCATGCCATCGGCATCAAAGGCCATTCAGCTGTGCCTTCCGATATTATGTACGCCGTCACTTCACCGGCGCAAGCGGCGACGCTATCATCGCGCGACATTAGCTCGGTCAATCAAATTTATCGGTCGTATCCTGCGGTCTCGCTTCAATAAACTAACCAAAGCAACCTAAACAGTTTTCAAAGTGTGCCCTCCAACCCTTGACCTTTTGACAATAGCGTTAGGCTAAGTTGAGTCAGTCGAGGCGAACACAGTGCATCATTTAAAAGAAAACGCCGCCGGCGAATTTGAGCAATTTGAGCAATCGCTCAAAGCGAACGATGGTTGCGACATTCACTTTCGCCTCTCACGACCTGCCGCTGTTTCCAGGCACGCCGTGTTGCTCTTCCACCGTGGTCACGAGCATTCCGGGCGCCTTGGCGAGGTGGTACGCGATCTAAATCTGAAAGACACCTGGCTCTTCGCCTGGGATGCGCGCGGTCATGGCAAATCTACCGCACCACTTCGGTCATTTGATCAGTTGGTGATAGATGCGCGTCAGTTCATTGCTCACATTTCTCAGGCTTACGACATTCCAGTGGAAAATATTTCGGTGGTGGCGCATAGCTTTTCTGCTGTGGCTTTGATTGATTGCCTGCTGAAATACAAGCATCCAATCAGCTCGCTGATACTGTTGGCCCCTACTTTCAGCATCAATTTGTTCGTCCCGGGTGCATGGTCGATCTTAAGAACGCTGCATGCTGTCACGCCCAATATTTCTATTCCCAGTTATGTATCAGGGCGAATGCTCACTCGCTCTAAAGAAGAAGCATTGCGCTACGACCAGGATCAATCAATCACTCGAACGATTCCATTATCAGTTCTGCTGCAATTGAACGAAGCCGGAGTGCGCGCATTAGAGCAGGCGCAGCAGTTCAACGTGCCTACTCTTGTTCTCACTGCCGGCAACGACCTGGTAGCTGGCGTCAGTGAGCAAAGGCAATTCTTCAATAGTCTTTGTAGCGAAGGAAAGGCAATGAAGACTTTCCCGGCCGTGCGGCACGACATGTTTCATGAACTTGAGCGTGACGATCTGCTTCGAGCGATCAAAGACTACGCTCTCGCGCATTTCGCTGCCAGTAAAAACAATCAGTAATAGCAGTCAGTAATAGTTCGTAACCAGTCTTCGACCAAAATGCAGGTGACAAAATGAATACAACAATAGCGCAGCGCCCTCTTAATTCAGCACTCTGTGATGCCAAATTTAGTTGCCTGCGCTGGCTTTTAAAAAACATCGGGCCTATTAGCGATGGCATAAAAGTTGGCTGGAAATATGGCTTCGATTCGGGACAATCACTAGATTACGTTTATCAAAATAAAGCCAGGGGTCTTGGACCAATCGGAAAACTGGTCGACCGTTGTTACCTCAACTCGGCCGGCTGGAGCGGCATTAGGAGTCGCGGCATTCTTCTCAAAGAGGCGATTCTCTGGGGCGTCAGGCAATCGGAAGTCTACTCAAAAGCTGCCATCGAACTGGTTGACGTCGCCTCCGGTCCAGGAAGGTACGTTCTCGACCTGCTCTCATCGGGTGGTATCAAACCTGAGCGAATCAACGCTCGCATGTACGACGTTGATGAAAGAGGGCTTGAGCAGGGGCGGCAGCGGGCACAAAAACTCGGTCTGCAGAATGTGCAGTTTGTGCATCGCGATGCATTTGTCTCGAGCGCACATTATGCCCTGGGCAAAGCAGACGTTGCCGTGGTGTCGGGAATTTTGGAATTGTTTTCCAATAACGACATCGTTAGTCAGTCACTGGGAGCCACTCGCGATCTTTTGCGCGATGACGGCTATTTGATTTACACCAATCAGCCCTGGCACCCTGACTTAGAATTTATCTCCAAAGTTCTAACCAATCGCGATGGCGAGGCCTGGGAAATGAGATGTCGCCCCCAGCAAGAAATCGACGAACTGGTTCAATCTGCCGGGTTCTCCAAGTTGACGACCAGATACACTAAGGGTGGTATCTTCTCTGTTTCGGTAGCGGTTAAAACTCAAAGCTAACGCCAACCATTTATGAAAGTGCCGGGCGAAACCTCACACTGATCTAACGACGCTTTCGATATTGTCTTTTTGTGACCGAGACAATTAGGCAAGAGGAAATGGCATGAGTAAACCAAACGACGTAGTGCGCGAAAGTGCTCAGCCCTCACAAGCAGATATTGGTTCTGATTTGTCTGTCTCGCTGTGGCAGTCGATGCGCAATGAGGGCACCATCGGTACTACCGCAAACAATCGGCCAGACAATTTTGCCATTACAGATAACAACCACGATGCTACTAAAGCAGACCAAAAAGTTTTACCAGCCCTCGATATATTTGATAGCCAGTCGCCTTTACCCAAAGCGCAATTCAGCGAAATCGCCGAGCAAAGAAATATTGATTTGAAATTTCAGAGTGTTGATAGTTCATTCGTTGGCTCTGATCTCTATAAGTAAGCTTTGCAACAGCAGCGGTGCGACCGAAGGTAAACACTCACGTGATTTGCACCGTCTTTCCTTGACTGGTGACCGCAATTTTAACCAACGAGCCTATCTTTCAGGCTTATTTCACTTCTTGGCGGGCACATAACTAGTACAGGAGTGCCGTCAATTGAAAAAAATCTGCGAAATTAAAGAAGCGGTAAAGCTCTCTAAATGTATTAACAGCGGCCCCGGCGCCATGCAAACTGTGGGCGAGACCCAAATCGAGGTTGCTCCCTTTAGCTCTGCTACCATCATTCGAAAGTCGACATGTTGGCGAAACCTTATTCAGCGTTTGGCCATATCCTCGATTGTGGTTGGCTCGGCTATGACCTATCTCATCATTTATTTACTTTCAGGCCATCTGTTCTGGCATCTCACAGGGGTGCAGACCAATGAGTATGTCTATGCCACTATTAACGCCTGTGGAATAGGATTAGTATTGACGGCACTTTGCTATATGGAATTTCTTCATCGCTTTCTCGATTTGAAGAATAATATTTTTTATCTGTTAGCTGCACTTGCAGCCGCCGTCTTCGTCACTTGCACGCTCACTGACGGTTTGCAGGGTGTTTGGGTCACCACCGCTTGCTGCCTGGCGGCCTTAACCACTGGCAAATTGGCTCAGCAGGCAAGACAGGCTATCCCAAACAGTTTTCGCTACAGTAAAGCAATTTTTGTCAGCGCCATGGCATCACTGCCGGCAGCTTTTGTCAGTGTCTACATTTTTGCCAGCGCTGCTGCCGATACGAGCACTGCTCCAGTTGTTTTTGCTGATGGCACCTGTGGCGAAGAAATTGCCGCGGCTGTAGCTCTCTTTGTCTTTCTCACAATACCAGCCTACGCCTTTGCACGGTGCGCTCGGACCAACGAGGCCAAGCCGCTCATTGCCCTGGGCTTTCTGCAAATATCGCCGTTGATTTTCGGTGTTCTGGCTCAGCTGGTACTACTGTCTTCAGCTGTCAATGCAGTTCCTCTGGCTGTTTCAGGACTGGTTGCATTAGCCTTCGGCACACTTTGCGTGTCCTGGGGCTCGAGTGCAGGAGCGCTGGTGAACGGTGTGCACCACCGCCGCAAAATGAACAGAATCTCGGCGAAAACCGCTCTATCTGTCTCCGGCGGAGCATAACTTCAGATAGTCTTAGAGGTGCAGAGGGTTGGTCGTATTACAGCAGAGCAAATGCGTATGCCGCTTTGTCACAGCAAGCGTCTCTTGACATAAGCTGTTAGCTTGATAGAATGGTTTCAAGTTCCTCCCATTTTTTCGAGGTGAAGATCATGTTTTCCCGAAGTACTTCGCACAGCAGCATATCGCTCTAAGGGCTCACAGCCCCTGCTTTGTACTTGGGACAATTGATCTGACGGAACTAGAGTTTCTGTAATTTATTGTTGTATCCATTGCATTGGCATTGCCATGCTGCGGTAACCAACTAACTACGCATATCGCCGCCCGTTGTAAAACCGGAGCTTGTCCGGCTCTGCGCACCGTGCATCGTTTTTTACTTCGTTTGCAGCGAGGTGTTTTGCTGCGAACATTTGGAGAAATATATTGTTTGCCAACTTGCAAAAATCATTCAACAAGATTGGTGCCAAGGTCATCGTAAAATTTGCCGATACTGAATTTTTACGCGGCCGTCGCCAGCGTCAGGTAGCCCCTGTGCGCCTCAATATCATCACAAAAAGAGGCGAGGAAATATTCGAAATCTCAGTTCGCGAAGACGCGCACGCTGATCTTGAGCTTTCAGTTTTGGAGGTGTTAGCACAAGATAAACATCTGCTGTTGCTTTCGAGGCGACTAGATGGCGATGGAGTCGCTGTTCAAAAAGATCATTTTCTTTGTGGCAGAGATGAACGTCATCTTTTTGTGGCCGCTGTAGAAGGTGTGTCCACTGTTGCTGCGGCCAAAGACTCTCTAAAACCAGATGAGCTCTTGCATCAAGAGACTGGCTTAAACGAAGCCAAACGCAACCGCCGCAAAACAAAAGCGTTCAGACGTCAGGGCGAGTGGTTTTTCATTCCAGTATCGCTGGTAGTGCCAGCAGTGCTTGTTCGTTCGCATGAACCGCTGGTGCGCGGCACTGGTGGCAAAGCACACGTTGCACGCTACGCCTATCGCAGAGGCGGCGAGTCCGTCATGGTCTGCAACCGTTATCCACAAGGATTAACTCAAGTTGAACATGCAGCACTTGTCGCCAGTGACCCTCTAGCCAAATCTTTTGCCTGGCGGCAGATGGTTAGAGATGCCACGGTTTTCGTTAAAGGTTCAGTCCGTCACGCAGATCACGCCACCATCGTGCTTGCGCAATGGCACCGTGTCTTGATGAACACTGAGGTACAAACTGAAACCATTGCGTTTCTTGACTAATAGGAAAGGATAAATATGACCACAAAAATAATTGCATCGCCAGATAACTGGATTGAAAGCAATGCTATCGAACAACTCAATCAAACATCCCTGTTGCCTGGCATGCGCCAGGCAGTGGGCATGCCAGACCTTCATCCGGGTAAAGGCACTCCCATTGGTGCTGTCTTTGCCTGCGATGGCTTTATCTATCCACACCTTGTCGGCAACGACATCGGCTGTGGCATGGGCTTCTGGCAGGCTGACCTCACTACTTCGCAAATCAAATTAGATAAGTGGGTCAAGAAGCTCGATCCATTTGAATCAATGGGTCTCGACGCCTGTTGTGAACAGATTACTTCGGCCAAACTTGCCCCCACTAAGTTTGACAATTCACTGGGCACTATCGGCGGAGGCAATCATTTCGCTGAATTGCAGCGGGTGCAAAATATTGTCGATCCGGTCCTATTTGCCGATCTCAATATTGCTAAAGACGCCCTCTACGTGCTCGTACACAGCGGCTCTCGTGGCCTGGGAGAAAATATTCTACAAACCCATCAAAGACAATTTGGCAACGCCGGTCTCGAAGTTGCATCAACAGAGGCGCGCGATTATCTCGCTAATCACGACAATGCCGTCCGGTGGGCCCAGTTAAATCGCCAGGTTATTGCTTCAAAATTTATGAGTGCCATCCATACCCGTGGTAAGCAAATTCTAGACGTCTGCCACAACGGTGTGCATTTCGACCGTCAAGAATCTTTGTGGCTCCATCGCAAAGGTGCAGCGCCATCAGATCAGGGGCCGGTTGTGATACCTGGTTCTCGCGGCACTCTTAGCTATCTGGTGATCGCTCGTGGAGATCAGACTGTAAATCTTTCCACCCTTGCTCACGGTGCCGGCCGCAAATGGAAGCGCTCTGAATGTCGCGGCAAATTAGAAAAGCGCTATAGCAAAGAAGATTTGAAGCGCACCGAACTTGGTGGCCGTGTAATTTGCGAAGACCAAGCGCTGCTTTATGAAGAAGCTCCGCAGGCCTACAAAGACATTGATGTCGTCGTTGGCGATCTTGTCAGTGCCGGTTTGATAAATGTCATCGCCACCTTAGCGCCGCTGATCACATACAAGACTGGAGTTGTTAAAAGATGACTATTTGGTTGCAAATTAGCGCCGGCGTTGGCCCAGATGAATGCTGCCTGGTGGTGGCAAAAGTCGCCGGTTTAATTTCTGGCGAGGCAAAACTTAATCAGACCGAGCTACAGCTTATTGAAGCTGTTGAAGGAAAGAAAACCGGAACCTTTCAATCAATTTTATTTTCTCTTGATTGCGAAGCGGTGCCCACCTGGTTGCAGCCCTGGATGGGTTCGATTAAATGGGTTGGCACCAGTCCGTATCGCCCCAATCATGGTCGCAAAAACTGGTTTGTGGGCGTTCAGGTTTTACAGCCACCAGAGTCGTTTGATTATAAATTGAGCGATGTTCGCATTGACACGTGTCGGGCGTCAGGGCCTGGCGGCCAGCATGTCAATAAAACCGATTCGGCGGTTAGAGCTACTCATGTACCAACGGGCCTGGTAGCTATTAGCCAGGATGCTCGTTCGCAAAGTCGCAATCGCAACCTGGCAATCGAACGCTTGATGCGAAAGCTTCAAGCCGTCGACGAAGGAAGGGCGGCCAATTCTAAACTACGACTTCACAACCAGCACTCTAAACTGGAGCGAGGCAGCGCCGCCAAGACCTTCGAGGGCAAAGGCTTTAATCTCATGCCCTGAACTGCCTGCGGACTAGCCATCCAATCCCGCATTTGCTATCCTCTGCTGTCATGTATACCTTAGCTCACGCCGCACTTTTAATATTTGGCTTTGTCTCCCTGGCCCTCGTCGGTCAATGGGTGGTCAATCGTTTTATCAAAAAAGAGGAGCTAGAACAGCACCATAGCGCCGGCGAAGCGATGATGGGCGTGGTCGGCACACTCTTTGCCGTCTTGCTCGGTTTCATGATTGCTTCGGCCATGGACCGCTATAACGACGCTCGCATGCATGATGAACAAGAAGCGAGCAATGTTGCCAGCATCTTTCGTGTCGCCCGCGGCCTTTCTGATGTAGATCGGCCACGACTGAGACAGATTTGTCGTCAATATGTCGATGACGTTATCGAAAAAGAATGGCCTCTGATGGAGGAGCGCGTCAAAATCAATCACGGCTGGAAGACTTACCAGGAACTCTGGGAAGCCACCGTGGCTGTGGTGCCTGAGAATGACAGACAGAGTAACTTGCAACAAGGCTTGATTGCCTCTATGCAAAGTTTGGGCGAACATCGACGCGCCCGCATACTGTTAGCGCAAACTACGATGCAGCCGGCTCTGTGGCTTATTGTCGGCCTGGGGGCAGTAATTGTCATCGTACTGAGTTATATATTCGCTTCAGAATTTCCCAGAATTCAAGGTGCTATGACTACGCTCGTTGCCACGGCCATGGCGCTCAATATCTGGCTGCTTTCGGCTTACAGCAACCCTTATAGCGGCGAGCTAAAAATCAAACCGACAATGTTTTTGCTTTTAAAAGAAAGTGTAATGCCTGTGCCTGATACGGCATCACGTTATTTGCACGACGCCAAAGAAGCCAGCAAGTGATTTTTGCGCCTCAATGGCAGAGCAGTGAACGACTAGTTAATAGCCGCCCACTGCAATGAATTACACTTGGTGCAATTTCCATTTACCGACTCTGAACTGATAGAGCATGAGCAATCCCAACATCACTGTGGGAATGGCAATGGCATACCAGCAACCAATCGGCCCCATCTTGAATGTGATCGTAAGCAACCATGCCAGCGGCAGACGAATCACAGCCAAACATATTACCGATGCCCACATGGGCCAGGTGGTGTAACCCGCACCGTTCATGGCTCCCATTAAGATCAACCAGATGGCCACAAACGGTTGTGCAATTCCTACAACTTGCAAATATTGCACGGTGTATTCGAGCACTTGCGCGTCATTGGTCATGGCTGAGGCCAGTGGTCGTGCTCCGAAGAAGAGTACGACAGCGATTAGCGCGTTAACGCCGGCGCCCAACATAGCCACTTTCCAGCCGGCTTCTGCTGCTCGTTCTGGTTGCTTGGCACCCAGATTCTGACCGACAATGGTTGCGACAGCCATGCTCAAAGCATAGACAGGAAAACCGCCGAGCATTTCTTCTAAGCGCCAGCCGATACCCCAGGCTGCTTCAGTAGCAGTCGGATGCACAGTGTGAGCGAAAATTACCAGCAATACTCCGTTGCCACCAACCCAAGCCAAATCTTGCACGCATGCCGGAATGCCTATTTTCATCAATCGTTTGAACCATTCCATAGACGCTTCTGCAAACATCTTTTGCAAGTTTAAGCAGTCGCCCAGATCTGAGCGCTTGAGCAAAACAAGCGAGAGAGTTAAACCAGAGATGCTGGCGATGCCCCACGACATGCCGATGCCGGCGCAACCTAAATGGAATGGCGCAATGCCGAGAATATAGTCTAAGGCGATAACCTGCGCGGTGATTAGTGCCATGACTAGCATGGGCACGCGAGTGTGACCCCTGGCGCGGAAAATTGAATTGCTTACCCAGAGCACCGTAAATGGTACCTGAGCCAACAGATCATATTTCAAATATTCCCAACCGAGTCTTTCAACTTCGGCAGATGCACCAAGCAAATGTAATAGGGGACGGCAAATTAAAAGCCCAGTGGTGGCCGAACAGATGCCGAATATCGCCGAAAACAAAAGAGCCTGCCGGGCAGCCACGATTGTTTTTGCTTTATCGCCCTCGCCCCAGAAACGGCTGACGAGCGCGTTCGTACCCGATGACAGTGCCACTGCCAGAAGTATCATAAAGATCGAGATTTGTCCGCTCACGCCGATGGCGGCTTGAGCTTGCGAACCAAGTTTGCCGGCAACCCATATGTCAGCGAAGCTGGCAAAGGCGATGGTTACCATATTTAAAAACAGCGGCCATGACAGAGTCCAGATTGCTAGCCAGAGTGACCCCTGGGTGATCGCTTCACTGTTGGCATTCTTTTCTATGGTCAGGTCTTCTAATTTTCCAACATTTTTACCAACATTTTTACCAACATCTACATCGATGTCGATTTCACTTAAATGTGCGTTCATTTCATCCTCATTTAGCGGCCGAGGCCGCCTGTGTATATTGATAGAAACGTACTTAGCCCCCACTTTTACGAAAAATGGGCACAAAAAAACCAACAGCACGCGCCAAGCCCTGTGGGCAAGTTGTCGCAGACCATTGGTAGTCAGTTAATATCTCATACCTCTACCTTACCTTCTTTTTTGCAAAAGGCAATAGTTTGTTAAGGGCAGGAATTGCATTAAATGCTTGCACTCCGTGAAATAATTACCCTGTTACGCAAGTCTCTCGAGAAAGTTCCAATTAAGCATTTACCAATCGATGATGTCTTGCCGCAGGTGATCTCAGATCTCACCAGCACTGATAGCGGTGCCCTCGTACTTATCGCAGCACCTGGTGCAGGCAAAACCACAAGAGTGCCACCGGCAATCTTAGATAGTGGCCTGGCCGGTGCCGGCCAGATCATAGTCTTACAACCGCGCCGGGTTGCCGCTCGTGCAGCAGCGTCGCGTATGTCAGATGAGCGCGGCACCAGACTTGGTGATGAAACTGGCTATCAGGTTCGCCACGAAAGCAAATTTTCAGGGCCCACGCGCATCCTTGTTTGTACCGAGGGCGTTTTTCTCAGGCGATTGCAAAAAGACCCCATGCTTGAAAAACTTACTGTAATTATCTTTGATGAATTTCACGAGCGCAGTCTTGATAGTGACCTGGCACTGGCATTAGTGAGGCAAGTGCGCAATGAACTGAGGCCTGATTTAAAAATCATTGTGATGTCGGCTACTCTCGATGCCGAACCGGTCAGTCGCTATCTCGCCAATTGTCCGATTGTGCAAAGCCCTGGCCGTACTTATCCAGTGACGATTGAATATTTACAGTCGCCAGCCAACCCTGCCGCCCTTGAGCAGGCTGTCTGTGACGGTGTTAAACACATGATCGACACGACTGATGGTCATATTTTAGCTTTTTTACCAGGCGTGGGCGAAATTCGCAGAACGCAAGAGTTGCTAGAATCAACTGCTGATCGCGAAGATTTTTTGTTGTTGCCTTTATATGGCGACATGCCCTTAGAGGAACAGCACAGAGTATTGGGTGAATCAGGCAAGCGCAAAGTGGTGCTCGCCACTAACATTGCCGAAACTTCTTTGACTATTGACGGCATTACTGCTGTAGTTGACAGCGGCATGGCCCGAGTTAATAGGTTAGACGCTCGCTTGGGTCTCAATAGGTTAGGTTTAGAACGCATATCTCAAGCGTCTGCTGACCAGCGAGCCGGTCGTGCGGGCCGCACCACCAGTGGTTCATGCCTGCGTTTATGGACCGAGCGCGAGCATCGCAGTATTGCGGCATTCACTTCTCCTGAAATCGAACGGGTAGATTTGTCTGAATGCCTTTTGCAACTTTATGCCTGGGGTGAAAGTAATCCACAATCGTTTTCCTGGTTTGAAGCACCGCCGATAGCTAGCCTCAACCGGGCTCTGGAGTTGCTTGATCGCCTGGACGCCTTGGAGAACGGCAAACTTACAGCTCTGGGTGGCAAAATGGCGCTGCTTCCTCTACAGCCGCGTCTGGCTCGCATGCTTATCGAAGGTGCCAGGTCAGGTCACATAAAAGATGCTGCTTTGTGCGCGGCTCTACTTGCCGAACGTGATCCACTAAAGCGTTCCATTGAAAAAACGGGAGCGGCACACAAATCAGAATCAGATGTACTAGATAGAATCTGGGCGCTACGTGAATATGAGGAGCGCGGGTACAAGCACTCTTTTGTCGGCGAGTTGGTGGTCAATCAAGCTAAGCAGATTTTGCGGGCGGCCGGAAAGCTGACTCGCCTTGTCAGTGAGTCTGACACCTCCGGCAGTGATACAACTGTCAGCGGAGCTGACGAAGCGGTTATGCGGGCGCTGATGTTGGCTTTTGTCGATCGCATTTGCAAGCGCAGAGAATCTGGTGGCAAAACGGCCATCATGGTTGGCGGTCGCGGTGTCAAGTTATCTAATGAATGTGCTGTTACAGATGCAGAGTTTTTTGTAGCTGTGGAGCTGATTGAAACAGGACAATCTGATGCCACGGTGAGGCAAGCTTCTGCCATCGACAAAAGCTGGTTGCCCAAGTCGCATCTTACATCGACTACAGATGTTTTTTATGATAGCGTGCGCGAGAAAGTGGTGGCACTTAAACGCACACGTTTTTGCGACCTGGTTATTGATGAGGCACCATCGGCGATTCCTGATGACGTTGATGGCGGTGAAGTGTTGGCGCAAGCACTCAGTGCTGGTGGGGTCGATCTAGTTGCTTTGATAGATGAGCAGACAACTCAATATTTAGCGCGCATAAATTTCTTGCGTGAAAATTTGCCAGAGCTTGAGCTGCCCTTGTTTTCTAACGAACCCTGGCGTGACTTATTATCTGTCTGGTGCATGGGTTCAATAAGTCTAGCCGAGCTCAAGGCTCGTTCTTTTCTTTCAATCTTGCAGTCGCAACTGAACCGTGAGCAATCTTCAGCTATTGAGACTGAGGCACCCGAGCACATAGTTGTGCCGAGCGGCAATCAGATCAAGTTGCTTTACGAATCAGGCAAACCACCTGTGCTTGCCGTACGTATTCAGGAGCTTTTTGGTCTGGCAGCAACGCCGAAAATTGCAAAGTCGCGGCGATCTTTGCTGTTGCATTTGCTTGCACCTAATTACAGGGTGCAGCAAGTTACTGATGACCTTGCAAGCTTTTGGAAAAATACTTACAGCGAAGTCAAAAAAGAAATGAAAGCGCGCTATCCAAAACACTCTTGGCCTGATAATCCGCTCATAGCCCAGGCTGAGAGCAGGCCCAGGAAGCGAACATGATTGATTGTTGCTATGTTAGTAACTAGTGTTTCCTAGCAACAGTGCTAAGCTACCCGCGCCTGTTCCTAGATAATTGGTCCTGCGCCTCAGGAGCTGCATGTCTGTTACGAGAGCCATTACTATTCTAATCGCTGAAGATCAGTCGATCATAAGACTGGGCCTTAGATACGCCTTGCAAGCATTTAAAGATATAGCAATGGTTGGTGAAAGTGCTGATGGTTTGGCTGCCGTGCGTGATGTCTTGCAACTTAAGCCTGATGTGGTTTTGATGGATATTGGTCTGCCCATAGTGGACGGCATTCAGGCAGCTCAGCAAATCAAGGCCGCGCTGCCCAATGTGCGCATTATCATGTTTACCACATCGACTGATGAGGCAACCATTGTTGCGGCAATGGAGGCAGGTGCTGATGGCTATTGTTTTAAGGACATCGAGATAGAGAAGTTGTATCGTGCCGTCAAGACAGTGGCAAGCGGTATGTCCTGGCTCGATCCAGGTATTGCTGAACGAATTATTAGATGGCGGGAGCGGCAGCAAAACAAAGTTGCTGCAAATGTAAGGAATGCGATTCCAGACGGCGCCGACGCAGAAACTCAGATTTTAGACTTAGCTGCCCACGGCCCCAATATGCAGGCAATTGCCAGGCAATTTGGCTTGCAAAATCTGCAATCAGAATTAAGGCCTGGCACAGTGTTAGCTGAATGCTACTTGATTGATTGTGTGTTGGGGCGCGGCGGCATGGGTATTGTCTATAAAGCAAAACACTTGCTGATGGACCGGTGTGTAGCCATCAAGATGCTTCGTCGGCAGCACCTTGGCGATGCTCTTATCGTCAAACGCTTCCAGAGCGAAGCCAAAAGCCTTGCCGCCCTGTCTCATCCTGGTCTTGTGACCATCTTCGATTATGGCATGACCCATTTGAATGAACCATATTTGGTGATGGACTTTCACGACGGTCTGGGCCTAGATCAGATTTTACTGAGCCGCTCGAAAATTACAGTAGGACGGGCGGTAAATATATTTTCGCAAATATGTGCGGCACTTACAGTTGTTCATGAATGCAACATCATTCACCGCGATATTAGACCAAGCAACATTCTTATATCGGCTAACGGTCTTGTCAAACTTATCGACTTCGGAATCGCCAGAAGCTCACAAAGTATGGCTTCTAATCTCACTGTCGCGGGTCAGGTCATGGGCACACCGAATTATATGAGTCCTGAGCAATGCCTGGGCCGAGAGCTGGACGCACGTAGCGACATTTATGCTTTAGGTTGTGTCATGTACCAGGTTTTTACCGGCAAGCCGCCATTCTCTTCTCTGGTCTACTTCGATCTTGTTCGTCAGCACGTCGAAGATCTGCCGTCACATCAGCCTTCTGCCGAGTTGTTGCATTTTTGCCCAGAATTGGAAGCCATAATTTTTAAATGCTTGGCAAAAGATCCAGAGAGGAGATACAAGAGCGCAGCTCAGTTAAATAGAGAACTGACGGCCCTGACCGCCCATGCCGGCGTATAATTTATTGTGACTCTGAATGCCGATCTTTGATCATTTGCACGATTGGACCGACCTGTTTTTTTGTAACTGCCAGTGATGCAATCATAAGTGCCGGCAGCCATAAAACTGGCAACAAAAATCATAGCCCTTGGCGCCGCATGCCATAGGAGTCCAGCCAAGCGTTAAAGCGGTTCCGGCGGTAGCAATGCCTAAAATTTCTACGCTGTTGGCAATAATATTTAGCAATGCCTCAAGGTTAGGCAATGAACTTGTTGGTTCCAATTAGCTGACGCCCCCGAATATGAAAATACCATCTTAACTTACCGAAGCTGCGTTCAGGCAAAATTACATATGCTCAAATACATGTGAGACTATGCGCTTTTGCCGTCATGCATGTAATTAAAATCGTAACGCAGGAAGCCGTTAAATTTGGCCACTTTGTCATATAACAACCGTGCCTGTGTGTTGTTGTCCTGGGTGAGCCAATAACACTTATAGCAATCGAGATTCTTTGCGGCTTCGGCAACGGACACAATAAGCTTGCGCGCAAGTCCTTTTCCCCTTAGTTCCGAGTCGACAAACAAGTCTTGTAGATAGCACATTTGTTTGGACGTCCAGGCCGTTTCGTGCAGTAAATAGTGCGTTATTCCTAACAGTGGTCCGGTTTCGTCCTCGCGCACTCCAAATGCTCGCAGGGTGCCGCTCTTATTCATTAACCTCTGCCAGGTTGAGTCAAAGGTTTCGGCAGGCAAAGTTGTCTTGTAGAAAGCCAGATAAGCGGTCCACAGCTCGACCCAGCGGTCGTGATCGTCAGCGCGAATCTCAGTTACTACTGCTTCCATTGCATCCTCTTTCGCATTTATTGCACTGCTTTTCTGTCTTTAGTATTTTAAGCTGAAAAGCAAATACAATTGAGAAGCAATTTTCATTCCCTTGAACACTAAATTTAGTCGTGACCATTTGCGTGCACTTAACCGCTGAAAAGAACGTCAAGCAAATCTTGTGGGTAGGAATTAAGGCGCAGGTTGGCGGTATAAATGGGGTGAAGGGTGTCTACTGCATGCCAATTTTGCAGAATTATTATGTCTCTCACCAGTGGTTGCGCGAACTCAGGCAAGGCAGCGGACGAAGGCAAATGGCCATGATCGCTATTGATTTTCGCATGGATTCAAAAGAGATCGTTCTGGTCGGACATTATGCCCAGCCTCACGTTGAAACAACAGTGGCCCAGGCGATTCAAGTAATTACAGCGGCTCAAGATCCAATGGGATTCGAGATCTTTCTGCCGAGATCGGTTAAGCCTGAGGAAATTCACAAGGTCAGGACAGTGGCACAAGTTATCGGCTGGAGGTACAGTCCGGCGGCTAAAGGTGCAAAAAGCTGACGCCGGAGCTCATGCAGCCTCAGGCGAGGGAAACTATGGAGCGATATCGCAAGCTGAGGCTGCGCGTGCCATCGCCGACGGTGTGACCAAATTGGTGTCCATGCGAGATTATGGTGCCTATGTTGAAGATAGCATTGGCCCCGGCATCATCGGAGTTGAATTTGGTCAAGGCGGCCGAAATACGCTCTTGGATATTAAACTCCAGGAAACCTTATATCTTCGCTTGCGGGCGGTAATGTCGCTTCGCGCCTGTAGACAGAGAAAACCATGGTCTGTCGTTTCTCAAAACCCAGTGAAGCGTAGCTGGCCAGACCGGCCGTGTTATCTTCTTTTACATGTAAGAAAGGTGTGTTGCCGCGCTCAGTAATGTTTTGACAAACAGCTGATACCAGTGAGCGAGCGTACCCTCGGCCCTGAAAATCTGGGTGTGTGCAAACGGCGCTTACTTCTTCAAAACCGTCGAGCTTCATGCGCTCGCCAGCCATGGCGACAAGCTTGCCCTTGTCTTTTATGCCGTAGAAAGTACCAAGTTCAATGGTGCGGTCGGCGAAAGGGCCAGGCTGAGTCAGCCGAGCAAGTTCTTTCATCTCAACCACATCGTCAACAGTGAGCACGACCATTTCTTGCTTTTTGCAGTCTCTTGGCCTGGTGCATACCATTTGTGCTACGGCGAAGCTCAATGCCAATTCCCAATATTCCGGTGCTCTTAGCTCATGCTTGGCGCACAAACCGACACGTTCTGATCTGGTGACGATGCGACTTAAAGACGAAAACGATTCAAGCGACTCGTCGCGCATGCCGGCTAAGGTGGTAATAATTGACGGATAGCGCCTGGCCCGATCGTCACCTAGAGATAAGTCGGCCTGTGCACTCGTCAATGCATGCCAGATCGGATTGTCTAAAAGTTGGGATGCCTTATTTTCCAATTGGTCAGGGTCCTTTAAGCGTTTCCATGTCAATCTTACTCCAAATGCAGCCGTTTTGGTCGTTCAGGTTCATCGATTTTCTCAGGCCACACTTGTAGCTGTTCCTTACCTAAAACTACTCGCTTTATCCCTTTGGGAACCTCGATAGTCACACCGAGGGTTTCAGCTCATTTGGCGAAAAACTGGAGACTTTTATAGGGCTCACCAGGCTGGACGACAGTGAGCTCAAGTTGATCGCCGTTTATTTTCTTTGTAGACATATGAATTTCGCTGGGAAAGCCTGTGAACAGCCAACCACGAACGCGGAGCCGAATACCATTTTCATTTAGTTTCGGACGTGCTAAATGCCATCATACTCGACGGCTCGACAGGTCACACTCAACCTCAGTCTGTCCCGCTGGTCATCCCAATAACTTTGTAATAGCGGCGGCAATACCTGGATCTTTTCACTGTCAAGCGGCGTATCACCTTGCCCTTTGCCCCAAAAAGAAAATAGCCAAGAATTCCTGATCCTATTATCGCCCCGATGCCCACCAGCATTGGCCAAGACAATTTGTTACCGAATAGTCACGTTTGGTACCAGCGCCGGTGCGGCTGATTAAGAAGCTATGGTTGTCACCGAGCTAGGGAATAAAAACTTCATTCAAAACGTATTACATGATATACAACAATTCTGTTTTAAATCAGGTGGCAAGCGTATGCAAATAAATAAGTCTGTAGCGATTTTATTTGTCACAGCATTAATTTTCAGTTCATCTTCCGCGTCAGCGGCCGACACTGCCCGTGCGCCGGTTGTGGTCGAGTTGTTCACTTCACAAGGTTGCAGCAGTTGCCCGCCAGCCGATCATTATCTATCAACTTTAACTGAGACTTTTAAATCTGGTCCTAAAGTGGTTGTTGTTAGCGAGCACGTTGACTATTGGGATCATCTAGGCTGGAAAGACCCTTTTTCATCCAAGATTTTTACCGATAGGCAGCAGTCTTATGCCAAAGCTTTCAAGCAAAACACCGTTTATACGCCCGAGATGGTTGTTGATGGAAGGACAGGCTTTGGTGGCACCGATTCTCGCTCTGCCGTAGAGGCCATAAACAGTCGAACAAACGAGCCTAAATTAAATATTGGGCTGACAGCAGTTTGCGATTCCATCCACAAAATTGTAAATGTAAGCTTGAACACAGCTGTTTCGCTTGGCCGAGATGAGCAGCTGGTAGTTTTTCTTACCCAAGACAATGTCACTGTGTCGGTTCGAACAGGCGAAAATTCTGGTCGAGTCTTGAAACACACCGGCGTTGCCCGAGTGGTAAAACTTTTCGAAAAGCCTGTTAAGAAATTCTCGCTGCCGCTTCCTGCTGATGCCGGCATAGCGTCAATAAAGGTAGTGGTTTTACGTCAAGATACAAAATCTATGGCTGTAACCGGCGTTGGGTTAGCTGGAGTTATCACTTCAAAATGACGAATGAATTTGCCATCATTAACGGTGGCATAATCTTCTCGTAAATGCGAACCACGAGATTCGGTACGCAGCAAGGCCGCTTGGGCAATAAGCAGACCGACTTGAAAAATATTGCGCTCGCAATATTGTTTGGCCGACATTTTGCTTGCGGGCACAAGGATTGACGGTGACTTAAGTAAAATGTTCAAGCCCGACTGCGATCGCACAAGCCCGGCGTGTCTGTACATATGAGCGCGAAAATTTTGCACATCGGTTGGCAACACTATCTGCTCGTCTTGATGCCGGCTGATAATGTTTGTTGAATGAGCACTGCTTGATGCAATTAGCTCATCGCCAAGATTGAGAGCCATAACGCCAGCTTCTAAAAGTGAATTGCTCGCCAGTCTATTGGCACCGTGAAGACCTGTGCAAGCGCATTCGCCGATGGCAGACAATCCCTTCATACTGGTGCGGCCGGCCACTGTAGCTTTGATTCCGCCCATCATATAGTGTGCGGCGGGCGCAACAGGAATTGGTTGAGTCAGCAGGTCAATGCCGTATTGACTGCATGTTTGTAAAATATTGGGAAATCTATTTTTGATTTGTTCTGCGCCTATGGGCCGCATGTCGAGATAGACTTGCTCTAGATCGTTTTCAGTCATTACCGAGTGAATCGCTCGAGCAACTATGTCTCTTGTAGCCAGCTCACCGTCTTCGTGAAAGCGTTTAACAAATCTCTGACCTTTATGATCCAGCAGAGTTGCGCCCGCACCCCTGGCCGCTTCTGTGATAAGAAAAGAGGGGGCGTTGTGTAATCGTAGAGCCGTCGGGTGAAACTGTACGAATTCCAGGTCACTTAAAACAGCGCCGGCACGGTATGCCAGAGCGATACCGTCTGCGGTGGCTACAAGAGGGTTAGTGGTGCGTTCAAAAATCTGACCCGCACCGCCCGTGGCTAAGACAGTGTGAGTGGCCCGCACTTCGATTTTTGAATCGTCGTTAAGTAGAGTTGCTCCGCAGCAACCTTCATTACTAGTGCGCAATTCTATTGCGGTGGTGTTCTCTAATATGATCAAATTTTTGTTGCCTACGGCTGCCAGCCAGAGTTTTTCGCTGAGCGCTTCGGTAATCGATTTGCCGGTGGTATCTTTGTTGTGTACCACGCGAGCCTGCTTGTGCCCGCCTTCGAGGGCCAGGTCATATTTGCCTGCTGGGTTCTTTTCAAAGGCCACGCCAAGTCTGTCTAATTCAGCAATCAAACGATGACCATCAAAAATAATGCTTTTGGCCACTTCGACATCGGTGAGACCGGCACCAGATTTGATGGTATCGATCAGGTGAGCCTCAGGCGAGTCAAATGGATTGGCACCGGTCACTGCGGCGACGCCACCTTGTGCCCATGAACTGTTTGAATCAGAAAGCGCAGCTTTAGATACAAGCACCACTTTCAGATCTGCCGACTGCAGGCGCAGTGCAAGCATTAAACCTGCAATGCCGGAGCCGACTATTAAAACGTCGGTATCAATCACTGATGCTATGCGCTTGTCGTTCATGGTTGTGCTCCTAGAAAATCGAGATCATGCGCTCGATGGCCAGACGCGCTTTAGAAGCTGTTTCTTCTTCCACCGTCACGTGGAATACATCTTCCACAAGTGATCGGTGCAGCTTTTCTAGAGTGATCATTTTCATAAATTGGCAGCTCATTTCAGAACTGATCGGCAGAAATTCCTTATCAGGATTTTCTTTTTTCATTCTGTGCAAAATCCCGATTTCGGTTGCGACTACAAATTTCTTTGATTCAGAAGAACTTGCCAGCTTAAGCATTCCCTCTGTTGAGGCCACTTTTAGCACATCTTTATTGTCGCCACCCTGGCGCGCCACCCTGTCAAGGTAAGGGGTCAGGCATCCGCACTCGGGGTGAATCAATAATTCAGCATCAGGGTGCTCTTTCATCTTTTCGTCTATTTTGCTGGGATGCACCGCGGCGTGCACGTGGCACTCACCCATCCAGATGCGCATATTTTTCCGCCCGGTCATCTTCTGCACCCATGAGCCGAGAAAGACGTCTGGCAGAAACAAAATTTCTTTGTCTTCAGGTATAGATTGAACAATTTTCAATGCATTACCGGAGGTGCAGCAATAATCCGAGATAGCCTTAATTTCAGCGGTAGTATTGACGTAAGAAACCACGATGGCACCTGGATGCTCAGCTTTCCAGTCAATCAGTTGCTGCAAGTTTATAGATGCGGCTAAAGAGCAGCCGGCTTCAAGATCAGGAATTAGTACGCGCTTGGTGGGACACAAAATGGCGGCGGTCTCGGCCATAAAGTGCACGCCACAAAAAACAATCATTTCAGCATCAGTTTTAGCTGCTTGCTGCGAAAGCCCAAGGGAGTCGCCGACAAAGTCAGCCACATCTTGAATAATTGGTATCTGGTAGTTGTGAGCAAGAATGACGGCGTTACGCATTTTGCTGAGATATTTGATTTCATCAATAAGCGTTTGCGTTTGTCTGTCAATTTTAGAGAGTGTGTTCATCGATTTCAGTTGACCTCATGTACACGCTATGATTTTGCGATATCGAGTAAGCGTACTTCTTACGTTTTACCATTAAAATGCTCCCATTGCAGCTTAAATTGCCAAGGTGCAGATTAATTCGCAAGGTTTATACTCCAGCTACCCTTGGAACGCTAGTTTGCGAACATTTTCATTACTCGCTGGTGCTAGCTTTTAGGGCTTTCAAGCTTTCCAGTAACTGTATAAGCAACGGTAACCAAATACTGAAACTGTCTTTCGCTATCCTGCCACTAACTGAATTAGCGCCATTTGAGAATGTATTGAAGTCCTGAGAACGAAATAGGGCCTTTGGGAGCAAGGATGTGCCCACGCGTCTGAGTCGTTGTCGTTAGAATTACGATTACTTCCTGTATACTGGACGTAATTCGAGCCTTTCCTTAAGTTTAACTGACATTAAAATGCGACAAAATGGCTATTGAACCAATAAAAGTAACCGTTGATACCGTAGCTCTGGCCGTACAAGAAGGTCAGCTCGAAATAGTTTTGGTTAAACGCAAACGCGAGCCTTTTAAAAATTTGTGGGCATTGCCCGGTGGATTTCTTTCTGACGACGATAGCATCGAAGACGCTGCCACAAGAGTGCTTTTTGAAGAGACAAATGTCGGCGGTGTTTACCTTGAGCAGCTGTACACTTTCGGTGACCGCGGTCGAGATCCGCGTGCTCGAGTGGTGACCGCCTCTTATCTGGCTCTTTTGCGTCAAGACGATCTGGAGCTACGGGCCAGTTCTGATGCCAGCGGTGTGGCATGGTGGCCGGTGTTAGACCTGCCGCAATTGGCATTTGATCACAGGCGAATCGTTGAATATGCGCACCAGCGAATCAAATATAAAATTGAATATTCAGCTGCGGCTTTTAGTCTCTTGCCGGACAAATTTACTTTGCGCGATTTACAGTCGGTCTACGAAGCGGTTTTAGGGCGGCCGGTCGATAATCGCAATTTTCGTAAGAAATTTCTCAAATCAGGCGTGTTGCGCGAGTTAGATGAGACAACGCAACAAGGCTCTTTTCGGCCGGCCAGACTTTATTGCTTTTCGCAAGAAGAATTCGATCAGCTTCCCGATCGTCCGGTATTCAGTTTCTAGCCACTACATACGGTGCCTGCTATTTAAAGTTAAACGTTCGCTTTGGCTTTGCCTTTGATAAAGTCACTGCGATTAAGGACTGTTCCACGGAACTGTCGCACGATGTACACAGGAGTGTTTCTTTTGACCATTCCATATAGCCGAGAGATGTCTGAGTTAGAATGCCGAATACAACCGTGACTGGCACTCTTTCTGATCTGGTTGGGTTCGTTTGTGCCGTGTAATGCCAGTTCGTCGCCGTTGAGAAAAATAGCGGCGACACCGAGCGGATTTTTGTGAGTCTGATTGTAGGCTGGAACGGGCTTTTGTTCTGGATCAATGGTTCTGGGTGGCACCCAGACTGGAAATTGCTTTTTCATCGCTACCAGATATCTGCCTGACGGAGTGGGCTTGTCGACGGTGCCGATAGCGTTTGATAGAGTCATCACCCTCACCATTTCATCACGGCGGCCAAGGTGTTGCAGTTGCAAGACGTGCGTTGAGTGACTGCCTTTGTCGACTACTAGGACTGTAGGAGCGTTCGAACGGTAGCCATTTTTCTTCAGCACTCCAGTCAGAGCATAATGTCCATTGATAAATGGATATTGCATATTGGTTTTGACGGCGCCTGCGGGTCTCTTTGGCGCGGGTGGAGCGCTGAAGGCCGGCGCGGTAGCAGAAAAGCTAATAACCATTGCTACCATTAGAGAAAACTGTTTCATTGCGCCACTCCAAACCTGACCATTGCCCTGAATACGCTGGTCGGAGAAATGCTGTTTAAGTTCCACAATAAGTTCCACAGTTGGATAGAGATATCGATTATTTGAATACTTCGTATGGATCCAGGTCAGACACCTGCCACCAGTTTCTCAAGACGTCGCCCATGCCTACTGCGAAATGCAGGTGCGGAGTATTCGGGGGTGCATTGCCCGAAGTGCCTACGTACCCAATGACCTGGCCTTTTTTTACTTTGTCGCCATCATGGAGGTTATCTGCATATTTTTGCAAATGGGCATAGTAGTAGACGAACTTACAGCTGGGATCGGCCTGGTATATGGTTGTTCCGCCTGCTTTGCTCAAGAAAAGCTTGACGATCGTTCCATCTTCCACTGCCATCACCGGGGTATTTCTGGGGGCAGCCAAGTCGGCAGCGCCATGTTTGCTGCCACCGCGAATTTCATTGAAAGAGCCTTTTATTGAGGCCATGCTGAAACCAGCGATAGGCGCGGCCAGGTGTTTTGCTCTTAGTTCTTTAATCGCTGCTTGCGTTTCGGCCTCGGATAACGGTGCTTGCTGCACTTGGGAAGACTTCTTTTCGTCAGCAGCCGAAGCCTCTGAACTCAGAAATGTCATGTTGCCTACGAACAAGCAAGTTATTAATATTGGGAAAACTGATGGCTTCATTGTTGTGAGGACGATGATATTAGCTTAGAAGTTCCAGCGACATGGGCAAAAGGCGTTGTTCACTTAAACAACATACTTATGCCAAGCAAAAGAATGATGGTTGACACCACACGCTTAAAAATCGGTTCTGGAATTTTGACTAAGACTGCTTTTCCAAACCACGTTCCAAGCAGCACGCCGACAGACGCGACCGTAATTGGCAACCAGACTTGCACCAAATCCGCGAAGCGGCTAGCGAAGTAAACGGGCATTCGAGCGGCATCGACGATCAGACCAATTCCGGTTGCAGTTGCCACGTACTCTTTCTTTGTCAGATCAAATCCCAAAAGTGCGGCAGAACGAATACCGCCCTGATTACCCACTAATCCGCCAAAAGCGCCTGATACCAAACCTGCCAGCCAACTAACTTTGGGTGGCACCCTAATCTTTTCGGACAATCCAAAAGTGCCAGTAATTCCAGCAAATATAAGCAAAAAAGCAAAAACTGTGATTAATGCCGGATTGGTTGCTGCATTATGAAGCAACGCACCACTTAAGCCTCCAATTGCGCTGCAGATACCAAAGCTAATGAAAACGTCCTTTCGTAAGTCTTTGTGAATCAAGATGAACCTGAGGGAAGTGCCAAGTACGTGCGGTATGGATATCGCTGCCACTGCCAGTTGAAGGTCGAGACGCAAAGCAAGTAAAGGTGTTAAAAGGCTGCCAATGCCAAAGCCTGAGACGGAGGCAACGCCGCCTGCAAGTACCGCGACGAGGAAGACCACGATTAATTCAATAGTCATGCCAGCACCTCATATTTCATAACAGCCAATTTGTTTCATGAGCTTGCCGGCCGTTTCTAAAGATAGACCCGAGAGAAATGTTACGAGGTAGAGTTTTTCTCTAGACCTGGAAAATCCGATTGCCTGCCTGGGCCAATGGTGAGTACATGGCTATCGGTGAATCCTTCAATATCAGGATTGACCCAGACTTCGCCTTTTCGCACCAGCCGCGGCCCGCATGTAAGTGAGTACCAGTGCTCTTCCCATTGCGGCTGGCCTTCGGAGCGGGCCGTAACCATCTCTAAATCATTGCCCGCTTTGATACCGAGAGTGGTGCCATAATTTTCCCATCGGCTATATTTTAGAGTTTTTCCACCTGCCACCATATTGCCCATGACGCGCTGCTGCTTGTCTTTGCTAAAAAATGTGCCATTGAGCATGACAGCACCGTGGTGCCTTGTTACGTATTCGTCAAAGATTTCGGCACCGTGCGAAACACTGGCATTGTTTGCTTCTTGGCTATCGTGCGACAACAAAATTGACATGTACGTCTCCGGATCAGTCATGTCTACAGTGGTGACGAAAAAGCTAATTCCGCTAAGTTTTTTCTTTTCAAATAGAACAGGCTTGCTCACTTTTGACTTGTGCTTCTTTTGCTTCGGCGGTGGTGGCACGAAAAACGGTGGCGGCGGCGGTAGCACGGCTTCTTTTAATATTCATAGGATGGGTCGTCCACACAATATACCCGCTTTGAAGGTCGCAGCCAGGCAATTAATGTGCGGAATTTTCGCTAACTCCATCGGGGTAGACTAAGATCTTTCACAAGGTAATAGTCAGCGACAATAATCAGGTATTAAATGACCGTACACACCAGAGGCGAACTGATCGAATTATTAGACCAGGGCAGAAGCTTTGACTATCTGTTTTTCTACAGCCATCAACCGAAAGCGGACGGCAGCGTATCTGAGTCTTGCTGCAGCCAGTGGTTTGATGCGTCATTTACTGTAGACGGAATTAACTATGCCACCGCCGAGCACTTTATGATGGCCGAAAAGGCGCGGCTATTTAATGATCAAGAATCGTTGCAGAAGATCCTCGAATGCAAGACCCCTAAAGAGGCAAAAGCCCTCGGTCGCAAAATAAGCAATTTTGATTCTAACCTCTGGCAGCAGCACCGGTCGGAAATAGTTATTCGCGGCAATCTTGCTAAATTTGAGCAAAATGTAGCGCTGAGTCAATGGCTTAAATCAACCGCTCCCAAAATTCTCGTGGAAGCAGCCCAGGATGACCAGATTTGGGGAATTGGCTTAGAGCAGTCCAATATCGATGCTGCCGATCCGCGCAAATGGAATGGCGAGAATCTGCTTGGCTTTGCATTGGTTCTGGTGCGGCAAAAGTTGTAATTTGGTAGAGTAGGAATATGAGAAAATTGCCCACCTACAAAGAACTCGGGCGATTGCTGCTGTTCGCGGCAGCTCTTATTCTTGTCTTGGCGACCGGTGCTTATCTTTATTACATGCCGCGATTTAATCACTCGTTGATCAATTATGTTTTGTTTCACCCGCCAGATAGAAAACTTGATCAACCCATCGAGATTGGTGGCATTCTCGGAAAACATAACAGAATTGTTGTTCGTGATGGCGCGAAGTTATCTGAGCCAGCCATTGTACTTGATTGCATTTTTTTTAAAGCGCCAAACGAAAAGGGTGCAATTTTATATTCGCAAGGTGTTGGCAGTGCCATCAACGCCATGGCGGATCATTTTAAAATTACCACCATGCTTGAGTCAGGTTATTCGCAATGGGCCGATGATTAGGCAGGTTTTACAGCCATCTATCCTGAGTGTTTATTTATGGAGCCCACTTTCGATAATCTGGTGATGCTGAAGGGTGAACATCCTCCTGTTCTTCTAATCGCTGTCGCGAAAGACAAAAGTATGCCACCATCTCATGCAGCGCTTTTAAAAAAAGAAGCGAAGCAACCTTTTATGTTTGTCAATTTACCAACAAGCAACCACGCCATTGTAAGCGTGGCTGACCGTGCTCTGTGTGCTATAGCCTTGAACGATTTTCTAACCAAATTCGGTGCAGCTCAGAAATTGCAAGCCCTGCAACGTGGAAGTAGAAAGTAGTCACAAAATGAAAAGTCCTTGCTGTGCTTCCGCGCTCGCGGGGATCACCGAATTGCTACCGTAGGTAGTATCAACCTCGGACATGCATCTACTATGTCTTTTTCGACATCAGGTGTAGAAATGCTGTTCAGAATTTCTGCTGCCTTATCGAAAAGGCCGTGTTGCTTGTAAAACTCAACTAACCAGTGAAGTTCTTTTATTGGTGTTGGTTCATCAGCAGATGGCATTCAAAGCCCCTTAATTTAGGTATTGAACGAGACTGGCAATAGGATGGAATAGTTCCAATGCACGTAGTCTAAATTAGCAACTGTAGCCAGTTCGCGACAGTACACCACCTATTTATTTGACAGCAAATGATTACTCTGTTGAACCGCAAAGCGTTGCTGGTTTGATTAACCTTCTTCGTATAAGTCCCACTGATAGCTGTCAGTGCGGTTGACAAGAGGATCCTGGCCTTTCTAAGGTAGCGTCAATGGTATAGCGGAGAGTTCTATGCATTCAACCACAATTGCTGCTTTACAAAACAAAATTAGTCTGCCTGGAGGGGGTAAATGGCATGCTTTCATAGCCGCATGGCTGGGAGCATTTTTTGACGGACTTGATGCCACCATCTTTGTTATGGTCCTTTTTCCGGCGCTCTCGCAGCTGCTCGGCACAAGTGACCATGCCAAAATTGGTCAATACGGCAGCTACGTATTAGCGGTTTTCATGCTGGGTTGGGCGACCGGTGCGGTCGTTTTTGGCATGCTGGCTGACCGTATCGGTCGCGCTAAAACCATGATGATTACAATTCTCATGTATGCCTTGTGCACCGGTCTATGCGCTCTGGCACAGACCTGGCAAGAACTGGCATTCTATCGTTTTCTTGTGGGCTGCGGCATTGGCGGTGAAATTGGCATTGGCGGAGTGATTCTTGCTGAAACATGGCAGGGAAAATCACGCTTGCACGCTATGGGCCTTATGGTTTCGGCATTTGGGTGGGGATATCTGGCCACGTCGCTTCTTACTTTATGCTTCGGCCGTTTTGGCTGGCGCCTACTTTTTGTCATCGGTATTACTCCGGCGCTTCTTACCTTTTATGTGCGAGCGAAGCTTAAAGATACGGAAGAGTTTGAGTTTATTGCCGAAGCGCGTAAACGTGCTGCAAGCAAAAAGGAAATCGAACGCAACGAGCAAGAAAAAGATTTGCTGCGTAATCCATTCTTCCAATTATTTTCAAAGGAGAATCGGCGGGCAACGCTCACTGTAGCAACCATGGCAAGTTCGTGCATCATGGGCTATTGGGCCGTGCTTTCGTGGATTCCAGCCTGGATAAATCAAATCACCGGCACAGATGCCGTGAGTGAGCGCAGCATCACCACAATTTGCATGAACGCCGGTCTTATTTTGTGTGGTTTCTTCGGCGGTAAGCTCGTTGATGTGTTTGGGCGGTCGCGCTGCTTCCTGATCGGTTCTGTAGCCAGTTTTCTTTGTTGCGTCGGAATGTTTACCACGGTCAAATCATTCGGTTTGCCGTTGTTAGTATGGGCATTCGCCATTGGAGCTGCCTCGATTTTGCCTTTCGTAGTGCTTTTCGTTTATGTGCCTGAATTGTTCGCCACACGCATACGCAGCACGGCATTCGGTTTTAGTTATAATTCAGGTCGAGTCTTTGCTGCGCTGGCAGCCATTTTCGGTGGCCAGATAATTGCTGCCAGTGGCGGTTCCTATGCGGTTGGCGCGGCTACCGTTTCTGCCGTCTATTTAATTGGCGCAGTAGTTTCATTCTTTATGCCCGCCACAACTGGGGTAGTGGAAAAACACGTCATGATTTCAACTGAAGAGAGAGAACTCTCACCATTGGCAGTGCCTGCTTAATCAGATTTTTTATCGGCTGCTAGCATTGACGCGAGCGGTGTTGTATCTCAAGGTAAGTGCACACCGGCTTGTCGCGACAACTTCCGTTGTCAAGAAAGTTGTAGAAGAGATTTTCAACTAATGCGACAATGGCGGCTGCAAATCATAGATAACACCTGCTAGATTGGAAACCATGCAAGGAAGAAACCTCAAAACTCAGGCGCCGCTTATCGCCGCACCAAAAGTAGAAGATCTGCAACGCCTCTTGAAGGCAGCCCAGACGGGTACGCCTGTCAATCAGACAATTGCTGTTCCTGATCGCCCAAAATTAGTTCTTAAAGTGCAGATGACTCGTGCTGCCAGTGGGCTGGGCCGTTCAAAAGCAGCTGACGCCGCTCCAATCTGGTCATTGCAAGAGGGCATTAACACTCTCTGGGAATACAGCACCACCGACGTAGAGCTCATTTTTAATCTTGTCGAAGAATCGCTCTACGTTAAACCAGCGGCTCCAATCGCAGATTTTTCTGCTGCTCCTCCTCCAGCGGCAGTCCAACAAGTGACATACGGCGCCAGTCCGGTGAGGACGGGAAGCTTTGAACTGCAGCCGGCTCAGCCGGCAGTGCCTGCCGCCACAGCGGCTGCTGCGGCACAGCAGGCAGTAAGCCAGACCATTCAACTATCGGGAAATCTCAGCGAATTGGGCGTCTGCGAGCTGGTTCAGACAATCAGTGTGGCCAAAATGACAGGCCGCCTTGATATTACCAGTGGTCTGCAGTCGGTAGAAATTTATTATGAAGAGGGTACGCCGCGTCGGGCCTCGTACCGAAGTGATTCAATGACCGCAGCTCCAAAAAATCTCACTGATGAAGAAGTAATAGTCGAAGCGATGACCTGGATCAATGGATTTTTCCATTTCAACGCTTCCATGAAATCTTCTGAGCGTACTGCCATGAAGCGACTCGATCTGTTACTTATGGAAGGTGCGGCACTGCGAGACTACATCGTCAGTATTGAAGCCGCGGGCTTAAGTGACGATTCGGTGCCAGTTAAATATGGTCAGCCCTCAGAAGCTGAATTTGAGAAGGCTCTCGAAATTGGTGCTCCAGTCGACATGCAGAGTCAAAAAGCACTTTATTTCGTCTTTGATGGTAAACGCACACTCGCTGAAGTTGTTACTCAGAGCGGCTTGCCTAAATCAGCGTGGCTGCCGATCGTTTTCAACCTTTCTAAAGCGAAACTGATTGGTGTCAATGTAAAACCCAAACAAGAAGAAACTGCAGTAGAAATAACTCAGGCACCTGGCGCAAAAGAGGCTGTTAAAGAAGCGTTCCAGCAATTGCTTCGTTCCGACACAGGGCTCATGAGCTACCAGCTGTTTATGCATTTTCTGGAGGTTGAGTATCATCGCGCTCTCAAACTCAGGCTTCCATTTAGTTTGATTATTATCGGTGTGCACAAAGAAGAAGCATCTATCAGAGAGGAATTGTCTTCAGATGATCTGAAGCTGGTGGCAGAGAAAATTCGCATACAGCTTGAGCCTTACGATTATGTAGCCCACTACCAGACCTATAATCTGGCAATTTTGATGCCGCACCGTCCATCAGCTTCGGCCCGAGAATGCGTGGCGAAAATCATTAGTGACTTTAACACTGAGCTGGCGCAAACTGGAAATGCTGTGCGTTTCGTCTGGTCGGTGGGTGGTGGTTGCATTCCCGAAGACGGTATTAAACTTGATGCTCTTTTGGCTAAAGCAGAAAAAGAGCGAGCAGCGGTTTAAACATTCACTGGAGCCTTAAGAGGCATGTAAAACCAGGGGAAGACCCGGTAGCTTACTGTGCCATTTCGGGAATAATAGGAATAGCGCATTAGCAGTTATAGGTTTGAATAATTGCCGAACCCTCAGTCAATAGGCCTCTTTAGGATTTTAAGCTAAAAGAGACTGAAAGCCGGCTGGTGGAAGAGGCCGCCCCGGTGTCTTGCTCGGCACTGACCGTGCCCGAGTCATCTGACAATGCAGTTGAAGCCAAGTCAGATCTGCCTGCCGTAAAGTTGCCCGCCTACGACGCTCCAGCGCAAAATAACCAGGCCTATTTGAAAAGCGAATTTCATGGTGATTTTAAACCAAACTCTGATACCGAATATAGAGGCTTATTCAGGCACCGATTGATCGTCGGTGGAAGCATTTTTTTTGCTATCAGCCTTTTTGTCTTCAGTTTGTTGGATCTAAAGTCACTGGTTAAGACTACCGGCTTTATCGATTCCACCATGCACATTACAGAAAATCCCAAGCGAGCCAGGTTGAGCCCAGAGTTGGCTTATGTGGATAATTTGTCTAAGGATGGCTTGTCTAAAGTTAGAGAATCTGGGTGGAATATTCCGCGCATTGGTTACGTTGATCTATCGGGCAAAACAGTAATTAAACCTGTTTATCAGGATATCGGCGATTTTTCTGAAGGCCTGGCCGAGGTCAGCATTTACAGCAAGACTAACGATCGTTGCGTTGGATACATTGACAAAGCTGGAGAAATTGTCATTCCGGCAATTTACGAAAAATGCTCGCCTTTTAGTGGCGGCACTGCACTTGCTTACAAGAAAGATACTACTTATTTAATCGACAAAACTGGAAAGGTTTTATTTCAAACAGTAAATCCGCCTCCAGGTACGACCTATGAACCGACCCGTTCAGAGGCCGCTCTAAAGCTTGACGAAAAAGAGTACGCACCCAATGGGCAAACGCGATTGGATGCGCTCGATCCCGACCACGCCCCAGCTGGAACTCCGCATTTCGTCACCGTTCCTAGTGGCTTTGTTGGTTTATTGGACGCCAAAGGCGGTTGGCTAATCAAACCCGAATACGACAGTATAAGGTCTGTTTCTGACGACAACAATGTGGGCTATTTAACCCCAGAGCACGAGGTCTACACTTACTCATATACATATTCACAAGGACGCAAAACTGCCAGGTTTGGTATCAAAGATTCCCCGGCCTATATAGTCGAGAAACGACAACTCTTTGGTGTTGTTGATGATAGTGGCAAGGAGATATTAGCGCCTCAATTCACTCGAATTTCCTCTTATCAGAATGGGCACGCTGCCGTGCGTGTCAATGACAAGTATGGTTTTGTCGACAGCACCGGCAAATTTGTTATTAAGCCACAGTACGATTACGTTACGGCTTTCGACAAGATTATTGCGGTGAAAAACGGCAAGGTCTGGTCGTTCATCGATTCATCCGGTAAGCCTGTTGCTGGTCCGTCGGTAGATGGTATCGTCCATAGTGGCAGAGGCGTGTGGCTCTCTGAAGGCCTCGGGGCGGTTCTGCAAGGCGATAAGATCGGCTTTTTAAACGCCCAGGGTAAATTTACCATTGCCCCTCAATATAAGTGGGCTCTTGCCTTTTCTAATGGCTATGCACCTGTATATGACGGTTCATTCTGGCATTACATAGATAAAAGTGGGAGGAGAGTTTCGCCAAATTTAGGTACCGCCAATACTTTAATTGCGGCCAATGCTGAAATTTCACTACCAGGGCCACTCTATTCTTTTGTAGAGTTCAGTGATATCGATAACTTTAATAACACAGTTAATGGCTGGAAAGGCACCATTCGAACGCAGTCCATTACAGCCAGCAAGCCACCAATAGAGATTAATGATGACAGGTATTAAGGCACCAAATACTTTAGTGCTGTCTTATGGCGATTCTTTGTCTTTACTGCTTTTGTGGCAGAAAGCCTTTCTTTTGTTGCCCCTTTGGGCGATACCACTTGTGCCTCTGGTTGGGTTGGCTTCCAGATACATGGGCTCCGTAGCAATGGACGTTGGTTACAGTCTACTTCTCTGCTTATTCATCACTTATTTTCTGGAAGATTCACTCAAACGAAAGATTAGGATCGATGACAACAATCTTTTTTTTGGCTTTCGTGTTGTGCCGATTAAAGACATAATCAGCGTTGAAATTCCCGGCAATAAATCCAAACTATTGCCGAGTTGTCTGGCTATCACGAGCCAGAGTGGCGGGCAGCTAAAGCTTAAATTAAATGGCCTGAGCGATCGCAGCATCGAGTTGTTGATTGCGCATTTGCAATCGCGCAATTCCGCTATAAAAGTGTCTCCGGTGCTGAATACGTTGTTGAAGGCTGGAAGGGCTCCCCAGTTGCCTTTAGTCGTTCCTGCGCAATTGCGATTGTCTTATGACGCCAGGCCATTTATTGTTGAATCGATAGCTATTTTCAAGCACACCGCCGGCAAGTGGATGCGGTTTGGTCCAATTGTTGCTTTACTCGCGATGGCACCAATGTGGATCAATTGGTTGAGCAATCTCTATTTTATGTTTCAGCCACACGAATATGGTCAGGCCGAACAGTTCGCCTTCCACCAGTTTTTGACCCAGTGCTCCGCTGCACTAGGGCGCGTTATTTATTCTATTGGCAGTAGCACATCCACGACCCTGACTGCCGCTTCGCACAATCCGCTAGTCGTAGGTGTGCTGGCCTTGTGGCTGGCCGCTATGACCTTTTATATGCAGCGCTTGTTGTGGAAGCCAAATTGTTTAATTAGTGACAACAATGGTTTGCGTCTGGTAATGCGGATGGGAGCCCTCAACATACCTTTTAAAAAAGTGCAGTGGTCTCAAGTTGAGCGTTTAGAGCTTCAGGAAGGAGCTCAGAATGCGGCAAAGATTCATATTGAAAGAAAGGATAGCAAGAAGCTTGATTTAGACCTATCTGCGATTAACGTCGACGAGCGAGGCCTGCTTTTAAAGCGCATCGAAACTTACGTGCCCGATTGTCAGGTTGGTCACCAGGTAACTCAGTCGCTCATGGCTAAATCAGACCATAGTTATACTGAGCTATGGCTGCAATCTCTTACTCAAGCACCCGAGCGCAAAACTCTCGATCCGCTTGAGCCCGGTCAGATGGCTGCCGATGGTCGCTTCGAAATTTTACGTAGTCTCGGAGTCGGGGGTCAGGGCACTGCTTATTTGTGTCGTGATACTAACAATGGTGAGTCGCATTCAGTCGTTTTAAAAGAAACAATTCTCCCTGTTTTTGTTGACCCGGTTGTACGCAGAAAGGCACTAGAAGGTTTCGAGCAAGAGGCAAAGCTATTGCAATCACTGAATCACCCCGGCGTGGTGCAATTAGTCGATTATTTTGTCGAAGACCACCGTGCTTACCTTGTGCTCGAATATCTGGCCGGCAATAACTTGCGCGAGCTCGTCTTGCAGCAAGGCCCGCTTTCTGAGCTAGATAGAGTGATCGCTCTGGCAAGGCAAATGTGCACCATTCTCACTTTCTTGCATGATCAAGGTGTTATTCATCGAGATTTTACTCCAGAGAATTTGATTGTTGATAGTAAAGATCAGCTCAAGCTAATTGACTTCAATGTTGCTCAGCAAACACTTGGCGGTTCGCAAGGTACCATTGTCGGCAAGCCTGCTTACATGCCACCAGAGCAATTTAGAGGCAAGGCAACCACGCAAAGCGATATTTACGCTTTTGGTGCCACTCTATATTATTTGCTCACCGGCAGCGATCCCGACGCCATTTCGCAGTCATCGCCAGCGGCAGAAATGCCCACCGTTAGTGGCTCTATAAATGAGATCGTGAAAATTTGCACCGCTCTTGATTTAAATAAAAGGTACAAGTCCGCTGCTGAGATTCTGGCAGATCTGGATAGTATTGCCGATGTTGATGACATACAAATTCAGTCGCGACAAGAGGTATTAAACGGTGGCTGATCTTGTAATTCAGAGTCAGTGTAAAAGTTGGCTGCGGCAGTATCTTGATGCTTTCCTCAATATCTCATTTCCGCTCTGGGGCATCTTCTGTCCTATCGCTACGGTTTCCATGCTCGTTGGTCTAATTCAACTGATTCAACAATCTAAAGTTTCCACTATCGTTGAGCAAGCTGGCCCACTGCTCGCTCTCAGCATCTGCCTGACGCTGGCAGCACTGTTATTAAAACGTTTTCTCGCCAATGATTATCTGGTGGTGAACAGGCAGGGAATTACTCTGCCTGCGCTGGTTGGTGGCAGATTGGGTTTGAAAAAGCATCTTTCATGGCGCACGATTAAACTGGTTGATGCATCAATTAGCAGCGACAAACCAGAAAACTCACTCTTGAAATTTACTCGAGAAAATGGCAGGTCAGAGAGCCTACCTGTTAAAGATCTTCAACCTGAGTTTATTGAACAATTACTTCTGGCAGTGCGCATGTGGGCGCCCGAGACCTGCGCGCCAAATTTAGATGAATTGCAGAATATTTTGCGTGTGGGCGCCAGGGAGAGTTTGCAACCAAGTTATACAGATCTATGGGAAGACGAGCTGGGCAGACGTTTTTGCCCTACCCAATATGTGCCTCTTGAGCCAGGCCGTGTATTGCGCAACAGCAGTTTGAAAATAGTACGCCAGCTGGCCACCGGTGGCCTGTCAGCCCTTTATCTTTGTCAACTTGACGGTAGCAAGCTTGTGGTGCTCAAAGAGGCGACCATACCGCAGCACGGCTCGGCTGAACTCAAAGATAAGGCCAGAGAGTTATTTGATCGCGAAGCGAAGTTGCTCATAAAAGTAGACTATCCCGGTATTGTGCGGGTTCTTGATTGCTTCACCGAGCTCGATCGAAATTATATGATTCTTGAATATGTCAACGGCGTCGATCTCTGGCAGCTTGTGCGGCAAAACGGGCCGCAGAACGAAGCAGATGTACTCGAGTGGGGCATCCAGATTGCCAATACACTCAAGGTTTTGCATGAGCGAGAACAGCCGATTATTCACCGCGATATCACTCCCGATAACATAATTTTGCGCAATGACGGCAAAGTCATTCTCGTTGATTTTGGTGCTGCCAACGAGTTGATCGGCACCGCCACTGGTACCTTTGTCGGCAAACATTCATTTATTGCTCCTGAGCAATTGCGAGGAAAAGCCACGGTACAGAGCGATATTTATGCTTTTGGCTGTACGCTCTATTTCTTGCTGGTGGGCCGCGAGCCTGAAGCGCTTACAAGTTCTAACGCTCAGGCCGACCAGCAAGCCGCGCAAGAAGCTGACGGCAGCGCCGGCAACACGGCAAAGATATCTGACGAATTGTCGCAGCTAATTGAGTCGTGTACTCGTCTGGAGGCTGCTGAACGCTATCAGAATGTCTCGCAGTTGTTACCTGTGCTTAAACGTCTGGCAGCGCAAGTGGCGGTTTAGTAGAAAACAAAAAAATCGAATAAACAAAATCTCTCATTTGCAATTCTCCTATTTTGTGGTACAAATGTTGTAGAGGTCTTGTCTCTTTTTTTTGCGGAAATAATAATCGTGAACTTCAATACCGAGCGAAAATCAAGCGAGAAGCGGTCTAAATAACCGTCTACACGTTTGCGTCGTTTTGCTCTCTTGAATAAGGTTCTCGATTATGTCAATTCCATTTGCTTTTTATTCAGTCAATATATATCGGCAGTCAATGATCAAGATTTTGGCTCTGTTCAGACTCGTAGTCACTGAGCTATGTAAGAAACGTGTGCTCAGGCTGATTGCGTTGACATTGACGTCTTTAGTCTGAGCTTAATTATACGAACATAGATGCGTGTAGCCACCGTGGGCAGTGCCCCTGGTTTGGTTAGATTTGGCTTTTTACGCGCAATATCTCAACCTGCCCTGGTAGCTCAGTGGATAGAGCAGCACGTTACGAACGTGCGTTGTTGGGAGTTCAAATCTCTCCCAGGGTACATCTCCCAGTAACTCAGCGGCTAGAGTGAACGCCTTTTAAGCGTGGGGTCGCAGGTTCGAATCCTGCCTGGGAGAATTTGGCGCTATCTTCTAGTGGTTAGGAAGCCGGTTTTTCACACCGGAGACACGGGTTCAATTCCCGTTAGCGCTAATTCTTTCTCCTGTCGGGTATTATGCTGTTGGCACGGTGGAGCACTTCAATTCAATGCAACGCACTAGGTTTAAGGCAGCAGCTTTTCTATTCACTTTATCCGTAACTCTATCTGTAATATTTTCAGGCTGCTCCAGCCGTCTCAATGGTGTGGCCCTGGTAACTGGCGCCGTGATGGACGAGCGCAACAGCAAATATGTAGAGGCCGAGCAAAAGCTAAATCAAGCACTTAGTAATGTGCCTGAATCTAACCAGACTTTTAAAGTTGCTAACCAGTGGCTATTAGCTGAATTTCTCACGCGGAGGAAAAGATATCGCGATGCCGAGAAGCTTTGCCGCAGTGCTTTTGACATCGTCAGGAAAAAATATCCTGAGGATGATCCGCAAGTTGCTTATGCTTACAGAGAAATCGCGGATATTTATTTGGCTGAGGGGAAAATTCCCGAAGCTCGCGAGCTGTATACTAAGCAGCTCACTATTTTGAAAGCGAAATCGCACAAACGGTTTGACACTGAAGAGGCGATGCACTCTCTGGCTCTGTGCGATCAAGCGCAGCATAATCCTGCTGCTGCGGCAGCCATCTATGAAACTATATGCACATCGCTGACGCAAAGCCCGGCTTCCATTGAGCCTCTGACAGACTCTCACCGAGAGTGCGCTGAACTTTACATGCAAGCCGAACAATATGAAAAAGCAATGGACCATTTTTCTAAAGCTGCGTCGCTTTATTCCAGTGAACTTGGCGCAAATAGTTTGCACGTGGCCAGAGCTTTAGAAAGTCAGTCACTGGCTGCCAAGGCTCTAAAGATTAACAAGCTGCCCGAATCGTTGATGTTACAAGCGGACGTAATCAGAAAAGAGCAGGCACCACTTTACACTCAGGGGCAAGTCAGTCTGACTGATTTGAGGTTGCCGCCTGTCTATCAGGCGAAAAACAGAATTTGCAAAGGTACGGTAAGGAACAACGGCAATCCAGGTCGATAACCTTTCCTCAGGCTTTTTCCGTCGGCACTATTACTTATCTCGTCGCCGACAAATTAAATGAAAGTCCGGCACAAGGGACCTGCAGTTTTTTATGGCCTGTAATGACCGGCTTCAAGCCAAATTATCTAACCAAAGCTTATCCGCAATTATTCAATTCATTCCATCCTGACTTTTTGCATTCTCTCAATATCGACCTTACCAACAAGCGCATCCCTGAGCTGGTGCCGGCTATTGCTCGTTTAACCGGCTTGCGCAAGCTTGAATTCTCAGATACTTATTTGAGCGCTGACGATTTGAGGCGACTTGAAGCGCTGGTTAATTTGCAAGAGCTGCAGGTGAGAAATTGCGAAGTGGCAGGCCGTGATATGGCCAAGAGTGCACTCTTGAAAAATATTGTTTGGCTTACATTCGAACGGTTAGATGATTCATCGCCTGTGGTGTCAGTGCTGAGTCAAAGCAAAAAATTAGTGGGGCTCAATCTTTCTCAGTGTCAACTAAGCCACGCAGACATTGTTAAGATTGCTCGGTTGTCAAATCTGCGAGACTTACAGCTAAAGTCAACAAATATCGATGACGATGATTTGATCAAGCTCGGCACCCTGAAGAAACTCAGCTCTCTGAACCTTGAAGCCTGTAACAATTTAACACCAGACTGTATCAATACACTTAAAACTTTTAAGTCTCTTCGTGACCTCTATTTACCATCACGGTTCAGATCGCCCCGAATCAGGCGCGCATTGAAGCAAGCCTTGCCCAATTTAAAAGATATGCACTCGATTGAAATTTTTGATTAGACCTAGACTAGCTGCACCTAATTGGTAATATGGGAACTTCTTTGCCATTGCCTGGTCAAATTTTAGATATGGAATCTAGCTGAAGGTGTACTAAATGATCAAGGCGGTTATTTTCGATGTGGACGGCACGCTCGTTGATTCGGTAGATTTGCACGCCAAAGCCTGGCAGGAGGCTTTTTTAGAATTCGGTAAAACTATTGATTTCAAAACCGTTCGTGAACAAATTGGTAAGGGTGGCGACCAGCTTCTGCCTACTTTTCTAACTAAAGCCGAAATTGAAGAGTATGGTGAGCAACTAACCGAATTTCGCGGCGAGCATTTTAAGAAGAACTATATTGACCAGATTAAAGCGTTTGCTAAAGTGCGCGATCTTTTCAAAATTATTAAAGCCAGTGGCAAGAAAATTGCCATTGGTACTTCGGCCAAGAAAGACGAACTGAGCCACTATTTGAAAGTAGCGAAAATCGATGACCTGGTAGATGTGAAAACGAGCGCCGACGATGTTGAGAAGAGCAAGCCTTTCCCTGATATTTTTGCCGTGGCGTTAGATAAACTCAATTTGCCGCCAGAGAATGTAGTCGTCATTGGCGACTCTCCTTATGACGCTGAAGCTGCAAGTAAAATCGATTTGCTGGCTATCGGATTTTTGTGCGGCGGCAATTCGGCTGATGTTTTGCGCGGCGCCGGTGCCACCACAATTTATGATGGTCCCGAAGATCTATTCAATAACTTTACTCAGTCTGCTCTGGCAGCTCCTCACTGACGGCATTGGCCCTTTGCTGCTTCATGGCGCTGGCTACTGCGGCTGGTTCTTTGAAAACAGCTACGCTGGCCAAACCTTCTGAAAAAGGTTTGACGTCACCAAATTGCGCTTTAATGACAAGCTGACCATTATTGTCGGCAAAGCCCCAGAGAGAGCCATCGTTTACCGGTGTCATACCTTCGGCTGAAAGCCACGCTGTAGTTGCCTCTGAAGCGGGCACATTTTGCTCGGGCAAAATACTGGAGAGATATTTGTAGGCAGGGGGAAGACGGTAGGCACCTCTTCTATCTATTAAGCCATATTTGCCGGCCACGCTTATCACTGCTACACCATTGTGGAAATCGCCGGCGGTATCAAAATTGGCAGGAATTACCAGGCGAGAAAAGCCGTCTATGTAGCCCCATTTTCCATTTTTTTCAACAGCCGCCAGGCTTTGAGAAAAGTTCGAGGCGTCGCTAAATTGCGGCTCTAGAGAAAATGTGCCGTTGCTATTGACGAAACCATATTTAGAATCTTTTTTTGTGCGAAAAAAGTTCTCACAAGGGCCAGAGATTTCATCAAAGTTGCGGCAAATATACTCTCCGCGAGCATTAATCAAGCTGTGCTGATTTCCCGCTTTGACAATGGCCACACCATTTTTAAAAGTAGTGGCCCCGTTCCAGTCGGAAGGTGCAATTTTTTGATTGCCTTTTTTGTCGATATAGCACCAAACTAAACCTTCCCTGACGGGGGCGAGGCCTTCAGCGAAATCGAGTGCACGGGTATACTTTGGCGCGATAACCATTTCGCCGCTTTTGTTAATAAAGCCCCAGCGTTTGTTTAGACGCACGGCACACAGACCCTCGTGAAAATTCGCGGTCTCTGCAAATTGAGGCGCAATGACCGCCTTGCCGACTCTATTGATAAAGCCAAAGCTTGAGCCGTATTGGCTCTGTACGGCAATTACGGCCGACTCGTTGATTCCTCTAACGCCGGTGAGATCGAGCATTGCTTCGCTGCATGCAGTCATGGCTGCAGCTACCAGAGGGTCTTGCAGCACTGCATAAGGTACGATGCAAGCGCCAGCGGAAGCGATTAAAATGCCGGCCAAAATTAGAATTCGTTTCTTGTTCATGATTAGCCTTTATTCCCAGCGTGGCGCAGGGGCAGAGATATTCGCGGCGATACTATTGGTGGTGCCTGGTGGCGCAATCTCTCGCACCACATAACGCTGGCAGACTCGGTCCATCAAAGTCTGGCCGTTCTTGAATGACAAGCAGAGAATCATTCCGTAGCAGAGGTAAAAAAGTACATAACCAGTGGGCCCTAAAACAGGCGCCAGTTCAGGCGAAATTATAGCTGGCACTGAGACCATGGCAAAAAGCGGATAAAGGCTGCAATATGCAAGGCCTTGCTTTAATTGTTTGGCCAGCGCTTGAAGAAAAGTGATCTTACCGCCGTCTTCGCCGAGCACTTTAATGCCGGCCACGAGCTTTCCGGGGGTGGCTTGCCACCCGCTCGCTTCGCAGGCGGCGAAGACACTTAAGGTTAAGGAGGTGGTGAAGAAAGACGCTAATAAATATAAGGTCACGATTATATAAACATCTGCCATAAAATCGAAACGGGCCAGGCAATGGGCCAGAGCGACCATTAAAAAGCTAAGAGTGAATTGCACCACCGTAAAATAGAGAAACGAATCTAATAGTGAAGCTACTGCCCGCCGCCCGATTCCGGCACAGATGGTTTTGTCTATTTTTAGCGGCACAGCGGCGCTTTGTGCCAGTGTTTTATCATCAACGCTATTTTGATTGAGTTCTATATAAGCGCCAGCTATCCGGTCGTGAATCAACTGACGGCGGTTGCCTGCCACCAGATGGATAAACGGCATGAGAAAGGCACTGAGCGTAAGAGCCTTGGAGGCATTGCGCAAAAGGGCGGCATTGAAGTTGAGGCTTTCGCCACTCGCGGCTGTTATTCTCAAATTTAAGAGCTTTTTGCCGAAAGTGGCTTTTTCAGGCGAACTTTCGAAGAGGCCGTGATAAAGATGGTTTAAAACCAGCGGTACCACCGGTGCTAAAACATACGAGGTGACAATTTCGGAAAATCCTCCGAAAATTGCTGCTGCAATTAACAATGCACCGCAGGCAAAGGAGACATCGATAAATCCGATCACAAAAGCGATTGAGCAGCAAACTAGCCAGTTATCTCCGCTGTTAAGATGGCCGGACACCGCTTGCAAAATCAGCACGGTTGTGGCTGAAAGAGTTGCCACAATTAATGCGTCAATAAAACCGGCAACTGCTCTTCTGGCCAGAAGAGCTAACTCAGATCCTGCCAAACTTCCCAATCTCTCTGGGCCTTTTAGTTTGTCGACTGTGCCATTGCCACCACTTATGGTGTCATCGCTTTTGCCTGTAATGTTTTGTTCTTCAGAGATCAAAGTTGGTGTTTTGCCCTGTTGAAGGAGTGCAGTTTACCTATCTTAGCAACCCTGTTGACAACTGCGTGAAGCTTCATCAGTTTTTAAGAATTGGCATCGCTATAATGGCACTACTTTTCAGGGAGAGTTTATGAGGGTTAGAGCCGGATTGGCGGTTGCCATAGTCTTTGCCACCTTGGTCTTTGGTTGGCAACCATCTGCGCCGGCGCTCGCTCAAGGTGCTGTTCGGGATAATGCCAAAAAAGAGGCGCTAATCAATAAATTGATGGCGCAAATGACTCTCGATGAGAAAATCGGTCAGCTCAATCTCTTGTCGATAGGAGCCGACGTTACCGGCCCCATTCTTTCGCAAGGTGTAGAAGAGAAAATTTCGCGTGGGCAGGTAGGCGGCGTTTTCAATACCGTTGGCGCCGCGTCAGTGCGCAAATTGCAGCAAATGGTAGTGAACAAATCACGCCTCAAAATTCCTCTGATCTTCGGCTATGACGTCATTCACGGACATCGCACGATTTTTCCTCTACCCCTTGGTCTGGCCAGTAGCTGGAATATGGATTTAATCGAACAAACCGCTGCCGCCGCGGCTGCCGAAGCTACAGCCGATGGTCTTAATTGGACCTTTTCGCCCATGGTCGATATTACCAGAGATGCCCGCTGGGGTAGGGTCTGCGAAGGGGCCGGCGAAGACCCTTACCTTGGCAGCGAGGTGGCACGGGCCATGGTTCGCGGCTATCAGGGTGAGGGCGAACAGAGCGGCGACTTCTACAAGACCGACAAAATGCTCGCTTGCGTCAAGCATTTTGCTCTTTATGGCGCCGCTGAGGCCGGGCGCGATTACAACACGGTTGATATGAGCCGTTTGCGTATGTACAACGAGTATCTACCGCCTTATAAAGCAGCAGTAGAGGCGGGCGTGGCCTCAGTGATGACTTCATTTAACGAAGTCGACGGCGTGCCCGCCACAGGCAACCGCTGGTTAATTACCGATTTACTGCGGCAGCAGTGGGGTTTTAAAGGTTTCGTCGCCACCGACTATACAGCGGTGAGTGAAATGGTTGCTCACGGCGTGGGCGACGAAAAGCAAGCGTCTCAACTGGCACTCAATGCCGGTGTAGATATGGATATGGTCGGTGAGCTTTTCACTAAATACGGTGCCTCGCTGGTTAGTTCTGGGCAAGTGCCGCAGTTGCAAATTGACGCTGCCTGCAGGCGAGTGCTCGAAGCCAAATATAAGTTGGGCCTCTTTGCCGACCCTTATCGTTATTTGGGCGAACTTAGTAAAGATAAAGATAAAGTCATGGACGCGTCGAAGCTTGCGCTGAGCAAAGCTGCCGCCATTAAAAGCATGGTGCTTTTAAAGAACGATCATAATCTTTTGCCGCTAAAACGAGAGCAAAAAATTGCTCTGATCGGACCGCTAGTTAAAGATCAGCGCAATCTAATTGGTAGCTGGAGTGCTGCCGGTCAGAGTAAAGAAGCAACCAGCCTCTGGCAGGGTTGTGCTGCTTACGGCACACAGTTCATTTATGCCAGGGGCTGTAATCTCGTTGACGATCAGGCTTTGATGGAAAGGCTGAACCGAGATGGTGCAGAACTTACCCTTGATGTCAAATCGCCGGCCATGATGATTGACGAAGCGGTGGCGGCGGCCAAACAGGCCGATGTAGTGGTGGTCGCATTGGGCGAGCCTTTTTGTATGAGCGGCGAAGCAGCCAGCCGCAGCGATATCGGTTTGCTCGATAACCAGCGGGAGTTGCTCAAGGCCTTAAAACTGAGCGGCAAACCCATAGTGCTGGTTTTAATGAATGGGCGTCCTTTGACTCTTGCCTGGGAAGACCAAAATTTGGACGCTATTCTCGAGACCTGGTACGGTGGCACCATGGCTGGTGCTGCGATTGCCGATGTGCTTTTTGGCGAAAGCCCCAGCGGCAAATTAACCATGAGTTTCCCCCGCAATGCCGGGCAAATTCCTGTCTATTATGCAGTTAAGAATACAGGCCGCCCTTTTGTGGAGAAAGAAAAGTTTCACTCTCAATATCTCGATGTGGCTAATTCGCCGCTCTATCCCTTTGGTTATGGCCTCACTTACACCAGCTTCAAATACGATGCCATAAGCCTCAGCTCTGACACACTTAATGCCGCTTCGACTATCGATGTCAGTACTGTCGTCACCAATAGCGGTGCACGGCCTGCGGTTGAAACCGTTCAGCTTTATGTTCGTGATCTGGAAGGCAGTGTCACTCGTCCGGTAAAAGAACTGAAAGGTTTTCAGCAAGTGGCGCTGGCGCCGGGGCAGTCAAAGACTGTGACATTTAAATTGTCGCCATCAGATCTACAGTTTTATAATGGTGATCTGAAGCTCGTGACTGAAAGTGGTAACTATAAAGTTTTCATAGGCGGCAACAGCCGCGATTGCGTCGAAAGTAATTTTATGCTGGTGAATTAATTGGCCGGGGCAGTCTGTAAAACTTGCGGCAAAACGTTGCTGGCTGAACATGCCGGTTCTTTCACTGCCTATATGTTTCAACACAATTATTGCCACTGCAATAAAATCACTTTTTTTGGCCGCCGGCCGGCAGCTGTGGTTGACCATACTGAAGTCTGCAGCCGCTGTCGTAAAGCCATTCCTAAAGAAAATCGAGCCGGATCTTTTACTGCCTTCCTGTTTGACAATTTGCGCTGTCAGTGTAAGATTCCGGCCCGTGCAAAAACAAGAGATAAAAACAAATACCGTGATACCGCTTTTCGCACAGCCGAGCGCAAACGCTATACCGACGTCGCTAAATCTCAACTAGAAAATATTTCTTCTGGGCCAAACGACGAATTTAAGAGCGGCGATATTATTGGCGGCGTTTTTAAAATCAATGAGGTGATTGGCCGTGGGGGAATGGGCGTGGTTTATGACGCGCAGCAAACAGCCCTGCAGCGTTCATTTGCTCTTAAGGTCCTGTCACCTGAGCTTATCAACGAACAAACCTGGAGACGCTTTCAGGCCGAGGCCAAAATGCTGGGCAGCTTGCATCATGCCACTCTGGTGAAGGTTTACGATTTAGGCATTCACAATCAAGCAATACCTTTCTATTCAATGGATTTGCTGGCCGGCCGCACTCTGGAGAAAATACTTTCAGATGAAGGGCCGCTTGAGCTGAGCGAAGCCATCGATATTTTTTTGCTGGTGCTGGATGGTCTGGCTTATGCCCACCGCAATAATATTATTCACCGCGATCTCAAGCCGGCCAATATCATGGTGTCGTTTGCCGGCCCGGAGCTCTCGGTAAAAATTCTCGATTTTGGTATATCTAAATTGTTGAGAGGTAGCGAGCAAAACTTGACCATCGCCGGAGAAGTTTTCGGCAGCCCATATTATATGAGCCCCGAGCAGTGCGCAGGTAGTTCGGTAGATGCCCGCTCAGATATTTATTCTGTTGGCTGTGCGCTTTTTGAAAGTTTGACTGCCTGTATTCCTTTTGAAGGAAACTCTGTAGAAATGGTAGTGAAACATGAACAAGAATTGCCGCCTATATTGGCCGAGGTAAGCGATCTGGAGTTTCCGTTATCGATTGAATATGTGGTGGCCAAATGTCTTGAGAAAAGGCCTGATGATCGCTATCAATCTGCTAGAGAAATGGCTATCGATTTAAACCGCATCAAATCTGGTGCAGAAAGCGCTTACTTTGACGACAAACTACCCCGGTCACTGAGCGAACGCGCAGCTTTGAACAGTGATTCGCCTGGTCAAACTAAAGTTGATGCGAAGCTTTTAGTCGCCGTGGCGGCATTACTGGTGCTTCTTTTTCTTCTTCCGGGGTCGTTTTTTGCCTTTAAGTGGCTGGCAAAAGAGCAGAATGAATCATCATCTTCATCATCTTCATCATTATTTTTTTCAGGACTCGCTAGTGAAGAAGAAACTATGTACTTCTCTAAACTTGAGGACAGTAAGTTAGTCTTTGATTTTCCCAGCAAGTCTATCGGCAAAATCAACACCTCGTTCACGTCGGCCAACGCGCCTATCGCTCAGAATAAAGTTTCTTTTGCCACCACCGATAAGCTTATGTTTTTCACCAATGACTATTGCATTCATCACCCCAAAGTGTTGAAATCGTTTCGCCCTGATGACCTGACCGGTTTTGTCGTGGGCGAGCAGAGCATTGAAACTAAAATTCGTGTCAATGGCATCATGCCGTACGTGACCAAATTCAAGGGGCTGCATGTTTTTGCCGCCGACAACAGCCGCTTTAGCGATGACTTGATTGGGTATCTCAATAATTTGCCGAACATAGAACAGTTAAACTTGATTAACTCAGATCTCACTGCCAATGGTATCAAAGCTTTTCACGGCTGGAAGAACCTCACTGTCTTGAATTATGCCTACAATAGAGACATGTCTGCACTTCTGACCACTCTCAAAGGCACCGACAAGCTCACTTTTCTCAATGTTGAAGCGCCAGAGCAAAAACTAAGCGACGCAGATATTAAATTGATTACTACTTTTAAAAATCTCGAACACTTAAACATTATGGCTTCAGATATTTCAGATCAAATGCTTTTGCAACTGGCGGCTATGCCGAATCTTGTCTTCATTGATGTTTCTGGCTGCAATATTTCACCGTCAGCGATTAAGCAGGCCAAAGCGCTGAATAATAAATTAACCGTTAATGCCTTTGTGGGCAATCGCTACCGGTAACGGCTATAAGTAAAGGCTACAGGCTATAGCTGAGCGAGCAAATATTTGCTTTCTTCGGCTAGGGTCAACCCCGCCTTTCTTACCACTGGCTCAGGGCGCGCTTTATCCCAGTCTAGAACAGCTACGATTGTCTCTGCTAGTGGTCTAGTTGTAAGCCCTGCCGCAAATGCTTTGCTACAGTTGAATTGCATAAATCCGGCCCAATCTTGACTCGATTGCGGCAACCACAAGGGCATCTGCATCCATGGTTGTACTTCCAGCGCTTCGAGCTTTTCATCACTGAGCCATATCAGTCGACAATCATTATTGATTGTCACTAAACACTCTTCTAAAAAAGCGCCCATGGTCAAAGGCCTTTGCGGGCCGGTGGCGTTAAAGCAGCCGTGCACATTGTTTTCCACCAGAGTGATTACCCAGTCTGCCAGATCGCGCACATCGATAAATTGAATGGTGCGTTCCGGTTTGCCCGGGCACAAAACATCGCCGCCTTGCGCAATGCGCCATGGCCAGTAACTAAAACGATCGCTTTGATCGAACGGGCCGACAATCAGACCGGGCCTGATAACCAAACTATTTGTTATATTATCGCTCACTATTTTTTCACAATCGGCTTTGAGGCTGCCGTAGTCGCCTTCCCCACTGCCCGTGTATTTGACGGGGTCTTCTTCAGTCAGACCAAGTCGGCTGAAGTCACCGTAAGCTGAAATAGATGAGATAAAGACATAATTTTGAATTTGCTCTTTAAGGTCTTTGAGAGCTTTTACAGATTTTTCCACTACTTGTGGTTGGTAGCCGCAGGTGTCTATTACCGCATCAAAATTTTTACCGCACAGCAGGGAAAGGCAGTCGTCGCGGTCGGCAATCAGTTTTTCGACATGAGTTTGCTCGGGCAAATTCTGACTGCCCCGGTTCAAGGTAGTTACTTCGTGACCGGCAGCAAGAGCGGCCGCCACTAGGTGTCGCCCGAGAAATACAGTTCCGCCTAAAACCAAAATTCGCACTACAAAATCACCTTATAATAGCCGTTGTCAACAATGGATAATATCAGTATGAAAGACACCATTGCTATCACCGTTTATGAAAAGCCGACCTGTTCTAAATGCAGAGAAATGAGCAAGCTTTTAAAAGACAAAGGGATCGATTTCAACAAAGTCAATTACTATACCGAGCCTTTAGACGAAGCGAAAATTACTGAGTTGTTAGCAAAAATGAAATTGCCGGTCAGAGCCATTTTGCGCAGCAGCGAGCATGTCTACAAAGAGCTTGGTTTAGCTCGCGCCGACCTTTCCGATAAAGAATTGATTGCTTTGATGGTCAAGCATCCTGACCTCATGCAAAGACCGATTGTAGAAAAAGGCAAAAAAGCAGTGCTGGGTCGGCCCACTGAAAATGTTCACGCGCTCTTTGACTAACGGAACTTTTGCGCGCGACTACCGTCGCGCTTATAACTAGTCTGGAGATTGTCATGTCAGCATTAAATCGAGCGTTAATCGTGGCCACAATGGCCTGTGCCCTTGGCACTAGTGCCGAGTCGGCAAATGCCAAGAATTATCGTTATATTGAGTCAGAGATTCGCTCGGCTGCTTCCAGCGGGTCAAGAACAAGAAAGCCTGCCCCCCACGCCGTGGCCAAAAGCACCGCTGACTATCAGACCGGCAATATTGACCGCACAAAAGCCGGCAATCCTGCAAAGTATCAGACCGGCAATATTGACCGCACAAAAGCCGGCAATCCTGCAAAGTATCAGACCGGCAATATTGACCGCACAAAAGCCGGCAATCCGGCTAAATATCAGACTGGCAATATTGACCGCACCACCACCGGAAACCCGGCTAAGCTGCAGACCGGTAATGTTGACCGCACTAAAACCGGCAACCCGGCAAAATATCAAACAGGCAATATCGACCGCACCAATACTAAATAGTTAGCGTGGTGATGGTGGTATCTGCGGTGGCATTTCGTTTGGCGGCGGCGCTGCTCTGACAAATTGAACAGGATAGCCCTGTGGATTCACCGCTCTAGCTCTATCCACCACTCTGCTGCCTTCGGTTTTGGGCATGGACCCCTTTGCCGGGTCGACGGTCTTGTCGGCCGCAAAATCGCTGATTATCAGCGCCAGGGCGAATACTGCCGCCGCAATCAAGACTTTGCCGATCCAACTGGGACCGGTGCTCGGATCGGGGCTACGAGCCGCCTCGAGGGCCTTGAGTTCGCTGGCTATTTCCTGATCTGACATAATCACCTCATTGCTCAGTTGGAGACGACGCGGCTGGCCATGTTTAGTTCCTTAGTTCCTTGGTTCCTTAGTTGCTTAGTTTCTTAGTTCCTTAGTTAGGATCATGAATATTACTTACTCTCCTGAGTTGAATCGAGCCATTGCCTACGCTCAAGAAGAAGCAAGAGGTCTTGGCCATCAGTATGTTTCCACCCCTCATCTGCTGTTAGGACTCTGCCGCACTGATAGTGCCGCCGGCAGGTTTTTAAGGGCAATGGGTGTGTCTTTGCCTTTTGCTCTGCCTGTGGTGGAGAAACTTTATGGCCAAGAACAATCTTCAGATCAGCCATTGGAAAAAAATGCCAAGCTACCTTTAGATCACTGGGCGCTCCGAGATCTGGCGGTGGCTCAAAGCGAAAGTAATCGGCTCAAAAGTATTTTGTGTCACCCTGAACATCTGTTGTTAGCTCTATTTATCGACCCTGAAAGTTTATGCGCAGCAGGAATTTTGCCGGCTCTTGGTTTATCGCTCACTCACTCTGAGGCCGAGTTGGCTGTTCTGGCCGACAGTAGTTATGACAATAAAGCCTGCAAGCAACAGCTCGAAGAGACCATTGCCCGCTGGCTCATGCGGGCTGAAATGGCCAGAGAGCAAGGTCGCATTGACCTGATGCAACAGGCCCTGCAACACGCCGACAAGTATAAAAAACTGTTGGCAGATCTGAACTGAAATGAGTTTTAAGGCTCAGCAAAACTCTCGATTTGTTCAGCTTTTGAAATATGCAACTGTTTCAATTTTTTGAATTTTTTCAAAGCCTGACAGTTTTGATCAAGACCACATCTTTCTGCATAAAGATACTGTAGATTAGGTAGCTGAGCCAATACTTCAAGATCTTTTGGCGTCAGGGTGTTGCCAGAAATTTGCAGCATAATTAGTGGTGTCAACCTGGCAATGGCTTTGAAATCGCTATGATTTAATGACGAATTCTTCAGTCCCAAAGTCTTTAGGTTAGGGTTTCCTTTCAGCGTTGCTAGCATCGCTGAGGGAGCAATGGCACCGGTCCAGTAAAATCGTTGCAGTCGCTTCCAGCAAGTGGCTTTAGCCAGAACATTGCCGTTTAAAGAAATAGCAAAAGCATCAAAATCTCGTAAGTTTTGAAATTTGTTTAGAGAGGCTATGGAACCTGGTGTGAGACCGTCATCGGATAAAAAACGCAGAGCTTCAACTTGAGGAATTTGTGCCACAGCAGCCAGCATTTTGTCATTAGATTGAGAACTGAGCAGACGTATTGTGCTGATATCGCCATTTTGAAAGCGTGTTAAATACTTTGGAAATTTGGCGGCCATCGCCGTTGGTGAAAATTCTAACTGGTCATTTTGTTTATAACGAATGAAACCGCGTGCATCTTGCTTGTTATTCGGTTGCTGGCGCAGGCCAATGGTGCCTATTAAGGTATCTTCAGGAAAATAAAAGCAGCGGTATGATTGATTGCCAATTACGCCGATGGTGGAATATTTTTTCGTCTCGTTTTGAGAACCGGCCGGCGTTTGTATTTCAGTATCATCACCAGAAAGTACAGTTTTAGCTGGGGCCGTCACAGTACTTGCGGTGCTCACCAATGGAGGCGTTGTTTTGTTCTGATAATTTTTTACCAGGTATAAAACCAGAGCCGAGGCGGCCAGGCTGACTGTTAGTAAGGCCAGGAGAAAGCCTGCTGGTAACCAGAAACCTTTTAGACCAGTGTTTGTACTTTTGCTTTGCGTGACTGGGCTAGTTGTAGAAATGCCGCCTGCCAAATATTCCAGTGGATCTTTGCCCTCTTGAATGCGAGTGAGATCAAGAGCCAATTCTTTAACCAACTGGTACCTTTCGGAGGGATTTTTTTTCAAGCATTTGCTCACCACATATTCGATCGTTCTGGGGAAAACCTGTCCGCTTACTGCGCTCAATGTCGGTGCGGTTTGCTCCTGGTGAAGCAGGGCTGTATCAACAGCTGTTGCGCCTTCGAAAGGCACGAAACCGGTTAGCGCTTCGAAAAGACTGCAGCCGATAGAATAAATGTCGCTTCTGGCGTCAGCAGGCTCTCCGGCGCACTGTTCGGGGCTCATATAAGAAGGGCTGCCAAAAACATCGCCGGCTAGAGTTAATTTTTGCTGACTGTTTGAACCTTCAAATTTTGAAATGCCAAAATCGAGTATCTTAACCGTCTGCACACCATCTGTGGTGCAGAGCATGATGTTGTCAGGCTTTAAATCACGGTGAATAATTTTATTGCGATGAGCATAAGCCAGACCATCTAAAACTTCGAGAAAAATTTTGATGACGGCTTCGAGCCCCATAGAGCCCTGGCTCACCAAAAGCTCTTCCAGAGTGCGCCCTTGCAAATAGTCCATGGAGTAGAAAGGGAATTTTTGTTCGTGCACTCCCAGGTCGTAAACCTTAACGAATGTAGGATGCGTGAGGGAGGATAAAATTTTAGCCTCAGCCTGAAAGCGCAACCAGCTTCTTTCGGTCAGTTGATCTGGTGAAAGCACTTTCAGTGCATATTGATTGCTTAACGTAGTATGCCTGACAAGATAGACCACACTGCTGCCGCCCTCGCCGATAATGGAAATGATGCGAAAAGAACCGGCAATTATGGTATCGGGCGCGAAAATATCTTGCGCTAGAGGAGTTAAAAAACCTTTTTGAGTCGTCCTCAAGCTTTTCGTAAAGAGCTTGCGTTGGTTAACTCTTTCAACTGTGCGCGTATGCTTTTGCAACAGATCCACCGCTAAGTCAAATTAAGCAGTGAAAATTATAGCTGTTTACGAGGCACGCAGACGTTTTGATTGCGGCATTTCCAGGGGAGCACCAAAAGTACTGGCCGTCTCTTGCTCACCGTAAGTGAAGCGAGGCATATCACCGCTGTCCATTTCGCTGACCCAGTGATCGATCAAATCGTCAGAGGTCATGAGTTGCAAATCTCGTTCAACACATTCTTTGGCATAACAGCGCAAACGTTCGATGTCCCAATTTTCAACATCTTGTACCAGTCTGGCTATGGTTTCTTTGCGGTCTAGTTCGCCGTCTTCATAATGACTTTTCATTGTTTTGCTCTATCTATATATATCGCATATAAATAGTCGTGTGACAGCGCTGGAAAGTTCCCGCTAAACTTGCTAAGTTCCGCATCAGCAGCAGTTCTTGCCACCATACATATGTTTAGTTTAGTCTTGTCGGGGGGCAGTTGAAAGAGACATTTAAGTCTACGAAAGAACCGTTTGGCTACACAGGCGGTGGTTTGGCGGTCGAACAAATTTGTTTGCGCAATAAAAACGCCGAAGCCCGCATACTTACATATGGCGCTACTCTTCAGGCCATGCAGGTACCAGATAGCACGGGCGTTAGCGCCAATGTCGTACTCGGTTTTGATAATCTGGCCGATTATGAGCATAAATCGCCGTATTTTGGCGCCACAGTGGGCCGCTGTGCCAATCGCATCAGTAATGCCAAATTTGTTCTAGGCGGGCATACCTACCCTTTAGATGCCAACAACGGCCCCAATACCCTGCACGGCGGCCTCAAGGGCTTCGATAAGCGTGTCTGGCAGCTTGTTTCGCTTTGTGATCAGTCGGCTACTTTTGCCCTGGAAAGCCAGGATATGGAAGAAGGCTTTCCGGGAAAGCTCACCGTGGAAGTCGTCTATGCCCTGAGTGACAATGACGAACTGACAATTAGCTATGTTGCCGAAACCGACAAGGCCACACCGGTTAACTTGACTAATCACGCTTACTTTAATTTGGCCGGTGAGGGTGCAGGCAATATACTCGACCACCAATTAATCATGCATTGTGATCGCTATACACCTGTTAATGGAGACCTCATCCCTACAGGTGAGACCGTTGCCGTGGCAAACACTCCTTTTGATTTTACAGAGTGGCACAAAATCGGCGAGCGCATTGAGGCTGCCGGAGGTTATGACCACAATTTTGTCATCAATAGAAATAGTGACGGCCTGGTTAGCGCCGCCAAGGCTTTAGACTCTGCCAGTGGGCGGACACTGGAGCTCCTTACCACCGAGCCCGGTGTGCAGTTTTACAGCGGTAACTTTTTAGATGGCACTATATCTGGTGCCGGCGGTGTCTATCATAAACATGCTGGGTTCACTTTTGAGGCCCAGCAATTTCCTGACGCCGTTAACCAACCAAATTTTCCCAACATAATTTTGCAACCGGGCACAAAATATCATCAAGTTACGGTTTATAAGTTTGCCGCCCAATAACCGAGAAATGGTTTTCGACCCGGCACTTTTGCCTTGCAATTGCGTCGCCACAAAAAAATAACTGTGTAGCGTATGAACGACAAAGTTTTCAAGGAGAAAGAGATGAAACTGGTCAGACTTAATTATGTACAGAGCGCTGAAATCGTAACAGAATACGGGTTTAACCCTCTGCAGATCAGCCATGTCAAGCCCAATCTCGTCAATGTTGATGAAACTGAGATTAAATTGGTAGATGTGGCCCTATCCCTTAAAGTTCAGGGCACCTATGCTGAAGTGATGGCTGCAATTGAAGCGGCGCTGGCCTAAATCATCTAAATAGCCATTAATAGGTAGATATCTTCTGAAAAAGCTCAATCTCTTTGCTATCTTCCTTTTTTTCTTCGTGGCTGTGCAGGCGGTATCTGCAGCGCCAGATTCATCACAACATTTGTATGATGCGGCTCGCCGGTCGCTCGGTCATGAACTCTGGAAACCGGGATATGGCCTTTCTGTAGGAACCCTCGGTTGCGCCGCTGCCGTGTGCAATGTTTTGAAGAAAGCAGGCGTATCTAAAATAAGCACGCCGGTTGTAACAGTAATGAGGCGGCAACTTTTACAAAAGGGCTGCGCTGAGTTTGTCGTACGCAACGGCCCTCGAGACGGCAAAGAAATTGACGATCGAGTGTTGCTGAAATTATGTCGACCGGGCGATATTCTAGTCGCTACGCTAGAGCCGCCCGGCCGGTTAAATGGTGGTGGTAATGCCCATTGCGGCATCATGGCACAGGGCGTGCAAATATATACAAACAATTGGACTAACGGCATCTGGACTGAGGTCAATGTGCACCAGATGTTCGATTATTATCCCCATGTGCGCTTATTGAGGTTGCCACAATAATGGCCATTAAATTTTCCATTGCTGTTGCACTTGCGATTGTTTGTACTTTTGTTCTAGTTTTGGTTCTGGCACCACTTTCGGCACTGGCTCACAAGCACGATTTGTCGGGTAAGACTGTCGTCATCACCGGCGCTTCTAGTGGCTTTGGCAAAGGTGTAGCAATAAAACTGGCAGCCGCCGGTGCTAACGTTGTACTGGCTGCTCGCAGGGCCGATTTACTCGAAGCTCTAGCTAGGGAATGTGGTGCTCACGCGCTGGCTGTGCCCACTGACGTAACTAGCGACACCAGCGTGGAAGCCTTATGTAAAGCTGCTATAGAGAAATTCGGCCGCATCGACGTCTGGATCAACAATGCCGGCGTTGGCGCTGTGGGAAGATTTACGGATATACCACCAGCGGACCACAAGGCTGTGGTGGAAATCAATTTAGTTGGCACCATCAATGGCAGCTATTATGCCTTGCGCCATTTCAGACAAGTGGGTAGTGGTACTCTAATTAATATCTCGTCTATTTCAGGCAAAGCAGCCACAGGTTTTTATTCTTCTTATAGTGCAGCAAAATTCGGCGTGCGCGGTTTAGGGCGAGCCTTGAGAGCTGAGCTGCATGCAGATGGTGTCAAAGACATTCATATTTGCACTGTCATGCCCATGCCGGCGAGTACTCCTTTCTGGATACATGCGGCCAATTACACAGGCCATATACTCAAGCCATACCCGGTCTGCCCGGCCGCAGCGGTTGTTGACGTCATAGTGGAGATGGTGTCTGAACCAAAAGATGAAATGTCTGTTGGCGGCACCACAAAAAAAGCTTTCGCCGCTCTCAAGCTGGCGCCTTCATTTACCGAGAATAAAATGGCCGAAATTATTCGCGAACGTCAAATGGAAAGTGGTGCCCTTGCTGTGCCTACATCAGGTTCACTTTTTAAACCGATGGACAGCGGTACGGAAATATCCGAATGAGTAAAATAAGCGGCAATCTAGCAATCAGATCTTAGCGGCCCGGGCGGCTAAACTTGAAGATTTGATTCTGTCGCACATTGCGGCAAAATCTTTGGTCGGACCAAGCCAGCGTAGGTCTTCCACAGTGTCGAAAACCGGAACATCGAGGCGCAAGGTGGCTAAGCGGCGAAAAAGTAGAGCATCGTCCCAGTTATCGAAAAGTGTTTTGGCCAGCTTAGACGCACCTCTAATAAATGAGGGCCAGATTTTGACGTCTTTGGGAATTGCTTCAAAGTGCAAATATTCTGCCAGTACTGAAGCCGCTCCTTTAGCGCCCCAACCAGGCAGGCCGGGGTAACCGTCGGCGGTATCACCAACAAGAGCGAGATAATCTGGAATTGATTGAGGCATGACGCCAAACTTTTCCACCACCCCAGCTTCGTCGCGTATTGTCTGACGGCGCCTGTCCATTTGCACAATGCGGGTGCCGACCACAGACTGGCTCAAATCTTTGTCAGGTGTGCAGATAATTACTCTGTCTACAGTTTGGTCTGCTGCTGCTTTCACCGCTGCTGCAGCAAGGGCGTCGTCGGCTTCAAATTCGACCATGGGCCAGACTAAAACTCCAAGGGCGCTCAGCGCTTCTTCTAAAATGCTAAATTGCGACATTAGCTCCGGCGGCACGCCCTCGCCGGTTTTGTAGCCGTCATAGAGATCGTTGCGAAAAGATTCCACCACATGATCTGTAGCTACACCAATGTGAGTGGTGCCTTTTTCCAGCATTGGTAAAATTGAGCTGAGTACACCGCGCACTGCGCCAATTTCTTCGCCCGCAGCGTTAGTGGCTTCGGGCACGGCAAAAAAATGGCGAAAAAGTTCGTAAGTTCCGTCAATTAAAAAGACTTCCAAAGCAAATTCTCTCTGCGCTAATGGCTTTAGGATCGCGCTTTCAGGTCGAGCCTGAATTATCAGAGCTTAATAAAGCCTGGGCGCCCGACTTTAGTGACGCCAGAGCTGCCACCAGTGGCGCTTTTTAGCTTTTTCAGTGGCTTCAACCGATTCAACTAATTCAGCGGCACTATGTTCGGCCAACTCTATGGCTACAGTTGATTGTTCATTGAAGCTGACCACAGTGTCTGCTCGCCTGGGGCTGAGGTCATCGGCTGTAATTTCGAGGTGGTATTTGCCGGGCATGAGCTGAAAGCGCGGCGTGTGGAAGGTTGATTCATGCCCCTTAATATCAAAGGCTTTGACAGTCAAATTGTGAAAAGGCCTGTCTGTGGCGATATTGACGTCGCCTACATAATAGGTGCCGGTGGCCCAGACCACACCGCTGCCGAGCAAACCGAGGACAGGTATAGACGTTGCTACCAGTGCCAGAGTATCTTTGGCTGTGGTGATTTTATTGCCGCTGAGCGGTTTTACTGTGACCTGTGCCTGCGTTTCAGTTGATTGTTTAACAGCGTTCATTTTCCCACTCCAGGATGTAAGTAGTTTACAGGCAGCGAGCCAGGTAAGCCTTAACAGCGACTTATTCGGTAAGAACACTTAATTTAAAGGGTGACTGGGGCGGCGACTTTTTTCAACGAAGGTCTGTCTTTCATCAATTTTTTCAAACTTTCTTCGGTGAGTATGCCGTCGGGCACATACAGTTCACTTATAGCGTTGAATTTTCTAAAACTGCTAAGACATTTGGGTGTCAATTTTTTGCAACCGTCAATGTTGAGATAGGTCAAATTCGGCAGAAGCGAAAGTGTTTCCATATCGGCGTCTTCTACGTCTGTGTGACGTAGCCAGATTGATTGTAGACCGCGCATCGTATTCAGTACTTTGAGATCAGCCTTTTCAATTTTGGTATTGCTGAGATTGATGCTGCCCATTTTTTGAAAATGTGCGAGTTCGCGCAAGACTGGCGACACATTGCTCAAACCAGACAAACTGATGGTGCGCAATCCCTTTAGAATGCTGCTGCGGGCCAGGTGTTTGCCATCAATACTGGTGGCTCCGATGGTGAGAGTCATAACGTGTTTCAGCTTTTCCAGCTCAGTCAAGTCTTCGTTAGTAAGACCGGTGCCGGCCAATTCTAAGTGTCTAAGTGATCGCAGCCGCGAGATGTAATGGCTCAGCTTCGGATTTCTCAGTGACAACATTTCGAGCCTGAGAAGAAAAAGATCGTCGGGGCGGAAGAACTGCAACAGCTCGGGCCGCGCTTTGGCGTTATCGTTGGTATCATACTCAATCGCACAATCTGCGGGAAGTTCCACTGTTCCCCTGGCTTTAAATTTACTTCTTGCCCCATTTATGGTGCTAACGCAAGTTAGGCTCCCTATAGAAAATTCTGTGGGAAAATCAAATCTTCGCTTTTTGCCTGGTAAAGCGACAGTCTTAGAATAAAATTGAAATTGATTTTTTCCGCGCAAATATTTATCGATTAGTGGCAGGTCTTGGTCGTCGATTTCTCTGATTACTTCAAACTTGGGTAACGTGGTGCCACCGGCGATTTTAAGTTGCTTGTTTGGCTTTTGCAACATAAAAACAAACACCAGACCCATGGCCAAAGCGGTGACAGCCGCTGCGATGACTGCCAACCTGCTCTGCTGCGTTTTGCCGCCGGTACTTGAAGTTGAGCCGCCTGTATCGTCAATAGTTTGCAACCTTTGTGGTTGGCGATTTACTGCCATTGCACTTAAACCTGTCTCTTCTCGATCTTCACTTTTTAAGGTCAATAGTCCGGCCGCAACTTCTGCCAGAGATGAGTAACGGTCTTCCGGTGACTTCGCCAACATTTTTGCCACCATAAGTTTCAGTGGCTGAGGAAAATCAAGATCTGCTGCTTTATCGTGCAAAGAAGGTGCTTTCTCTAATTGATGCAACATGGTGGTTTCAACGGCGCTACGTCCGAGCAAAGGCGGGCGGCCGGTTAGAGCCTGATACATGGTTACACCCAGTGAGTAAATGTCGGACCGGGCATCGATTTTGCCACCCAGGCATTGCTCGGGGCTCATATACAAAGGGCTGCCGAATATTTCTCCTGGGTTGGTCAGGCCCTGAATAGTCTGACCACCGTCGTCAACTAGTTTGGCGAGACCGAAATCAACAATTTTTACGCTATTGCCCTTGAGCAACATAATGTTGCCTGGTTTGATGTCGCGATGAATGACGCCGCGCTCGTGAGCGTAAGCCAGCCCGGCGCATACCTGACGGAAAATCGGCAGGGCGATTTCTATTGGCAGTCTTTCATTTTGCTTTAAAAAGTTATCCAGCGATTGGCCCACTAGAAGGTCCATAGTGTAATAAGGCCTGCCGTCCAGGGTCTGATTCATGTCACAAATTTTGATCACGTTTATATGATCGAGCCTGGCGATGGCTTGCGCTTCTTTGCGAAATCTCAGCCACTCAGCCGCAGAAAGATGCTCGGTTTTGAGCACTTTCAATGCCATTTCTTTATGCATTAATGTATGCTCGACTCTATAGACCAGGCCCATACCGCCTTCGCCAATAAAGTCGAGCACTTTACAAACACCGCCTATTAAGGCGCCGTGAACGAATTGTTTTTCAATTCTATCGCTAAAGCCATCGCTCATAACAAGAAATTTGAGCGTACTGCAAATAGTGGTACCGTAGGTAATACCAGTATCAATTCAGTTCTAATGATATTGTTGAATCTGTGATGTGAAGCCCTCCACGCTTGAAGAAGGGCCGCCGTTGTACAGAACGTTGCCGGCGCCGTCTAAAAATACCACCCGCGGAATGCTAGAAACTGCGTATTTTGACGCCAGCTCTTTATTCTCATCTAAATTTACTTGCTCGAAAGCTACATCTGAAAACTTGGACTTGGTTGCGTCAAACACGGGCGCAAACTTTTTACATGGTTGTCACCAATCGGCCCAGAAATCTATCACCTTCTTCACTTTGGCCAGGGCAATTTTCTGACCACCACCAGATGAGCTTGATGCGATGGGCGCGCTGGCAGAAGAACTTGAGCCTCCTCCCGCGCCGGTCAGACGCACCGAACTTAGCTGAGCCAGGCCTGTGGCGGCTTTGCCGGCCAAATTGGCGTCACGACTGTCCACTACCCACTTATATTCCAATTTTGCCTGGTCGATGCGGCCGAGGGCCTGCTGACAAAGCGCCACATAATAGTGCACCAGGGCATTATTGGGATAACTGGCTTTGAAAGTTTGAAATTCGCTCAGGGCCAGAGCATATTTTCCGCTGGAATAGTCGGCCATTGCTTGTTGAAAGCTCGGCGCCGCCTGTACTGCCGCACTAATTGAAATAGCGCAGGCCACTAGCAGACCCACAGGTAAAAATCGCATAAAAACCTCCAGCAACAGTCGCTACTTTTTTTATACCCCCGCCGCTCCACTGTCTACACCTGGTGTGATAGTCTTTTGCACTGGCTGATACTACGCCCCGCTGGCGCTCAAGGGATAATCGATGAAAAGAGCTGTTACCTTTGTTTTGACTCTTGCCTCTTCCGTGAACATAGGAGCAGCTTCTGCCCTGTCTGCGCCACAGACGAGCGAAAAAGAGCCGGTTGTACCCCGGTTTTCAGCTGGCTACATGGACAAATCGGTTAAGCCGGCCGACGATTTTTATCTTTATGCCAACGGCAGCTGGGTCAAAAAAAATCCGGTGCCGGCTGATAAGGCTCGCTGGGGCAGCTTTAGTGAGCTGGCTGAACGCAATAACTATTTGATTCATGGCTTGCTTGAAAGCGCCAGTGCCGACGTTGCTAAGAATCCTCCTGGTTCACCCAGAATACAGGTTGGTGACTTTTTTAAAGCTGGTATGAATACAGCACTTCTGGAGAAGAAAACCTTCGCACCCATTCAGAGCCAACTTGACCGCATTGCCGCTGTGAAAACTTATGATCAAATGTTCCAGCTGCTAGCCGATTTTCATAAAGAAGGTGGCGGCGGAATTTTTTACAGCACCGTGGATCCTGATGCCAAAGACAGTGGCATCTACGCATTTCAGTTGATGCAGGGCGGGCTCAGTTTGCCTGACCGCGAATATTATCTGCAAGAGAATTTTGCTAAGCAACGTCAGGCTTATATCGAACATGTGAAAAAAATGTTTGTATTGTTAGGCGAAAGTCCAGAGCAGGCTGCTAAAGACGCCGATGTTGTTTTCAATATAGAGAAAGAGTTGGCTCAGGCCAGCCGCTCTCGTGTTGACTTGCGCGACCCGATTAAAAACTACAACAAAGTAAAAACAGCCGATCTGGTAGCCGGCAGTAGCTCTATCCCCTGGCAAGTTTACTTTGATGAACGTGGTATCAAAGATATTCCTTACGCAGTGGTGGGGCAGCCTGACTTTTTTGAGGCTTTGAGTAAAACTGTAAAGGCTCACCCTTTAGATCAGTGGAAGACATATTTGCGCTGGCACCTTTTGCATGAAGCGGCACCGTATTTGCACGACGCTGTTGAAAGCGAGAATTTTAATTTTTTCGGCAAAACTTTGAGCGGTCAAGAAGTGCAAGAGCCTCGTTGGAAGCGCGTCGCTAAAGTTATCGACCGCTCCGTGGGCGAGGCCCTGGGCCAGCTTTATGTCGAGAAGTATTTTACAGCTGAAGCCCGCAAGACCATGGCCGAGCTGGTCACCAATTTGCGCGAAGTCTTTTCTGATCATTTGCAAAAACTTGACTGGATGGGCGATGTCACTCGCAAAAAGGCCATGGCAAAATTCGAAAAATTTGTTCAAAAAATTGGACACCCCGATAAATTTCGCGACTATTCGAAAATTGATATTCAAGCCGACGATTATTATGGTGACGCTCAAAGGGCAGACGCTTTTGAAATAGCCAGACAGGTGGCTCGCATCGGCAAGCCCGTTGATAAGAGCGAATGGAGCATGACACCGCCCACGGTGAACGCTTACTTCAATCCGACTATGAATGAAATTGTCTTTCCGGCAGGAATTTTACAGCCGCCGTTCTTCGATGTCACTATGGACGATGCCGTAAATTATGGCGGCATCGGGGCTGTGATCGGCCATGAAATTACCCACGGCTATGACGACGAAGGTAGGCACTATGATGCTGACGGCAACCTCAAAGAGTGGTGGACTGAAGCTGATACTAAAGAGTTTGATGGCCGTGCCCAGAAAGTCGTAGATGAATATAACGGCTTCGAAGCTTTGCCTGGTCTCAATGTCAATGGCAAGCTTACTTTAGGAGAAAACATCGCCGACCTCGGTGGCGTCAGCATCGGCTACGACGCTCTGCAAAGAGCGATGAAGAAAGATCCATCTAAGCGCAAAGTGATAGATGGATTCACCCCTGAGCAAAGGTTCTTCCTTTCATTCGCTCAACTCTGGCGCATGAATATTCGCGAAGCCGAGCAGCGTCGTTTAGTCACAGTAGATCCTCACTCACCGGGAAAATTCCGTTCAGTCGGTCCGCTCATGAATTTCCAAGAATTCTATGACGCTTTTGATATCAAGCCAGGTGCAAAAATGTGGCGCGAGCCTGAAAAACGGGCGAAAATCTGGTAGCTCATTTTTTCTGGATAATTTTTAGTTTTGGCATGAGCGTTTTAATTTCTTGCAATTGCTGCTGGCTTAATGAGTCTCGTGTGACTACTAATTCTTGAAGATTGGAACAGCGTTTAAGTTCTTTCAGCAATTCCGTTGGATAGGTGGCCTGTTCAAGACCGATGCTGATTAAGTGTTTTATCTGAGTGAGGGCTTTGAAGCTTTTCGCGTCAATTTGGCAATATTTTAAATCAAGATAAATTAGCGTTGACATTTTTGTCAGGTGCAAGATTTCTTGTTCAGTGAGTACCATATTGCGCAGACCAACTGACCGTAAATGTGGGTTGCTTTGCAACACCTGCAGCACTTCTTCGGTGTTTTCTTGCTGGTCTAACTTGATTGATTTTAGACGCTGGCTCAGCCCGCTGCGCATGAGAGCAGTAGCACTAAAAGAGGTTTTAACGAAAGAAAGCACTTTTAAATGCGGCAGATCTCCCAGAGTGCTGCAATATTCCGGACTAAGTGTGCATTTGACAAAAGTCAGATGGGTTAAATTGGTCCATGCTGAAAGTATCTGCACCGCCGGCGGTGTGCTGGAGCTCTCCACGCTTAAATCACTAACTGCGTCTGGAGCAAAGCGCAGATAATATTCAGGATTATAAGCCACATTTTTGTTGGCAAAAAAGAGGATTGGACTTAGATCTCCGGTAGTAAAGTCGCCCGTGGCCGGCATTCTAACCTTGTCGTGCTCTGAAACAATACCAATGTCCTGATCTTTGGGAAAATGGAATACCCAGTGGTAGGGAGGAACCTTGACCATTTCCGATACTTGCTTAGTAGAGCGGAAATATGGTGAGGTGGAATGTGTGGGTTGGTCCCAGGGATTGGTAACACTGAGGTCGGCCGTGCTCGCTTTGGTCTCTGCTTTCTTGGGCGGCGCCCCCGGTTTGAAGACATACAGATAGCCCAGGCCGATGATCCCTACGATTAAAAGCAAACCAAATACTGTGGCTCCGGCCACCAGCAGGTCTTTACTAATCGCGCTATCTGGTTCTGAATAATATTCGTCTTTTGTTTTTTCAGCTTTTGGAAGAATTGCTTGCGGCTCCATTGACCCGGCAATTAATTCATTGAGAAGCTCAGCAATGTCGTCTAGATTTTGAAAGCGATCTTCTGGTTCTTTCTCCATGCAGCCAGCCACCACTTCGTTGAGCAGCCGTTCTTGAGCAGCAGAACAATCTTCGCGATATATTTCAGGCAGAGCAGCCGACTGATGCATGAGCATCGTTTCTACTGCGGTTTTGCCTTTGAAAGGCACTGATCCTGTCAGGGCTGTAAACATAGTGCAGCCCACCGAATAAATATCGGTCAAGTGTGTGACGGCCTCTCCCGCAGTTTGCTCAGGGCTCATATAAGCTGGGCTGCCGCAGATTTCTCCCGGCTTAGTCAGACCTTGTTCGATGTTGCCTTCGAGCCCCACAAGTCTGGCGATACCGAAATCAACCACTTTGGTTTTAAATTTTCCGCTGGGTGATTCAATCAAAATCAGATTGGCCGGTTTAATATCGCGGTGCACAATATTTTTGTTGTGAGCTAATTTGAGAGCGGCACAAACATCTATAAATGAATCGGCAAATTGACTTACGGTGAGCGGACCGTTATCGTCGACGTAATCGGCCATCGACTGACCGTCAAGCAATTCCATGACATAGAAGGGGCAGCCCCGTGCGTCCACGCCCATATTAAAAATCTGCACCACGTTGGCGTGTTCGAGCTTAGCTAGGGCGCGCCCTTCAATTTCAAAACGTTTCCAGTTAGTATCGGTAATTTGGCCAGGTGCCAAAAGCTTGAGAGCAAAGACCCGTTGCAATTCCAGGTGCTGGGCTTTGAACAAAACTCCCATGCCGCCCCGGGCCAGTACCGAAATCAGCTCGTAACTATTGCCGACGATATCGCCCGGTCCATAGCTGATTTGACTGGCTGACTGACCGCCGAAGGTGACGGTGTTATCTTTGATATCATCAGGTTTGGCCACAGATCACGCCTTTCCCATTGCCTGATTAGCAGCCTTAAGGCCAGTCAGTCGTTCAGCGGCCCCTGACCACTGCCACGGGCCTGCGAACATTAGAGCGAGTAAAATCGGCGTCAGCGTATGTAGTCTCATGGCCTATAAAGCTACCATAACAAGTCAGGAGGTCAACAAGACTTTATACAGACAAAACAGGGTGGCTGTGAGGCCACCCCGTAAGGCATTTCTGGTAATTGCTAAAAGCGCTTAATTAGGGCTTTTGCAGTTCAGGCTGCCATTCATCAAGAATCGCACCTTCTACAGGGCAAGCTGATAAGCAAGCGCCGCAGTCAATACAGGTGCTGTCGTCGATGTATGGATACTTGGTGCCTTTGGCGTTTGTCTTTCCGTCAGCCCAGTGAATGCATTCGACGGGACAGACTGGGACGCAGTCGCCTACGCCTTCACAAACATCACTTACGATGGTATATGACATTATTCGCTCTCCTTGTTGTGGCTATCAGAGAAAAAGTCACTGAAGCCTCAATACTTTCTCTTCCCAATTATGACTGATGCTAATACGACTTGGTGCCCAAATGTAATTGGTAAAAATACTGGACAGATAATCGACTTTCTCAAGTCTACTATTTGATTTTCGCATAAATCCGCGCCAATACAAGCTCCGCGAAGGCGCAGTCGCAGCCTCCGCAGAGTCATTTCCAATTTTTTCCCCCCGACTTATTGCTAGCCAATGTCAAAATTGCTAATGCATTGCGTAAGTGTGGGAATCGTTCTCAATAACAGACTTCAATATAGCCATCGCTGAAGTTTGCAAGTTTGCTTGTGTGCCCCTGTGGCCTCTCAGGCGCGCCTTTCAGAGGAATTGCAACTATGGCGAATTGCGATCAGATTCGAATTGCTGCGGCAGCAGCTGCGAAGGTGTGCCAATAGATCTTGCCATTTGATCAATTCAAGCTAACGAGAACGCTGCTGTACGGTGATATCAGCGCCGCTCGATTTTTTTGATCGCGAAAGTTTGCAAAAACTGTCAAGAAAATAAACCAAAATTGAGGAGGAGAAGCATTCAAAATCCTCGTATTTGATCACTAATTTTATTTTGTCCCTACTTAATACTTGCGCCTTGCGGCGAAAACAACGATCCAATGACAAGTGTGACCAGGCTACCAAGCATAATGCGCCACGGGAATGCAATTTGCGGCAAGCATGCCACCACAAGAGCACCAGCTACCATGGCTATACAGTTGCCTGTGTCGTTGCCGCGTTTCGTCAAAAGCCCCAGGAGAAAGACTCCTAGAAGTGATCCGTATGTATATCCAAAAATAGTAAGAACGATGGGAATGATGCGCGAGTCAGGGTGCTCAATGACAAAATAGGCGGTGCCTCCGGCGACTGCGATCATCAAAAAAGCAAACAGATAAGTCAGCTTGCGCGCTTGAGTGACCGATTGTTCTTTCGAGAAATCTCTAGTGGCGCTTGTTGCCAGTGCGTTAAGAGCAGCACTTAGTGAACCCATGGCGGTGGCGAAGATTCCGGCCACCAGCAGGCCTCTTAGACCAACAGGCATTTTTGTCAGTATAAAGTAGGCGAACACTTCGCTATTTTTTTGTGGTAAGCCGCCGTCAGGTTGCTGGGAATAAAACAGGTGAATCAAAATGCCGATGGTGAGGAAAATGAAACCGATGGGCAAATCAGCCAGGCCCGACAACACCAGCGACAGCCTGCTCTTTTTGTAATCGGTAGCGGTAAGCATGCGCTGCACCATGTCTTGATCTGTGCCATGAGTAGCAAGAGTGGTAAAAGTAGAACCGATTAGGGCCGCCCAGATTGTGTATTCAGAACCGAGCACAGCCTTGATATTTTGCCAGAGGTCGGCATTATCTGTGGTACCACTGATGAACACGGGCATAGGTGTATGCCTATAGAAATCGTGCACTGAAGCTGTGCCCTCAGGCATAATGTTCATGAGCACCACAATTGCACCAATAGCGCCACCAAGCATTACCGTGGCCTGAATGCAGTCTGTCCACACTACCGCCTTGATGCCGCCGCTAGATGTGTACATGGCCGTAATTAGAGTGATTACAACAATGGCAGACAGATAGACTGAAAGTTGTTGCCCGGCGCTCAGTTGTGTGCCGCTCACTAGCGCGAAACCGACAGCCAGAATTATGGCTGATACATACAGACGTGCCCCCGAAGCCAGTACGCGGGTAATTAGAAAAACAGCCGATGCCAGTAGTCTTGTTTTGCGACCAAAGCGCAGTTCTAAATATTCATAGATTGAATACACGTTGTGATCGAAAAATGGCTTGATGAAGACAAAGGCCACAATCACTCGACCAATGACTGTGCCGATTAGTATTTGCAGATAAGTGTAGTTAACAAGTTTGAAACCCTCGCCCGGGGTACCAAGAAAGGTCGCGGCGCTGGTCTCGGCGGCAATTATCGATGCCAGAACAGCTGGCCAGGGCATTGAGCGGCCACCAAGAGAAAAGTCAGAAAGATTGTCTTCCTTGCGGCCAAACTTGAGTCCGACCACAATAATCAGGGCAAAATACAAAAATACTATGACAAGGTCTATAGCAAAAAATGCATCGAGCCCCATAAACACTTCTACTTATTTAGCTTTGACGATCTCTTTAAATTGTTCTACAGGCATAGTGTTTAAAACATCGTCTTTAGTAATGCCGGCGCGACGAGCTAAGTGTATGCCAAATTTCAAATTTTGCAACTCTGAGGTAGCGTGAGCATCGGTCGAAATGACAAATCGCAGTCCGCGCTCTTTAGCGAGCTTCGGCCAGCGGGGTTCTAAATCTAAGCGATGCGGATCACCATTTATTTCAATGGCCAGCCGGGCTTCGGCCACGGCGTCGAGCAGCTTTTCCACGTCTACTGGAATGGGATCGCGCTTCAAAACCAGCCGACCCAGGGGATGGCCCCAGACTTTAAAGTGTTTGTCTTTCAAACCGCGCAAAAGTCGCCTGGTCATCTGCTCTTCATTTTGTTTATAACGTGAATGAATGCTGGCGACGATAATATCGAATTTGTCTAGAATATGATCAGGATAATCAAGCTTGCCGTCGGCGAGGATATCGCATTCGGTGCCTTTTAAAATGCGAATTTTAACCAGCTCCTGCACGCGATCAATTTCTTCCCATTGCTCTTTCAGTCTATCGATATCGAGGCCCCCTGCATAATGGGCAGTGGGCGAATGGTCGGTGAGGGTGATGTATTTCATGCCCATTTTCTCAGCCGCCCGTGCCATTTGTTCAATTGAATGACGGCCATCTGAAAATGTACTGTGACAGTGAGTCATGCCTTGAATATGGCCAATCTCAATCAGGTCGGCAAAGGCCCCCTTTTTAGCCATGGAAATTTCTTTTTCGCCTTCTCGCAGTTCAGGAGCTATAAAAGGTAATTTCAAAGCGCCGTAAAAATCGGCTTCGTCTTTAATTTCAATTATCTGCCGGCCTTTTTTCAGCTCACCCGGCGCCAGCGTCAGTTTTTGTTTTTCAGCAATATTTTGCAGCTGCTCATAGTGCTCTTTTGACCCTGTATGTTCAATGAGACCCAGGGCCAGATTTTCAGTAATATGCAATTCAGCGGTTATGCCCAGTGACAGATTGACCCGCATCATATCGTCAGTTGCATCATCGACTTTTGTTACTTGCGAGAATTTTTTAAAAGCATTGAAAGCAGCTTCTTGATTTATGGTTTCCACCACCAGACAAATGCGGTCGGTGGTTTCGTGCCAGCGGCGTAATTCTCCAGCTAAGGAAATGCGGTCTGTTTTTAGCGCTGCTTTCATGAAATGCAATAATTCTTCCGCTACCTCTAACACATCGACTAAGAGTGTCTGGCTGTCTGCTATTTTGCTTATATCTATGGCTTTTAATAAAGCCTTTTCGGTGCGCAAGCCAAAGCCTTTTATTTCGCGTACTTTGCCTGCGCGGCATGCCTCCTCCAGTTCGTCTAGATTTTTGATACCGAGTTCGTTATGCAATATTTCTATGCGTTTTAAAGTAAGACCTTCCACGCGCGAAAGTTCCATTACTCCTGGTGGCAGTTGTTCGCGCAAATGCGAAAGTAATTTGGTTTCACCAGTGTTGTAAAGATCGGTAATGTATGCGGCAAGAGAGGCGCCGATACAGGGTAGCTCCGTCAGACGCTCTTCTTCCACCAGTCGTCTAATGTCGAGCTGGGCACTTTCTACGGCTTTGGCACCGGCCAGGTAAGCACGAGCTTTATAGGCGTTTTCACCTTTGACATTGAGCAAGGTGCCGGTCTCTCGCAGTGCACTGGCGATGGCAAATTTGTCGAGTTTAACATCGGGCTTAGTTTCGATAGAGTTATTCATAGACCTACATATAGGTAAAGGTAAAAACTATAAAGGGCAAGACCGCACCCCAGGCAGTAAGTTCCGCAATTTTGCCGCTCCCTGGCTTTTAGGGCATAATTTAGTCATGAACAGCCAGACTGCCATCGCTCAACATGTCGCCTCCATGCAAGGCTGCCAGCTTTGCCCGCTTATGGTAGGGCCTGTGGTGAGCGGTCGGGCGCTCTTGAGCAAAGTCTATATGATTGGTCAGGCACCTGGCCCTCATGAAGGGGCTGCGGGTAAACCTTTTGCCTGGACTGCCGGCAAGACATTGTTTCGCTGGTTTGGCTCAATCGGCCTGGAGGAAGAACAGTTTCGCTCACTGGCATATATGGCGGCAGTATGTCGCTGCTTTCCCGGCAAGGCCTTAAACGGCACCGATCGCGTTCCTAATGGGCAAGAAATAGCTAACTGCTCGCAGTGGATGGCCGGCGAAATGTCGATACTGAAACCATCGCTAGTGATACCGGTAGGCAAACTGGCTATCGAGCAATGCCTGGGTAAGGGCCAGCTTATAGATTATATTGGCTGCAAATTTGAGAAAAAACTTTTTGGCTTTGATTGCGATGTGATACCACTGCCGCATCCATCAGGAGCTTCCACCTGGTTTAAAAAAGAGCCGGGCATCACTTTATTACAGCAGGGTCTGGGGCAGATAAAGGCTCACTCAGCCTGGCAGGTGCTTTTGCGCAAAGCTGGTGCTCTATGAAAATATGTTTCTTGATCTGTACTCTTCTGCTGACATTGTTTTCGTCAACGTCCGCTGCAGAAAAAATGCAAAAGCGCACCATGGTTTTTCCTATAACTTTTTCGCTGGGCAAGCTCTATCAATTTAGAGATCCTGATCCTGGTCACATGGCCGCGGCGGCCTACGTCGTTGGCGGGCACGGGCAGCTATTCGGTGCGGCCCGTGGCACAGTCAATCTTGTGGCGACGCCCGATACTCTTGTATATCTTTCTGCCTCGTATGACATGATCACTAAGCCTCAGGTTTTGCGCCAGGTTGATGCAAATATCATCGACGGTTTGAGTTTCGGCAGTACTGGAATAGTGGAGGATCTCAGCCCGGTTTATCAACCGCTGGCTCACTTGACTGGTTTGCGTGTGCTTGATTTAAACGCTACAGAAGCCACTGACGAGCAAATTAAGCCGCTTAAGGCTCTAGTTAATCTTGCCATTTTGACGTGCTCAATGTGTCGCTTGAACGGCGAATGCTTTAAGGATATGCCGCTGCCGAAAATTCGCAGGCTGGAATTGAGTGGGAGTATTCTAGCGCCCAGTGCTTACACTTACATATCGCGTTATCAAACTCTAGAAACTCTTGGTATTGGCAGTTGCCATGCCACTGACGAGGCTCTTGTTCACGTCGCCAAATTGAAGCGTTTATCGTCGCTTACTTTGTCTCGAGCGCGAATCAGCACCCGCGGTCTGGCGAGTGTGGCGGCCATGCCGCGCCTGGCCATTCTCGGCCTTGAAGGAACAAAATTTTCAGTCAATGAACTACTCCTGGGTCTGAAGGGCTCCCATTTGCAATCGCTGATTTTACCAACCTCGAAATATTCGCTGCAAGAAATAAGCCGCTTTAAGCGTGCTTTTCCCTCTACACAGCTGGCTCTTCCGCATCAGGTGAGCGGCGAGAATAAAGAGCTTTTTGCTCCTCTGCACTAGCTATTGGTTTGTCCATTTCATGTCTACTTGGGCCTGCATAATGCTTGCATCAGGTCCACAGACCGACTTACCAAAACTTCTTTGAGGAAATTCCCCATGCCAAACCCAAATCCATTCATGACCATTGAATCTGCAAAAATCTCGGACCAAGGCCTTGGTAAACCGGTAGACGCAAAAGTGCTGAGTACCAATGATGATATGAAAAAATGGTCTGAAGTCGTTAAAACCGGCAGTGCTTCTAAATTAGCTGACCTTTGCTTGCCAGATTTCAAAATCGAAAAAGATGAAAAAATCAAGGAAGACGGCAAAAGCAAAGAAACCAAAGAAAAGGACAAAGACGGCAAAAATATCGATAACATCGAAAAAATTCAAGAGAAAAACAAAGACAAAGATGGAAAAGTTCTGATCGAGACTGGTAAAACCGGTGTGGGAGCTGGTGCCGGCACGGTGTTGGAGAAGCAACATCAAGATGAACACGGCCAGCGTGGTGGTTCAAGACGAGAGCCCCGTGATCGCAGTAATGATGTAAAAGTAGATCTCAGTGTTCACATTAATGGCGAACCAAGATTCAAATAACTGTGTCTTTTTTTCAATCCTTAATCCTTAATCCTGATTTTACTTGACCCCATAGGCGGAGCGCAGAACAATGTCGAATTTCAGTAGCTTTCAATCAAGAGACAGCACTTTCAGCAGAGCCTCGGAATTTCAACCGAGAGAAGGAGGAGCACAGGCCCAGTTCATCAACATGCCTTATGCCGAACAGCAAGATAGCTGGTTCAGAATGCAGAAAAAAACCACTGCCGATTCATTACCAAAAGTAGATATGGTTTTTGATCAGGATTTATGCAATAAAAAAGCACTACCCGAGCCGGGCAAACTCGACAGACCTGACGATGATCGTTCAGATCGTAACAAACATAGACGACAACCACGTCAAAGCTAGGCCAGAGGCAAAGTGAGCCAGACAACTGCACCCCAGCCTGGTTCATTGCCTATGCCGATTTGACCCTTGTGAGCAATGACGACGGCCTTACAGATTGCCAGTCCCAGACCTGTTCCGATTTTCTCAGTAATGACGCCGACATTGCCCTGCTTAAATTTCTCGAAAATAATTTCTTGTTTTTCCGCTGGTATACCAGGGCCCTGATCCATAATTTTAATCAGCACCGCATCTTTTTTATTCTCAGCCACAACTTTGACAGTGCCATTCTGCGGTGAATACTTGATGGCATTGTCGAGCAAGTTTTGAAAGACGTCTGTGAGACGCTGAGCATCACACTTTAGAGTAACATCGCAATTTTCCATTTTGAAAGACAGCGCCTTTTCTTCAGCCTTACTTTGCAAAAGTGAACTGGCGTTGCGAAGCAATACAGGCAATCGTACTTCGGCAATATTGAGTTCAACCACTCCCGATTCCATTTTGTCGATTTCTAAAAATGAGCTGATTAATTTGACCAGCCGTTCAATGGTGGCTTTACTTTGAGCGGCTCGGTGCACACCCCGTTCGTTTAAAACGCCATAACTGTTCTTAGAAAATAGATCGAGCGTTAACTGCAACGACGCCAGTGGTGCTCTCAGATCGTGAGTGGCCATGGCCGTCAGCTCACGTTTCATGTGATTGGTTTTGTTTAACTCAGTAACATCATGGGCCACGCAAAAATATGACCTTTCTTCTTTATCGAAGACAGCGGACCACATGATCTCTCGCAGTTCGCCGCTGGCTGTTTTAAGTGTCAACTGAAAAGGTTTGCTGTTTTCTCTTTCGGCAATGTCTTTGAAAATTGCGCGAATGTGCTGCGCGCTTTCTACGCAAATTGAGGCCAGCGGTTTATCTAAAAGGTCTTCCGCTGTGTATCCCAGCAGTCTGGTAACGGCTTTGTTGACCGAGCTGAAGCCGAAATATGTATCGATGGAACAGATATTTCGGAAGCGTTGTCGGTTACTGCTTTTTCACGGCGACGCAAATCGGTCAGCCGGCCGGCCATCTCATGAAAGATGCCGTCCAGTTGCGCGATTTCGTCAGTACCTTTGAGAGCGGGTGCAATCGGTTTGTCGGCCGCCAGATCCATGGCATTCTTGCTTATTAGTTTGAGTCGATTGGCAATACCGCGATTAAATATGATCACCATCAATATAGATATGAGAATACTAACAATCACCGCACCGGTAGATAAGCGCTGTAGTACCAGCCTGATTCGTCCTTGCTCAGCCCTTTGCTCTTGCGCTTTTTGGTCCTGAATAGCGATTACTCGATCGCCTTCTTCGTTGCATTTGACCACTTTTGATTGCAGCCTTGCGAGGCCTTGAATGAAGCTAATTTGATCGCCTTTACGAGCGCCTTCTTCAGCACTTTCGATACCCGTGATTACTGCTTCGACCTTTTCGTTAAACGGTTTGAGCGAGGCGTCGTCAAGGTATCCACGAGACATCCAGACACGTCTATCTTGTTTTAATTTGGCCATGGTTTTGTGCAAGTTTTCCAGCTGGCTCAGGTCGCGATTAGCTACCGCCAGTCCAAGAGCGGTGGCGGCATCAGGAAACATTTTGGTTTGCAGATTGACGAACTGCAAAACCCCTCTGGTTTGATCTTCCAACTGATAGGCCTTGTCAAGTTCGGCCATACTCATGTTGGAGGCGATTAGAAAGAGAACCTCAAAAATTAAAGGAACGAGAACTAGAAGGAAGGCTTTGTGAGATAGATTCAGGCTGCGCAATTCTCTAATTTAGTGCTCGTAAGTGATTTGCAGATTATACAGGGCAGTGGGTGCAAGGCAACGGATGAAGGCTTTTTGTGATAAATTGAGGTTCCGTAGCGGTTTAATTAAGAGAGAAAAATGGCCAAAATTCTTTTAATTGAAGATGAAGCCGACACAGCGGAAGCAATTACCGACTGCCTTGAATTTGCAAATTATACGGTGGAGTGGGTTGATACGGCCACCGAAGGCTTGCAGCGACTGTTCATTTATGACTATGACCTGGTGGTGCTCGACTGGAACATCAAAGCCGAGAGCGGCCTTGAACTGTGCGCTGATTACAGGCGACGCGGTGGTATTGTTCCTATTCTTTTTGTCACTGCCCGCGACGCTGTGCAAGATCGCGTAGCCGGCCTGGACACCGGCGCGGATGATTATCTAACCAAGCCGTTTTCATTAGATGAATTACTGGCGCGTGTCGGTGCCATTTTAAGAAGACCACGAGTAGCCAAAATATTTGATATTTTGCAAGTGGGTAATTTGACCCTTGATCGCAAATGCGGCCTGGCCAAAGTGGGCGAGAATGAAATAGTGTTGCACGCTAAAGAACTGGCCTTACTCGATTTTTTCATGCGCAGTGAAAATCAATTTTTCACAGCCGAAGATCTCCTCAATAAGTTATGGAGTTCAGAGTCGGACTCTACCGAGCAAGCGGTGCGCAAATGCGTTAGTCGCCTGCGTCAAAAGCTCGATACAGAGCTTGAGCCAGGCTATATTGTCAATGTCAAAAACCTGGGCTACAAAGTGACCAAGCCCGATGCTAACTATGTACCTTCATCTTCATCTTCAGCCGACTGATAGGCTTTTTGAAATTTGCTCTTCATGTCCAGCTGGTGTCTAACTGGACCGATTATCTTGTGTTTGTTGACCCACTACAACAAACGAGATTAATGCCATGGAAAATAAAGACGTCTATGAATCGTTGGATAAAACCCAACTGATTGCCGCTCCTTCGAACTTCAGTGATCTAGTATCTTCACCAAACTTTTTTAGTAATTTCAATTCTCTTACCAACACTGATGCCAGCACCTCAGCTTTGCCCGATATCACCATTGTCGGTACCAGAGATGCGGGCGGGGTTATGCGAGACGCTCAAGGTAATCCGGCCTTTATGAGCGATCTCGACATCACGGCGAAGATGGGCCTGGAGTCGACATTAAGTGCGAAAAACTTTGGCGATGCTACGCTGGCCTTCGATGAATTTCACGATGACACTAACATAATGCAGTCACCTTTTAGCGAGGATCGCTTGACTGATTTCGAGCTTTCCCAGGCTTCAAACTATATACTTCCCGCCGATATGAAGCATGGTGTCAATTTCCTCCAGGAGAATTTTACCCAGTTAGATTCAATGGATGGAGCTGTGGACCATATCACTACCAGGTCAGGTCTTGAAAGCGCCGCTAGTCTAGAACAACAGCAAATCTCGAATAAGTTCAGTCACTTGCTCGATCTCAATTCTGAAAGACGTCGGGGCACTGGCTCACCTTTGGCACCTGAAGCCGTGACCACTTTCGAATTTGAGCACATTGATGAAATCATCAAAGCAGAAGCGCGGTATGCGCAATAGGGCAAAGGACAAGTTTGATGTCCATTTGATGTCCACATGTAGGCGTTATTGTCTTGACATCGACCATCTGATTAAGGAGTTTACTCATGGCCACTGATTTTGAACCCACTGGTGATAGCATCGCCGCCAAAGTGCAGGACAAGACCCAGACCTATTCTCTGTCGGAAGTGACTCAAGATTTGATGGATGCTCACGCACACCGTCTTGGGCTATTCAACGAAGACATGAAAAAGGCTACTGATTCGTTGCACGAAGCCGGTTTGCTTAATAACTTTGAAATTGTCGGCATTAACGGCAAGGACTTAATAGCGCGCGATACCAACCTTAATACCTCAGTTTTAGTAAACACCGAAGATCCTACAGCCGTGCATGCTCTTAGTAGTGAACTAGCCGAAACACAAATTGGCGCTAATGGTCGAGTGGCAAATCTGGCTCAAGACGGCTCGGGTAACTACACCGTATCTGGTGGCGATTCTGCCTGGAAAGTAGCCCGCGATTTGCTATCGACCCGGGGAGTGGATGAGCCTTCCGATAATCAAATTGCCAATTATATTATTGAACTCGAACACCATAATGAGCGCAGTCTTGGCCAATTGCAGGTGGGTGATGTTGTCAATGTTCCACCTATCGTCAAAGACGGCGAGCAAACCGACTTTGCCCCAACTCCTGAAGTTGATCCCAGTGCTGCTGCTGATTTTCAACCAAGCCGCAACGGCGGCGAAGAAGTAACACCTGAAATTACACCAGTTACACCGGAAGTAATACCGGAGGACGCGGCTGATGTGCCGGTTGACCAGATAGTAGATAGCCTGGTAAATGCACCATTGACGCGCGAAACAGCCGACGCTCAAAAGGCTAATGTGCAATTGATTGGAAATGAGATGGCCCAGGGCTATGAGCGAGGCTGAAATCAGGTCCCTTTCCATACTTTTAGAGAAGTATGACGAAATTCGCACTAGCGACGATGGTTACTTGTATCCAGGCGACATCGCTAACTGGCAAATGGTGCAGAATCAACAAATAGAAGATGCTCTTGCTGCAGCATCACAACCACTCCATTAAAAAGTTTGTCAGTGGGGACAAGCAAAAGCGTCTGATTGCCTTCTGGTGATCAGACTTTTTGTTTCTGGCAGTCTCACTTGTCTGTCCGTTTGATGTCTAAGAACAAATGATATCGTTTGATTCTGAACTGATTTAGCCAAAGGTGAGCAAAGTGATGAAAGAGCAAGCAAATTTGAGTGAAGAGACAAATCTAAGCGAAGATGCAATTTTGAATTTTATGGAAGCGCGTCTGGAACTTCTCAAAAGCAAATACTCAGAGATAAAGCAATTCCGGCCAGAACCTGTTGGTTCGGCTATCAGCGAATGCTGCATTCCCCAATTCCAGGGAGTACAAACAAGCTCTGTCTACGATGTCCAAGTGCGGTCTTAGAAAACTTTCTTAAAAAATTTCTTGGTTTCTTTCAGGCCTTTTTTGGTACCGCCAACAGTGACCTTAGCGCCTTTTTTCACCCCACCGACGGTGGTATTGGCGCCTTTTTTCACTCCGCCGGTAGTGACTCTCACACCCTTCTTCACTCCGCCCGTGACGTAACCTTCGGCCAGCGCTGCTGGGGCTAAACATGGCACCACTGCTATTAGTGCGATCAGAATCAAACCTTTTTTCATTTTATTTCCTCGATTAAAATTCGCTATCACCGCTGGGCGCGGCTCCGGCCTGGCCATATTGCGGCTCCTGATAATTATTTTGTGAACCATAATTGGCGCTGACATTCTGTCCTTGTGGCTGGTCTATCACACTGCCGCTGCTGTTGCCATAACTGACGGCTTGCTGACTATTAGAAGCGACTACGTCTCGTTGTGGAGGAGAGGCGGAATGAGGCAGCATAGGGTTGTAAGGCAGCCTTTCGTTTAATTCTATTTTGATTTTGGCTACCACTTTAAGCTGGCCGTTAGGAAGGTTGTTAGCAAAAAATGTGTGTTGAGTGCGGCCGACAAAATATTTTTCGTCGCCATGTGATTCAATCACGCCTTCGTATAAATCACCTGAAGTACGATAGGTGCCGTTTTGATTTTGATAAATGACGTTGCCGCGCATCTGAATACCGTCGCGAATATCTGCGGGTACCGGGCACCATTGCATCCACTGGGCTTTCATGCCATTGACTGAGACTTGAATGTGCTCACGGCCAAAAAGCCATGGTCCTGAATATGATTTAGCGGCGGCATTGAGATCGAAATAGTGTTTGCCGGTACTGGCGTCAGCACGCAAAAGCGTGTCTGTTGATTTGGCATACATCGTTTCCTGCTGCCGGGGCAGCTCTGTGTAATTGTCGTCTTTAATTTCAGCAGTGAGTTGCATTATTTCAGCCTCACTGGTGGGTCTTGTTTTTAGCTGTGGTGCCAAAAACATGCAAATGTCTGCGTGCCATGGCATCGCTTTCGCTATCTTTTTTCAGCTCTTTGAGCACGTCTGAATAAATGCGCGGCAATTCATAGAGTTGCTTTCTATCAGCTGCCGAGAGCGTTTCATAGGTTGGCAAAAGATTTTTCAGCAGTTGTTCTGCTTCTGATTGTCTGGCATGGCGCCTGAGAAAATGAGCATATTCAAGGGTACATTCGACTGTTTTGATTTTGGCGTTGCGATGATTTTCATTGGCTGCGGCCAGTGTACACTGATAGAGTTTTTCTGCCTCCACATCTTTGCCTGTTTGATCAAGGCTACGGGCCAGATTTAACTGATGCACAAAAGTATCGGGATGATTTTCGCCCTTAAGTTTAGTGTGCAATGCCAGCGCTTTTCGGTAGGCTTCAATGGCATCACCGTGAGTATTTTCTTCAGCGTGGCAGAGTCCAAGATAGTGATATGCCTTGATTTGGCCGGGAACATCATTGAGCAAAGTAAAGACAGCCAGTGCTTGTTTGAAATAATCTACAGCTTCTTTGTTGTAATTATGTTGATAAAACATGGCACCAAGATTGAAGAGATCTTGTGCTGTTTCTTTGTAGTCTTTGCCAAAAGTTTTTTGATCAAGCGCCAGAGCTTCCAGATAAAGAACCTTCGCTTCTTCAATGCGCTTCATCTCTGTGTAGAGATTGGCGAGATTGGTCAATGTTGTAGCTAATGAAGTGGAATTCTGCGCTTTGCGTTTGCTTTCAATGGTTTGTTTGTAAAGGCGTTCGGCTTCTGAGTCATTGCCGAGTTTGTGCGCTATTAAGGCCAGATTGCCACGGGTCTCAAAAACTTTATCGCTATCGGCTCCAAGTAATTTTTCTCGAATGGTCAGAGCTTTGACCAGATCATCATGAGCTTCAGAGTAACGTTTCTGCTTTATATAGAGATGGGTCTTCTGATTGAGAGTCTCAGCCAGATGTAGTTCGTCTTTGTTTTGTAGAGCTTGAGCACTGGCTTCGGCCCAGTGTTTTTCGGCCTCGCTAAAACTTCCCTCTATAAATAAAGATTCGGCCTGCGATTCTTCATCCTGCCATTTTCCGGCAGGTGTTTTAGCTTCTTCGGCCCCAACCACCAGTGGTAGCGATGCGACGCTAAAAATAGTCAGCAATAAAGCAGGTAAAAATCTGTAGCGTTTGCCCGTTTGTCTGGCAACAATAGAATCTGGCAACTGACGACTCCTGAGCGGCGGTTTGTCGTTTAGATTAGGCCATTTGAGCGGCAACGGTCAATCTCGCTGCCTGTACGTGCTACCATATATAGGTATGGGCCGGGAGATTCTATATTGTCGGAGAGAGAACCGGGCTACCCTGAGGCATTGGCAGATAATAGGCGTTCTGCTGGTTTTCCCTCGCCGGCAGATGACTATCTGGAATTAAAGCTCGACCTCAATAATTTACTGATTAAGCATCGCGAGGCGACATTTTTCTTACGGGTGGAAGGAGACTCAATGGTAGGTGCCGGAATTCACAGCGGTGATCTGATTATTGTTGACCGTGCTCTGCAAGCCCAACACAAAAAAGTGGTGGTTGCTGTTCTAGACGGCGAACTTCTGGTAAGGCGACTGTCGCTGCAAGGTAGCGAGATTAGCCTGGTAGCCGAAAACTCTGATTTTACCGATATAAAAATTGCCGAGGCCAGCAGTTTTGAAATCTGGGGCACTGTCACCAATGTCATTCACGAGCTATAGGAGGAATCATGGCTGAGGCCGAGCGATTTGCCTTGATTGACTGCAACAATTTCTATGTCTCTTGCGAGCGGCTCTTTAATCCGAAGCTGGAAGGCCGGCCTGTGGTAGTGCTTTCTAATAACGATGGCTGTGTAGTATCTCGTTCTAGTGAAGCAAAAGAAGCGGGCGTTAAGATGGGCGTACCGCTGTTTAAAATTACCGATCTGATAAAGCAACACGGCATCGTCACGCTGTCTTCAAATTATGCGCTCTACGGAGATATTTCTGAGCGCATCATGAGCATACTGCGAAACTTCAGCCCGTCTCAAGAAATTTATTCTATCGATGAATGTTTCTTAGATTTTAGCGGCATCGCTGACGGTCTCGCTCATGGTCGGCTCATTCGTCAAACAATAAAACAACAGGCCGGAGTGCCTGTCTGTGTCGGTATTGCTTCTACTAAAACTCTGGCCAAGCTGGCCAATGGCACAGCGAAAAAGAGCACTGAATGTGGTGGCGTCTTCGATATTTCCGCCTTGACTGATAGGCAGCGCTTAGAACTTTTTGCTGCGGCACCAGTGGGCGATGTCTGGGGCATCGGTCGCAAACTTGTTGAGCGTTTAGAAGCTATCGGTGTGCACACGGTGAAAGAGTTTCACGATAGTGATCTGGATAAAATGAAAGAGCTTTTTAGCGTGGTGGTTGAGCGCACCATTCGTGAGCTGCGGGGTCAATCTTGCCTGGCCATGACTGAAATTGCACCGGTGCGTAAACAAATTTTGTCATCGCGGTCTTTTGGCACCTATGTATACGAATTGGGCGATCTCGAACAGGCAGTTGCAACATATATGGCCACTGCAGCCCTCAAGCTAAGAGCAGACGAATCGCTGGCCGGTGCGCTTCAAGTCTTTATTAAAACTAACCGCTATGCCGCTCCCGAAGATTTGTATTCGCAAACCGCCACAGTCACTTTGAAAAATCCTACTGATGATTCCATTCAGCTGGTTAAGGCAGCTATTTCCGCCTTGCGACAAATTTATAAAAAAGGATACGCTTATCAAAAAGCGGGTGTTTGTTTGCTCGACTTGAGCTCTATTAACGAGCGTCAGCTGTCATTGTTTCAATCTGAAGCTTCAGTCAGTCGTTCAGAGAAAATCATGAAATTGATGGATGCCACCAATTCTACTATGGGCCGCGGCACTCTTTATCTGGCTGCTGAAGGGCAGAATCACAGATGGCAAATTAAAAGCAATTTTAAAAGTCCGGAATACACAACCAGTTGGAAAGAACTGCCCATAGCTCACGCTAAATAAAGTTTAGCGACGCACCTCTGGTCGGTTGAGCACTTTTTTCAAATCTGTAATTGGTGTCACCGCTCCCCATTTCGCACTTCCGGCATGATTGACGCCGACTACATCACCCTTTTCATCGCGCGTGGGGCCTCCTGACATACCGTGATCAAGGCCTCGGTCAATTATGATTGAATCGTTTTTGTCGCCCAGGTGCTCGAATCTATCGAGGCCGTCAATGTGACCTTCTTTGATTTTGCCCTGACCGATTGAATAGGTCTTATCGTTCATTTGCAAAGGTTCAGTGCCGAACTTTTGATTAGGGCCTAGTTTTTGTTGTTGCTCCGGCGAGAGGCCTTTGATTTTTATTACGGCCACATCATTGTCTTTGTCGATAGCCACAGGTTCGGCTTTAAATTTGCCCGCTGCGGTGTCCACCGTGGTGGTTGTCTGGCGCTGGCGAAATTCTTTCAGGCCCTCGCTTGTGATACCTTTGGCTGATGGATCTTTTTCTTTGCTGACAGACTTGATGCCGTCATAATTTTGTTTGAGATGATCAAGTTCGTGTTTTGCTTTGTCTTGCTCAGATGCGTAAATCAGGCCCGGTTTAGTGGGGTCTTGTTTTTTGACTATGGCGTCGCCGCGCTTGCTCAGGTCTTCTTTGCTCAAGCTGTCAGTGCCGTTCTTGCCAAAGAGGTTTTTGTCCAGTTTATACTGGTCGCCCTGCCGATCGGTGATGCAATGGGCCGCTGTGCCAATCAGCCTGGTATCGTCTTTAGGCAAGTCGCTGGTGCCCTCTTTGTTGACTAGAAAACCTGTGCAATCGCTGTTATCGCGGCGCCCAGGATCACTTGTGTCTAGCTGCACTACTCCCTGTTCGAGCTGTGACTTGTTGGTGGCCGATGAAGAAGAGTCGGCTTTGCCGTCACCGGCAGTCAGTTCCATGGGGGGCAGTGAATCGGCACCGTTGCTATTGTTTGTCTGACGAAAGCTGTCCAGCGTCGATTTGTCGCCGGCGTTGCCATAGACTTCGTTTACGGCGTGGGTGCCGCTATCACCGCGAGATTCAACAGTATTGTCTGTGGCTGTGGCGGAGCTGTCGTTTTCGAGATTTGACATTGATTTAGTAAGCCGTTCGTATAGCTGATAGTAATTTCGTGGCGGTCAATTTGATGTTTGCAGATTAAGGTGCGATGGGTGAAAATGACGTGAACTTATTTATGTATGGCCTCTGAGCTGGTAAAGTATGGGCAAACACGAAGCCTCTAATGCAAAACGCGCCAATGCAAAACTCACCAATTTCGCCTTCAGCTAAGCCTAAGCAGTCGCCCTTCACCTTGATTTTAATTGGCGTTTTTCTGCTGATTAATTTCGTGCTGGCCTACTGGTTTGCCTCACCTTATCTGGCGGTAGATTCGGTAAGAAAAGCAGCCGAAGACGGTGATACGGCAAAACTGGCCAAGCTCATGGACGGGCCTTCAGTGAAACGTAGCCTGGCCTCACTGGAAGATCCCGCCATCATTGATATGGCTATGAGCCCCAGCGGCATCGCTAATTTATTTCATTGCAGCAATCTGGTTTCTGGGCACGAAAATATGGCCGGTGCCAAAGCAAATGTAAACGCAACAGGCGGCATGCAAACAATTGGTGTAACACCAGAAGTTGAACCCAATGCTGTTGATTCGAATAATTACGATACTCTCGATCAGTTTGTCTCTTATCACGGTCAAAAATTTTCCGGTCAGGGTGTGACTTTCGTATTAAAACGTTCCGGACTGTTTTCCTGGCAAGTAGCCGCAATTGAATTTCAAGCACCGTCTGCAGTGCACACGCCGGTATTCTTTGTTGGTTATTTATACGACGAAACGCCTGACGGCATTAAAGATGTGCAGCCCTATGACAGACTGTTGGCCGTAAATAACGACCCTGTGATTGATTATCCCCGGGCGGTGAAGCAGTTTAAGGCTTCCGGAAATTCGGCGGAGATCGCTGTATTGAGAAATGGTGAGGTTAAAACTTTTAGAGTGAGCAAAGGGGCCGGACAAAAATTTGGTTTTGTCTTGAGTGGTTTTGTCGGCCCGCCGCTGCCTGAAGTGGTGGCTACACCGGCAGCTCTTGATCCCGGCGCGCTGATTGACTTGATGAAGCAACAGAGCCCTGCTGCTGCTGCCAGTCTTGTGCAGCAAGGGCAGATGATATTGTTGCAGCCGCAAACGCAAATTTTGCGCGGCCAGGCAAAGAGTATTCCAATAGACGGCACTAGCGGCATTGCCGTAATGCAGGGTCGGGTTATTGAAGGCCCTGTAGTAGCAGGTGCCGGCGGTGTACCCGGCCGTACTTACTGGATGCTGCTTTCCAACTTTCCTGAAATTCCGGCCGCTGCTAAATAGGCACGTAGCCGTTCGGTATCGATACTGTTGTGCTCACTCTAGTATTTTCCTGGTTTTCATGTTCTTCTTTAGTGGTGGCAAAGGCATCAGGTAGTACTTCTGAAATTGTGATGGTCTGCGCGAATTGATGGCTCGGCACTGCAGCGACTGTGGCCTGTGGCTGTAATTGTGGCTCTGACTCGACTTCGGCTATTTCTACCGGGTCATGAATTTCATCTGCCGGTTTGATTCTTAGTGCCAGTTTACTGGCGGCAACTTTAGTCGCAGCAATTTGATCAGCAGTTTTGTGTGCCACCCCACGTGGTGCCGCCTGGTTTTTGATGCGCACGGTCTGAGCGATTTCACTTAAGACTCTCTTGCCGGCGTAGCAGACTACATTGCTTATGCCTGATATGCACAAGCGGTCAGCGGCGGCTTTAGACAGGTCAATTACCCTCTTACCGACATAAGGGCCGCGGTCTGTTACTACCACTTCTACTTTTTTGCCGTTTTGCGGATTGAAAACCAGAAGCTTCGTGCCGAAGGGCAATGTTTTATGGGCACAGGTCAGTTTGTTCATGTCGTACATGCTGCCTGAGGCTGTTCGTCGACCGTGAAAACTACCGCCATACCAGGAGGCGACACCACCAAAAAGTTTTTCAATGTCGTTACCGACGTTGCAAGCGGCCACGGGTAACGGTTTGATCAACGCGATGAAAGCGATCATCAGTGAGAATAATGCAGAGGCAAGTCGCGTCAAAGTGCCGCAATCGCTGCATCTGTTTGTATTATAAGTCATTACTGTTCCTTCAAACGTCGACAGTCTAAGTACGTCAGCATTAGCTGACCGGCAGAGATGCGCTATTGTTTGTTGTCGCCTACTTATGACAAAAGAATGGCGGCAGGGTTCCTAGTTGTAAATTAATCGTGCTTAAGGCTCTGCGGGCGCTAGAGCGTCGTGCAACTGGTCCATGATTTCGCGCACCTCGTCGTTGCTGAGGTGCGGGTGAATCGGTAGAGAGACTGTGTTTAGAGCCAGATGGGCCGCCTGAGGGCAAGTGCTTGCTTCGCTTGCGCTCACCAAATCCACTGGCACAATGCACTCTACGCAAGCTTCTTTGAGGTACGAAATTACTTCTTGTGCGCGCTCGGTTTGCAATATAGCGGCCTGGCGTACAGGTGAAACACTCTCGTCATGCGCCTCTAAGATGGCAAAGCCAGATTCTTTATAAGCGTCAAAAATATCTTCACGTCTGGCCACTAGTTTAGGCAATTTCTCCAACTGCACGCGGCCAATTGCCGCTTGAATGTCTGTCAGACGGAAATTGAAACTGGCACCATTGTTGTCATGGTCGCGGTAAGCCCTTGCCCTGGTGACCAGCTCCAGATCTTTTGAAACCAGCATGCCGCCCTGTCCGCCGCAAGTGATAATTTCTCCGCCAGCAAATGAATAGACGGCTATATCTGCTGCCAGCCCGGCTGGTACACCTTTGATTTTTGCACCCAGTACTTGCGTACAATCTTCAATGATTTTTTTGCCGGCCATGGGTTTCAAAACTGTGGGCATGCCAAACATGTGGGCGATAACGACAATATCGGCTCTGGTCGCCGCGGCGGCATCGAGATCGATATTGGCAGTGCCGGCTTTGACGTCTACCACAACAGGGACGGCTTTAGCCAGAGCGAGCGCCTTGCGCAAACCGCTTGAGTAGGCGGGAATAGCCACTGATTTGCCCTCGGCGCCCAGTACAGCCAGGGCCAGATAGCGGGCCGCTGTACCGCTTGAGAGAGCCAGAGCATGCCCTTCTGCCAGACCAAGAAAACGACAGAAGTCATATTCGAATTTAGCCACTTCAGAGCCGCTGCCGACAAAGCCGCCGTGAATCACTTTGGCTGCCGCCTGTTCCTCCTGACGGCCCATAGTGGCTTTGCTGTGGGCAATGATGTGTACAGGAACTTCAGGGGCTTTAACTTTGACGACTTTGCTTTTCGGCGTCGGTTTGATTTTTTTCTTTTTTCGCAGCGGTTTCATGCCTGTGACTATAGCGCATTTATCTGGGCGAATATTGGAACTTACCCCACTGTATTTAGTCTCTGGGGCTGTAAACAAAAAGGATGCAGGCCATGGGGAAAAGGTCAGTCAGAATTGAAGACATTCCCTTGCTGGTGCGCCTGCGATTGGCGGCTCTTTTCAAAACGGTTAAAACGCGGCAAATTCTAGGTGTGATTGCCCTTATTCTTCTGGTAACCGGGGTTGCAGCATTCAGGCAGTACGAAATTAGCCTGGGTGTGGAGTCAGTAAAATTGCCCACCTTAAGCGATGTCAGTCGCGGGGTGACTATTTATGATGGCAAAGACCGTTACGTTTGCAGCATCAACACCACACGTGACTGCCATCCGGTGCCACTGACAAAGATCTCGCCCAACATTCAAAAAGCTGTGATCGCGGCCGAAGATCATAATTTTTATAGCCACAAAGGTGTAGACCCGGTTGGTATAGCGCGCGCTATGTGGGCCAATCACAGAGCCGGTCACATTGTGCAGGGTGCTTCTACTATTACGCAACAGTTAGCTCGCAATCTCTATCTTGATAAAAACGACAAGTCGCTCAATCGTAAAATGAGAGAAATTCTGCTGTCCTGGCAAATTGATAGTCGTTATTCAAAAGGAAAAATTCTTGAGACTTACCTCAACGAAGTTTATTTCGGGGGTGGTGTATACGGCATTGAACGTGCCTCGCAGTACTATTTCAATTCAAACGCCGACAAGCTGTCGATTGCTCAATCTGCATTTCTGGCTGGTGTGATTCGATCACCTTCCTTCCTTGGCACTCCTCAGCACCGCAAAGAGGCCCTTGAACGACAGAAGCAGATCATCAACAAAATGAAAGACTACAACCTGATTTCAAGCGTTGATTCTCAGGCCGCCCTCACCAATAAATTGGCTTTCAAGCCGGGCCCACCTTCGATGCCGTACCCTTATTATGTCGGCTACGTGATGGAAATTCTCAAGAGCGATCTGGGCGCCGATTTAAATAAACGTAACTGGCGTGTCTACACCAATCTAGATGTAGGCGCTCAGAAGGCCGCAGTAAAAATTCTCAATCGCGGTATTAAGAATGCACCATTCGGCATTGATCAAGGCGCGCTGGTAAGCATGTCATTAAAAGATGGCGCGGTCCTGGCTATGGTCGGAGGAGTAGGCGATAACAAAAATGCCTGGAACCGTGCCATATTCCCGCACACTGCCGGTTCTTCCTTTAAGCCCTTTGTTTATCTGGCAGCTCTAAAAGATGGCATCTTACAAACTGATACTGTAGTTAACGACGCGCCACTGACGATTAGTTCTCCTGGTACCGCTAAATATGAACCGAGGAATTTTGACGGACAATTCAAAGGCTGGCTGCCGGTTCGCAGCGCTTTAGCTACTTCGCGCAACATATGCTGCATCCGAGTGGCCCAAGAAGTAGGCATGAACAGTGTTGTTGATGTGGCTCGGGCAGCGGGCATCAAGTCGAAAATGGATACCTATCCATCGGCAGCTCTTGGTACTTGTGCCGTTTCTCCCTTAGATATGGCCAGCGCTTATGCCACTCTGGCAAGAGGCGGCGTCTACATGCCACCACAAATGCTACGCTATTATAAATCTACCGACGGCAAAATCAAGCGCACATATTACCCTACGGCCAGTGCCAATTTGCCACAAGAAGCTTCTGCTCAGTTAGTCGATTTGATGCAAGATGTGGTGGCGTCCGGAACAGGTACGCAAGCCAGGTTGGCCGGTATTGCCGTTGCCGGAAAGACTGGTACCGCCGACAAAGCTACCGACATCTGGTTTACTGGTTTCACACCAGATACGGTGACCTCAGTCTGGGGCGGTAACGATAAGGTGCGTGCTGTGCACGGCACTCATGTGACTGGTGGCACTGTTATGGCACATATTTGGCATGATTATATGCGTGCCTATTATGGCGGCCATAAAGCCCCTGTGGGCATAGCACTTGCTAAACCCAGTCAACCGCTGATGCGCAGCTTGACCCCGTTTGAGACCTTCGAAGGCCTGGCTTCAACTGCTACTACTACCTCTACTACTACTACTACTACTACTACCACACTTCCTGCGGCTGATTTGGCGACGCAAACTGGCTTTTCTACTAGTCTGGTTGAAAATAGTCTACTAGCAAATGAATCTGCCACCACTACTGTAACCACCTACGGCTCCGGCATCGGCAGTCTCACTTTGGCCGATCTCACCGGCGACGAGTTAAAAATGATGAATACGGGCATCGGGCCCTGGTCTTCAGTGCCGCGCTTGAGAGCGGTTGATACTAATCTGGTTCCTTCTACAGTGGCACAAACGATTGTGCGTACTTATTAATAGATTTAGCAATCATTAACTGCAGCGTGAGCCATGGTCATAATTTCATCTAAGCGCTTGCTATGTGCCGGATCGCTCAGGCGTGAATTAGTAAGGTAGCTGAACGAAACGCCACTGTTCGGATCGGCAAACGTGTAAGAAGTACCAACACCACCGTGGCCAAATGTTGCAGGGGAAGCGGTGCTACCCAGACCGCGAATAGTCGGCGTATTACCCCGCACATGAACGCCCAGACCGCGGTGCATGGGGCTGCCGAAAAACTGATCCGGCCTGTCGCCGGTATGATTTCTGGTAGCGTAGCGCACCATATCTGGTGACAACAATCGCACACCTCTAAAGCTGCCATTAGCAAGCAACATTTGATAAAAGAGTGCCAGGTCTTCTGCTGTAGCATAACCACCGGCTCCCGGCATGCCTGAAGCGTAAAATTCGGCTTTGTCAAAATCGAGTGAGCGCTGGTGCTCACCGCCAGCCCATTCGTAAGCACCGGCCAGACGACCGACCGCACTATCAGGTACACCGACAAAAAAATTATGCAATTGCAGCGGATCTAAAATTTCAGCTTTGATGAAGTCGCGAAAATCACAGCCGGTGAGTGTTTCTATCAATAAGGCCTGCACCCAGTGCGAAGCATAAGAGTGATACGATACCTGTGAGCCCGGTTCATAATCGAGTTTGAAATCACAAATTGTTTGATGCAAAAGCTCTTTATTGCTCCAGGCATCTGGCGAGACACATTCGTTGGGAAAGCCGCTTTGATGGGTGAGCAGATGGTACACGGTGACATTTTCTTTGCCGTGCCGGGCAAATTCAGGTATATAGAATGCCACCGGCGTGTGCAGGCTCAACATGCCCCGCTCGGTTAGAATCCAGAGGGCGCAAGAAGTGACCGGCTTGGTTTGCGAATATAGCAACCATAAAGTGTCACTGTCAGCTGCTTGAGCCGGCACACCATCTTCAAGTTGAGCCAACCTTGCCTGCCCGAAGGTTTCGGCACAAACAATTTCACCGTGGCGGGCCAGTGCTACTGCCGCACCAGGGTACATATTGGCGGCAATGTCTTTTTCGATGCGAGCATAAAGTCTGCTTAAAGCCGGTGCGTCGATGGCGAAACGCTTTAGCCGGGCCTCATCTATAGCTAATACAGCTAATTTACTTTTTTCTGTTTTCAACATTGCTTGAGTTTATCAGCGCCCCGAAAGCCGTGTCACGTATTTTTCACGCAGGGGCTGTTAATTTCATCAAGCTTAACGGCATTACCAGGATTACACATTTGAGCAGACACAACGCCTTAGAGTCGGTTGAGAGCCGACGTAATCAACCTGAAGTTGCAAGCAATGACGGCTTTGCAGCCCTATCGTTTAGATGGTGGGGTCACTCGCATGAGCGGCAATTTCAACTTGCCGAAAGAAGGCATGCTTGAAATTCCTAATATCTGGCAACCAGGAATAAATAGTTTCAAGCCAGGCCGTGAAAATCCAAGACTGGCAGCCGATGCCAAACCGGCCAGCAGCGAGCATATCGTTAAACCACAAGATTCACTGTGGAAAATAGCCAAGCATGCTCTTCACGAAGCCGGCGATCTAGGTGCATCCGGAACGCAAATTGCCCATAAAGTGCAATCTATCATTCAAGCCAATAAAGGCGAAAACCCTGGTCTGGGCCGCTACCCTAATGAAATTAAGCCCGGCATGAAACTGCAAATTCCCGGTCACGAAGCCGCTGGCGAAGAACGCGGCCAAAATACCCGGACACGCGCTGAGGGCCGTCCTGAAAGAGATGAGGCAAGGCGAAATCGAGGTGAACGTCTAAGAGAAGGTCGTAAAACCGACGGCGACCCGCTGCCTGGCGACAAAGCACGAGAAGTGAAGCCCAAAGCTGAATCTGACCGCAATGATTTCGAAGGCGACGGCGGCAAGCTGGCTAAGGCTATGAAAAAATTTGGCCAGGACATTGCCGACACCGCAGTACGTATTGCAAATAAACTGGGCACCATTGGTGACTGCGCTAGAGGTCCACGCTTGACCTTCAGTGAGTACGATTTTCATCTGCCACCGGCTATTGCCACCCGACAGGGCCGCATGGTTCATCAGAGTGGCCTCTTTCATGAAGTGCCGCGTGATGAAGTGCGCCCCGGAGATTACGGCGTAAGAGACTGGAATAAGCGCGTCACCAAGGCCCACGGGGTCAATAAAGGTGATTCGTTCATTGTTACCAATGTCGGCGCCAACGGTTCGTTGCGAGGGGCTAACGATCATAATTTCCGAGTGCCTGAAGACGGCGGTCGCTACCGCAACTTGAAATTCTACCGGCCAACTCCTGAGTTTTTCAAGAAATACGGCCCCGGTGCCAATTCGTAATGTACTAAAATAGCTCGGTTACCCGAGGTTTTTATGCGTATCTTTCGCAATTTTCGTACGTTGCGCACACTGCTTTTAAGCGTGTCTATTTTATTATCATCGTATATGGTGCCATGCACCGCGGCAGTCGGCAAAACTTATACTGTAGAAAATTTCAAAAGTCACGGCCCGATGCTTGAGTCGATGAAAGATGGTAGTGGGCTGAGCGATTAAACGATTATTCTCTGGTTTTTGAAACCATCACTTTTAAAAAGGGCCAGACAATTTCAGAGAAAGGCAATCTCTGTTTCAAAAAGCCCAAACTGATGCGGCTGGAAGAAATTGGTGATTATAAAAATGGCTCTGTGGCAGTGCTTGGTAAAGACGGCAAAGTGCGCGCTCACGCCGGCGGCATGATCAAATTTGTCACTGTCACCATGCGATCGCCGCTGGCGACAAAGAACTCAATGCCGCCAACGGCGATCGCATGGAAGATTCTGATTTTGTTTCGCTGAGCAATGTTTTACGCGACCGCTTAAAACAAGGTCAATTAGCCAGAGTTAGCGAATCTCCAGTGACCGCCCCTGGAGTTAGTCAACCCACATATGTGCTTGAAATCTATGGGGCCGCAGATCCAGAAAATGTTTTGAAACGAGTTTTTGTTGACGCCAAAACCAAGCTGCCAGTGCGATGGGATGATTATGACTACAAGACTCCCTGCTCCAGTACCTGGAAGAACGTCAAACTGAATGCCGGTTTGAGCGATGAACTTTTTAAGTTGTAAGGCACACTTAGATCAGATTAGCCTTGCAACTTGTGGCAAACTTGCGCTAATTTTTCGCCGATTTTGCGGGCGGATGCATCTTTCTTTTCGTCCACCAGCTTTAAGCCATCTTCGCTGAAAGCAGCAGCTGCCATTGGTAGTGAGAGCTGTTCAGTGATAACCATCACTTGAATATTTTCTAGAATGGCCCGCACATGCACGAGTCCTCGCAGTCCGCCTAGTTGCCCTGGCGAAGCGCTCATGATTGCTGCAACTTTGCCGCTAAAACATTTAAGTGGTGCTTCGCCTGGAAGCGGGCGCGACACCCAGTCAATGGCGTTTTTCCACAGGCCTGTGACTGAGCTGTTATATTCAGGACAGGCCATGAGCAGACCGTTGTGATTGAGAAAAATCTCTTTTAGCTTTACAGCTGCTTCAGGCAAGCCAGACTCAGCTTCTAAATCTCCGTTGTACATAGGCAGATCAAAATCTTTCAAATCAATGAAGGTGACTTCGGCTTCCGCTTGTTTTGCTGCCTGCATGGCGATTTGCACTAGTTTCTTGTTCAGTGAATCGCGTCTGGCACTGCCTGCAAAACAGAGAATTTTCGCTTTCGATGTCATGTCATACTCCAGCTTGAAATTGATTGCTCAAAAAGAGAAGCAATAATACAGGAAATCAAATCTATCTGGTAGCGTCAAGCCAGATCACAAGCGCGTCTTTAGCAGCGTTCATAAACCAGGCCGTATTGGCATCAACTTCTTCTGCTTGATCGTCCGCCAGAAGCTTCTTTTCCCAGGTGTGCATAACAGCTTCGGCTGTTAGATTTTCAGCTTTCAAGCCAAGCATCAGACAAGCCCTTCTAACTTCAGGTGGAATCGGATGGCGGTTAGTGACATTACTCATTTTCTTATTTCTCCAGCTCTACTTAATCTTGACCAGATCCAGCAATGCTTGTTTGCCTACGCTGCCGATTAAACGTTCTTTTTCTTTGCCGTTTTCAAACAAAAAAATTGTGGGAATAGACTGCATTTTGTAGGTTTTCGAAAGAGTGGGATTTTGATCTACATCGACTTTGAAAACCGCTACATCAGGCTGCTCTTCGGCAAATGCTTCAATCACCGTGGCCATTTGATTGCACGGCCCGCACCATGGTGCCCAGAAGTCTACTACCGCTAATTTTGACAATTCGAGCACGTCCGGCTCTTAAGCTGCCCATGATATGCTTTTCAGCCGATTCACTGTTTTACGGGCTCTTTGAGCAACATATGGATTTTCGTCGTTAGCCAATTTTTGAATCAGGTCCATGGGCAGAGCAGCATTTTCAGCCAGGCCGTAACGAACGTCGCCATCATTGTCGGCCACCAGTTCATCTAAGAACGGTCTTTGTCCAATGGGATTGAATGAGACACCCAGTCTTACATCGCTGTGTTCGTCATTTAATAGCTTGAACAGAATCTGAATTGGTGTAGATGGATTTTCGGCGATGCGTCTTCTGATCAACGGATCATTTGAACTGGCTAGCTTTTCTACACACAGTTCTGAAATGCGTGGGTCGCCGGCGGCGATATACTGATTGCGCAATAAAATTTCTTGATTAGACATTTTAGCTTTCTCCTGCAAAGGCGTGCCTTCGCCTGCTTGCCTAAAACGCTTCGCGGGACGGTCTGGCTTTTTGTGTTTCGAATTTATGGTCCGATTTGACCCTATGTATTCTGCCTATCACTTTAGTTCCGCAAGAGTGACAGGTTTTGCGAAAGCGCAAGCACGGATGAGGCTTTGCCAAATCTTGGCTTGGCCGAATCTACGATTCGCGCGAAATGCGAACTCGTCAAGGTAGAGC
>Ga0209490_10000102_pt1 | contig 92671 bp, 146 predicted proteins | sample MAT06_FD_187209 | JGI IMG/M metagenome (GOLD analysis project Ga0209490, IMG submission 187209) | Freshwater microbial communities from Lake Fryxell liftoff mats and glacier meltwater in Antarctica - MAT-06 (SPAdes) (version 2) | ecosystem: Environmental > Aquatic > Freshwater > Ice > Liftoff...
AATTTGGTTAGACATGGTTTTGTCTCTACTGTTTTCACGTTAAGTTAGCTTCGCCACTGTTTTAAGAGCTTGTTAGGCTGAAAGCACTGTCTCAGTGACCTTAAGACTGTTTAACTTTCAACGACAGAGCAGGGAACTAGCTTCGTATTCCAGGGTGTCATGACTCAAAAAACGTAGCCAGTTAAGGCTTAGGCTGGTCAGATTAGCTTGGTTTATACCCGCTCGCTAGAGTCGGGCAGTCTACAAGCTCAGTCCTTTAGAGCTGGGTATCTGACTATGGTGTCTCAAACTTAAACAAATCCCACTGAACTGGAGTCGATTCGGCTACTGTTAGGTTTGTTACTGAGCAATCGTAATAGCTGGATTTGAGTTCCAAACCTACATATTTGCGGCCTTGCTCAATCGCAACAACACCACTTGACCCGATTCCATTAAAGGTATCTAAGACAATCTCATCAGGGTTGCTCCACAACTGAATACCCCTGGAGATTACCTGTAGCTGCAAGGGGCAGATATGACGTTGATCAGCATTAGATCTAGCATTGCGAAAAGCAAGGGTTTCAGATGGATTGATATCCATCCATACCGGACTGGCATAGCGTTGCCAGATGTTAATCGACTTTCTAACTTCAATGGCTTCATCCAACTCTTCTAACCAATCGTCTTTAGCTTCTTTGTAATCTTGAGGAGTATCAAAATCCTCAAGAGTAAGATCAAAAGATTTATCTTTTAAGATTGGTTCTGTGCCAGGGGCACCTTGATAATCAGACAGCAAACCCGCTACAGGTTCAGGATTTTTGCCGGGTTTTCTGAAGCTAATAAAGTAATCAGCTAACCCTTGTCTAGAAATAGTAGAGTCTTTTTTCAATTGCTTGTGTAGCAACCCGATCGATTTAGTGCGTTGCATTGCCACAACTGGATTTTTCCAAATGCAGACTTCACTATGAAAGATGAAGCCATTCACAGATGGATATTCAGATAGCTCCGTGAGCATTATCTGGATTGTATTTTCAAGGATATCAAAACGACTTTGATCCTCATTCTCAATCGCTGATAGCTGGCGTGTCTTTAAGCGTTCAATTGCTTGATAAAACTCGCCTGCTTCATCATTCAAAAATGAGCGAATCAATGCGCCTCGGAGATCTTTTAAGCCAATGTAACCATCACGTTCAAGCCCTGCTGTCAGGTTCATGCAGTGCTGAGACACAATCCTACCAGGGATCATGATTCTCTGTAACTGATCCACGTAATATCGGAATTGTCGATAGAACTGATCATCGGTGCTGTTACACATATCTCGAAGAGAACTTGAGTAAACATACAGAGAAGCAAACGGAGGTGAGGTAACAGTGTAGTGGATAGAACTTTCAGGGATGCCCTGCATGATTTCAATGCAATCCCCCTGGTACAAATTCCAGTTCTTTCCTGAGCTCTGATTCAATACCTTCATGACTTTTTAATGATGTTGAACTGAACTTAAACCAAAAAATTAGCTTTGCAGATTAAGTAAAGCCCTGCAAGAATAATCGCATCGCCTACATCAAAGTATGATTGATCATTGTTCTGAGCCAATTCGATAAGGCGATCGACATTTAACCCCAAAAGGTCGGCAGTCATGCTAATCCAAAGATTCTTAAAGGGCGCGACTAATAATTTGTAGCTAAGTCTATTTTTAGACTTCTGAGATTGTTCTTTTGCAAATAACATAAAATCCTCAACCGAGGTTGATTGTAGATAGTGAGCAGTATCGGCAATCAGAGATTTATTAATTTTTCGGACGTACTCCATAGTCATTGCGATCGCTGTGGTCTTAGGTGAGGATGAGTCAGACAACGTGATGCTTTTGAAAACATCCTGAGTAGTTTGGCTGGATACCTGAACAAAGAAAAGAACTTCGGCTTGGTTCATATGGCGGCTAAGAGGTGGTTGTGTAAAATCTGTCAACAAATATAATGTAGCAGAGTCTAACCTAGATGTCAACAAATCCTAGCAGCTAGGATTTATCGAGTTGCAAGGTGCGGATCAGTGCGAGGGCATCCCTCACTGCTAGGTAAGAACCTTCAGGCGATTCAGATCCAAACTCTAGAATGGATTCTACCTGTGCCAGGGTTCTAGTTATTATCAGAGATCGCAATTTTAAGGCGATCGCTATCTTTAGGACTTGACTAGCTAATTGATCAATTTCTTGATCCATTGTGATTTAAGTCCTTGACAAATTTTACAAGCTATGTTAAGTGCTGAAATTGATTAACTGAAATCTTGGCAGTCCTTCATTTAGAGATCCAAAATCCCTTTGAGTTCTCGCCCATAATTTTCTAGGTTGCGAATCCCAGATGAGTTGATGCTGTGGGCTATCCGGCGCAGGCGAGGCCATATATAGGTCATTTGCAGAGCATACCCATAAATACTTGAGATTCGATAGCACTCCGGTATCTGTTGCGTTGCGTGCTATGAAAGTGCCCTGTGCGAGCCGCCAACTGCTGTTAGATAGCTGAGAGTATAGAACTAAAGGTAAAGCCCCTGACAGACCTTTAAGCGCGTTTGTCGGGGCAATCATGGCATCTATCTTATAGGTGTTCCCTTTGAAGTGCCTGTAAATCTGTCCAGGGGTTATTGTCATTTTGAAAAATTGAGATTATACACCTATTTTATCATATTGCAGTGATTCTAATCACAAACTGTACTGAGTATCAATAAGCACCTATTTTACGCTAGTGAGATTATTAATAAGCAAAATTGAGAGATGCTTATGTACCAGGGGTTTCAGGTGCGTCTAAGTACAGTTGAGTATAAAAGAGAACCTACTTAATGACAATCGTACCGCCGTTTGCTGCCGTTTGCCCGCAAGATGCCGTCGGCCTCAAATGTATGTCTAGACTAGGTTAGAGGTACATTGCCGCCGCTGCCGTCACCCCTAAGAGCGTTTTCCCGATTTTTGGTGTTATCTACCAGGGGTAATATGCCCCAATACCCCAATAAAGTTATTATTATTCTCTAATTAATTAATTATATATAGGTATATATACTCATTAATATTCATAAAATATAAATAACAGAGAGATAGAGGGTCTACCCCTGGCACATTCTAAAATCTAGAAAAAGCTCTTAGGGGTGACGGCAGCGGCGGCAATCATACTCTACGCCATACAGAACAACGTTTAGAAGGCGGCGGCAATGTGACTGTCAAAGGCAGCAAACGGCGGTACGATTCTCAATAAGCCTAATTTAATTTATACAAAAATGGCTGTTTTTTGTACGTAGAAAACTCTACAACTATTGCTAGCTATAGAGTCTTTAGTTAAAACCTTATTGAGAATGGCTTAATTAGTTAAAATTTTTGAAAAGTTTAATCTAAATGGCTGGAAGCCTTTATCCTCGTTAGAATTCGCCGTTTGACGTTTAATCTTAGATTTATAAGAGTAATAATAGTAAGACCTAAAAATTGGCGGTACTAAATGCCAAACCTATTGGAATCAAGGGAGTTCGACCCCTGGGATATTAAGCCATAACATTCTGGTATACCTTTAAGGTATTGCCTTAAGCTATAGGTAAAGTCCGGTTTCTGGCTCAAACCTAAGTCAGTTAATGGTTTGAAGCTGAGCTGCAATCACATCAGCCTAATTTTTGAGAATCCTTTATATTCGTTCTACTTCGCCACTTGACGTTTACTCTTTTTTAGGCAATACTAATAATAGTATCAATCACTTATTGGAATCACAACATGCTTACTTTGACTAAGACCTTTGAACAGACTCAAACTAAAGTTAATTTCTTTGTAGATTCCACTGGTGAGAAATGGACTCAAGCTAAATCCATTTTTGAAGTTCTTGAGCTAAGCGTGACGAATATCACAAATACCCTTACTTGCCATGTTTTTCCTGATTTTAGACAACGCTTTGCTATTGGTGTAGGTAACCCCGCTTGGTATCTTAAAACTGAGGGTTTGATTCAGTTAGGTGTTTTATCTAAATCTAAACATGCTGAACCCTTTCAGCGCTGGGTATTCGCAACGATTAAGACAATTATGGATACTGGCGAATATCAAATCACTGACCCAGATAAAGAAGGTTTTAAGCTGTTAGGTTTTGATTCAAAACTCGAAACTCTGACAGATAAGACTCTGACTTATCTAAATGCCAATTTATCTGATCCCTCAGCTATCAATGCTTACAATGACACCTTGAAAATCTTACAGAGGATGTCTGAACATTCCAAGCTTGAAACGGAGAAAAATAACAAGTCTAATGAAGCTCAGCAATCGTTTGAGCGTGAGACTATGGATGCTCAACAGTATATCCTGCGATACATGCAGCGTCAGGCATGCCCTATTACAGCTCATGCCATAACAAAGCTGCGATACTTCTCATCTCAAAATATGGGGACGTTTAAGATTAGATCCCTACTGACTTCAATGGTCGGTGATACTATTAATTTTCACCAGGATGGCACCTACACCCTAATCTAAAAATCTCTATCCCGAAGTAGATGTTGACATCAACTAAAAAGCAAGTTAGCATCTACGTAATGCTTTTTATTGATGTCAACCTCTATGCTGTTATCCACTAATCTCCGCCCTTCGATTATCTCCATCTTTCCTGAGTTTGAAAGTCCCATCTATCTTAGAAATCCTGAAACCAAAAAATTTTGGTTTCAAGCTTCTAATATCTGTAACGTTCTCGGCTTTGTGAATATTCAGAGCGCGTTAGGTCTTCATTGCGATGAAGATGAAAAGTACCAACAAATTTGGCATGGCCGCGCTACTTGGTTTATCTCTGAATCTGGGTGCTATGGGCTAGCTATGGGCGCAAAAAATGATGTGGCTCAAAAGTTTAAGCGATGGGTTAAGCATGAAATCTTGCCATTTTCAACCGAAGTATCAGAACTAGTTAATAAGATTCACCCCACTTAAAACTAAAATGCCTACCCCTGGAAACCTCAGAGATACCCTCAAAGGAATTCTTTGCGATCGCAGTACATATTTGGGTAATCCCTTTGAACTGAAAAGAGAAAAGGATCGTGATAAGGTTTGCGACGCATTTGATCAATACTTTGATCTCGTAGTCCATAAAGATATTGAGCCGATCCTCGCCGCGGAGCAAATCAGGTTAGCCCATCAACTTACGATCGCGCTTAGTTGGAAACGTCCGAATCGCCATCAGTTTCTCAGGCGTTTGGCATCTATCACAAGCTCTGACGAATCTGACACCTATCTTTGCTGTTGCCATCCCAAGCGCTGCCACGTTCAGACTTACATCAAATACTGGCAGGCTAAAGTAACCGTTTGACACTAAAAATAAACCCCTGGAAATCATTGAGACTTCCAGGGGTTTGTTTTATACAAATTTCTAAATTTTACTTCAAACCAAACTGACTTTTGATTTCCACAAACCCCCCGCTAAAGAGCGCTACGACGCTTGAACCATCATCATTAACCCAACTGTAGGTAACAGCCGAAGGGACGCCTTCAGCCTCCGCACGGCTTAACTCAGTGCCCGTTCCTAACCTCGACTCAACATCTGCTAACGAACTGCCGATCTCAATGGCTGAATAATCTGCGTAGGTGATTTGCCCCTTAGCGGCGCTTGAAGGGGCTTGCTTAAGCTCTGCTAATGCTGTGTCGATTTCTGCGGCAGACTCGCGCATACTAGCCCCTACCGGGTCTTCTACAAACCTTTGGCTAAGAATCCACCCAACCACTAACGCGATCGCCGCTAGCCCGATCAAAATTAGTGGGTTACTTTGTTTTTTCTTTTCGCTAGCGCCGACTTGAACTTTTGGCTTATTCATGAGGTCTTGAGATTTGCCCCGATTCTAGCTCATGGAGATAATTTTTCAAGCCCACCAAAAAACAACCCCTGGAACTCGCTAAGATTCCAGGGGTTGTTTTTAATCTCTCAGTTCTAGCCCATGACTAGGCTTTAGGAAGCCGTTTTTAAGGCTTCTAAAATCTCGTCGGTATCTGAGTTCAGAAGTGCTAGCCAATCCAGCTCCATCACTTCCACAGCCTCACTTATAAAAGTAGGATGAGCAAACCCCGAATTTTCGGATTTGAAATTACCCCAAAGTTCTTTTTCGCAATCAGTGCCATCTAATAGGGTTTCGATTCGATGGAATCCAAATGCCCGAAGAGCCTCGCCAGCGCAAGCTAGAAATCTTTCGTGGTCATAGTTAGAAATTTCTCCGTAGAACGTCACATGAATTGGCAACAGGATGCATCTAGGTGAAGTGCCGTTCGATTTGCTGAGTTTGATTGATTGACCGGGCTTAAGGTTGGTGGTGTTCATTTGATGTCTCCGCTGTTTTTGTGGTCTTGTACCAATACTAATCTATGTACACTCTGAACGTCAAGCCTAAAATAAAAGAATCTTGGCGATCGCTCTAAATCAGTTCATTCAGTCGATCGCAAGCTCAAGTTATCCAATCGATACCCTCTAGGCATCTGAAAAATTTGAAGTGGTGAAAGTGGGGATTCACCCCCTGGAACATCAACATATCCCAGTCCCGATAACTGAGGTAGCACAACCAAAATCCCCTAGGTATTTTGGCTATCCTTTTAACCAAATTCGTCATAGTCCTTTTGCCTTTAGATATTCAGTCACAGCTACTCTAATGTGATATGAACAAGCCCCGCCAAGATTGGCGATCGCCTCAATATCTTTATGGCTGAGTCTAACCGGAACTACTTTTGAATTAGATTTGCCTAACCCCGGCGCATCAGGCGCTGTGGTCTTTTTGAGATTTTCTAACGATTTTGGATTCATTTTCTTCAATGGGTGTTGATACTTGGGGTAGTGTTTCTGTTTTGGTTCTGTAATCGGATTCAGCAAGAATTTCCGCTTCGACTTCTATTTCGATGCGTTTATCTTCTCGCAGTCTAGCGCGAACTGATTCCTTAAAAGTCTCTATGCGTAACCTCTCATTTTCCGCTTTTTTTACTTTGTAATCTCGTTCCATAGCTGTTAACGCTACTTGCATAGCCTCGTTTTGAACTTCTTTCAACTTAATTTCTTTATCTTGTTCCTGAAGTTTGGAAACCTCTGATGCATAAAAGTCGCTCACTTTGGCTATTTCGTTCAGTTCGTCCCAGTCGATAGTCCTTGGCTCAATTTTCAATAGATTAAACGGTTCTGTTATGGCAGTTGACTCTTGGTCTTCTAGAATGTGTCTACCATAGCGCTCAACCATTAGGGAGATTGCTGAAGCTGGGTTAGTTGTTCGGGTCTTTACCTGAATTAGATCCACTATGGCTAGAGTTTCGGGATCTAAGCAGATGGGGTTGATTGAATCTGGGGTCTCTATTAAGATTTTGGTGCAACTTTGATTCACGGATTTGACTCCTTCAATCATCTTAGTCGCCATTAATGTCCCCAGTTCTTTACCTTTTTTCTCCGATTTCTCTAGGAGTAAGGCAAGAAAATTAGCGTCGGACTGTTTCGCATCTTCGATAACCTGAGTTATCATCTTCTCACTTTGCTGGGTAGTGGGTATCCGAGGCGCTTCTTTGACGATATTTTGGTCGCTTATGTACTGTTGCCAGTAACATCTAAACACGGCCTCAATTGCTGCTCTGCCACTACCTAGACCCATTGCTTTAGCTACCTTCTGGGCATTCATTTCAACATCGCTTGAAAGTCTAATTGCTGACATAATTTTTCTATTTCGCTAATTTAGTTTTGACTGCGATCGCTGGCAACAGAATTTATTATCTGAAATCAGTGGAGCCAACGAATCTCAGATCCCCCGGCATGTTCCACTACATCTTCCATTGAGCCGAATCGCAGAAAATCTTCAGAGACGTATGCGACCAGCGCAGTAAGCAGCGCAAAAAACTGAGTTTCATCGCAGGCATCAAGTGTTTTTAGGGATTCACGCAAATCATTACTTACGTCGTATCCCTCTCTGATGTTAGACCCAATCTCCCCGTCGATGCTGGGGTTAAAGTCGGGGCATAACAAGGTTTCCATCAACGCCCCGCTGATAGATTTGATTAACAGAAGCTTTTCAGCCATAGACATTTTTTGGAGTTTATCGCCATATTTTTGCCCCAGTGTATCAACATCCGGTGACCCTGAAATGTAGTGACTTAACGAATGAGTCATGTTTGTAAAATCCTTTGAGATGACTGTAGTTTGATTCTGATTAGATTTTGATATTCTCACTGAACAGCAGTCGGGGCATTTGCCACAGGCGGCACATTCTCTGTTGATAACGCTGGGAACTGGTTTACGGATAGCTCCCAAGTTTCTAAAAGGTGTTTACCATACCTACCAACCATTAGGGCGATTGCTGCGCTGGGTGAACTAGATCTAGTTTTTGCTTGGATAGCATCAACTATTGCCCGTGTTTGGTCATCAATCACGATTCGATAAAGTGCCATGGCCTAACCCCTTATGACTTGGTAGCTTTGCTGATCCTGTTCTGAAGGTGTTTCCCCAAGGGGAAATTGACCGTCTCTATACTGTTGCCAGTAGAGCCTAAACACGGCTTCAATTACTGCTTTACCACTGCCCATCCCTCGGTCTTCTGCTAGCTTCTGGGCGATCGCCTCAACATCTGGCGAGATTCTGATAGATGCCATGTTTATTCTAATTCACGACTTGAGTTTTGACGATGATTGATTTTTGATCTGAACAATCTGCACGGCTTATTTGATTGATATTTCTATCGGTTCGCTTATCTCAATCTTAAACGATGTACACATCGAAAGTCAAGGGTATTCAAAAAGAATTTTTCAAGCTCACCAAAAGGCTACCCCTGGAGCTTCTGGGTCACTTCACTTTGTAAATTCCACCTGAAACTTTTTGAACCTTATTCAGAATATATAGCTCATCACAAAATGCCCTGACATCTGCCGTCTTCATTTTTTGTGAAGTGAAGTGGCGATTTTTGCCAATCTGATGCACCGTCGCTCCATCTAATTTCTTTTCTAAATATCTCAGAATATAATCGTGAGTCTTTGAAGTTTCGATATCAAATCCATTAATCTCATCTTCTGAACCCTCAAAGAATTTCTCATGGGATTCAACGTGTAACTTTGCCAGGGCTAACCCGCGCTCAACTGTTTCAAGTGACACTACCAACAAATCCTTCATCGGGTCTTGAACACACTCTAGATTGTGCAAAGAAGTGATTAGTTTTGCTGTGGTGAAACCAAACTTGTTTAGCCAATTCCTAAAACCAACTCCTACATGATTCGCTCGGGTCTGGCAAGCGACATCGAAAGCATTCCATAATTCAAACCCAGGCCAATCCACTTGCAGATCTTGATCGGGTAATAGACTGAGACTGCGGTAGATTGTTTTTAGCTCATCATCGAATCTATGTTCGATATTTTTTTCATTCGGGTTAGTGTTCTTATTTTCTATCATCGTGGCATTTAGAAAAATCATCCGTGACACTAACCCCCGAGGATCGTCCTTATTAATTTCTCCATCGAATACTGTAGGTTGGCAACCCGTGATGATGCTCAAACCCCAATAGCCATTGATTTCGCCGCCTACTTGAGATGTTTGAATCGGGTCACCATCCAGGGCATTAATTAATGTACTTTTCTGTTTCTCCATCCCTGGATCTTTCGTGCCGTTGTACGACGTCATCGATCCTAAAAATCCTGCAAACTCATCAATTTGCAGCAAGATATTATGAGATATTTGAGACGCTACATAGTTTCTTAAACCCTCAGATGTAATCTCACGCCGGATATAATGACGCGATCGCTCTGGTTTTTTTGGCGGTCTTAGAACTTCATTCGGGTCTTCAATATTGCCAACGTCAGACGTTAGCCCCTGGGACTCTTTATTTTTTAGATAAGCCCTATAATTTTCGAGAATTGCTTTTCGCTCATCCGGCTTTCGATACTTCCAGATTTCATCCTCAACTTCAAACTGCTGAGTTCTTAGCTCATCCAATTGAAAGGCTTCCATCTCAAGATCGTTAAGCGCTTTTGTAAAAAGTTTGATCGCACGGCTCTTTCCTTTAGAAGTTTCACCAATTAAAATTGTAAAAAGATTTAGCCGGAATTCTCCTTTGTTGCCTGTAAAAATTCCTTGTCTATTTTTTCTAATCGTGCTAGCGCAGGCCGTGAGTAGAAGCGTTATCCCGATTAAATAATTTATATTGTTATTGTCTAAAACAGTTTTGATTTTTTCACCAGAAGGAATCAAAGAAAAAATACACTCTAGGGTAGAAAAGTCTAACCCTGGCGCGCTAACCTCAGCAACGGGATTCGCCTGAAGTCTTTTAATCCTCTCTAATTCGATATATCTATGATACTGATTTTCTAGATCAAAGAGTCTCTGTTTGAATTCGATTGTAAGGGGCTGTAGGAGGCTTGTGAGCGACGCATCGAGGCTAGACGTGTCGAGTTCTGCAATGATGGCAAACGCCGCGTCTAGCGTCCTTATTTCGCTCTTGTACTGAATGTCTATATCATTCTTGAGATTGGAATACTCAGACTTGATTTCCTTTGGCGCTATATCAAATGTCGAATTAAACAATTGAACAATCGTGGCAATTGTAGCTTTACGGCTTTTATTCTGAGGATTAATCGACTGCCACTTTTTAAGTAAGACATCCTCGCCAGGGTATTTGCTGCAAGCTTCACCAGTGACGAAACTAGCACGGCTAAACCTATTCCATAGATCAAAACCGCCATCGCCTGAATCAATTTCATGGCAGATGAATGAAATTCTTAACCAATCCTGATAGCTACAATCTGCTGATACAGATTCCACATCACACGCTTGGAGCATCGTGATCATGGATTCCAAGCGCATCAACTCAACATGGCTAGACTCTCCTGATTGACTCTGCTGAGTCTCTTCTTTTGTGTTTCGGTAGATTTGAGACTGCTGACGCTCTAGCGCCAAGATGATACTCTCAGGTATCTCAGCAGGGTCTAGCCCATTATTTTCGTACAGCATCCCTCTAGGATGCCAGCCGCCGATCGCTTGATACTGAGCATCATATCTGATGTCAATACCGCCAAATCGCTGTTTAGATAAATTCTTGCATTGTGGCGATCGCAGGAATAAATAACAGGCGCGCTCCCCTGGCACACTCCACAGTTTTAATGTGGGAGCATTACAAGAATCTTTTCCGAAAAATTGTTCATAGCTGGCGATCGCCTCTTTTGAATCTAGGTCAAACGCGATGTAATCCATCCCGAGTTGGATGGCAATTATTTCAATAGAAGTTATCTTACGAATCTCATCAACACTCGATAAATACTTATTTACATCAAAACCTTTACATGGAGGTTTCTTATATTCAATTTTGCCACTTTCATTTGTTTCAATTTTTCCGTAACAGGGGATGAGCTTATTTTCTCTACCTGTTGAGGTGTTAAACCTTAGCGCAGCCTCATGGCAGATATTGACTAGATTTCTTTTTGATGCCATAATCATAGGTAACTCGCTTGGATTAGCACTTCACTTATCCCGATGGCTTCCCAAAAAGGCTATCGGGATTTCTACTATCTTAGGGGTTGTGAGCTTTTCTGTCAATAATCGTTTAACACGCCAAACCCGCGTGCTATACTGGTTGTAAAGATTCTGTAAACAAAAATTGATTATGACTTGTAAACGTGGATCAAATATTAATTGGTCAAATTCTAAAATTAGACCTGAGTTTAGAAATTTCGTCCGGTTTGAAATCCCTTACCAGGGGTTAGAACGTTTCGACTTTTATATCAATGCCATAGAACGCCCGATGGCAGATGATCAAAATATTTATGACCATGCTGTTTATTTTTTCCCCAAACATCAAAAATGGGGCGATCGCTGTTATGGACTTAAGTTCATCTGGGCTGAAATAAATTTTAAGACTTGCGTAACCCGATGGATATTTGATGCCAAAGATAATAAGCAAGTTCAGATATTTATAGAGCGAGATTCAATTCCAGAAGTGTTTGACACCTGGATTAAATGGAATTCAAAAATAGGGAATCCGCAGAATCCCTAATCTCGTTTGCACCATAACTTAAACTTTTGCAGCGGCCTGCTCTTTTTGGATCATATCTTGATTGTAAATTCGCATAACTAAAGATCGCATAAAAGCGCATTCAGTTACTCGCATTCGTTGAGCTTCATATTTTACCCAAATTTTTACATCGGGTGGAACCCTGGCATACAGGACTTCCATTCTCACTACTTTTTTCATAACCCTTTTATTTCAAATCTAGATCCTTAAAGAACACTCTATAGTATTCTTAAGGTATCTGTCAACATCATGCCTTAGTCCGGTCGAGTTTGCCCTGGTTGAACCCCTGGAAGTACATCAGTCTGCGTGTTCCAAAAAGTCTACCTTTGACTGTGGGCTTAGACCCGGTGAAGCCCTCTAGGTAGCCTTCCCGTGCGTCGTTGTCTAGGCTATCGAGATATTCTTGTGAAGCGTCCGAGAAGTATTGGTCGTTCATTGTTTTTGCCCTTGTGTTGCTTGGTATATCCCAAGTATAATCGATGTATACCTAGAACGTCAAGGGCAAAATCAAAGAAATTTTTAGATCTAGCCTACCAGGGGCTTTTCAGCCTTAAAAGATTTTAGAATCATAACAGTCTCTTCCACCTTGCCATACGTCAAATTACCATCAACTATTTGATCCTGAATCTAAGCCTTTAGTAAGCAACTCAGCTCTAAAGAGACTGAGCTTTAGCCACAGTGTTGAGCCCTCGAAAAGAGGGACATTTGCCCCGCCAACTGACAGCTCAAACCCGGACTTTCGGGGACACTTACAGATCCCCCAAGACTGGCTATATTTATAGCCGCATTCACATCCGCATCATGCTCAAAACCACAATGCCCACATTTGAACTTCTTCCCACTACGAAACGACTTCCCTTTGACGGGGTGGATGTGTCCGCAGCGAGAACAGGTTTGAGAAGTATAGGCAGGGGGGACAAACAGCACGGCAACACCCGCAATTGCAGCCTTGTAGTTCACGAACACTCTGAGCTGGTAGAATGCCCAATTATTCGTTCTACGCCGCTCAGCTTTGCTCCTAGGCTTTCCGTTGAGACTTTGCCGGATATTGGTCAAATCCTCAAAGGCCAGCGCTGCATTCTGCGACTTAGCACCCTGCACAAGTTGCTTGCTGATGTTGTGATTGAGCCATTCTTGGAACCGTCGTTCTCTCCCAGAAAGCCTTCTCATCAGGCGGCGAGCCGAACGAGTGCGTTTGGACTGAACGTTAGCCCTGACCCTGCTATAACGGTCGCGAACAGCTTGGATCTTTTCTCCACTCCACGATTGACCTGTGGAAGTAGTTGCGATATCACGCCTCCCCAAGTCAACCCCAATAACCTTGGGAGTCTTGCCAGTTGGAGGCGTGTTAACCTCAACCGCGAAGTTGATGTAGTAATCGCCTTGCTTGGTTTTGTTCAGTGTGGCACTGGTCAGAGTTTGATTTCTGAGCAGTGCGATCTGATAGCCTCCAATGGACAGGGCAAATTGAACTCGCCCAGACTTGAGGGTAACTCCTACGGTTTGACCATCCTCTACATACTTGAATGTGCGAATATCCAGGTTCAGAGAAGTGGGTCGAAACTTGTGGACTTGCTTTGCAGCTTTAGCGTTACCAATCACGCGACGGATCGCTTGGCAGACGTGATTTGCTTTCAACCCCGTAGAAGCCTTCACTGGCATATAAACCAAGTGATGCAGCTTTGTGGTATTCCAGCAGTTCTCATTTTTCGCGACTTCCAAAATCTGATTGCAGGCAAGCGCAAAACCTTCCAGCGTCTCGTCAATTTGTGGACGAATTTCAGGAGGGACTATGAGCTTGCATTTTACAGACAGTGATTGAGTCATAGGTCTATTATAGCTCATCCAGAATGATTGACGGCGAATAAATTCGCCGTGCCGTTTCCCTCTCAGCTCTAAAGAGACCGAGCTTCCCACATGCCGAGTGTTTTCTATGATTCTTCACTTTGATCCGGAACATCTATTACAAAACTTTTCTCTACAATTTCTTGCACTCTAACTGTCACTCGCCTAACCTGTGGTTCAGAAATCCAAAAGGTTTTATTTGCTATATGAAACCTGCGCCCCGTATCAGGATCAGGATTCATGTCGAACGCTGATCCTTCATTTGTTTCGTAGCAAGGAATGAAGTCGAGTTTATGGTCTCTAACGGTTATAATCCGCTCAATAGTCAAGAAACGATAAAACCCGCTATCAGCATATAGCGCTACTTTTTGCCCGATTTCCATATTGTTTTTCTCTCTAGGTTATTACCTGAAATCTCAACTTAATCGCGTGTAGACTTGTGGACTATATTGGTTCAGAAATCCAAAAAGCTTTATTTCCAACATTGAACCTATATCCAGTTTCAGGATCAGGCGTCATGTAGAATGCTGATCCTTCATTCGTTTCGTAGCAGAATATACGTTTGTGTTCAGACCCCCAAATGGTTCTAATCCGATCAATCGTTACAAAACGCCGAAACCCATCATGCGAATATAACGCTACTGTTTTCCCAACGTCCATTTGATTTTTCCTGATACCTAAAGTGCTTTCGATACACCCAATCTATCAAGCCTTGCTAAATCTGTCAACAGATTGCTAAAAATCTTTACCTATAATCTGTCAGGATTTCGCCGCTAGCCTCATTTTACCCAGGGGAATCATGGCGATCGCCCATGTTGGAACTTTGCCAGAATCGACTAGTCCTATCAAAGTTTGAGCAATTTCTGGCTTAATTTCTTCTCTAGCCTCGGCCTGATTCAGCATCCTTTCAAATGGATTGAAGTGAGCAGGTTCTATATTTTTTAGCCCCTGGCTCATTAGGCTGTACACCCCTAGCAGAGAGATTGGAATCGCGGCGCGATGTGATCTCTCTAGCTCTAATCGGGTAGCTGCTGTAATTGCTTGCTCAATAATTAGGATAGGGCAACTGCTAAAATGTTCAGAATTAAATCTAGTTTCATTTGGATAGTGTAACTGGAGTGCCCAAAAAATCTCAGACCAATCCGTAGGTTTTCCATCGCCATCTTCTGTAGGTAGATTGCTTAGGTCTTTCCAGCGGCGTCTCTCACCTAAAGCAAAATCGGCAATCTGCCCAATTTCTTCTAAAGAAAATGTATTTACTGTTTTCTCTAAAGTCCAGTTTGGGTCATGCCTAGAGATTAAAACAAGCGATGCCAGTAATGGATTTAGATGGAGAATCGCCACAAATTCGGCACTATCTCCAACTGTACTGAGCAGTTCCGATTGAGATTCTAGCAAGCTGTCGAGTGCGATCGCTTCGGCTACAGTTAAGCAACCATATCGGGGAATTGATAGAGTGCCAATTGTGAATAATTCAGGCGCAAAATTAAAGGGGAGCATCGCAGCGCCTTAGATCAATTTCATAACTTAGACTCCCAGGGGTTCCCTCTACCAATACCCAATAACGATTATTTTCAGCATCCCATAATTCATGAACCCCTGGTACAAAACTAGCATCTAGAACTAATAATCCAGCATTGAAAAAATCGCCTGACACATTTACATGGCAGGCGAATATGACATGCCCAGTCAACGATGTGAGCATTATTTGCGAGGTGGTGTACTCGTGGGTTCACCGCGTCCATTAAAGGACGTGCTGAATGTAATGTTACCATCTGAGGGGTTATCTTTGGAGATTCCAACTAACTGGCATAGCCCCTCAAACTGCTCACCAAAGATGAACCCAGATGCAGGGGTATCGCGTTTTACAACATACCCAAAAACGCCTTTAACGGCATTCCTAGCGGCAAAGCTGAGACGATAATAACCAGGCTCCCCTGGAAGCACCAGGGCTTCATAACTCATAGTCCAACTCGCGCCGGTCGCTGATCCATTTGCATAGCCAGCGCCATCACCGAAAATCACTACTGACTCTTCATCTGTCGAAACTTCTTCAGATACAGAGGTTCCCCCCTGGAGCAACAGCAGTCCGCGATGAAGTGCGATAGAGGCAGTGGCGATCGCCTCATCCAATGCCAAGACACTGAGTGAAATCGCGCCTGTAGTAGCATCAGCAGATGTATAGGCAGTTTGAAAAATACCCGCAAATACTCTTCCGGCAGCTCCAGTTAAAAGAGCTTGCTTCAGTGGTTTGACTGTGATGGTTGTTGCGCTGCTAGCAGCAACCGCCGTTACCTCAACACTAAATTCATAATCAAGGAATTGAATCTTTGCCCCGATGGCAACAGCCGCCGATAGCGCAGTCACAGTTATTGTTGTCGCGCCTTTAAGTGCGGCAGCACTTAGGACTACGGCGATCGCCCCGGCAGGCGGGTAGAATTGCAATGCTGACCCTGCGGGTAGAGGTTTGGCTAAAGCTGCTGTAGTCAGGGTTGCAGCACCGACCACAGCCGCGCTAGCTAACGTTATTTGGACATCAGGAGGAAGTGGCACAGGATCTTGTGCTAACAAATCGGGATGCAAGATTCCGAAAAGCACCTGAGTACCCGATCCGCTCAAAACTTGTCTTGCCATTTTTTCTCAACAGATTATGGTTTCTGTATGAGCGTTCCCACAAGATCTATGACATCATAGAAATAAGATTTCTTATAGGTAAGATGTTCAACGATAAAGAATTATTATGTTTCAAGGAATACGCGATTAATCCTTCAAGAGATTTAAGAAATCACTTAGTCGATTTGAATGATGGACTCGCTAGGGATGAAGCGCATCGGTGGAAAGAAATCTGCGCAGTGCCCTATGAGGATTTATGTCAGGTTGCTAGAATCGGCTTGATTAAGGCTGTTGAACGGTTTCAGCTATGCCAGGGTTATGCGTTTAGCTCATTCGCCATCCCTTACATTAATGGCGAGATTCAGCACTTTTTACGTGATTATTCATGGGATTTAGGCAAAGTGCCCCGTCGCTCAATTGAAGCTGCAAGTAAGGTGCGAAGCATCCAACGTAAGGCTATCGCCTCAGGCAGATTAGAAATTACTGAACAGCAGGCAGCGCAATCAATCGGGATATCAGAAGTTCAATGGAAACAAATATCTGAAGTGACGGCGCGCAAAATTGTATTAGATCTGAATGATGCTGTTTCTCTAACTTCTGAAACTGAGGATGATGAGCAGCTATATAAAATCGTGCGGAGTGAAGTTGCGAGATTGCCTAGAATTTATCGGAGCATTATTCTAGCTAGATATTTTAAGGGACTCAGCACCATCGATATTGCCAAGACCTATCAAGTTGAGCCTACCCTGGTAGACCTTTGGATCTCTGAAGGCTTGCGACGTCTCCGGTCTATTAATATTTATGCGGTGATATAAAATGCCAAATCTAGAATTAATTAATGTATTTAACTATGATGTCTTATCTGAAACTCAGAGAGACATTTCGCAAAGATGCAAAACAGAAATCCGAGGGATAATCCGTAAAACAACTTATGGTGCTGTTGAGATCGGCAGATTATTACTAGAGGTAAAATCTTGTTTAGGCTATGGTCATTATCGAAAATGGCTAGAACTAGAATTTGCTTGGGGCAAATCAACTGCCAATAAATTTGAGAATGTCGCTAGGGCTTTTCAAGATGTCCATAATCTGGACAACTTCGATTTATCTGCACTCTATGAGCTATCGAATTCTGAATCTAAATCCATAAGGGATAAGGCGATTGTGATGGCTCAAGATGGGGAGTACATCAGCCATGCCCGAGCTAAAGCGCTCAAATCAGGCACCGATACAATCTGTTTGCACCAGGGGAAATCGATTACAGTTCAAAACGGGGTTCATCAGGGCAAAGAAATGACCATCAAAGATTCTATCTCTGATGGCCTGATAAAGATGGAATCTGAAGGGTCTGAAATCACTTTATTAATTAGTGAGTTACAGCCGAAGTCTACGGATAAAATTCTTCACAGTGCCAAACAATATCAATCAAGTCAGATTGAATTATTATCTACTGAACTAGAAATTGAACGTACCAGGGTTGAATTCTTAGAAGAAATTCTAACCCGAATTTGCACAGCATCTCGACTTGGAAATTTGAGCGACCAACTGCTAAGTGAGGCAGAAAATTTTCTTTAATCCATTTTCCAAGTCGCCCCGCAATCGCTACACCTACCCCTGGGACGTTGCCTAGATGTAGTCCGTCTAGTGCGGCTGCTACCACACTTGGGGCATTCTCCTATAGTGCCTACAGGACGTCCGACAGTGAATCCTGTAGTATTTTTGCAGCATTCTAAACAACGCCAGACCTGATGGCCTGACTTAGCTTTACCCCATTTTTTCATGGGGCTATTGCAGTGTTGGCAGTTCATTTTTCTCCCTAAAATTGATAGTGCCATAAGGGCGATTGACCCTCAGTTTAGTCAGAGAGCATGGCGTCTAGCGCATCCCAGTGCTTTTTGCAGCCTGCGACGAATGCAGGATTGCTGCATAACTCTAGGATGGCGAGTCGCTCAATCGCTGGGGCGATATCATCTTCATCACCCTCTGCTGCAAGTTCTTGGCAAACAACAATCTCCTGAGCGATTTCCCGGCGTGTCCATGTGGCTGCGATTTCCAGCGTCACTTCTGGGTCGGTTGTCTGCTTGATCTTGGCTGCGATTTCTGTGTAGTTCATCGGGTTCTCCTTTTCTTTGCCTGTCTCTCAAGTATGCCAAAATCTAGGGGTGATGTCAAGGGATTTGAAAAACCTTTTTTTCGATTGCTGAGCTTTGAGGCGGGGCGATCGCTCCTAAACGATCGCCCCTTTTGATTTCTACATTGATGCTGTCAGAACCTTTAGAACCTTTTCGATTGTTTTGATGTCATAGGGCTGAAACTGGTTTAGCAGTGGTATCAAGTCGTGTAGCTGATTGTCTGCCATGAGCTGATAGTGGAAGTAATTACTGAAGTAGGAGTCATCCAGGGCAGGGCAGATCTCCATTTCATACAGGACTTTAGCAAGAAGTCGAATGAGTAGCAATTTGTTGTTTTTTGTAATGTCCTCAAGATTGATCTTGTCTGCGATTTCTAAGTGATTCATCGGGTTCTCCTTTTCTTTGCCTGTCTCTTTTAAGTATGCCAGAATCTAGGGGGGATGTCAAGGTTTTTGAAAAACTTTTTTGGGAATGGTTGATCCATTCCCTAGCCTTTAACCTTCAACCCTCCAGTCACCCGCCTCGTAGCCGCTCTCTTCTAGAAGCGCGATCGCCTCTTCCAGGGTGTCTGCTTCGGCAATCAACCCTCCTAGGCCGATGTTCAAGATTTCCCAGAAGCCTTCATCATTCTTCTTGACCAAAACAAAAGCGTCCATGTCCGTGCCTCCTAGTCGATTTTCGCGCAGGCTCATCACCAGCAATTTCACCCGGTCTCGTCCCAGCGGTAAGAGGGGTTTGCCTCTGTCGCGGGGTTGCACCGCCTCGGTGGGTTGTCTCTCCCCCCGCTCTTTTAGTATGCCAAAATATCGGGGTGATGTCAAGGGTTTTGAAAAACTTTTTTAGAAATTGCCATAGGAACTATTAATTAGATCCTGAATTTTCTCTATGTCTACTCAAAACTTTTCTCAGTTTGAGATTTTCGTGGCTACCTTTAAGGTCAAGTCTTCAAGCCTAGAGCAGGACTCGCGGGGCAATTGGAGGCCAGCGGATGCTGAGGTAACATCTACTGCTACAGCCATGATGGAGATTCGCCGCGTCCCTGTAGGGTTCAGACCTCCAAAGTCTGATTCCAATGCGATGTATCTTAAAGGGTATTTAGTGAACCCAAGTTCATTAATTGCTCAGGTTCAACCCTATTCCCCTTGTACAGCAACGTACAGGGGTTTAAGCGGTACTTTTTTCATCCGATTTACCGGACGTAATCAAACCTTGCAAGACCTTGATATAGATTTAGTAAACGAACTTAAAGGTTGGTTTCTGCCTAATTCTTTCGTGCTTTACCCACCATGATTAAAGTCAGGATCGATTTAGAGAAAATTACTAGAGCGGCAGAAACCTCAATGGGGCAAACTGCACTCGCCATTCATCGGGCTGCATTAGAGGTTATTGCTGAGCCAGGGGTATTCGATGGCTTTGATGGCGATATTATTGACACGGGAAAATTAAGGGATAGCCAAAGAATCGATATTAAAAGCAGATCAGCGATTCTCAGAAATACAGTAGACTATGCCAATGCCGTGCGGAAAGGCTATACACGCCGGAATGGTGCAAGGGTCGGCGGTCGAGATTGGATGGCTGAGGCAATCCTCAGAGTTGAGCAACAGAATATCTTTGAAAAGGGATTAAGGTCAAAACTTTGATAAATTCTCAGGAGATTAGAAATGTTCTGGCGATCGCTCTAGTGAGTCAACTTGGAATTTACACTTTTAGCAATGGTCAGACTCGACCCGCGATTGTTATAGATGATAATTCTGATCCATTATTAGATGAGGTCAAAAAAACAGGCTTGGAGTTGGTAATCGTGCCAAGTATCCGAGTACCCATTGCTAGTTCTTTTGGAAGCTTTAGACAAACTTTTAGTGTTGAAATCATTGCGAATCAATGGGATATCACTCAAACCACCTTAGTATCTATGCCACTAATCCTAGATACAATGAAGTCTCAATTCTCTCATTTACGATTAGTTAGTGCTGAGAGAATTTTAAGAAGTTTGAAACTAGATAACATTGAAACCTTTAGCCTTACTGTGAGTCAAGAATTTTTGATGGATTAATTGTGGGAACTATACCCTGGAACACCTAGAGTATTTTCTATGACAGTTGGATCAGTTGAGTTAAGCGTCTCACTATCTCTAGCTCAATTAATAAAAGATGCTCAGAAGGCATCTGAGGTAATTCGGCAACAAATAAAACAACCTGAAGTTAAGGTAAAAGTTTCAGTCGAGGCTAGCTCGATTGTGAAACTATCTAAAACTTTAGGCGGTACTGTAGGCGCGGCTCAGCAGTTCTCAAATGCCCTAGGCTTGACCGCTACGCAGGCGCAAGCGGCTGTAACTAGGATTGGTCAATTAAATGCCGCAGGCGCTACCACGGCCGAAAAATACAAGATACTGAAGTCTGAATTTGGGTTAACTGCTACCCAAATGTATCAACTGGGAAATGCTGCAAAATTAGTAGAAGGAAATCTTAGATCCCAAGCGGCAACAATTCAAAACAACAGTAAAAATGTTGCTGGCTTAGCTAATGCGCTTGGCACAAGTTATGGCGCGGCTCAAAGGTTTGCCCAGGGTTTAGGCTTAACTGCAAAAGAAGCAAATGAAGCTGTATCGAAGTTAGCTCAACTCAATCAAGTGGGAGCGACTACGGATCAAAAGTTTCAAGCTTTGAATCAGGAATTGGGTTTAACTAAATCTCAGTTTGATCAAGTTAATGCAGCGGGGCAAAATCTAAACCGTGGATTAGCAGGCAACGCCCAAGCTTTTCAAGACGCTGTAAGTAAGTCGAGTCAGTACACGCAAGCGCTCACTGAAGTAAGTCAGCAGCTAGGTCAAGCGGGCGCACAGATCAATCAATTCTCTACTCAGGCCGCAGGCGCGGCGATTGCTTTTGATTCTGCCACTTCCAAAGTAGGGACGTTAAGCGACAATGCTTCTGGCATTGCTGCTGAAATGCGCGACCTCAGTAAAGAACTAGACTACCAGGCCAGTTCCACTGATTTGTTAGGGGCTAGTTATGAGATCTTGAGTAGTGGCTTCAGTGATGTTGCGGACGTTTCTGGAATCGCCAGGGCTTCTGTACTTGGGTCAGTAGGCGGCTTTAGCTCAGTGGGCACAGTAGCCGATGCAACAACTACAATCCTTAATGCTTATGGGGATGCGTTAGGCGAGAATTTATCAATCTCAGAGCGATCGGCTCAAGTAGTTGACATCCTCGCTCAAACACAAGATAAAGGCAAAATTACCATCGATCAATATGCTAAGGGCATTGGTCGAGTGGCTTCTATCGCAGCATTATCAGGTGTGAGTTTGAAAGAGTTGAGCGCGGCGATCGCTACAGCTACCGCTAAGGGCGTTCCTGCTGAGAACAGTATCAGTGGCGTACGTCAAGCCATTATTAACCTAACTAAGCCTACCCTGGGAGCACAAGCACTTCTAGAGAAGTTTGGTATATCTAATGCCTCTGCTACTCTGAAATCTGAGGGCTTGATAGGAGTCTTACAGCGGCTCAAAGATGCAGGCGCTACCAGTACCGACCTTACCCGAATCTTTACCGACATTGACGGACTCGCTACAATCGCGCCAATTGCAGGCGAAAATCTAGACGACTTTAAGAAAAATCTAGATGCAATGGATGCATCAGCTGGAAAAGCTGCAAAGTCGGCGGCGGTAGTCTCAGCAAGCTTCCAGGGTCAGCTAACCCAAGCATTTAACCAAGCAAATGAAGCCTTGATAAGTTTAGGCAATGGGGTTAAATCGGCTCTAGTGCCACTGCTACAGGCTCTTACTTTTTTGGTACAAAACTTTAACGCATTACCTGAACCCATTAAAGGCGCAATTGGTGTAGCTATTGCTCTTAGCGGTGGCCTGTTAACCCTTGCAGGCGCAGTAGCTGCTGTAGCTGCTGTCCTACCTTCGGTAGTTGCGGGGTTAAAGGTAATGGGCGTACAGGGCTTATTAGCAGGCGCAGGGGCAACCGCAGCAGGTACAGGGGCAACAGTCGGGGCAAGCGGTATGAGAGTCATGGCAACAGCAGCAGGGGGGCTGTTAGTCAAGCTGGGATTACTTGCCGTTGCTATGTCAGTTGTACAAACGGCATTATCAAGATTTGACGATGGGGGTAAAGGCTTCAAAGAATCCGCTGAAGAAATTGAAAAATCTTTACTTGATCTACAACTTGAGACGGGAAAAACTAAAGAAGCGGCTGAAGGCATTCTACCAAAAGAGCCACCTCCTACTGATTTTATTGATGGACTCGTTACTAAGTTCAATGAAGTAAACGCAAACTTCAATAACTTAACAGGATTGCCTCCTGACTTTTTAGAAGTGCCAACAAATGCACAAAAAAGTCTCGAAGATGCACGTCTAGGGGTGAGTCAATTACAGCAAGCAATGGGCAATGCTATTGATGCCTCTAGATCTTTTTCAGGTTCTCAAGAAGATGCTGCAAAAGTTTCTGCATTATTATCAACAGCTATTGCTAAAGCAAAAGAAGACTTAGCAAATCTTAGCCCCGAAAAGCTTGGCACTGTTGCTTATGAGGAGTTAAGTGGCAAGATTAATGGCACCATAAAAGAGCTAGAAACAGAGCAAACCGCTTTAGTCAAACGTACCGGAATTGCTAAAGAATCAAGCGATGCTTCAGTAGCATCAGGTGATGCGATTGCAGCGGCAGAGCAAAAAGCGTCTGATGCCATCACTGCCACAACCGAGGCTTACACACAGCGATCTACTGAGCTGGCAAATGCTGACAAGCTGAGGGAAGCTGAAATCAAAACCTCAGTCGCGCTGGGTTTGACTACTGAAGCTGATGGTCAATCGCAATTATTAGAGCAACAACGATCCTCGGGTCAAGAGCGCTTATCCCTTGCTGAAAACCAAGCAACTCAACTGCGTGACTTATTAAGCTCAACTACTGACCCTGAACAGATTAAGGAACTGAACAGCCAAATTTTATCGGCTGATGGGGCAATCGCAGATGCTCGTTTAGCAATTGCTGAAAACCTAGCTAGTGCCAGGGCAGCGGCAGAGACTAAGGCTCTAGACCGCATTGAGAAGGCTAATCGTGAATCAGAAGCCCGGATAACTGAGAGTCAGCAAGCCCGAACCCTGGCAGTTAAGCAATCCCAGTTAGATGGCTCAAAGACTGCTGAGGAGGCCGCAACAGCGATCGCCGCGATTGAGCAAGATGGAATTGATCAAACAGTTCAAGCTAAACGTGATGAACTAGCGGAGGTTCAAAGTCTAAGGCAGCAAGGCGTTTTAAGTGCTGAGCAATCACGCGATCGTGAATTGCAACTGAATGAAGAAATAGGAGGGCTTAACTTAGCGCGAATTGATAAAGAAATTGCAGCTCAAGAGTCTGCTAGTGCAGCGGCTCTAAAAGCCGTAGAAGAGCAAAAAAAAGCCGTACTCGATGCGATTGATGCCGCTGGCACTGCTAGAACAGCCCCGCTTCAAACTGCTCAGATTCAGCTAGATATCTCAGTCGGTGCGAATGATATCCAGGGTAAATTATTATCAGCTCAATTAGAGCAACAGAAGGCGATCGCTGAGGCCGTTCAAACCCGATTTGATGTAGACATTCAACGTGCAAAACTAGACGGCGATGAGGTGTTAGCTGCGGAACTAAAACTTGATCAGCTAGGTATGCAACGAGTTGCAATGCAGGCTCAATTTAAGATTGAAAACTTGCAACTGAAACTAGCGCAGGCACAGCGCAACATTGAATTAGAGCGCCAAAAAATTACAGCTAACATCGCTTTTATTGAAGCTGACATCGCTTTGCAAAAAGCGATCGCTAATGGCGCAAGTGAAGAGGAAATTTTGAATCTGCAAAAAATCCTTGGTTTGCGCCAACAGCAAGTGGATCAAGTATCTCAAAGTAGTGCAGCTCAAGACCAACTGAATGCTATTGAACAGGATACCCTAAAAGCATCTCAGCAGTCTCGAACTAACCAGGGGTTAGCTGATAAAGAATCCCAAAACCAACAAGTGAAGGATGCTAAAAAGAATAGAGAAGAGAAATCCTCAAACATTCCGGCTGGAGAACTAACAGAATCAGGCGGATCAACAAAGTCTAGTTCAGACTCTAGCAGCGAGGGACGTGTATTGACCTCCAGGGGGGTTCAAACTCTATCGGCTGAGGATAGTGAGAAACAGCGAATTGCAAGCGGTCAAAGAACTGGATTTAATGCAAGCGGATTAACTACAAGCTCAGTCGCAACTCAACTTAAAACTAAAGTGCCCTCGTTACAAATCGCTGATATGGGAAGTGGGCTAGACTTGAGCAGTACCATTCAAACTGGCGATGCTGCTGTTGTTGCTAAGATTGACGAACTAAAAGTAGCTGTAATGGCATTAGCTAATACACCGCGATGTGTCTCAGTATCCGCACCTGACCCTGTAGCGGCTGTTGGTCAAGTCTTATCCGATATCGGCACTGCGAATTTTAGACGGGCAAAACTATGACCTTAGCGCTTACTTTTAATACAATTAGTTTGACACTTGGCAATCGTTTTACCTCGCCATTTTCAGAAACTAACTATCCACGCCAAAGAATTGAAGTCCCAACTTTTAGCCGTTCGTTTGCCGGATCAGTAATTGCTGAATCAATCCCTTATGAATCTCCTCATACCTGGACTGTCGGTGCAAGATTCAGGCAAGTTGACGCTGATAGATTAAAACAGATTTATAGCCTGTGGCTTCTGACAAGACCATTTCAGTATCTAATTCTGGATGACTTTATTGATTTTATTTATGAGCCAGGGGTGTCACTCATCAGCCGGACTCGCGCATTAGCAGCAGGGCAAATCGCAACACTTGATGGGGCTGGATTAAAATATAAAGCGAGATTTAATGCTTTATTTGTTGACCCTCCTGAATTTGCTAAAGAGGGCGCATGGATTACTTGTCAGTTCCAATTAATTGAAGGAATAAAAACTACCCCCTAGCTCATGCTAAAATCAATCTAATGCCAATTCTTGACCTTGGAAACAACCCGATCAGTGTATCGCTAGCCTACCCGAATGGCAGTAGCGCGATTGTTGTACCTGTAATTGGCTTTGATGTAAAAGATTCGCATCTAGGCAGTGATGGCCTTAGTAAAACTACAGGGACATTAACTATCCCAGCCTCACCCCTGGTACCCTTTTTAGAATCATTCGACCCCCTTGAAAACCCAGCACGATTCGCTAGAAAATGCAGGGTGATTATCACAATCGAAAATAGTGCAGGCGCGATAATCGCCCATCCTAGAGGACGTCTGCGCATCCTTAAAGTGCCTGCATCCCCCCTAGGAAGGGCACCAGAACTAGAAATCGAAGTAGGATGTCTGCTAGCCCTTAAAGACCTTCGCAAGCCTCCTGTAGACGATAGTGGGGTGATTTTAGGTACATCAACAACTCGCACTGAAATTATTAATAGGCTTGCTGCAAAAATTTATATTGGAAATCTTTTAGATCCTATTGATGAATGGCCTATTAATTACCCAATCGTAACTGAGCAAAGTTATGTTGCTACTATGGGGCAACTCGCTTGGGATGCTGGATATGTCCTGTGGATTGATAATCAAGAGCGGTTAAGAGCAAGTAAAGCAGTAGTTAAACCTCCTACGCCAGACTTACGAATTAGGATCGGTGTTGGAGAAGTTGAGGTAAGCGCGATCGCGCCTGATGAAACACCAGTAGAGCTAGTTAGAGCTTCTGGCATAGCTCCGAATGTTTCCCCGACTGAAAACCCATCAACGGTATTTGCCATTGCTGCGGATGAAGAGTTTGATCCATCAGAAATAAGCTCAACAGTTTTCTTAGGATTTGGAACCCATCAAATCATTACTCGAACTAATAGCCGCCAACCTAGAGGCCGCATATTTCCTGTGCAGTTTCCAGGGCAAGACTCACTGATTACAGCATCAGAAGAAGATACAATCACACTTTATGATGAAGAAGGCGAGGGATTACTAAGACGTAAAACTACAATCATTAGACAACCTCGCGGCGTCATTTTTCCAACAACTAACCCTGGTGCAACTGACAGAATCGACTCAAAAGAAATTATCGAATCCTATTTCTATGAAAACGATGCGACAGTCCGCATTGAAACAAAAACTTATGAGCCTGCCGCTTTAGTATTAGGTACAGCACCTAATTATTTAGGTGGCAATATTCGCACCTATGGAATGAAGTTATCCGAATGGGTAACTCAATCTTGGAGTAAAAGCGGAAAAGGATGGGTTCAATCTAGCAAAACCAGACGCTACAAACCCGGTGAAACTAGCCGTGCTGAAACCACATACAGCAGCGCAGGAGGCAGCACTCCGCCTGCTCCTGAGAGGCGCGATGAAGCCAATCAAGGAGAAGAAACCCAGTTCAAAGGTGAGGTAAGATTTCCACCAATATCAGGGTCAATTTTAGGTGAGGATGATCGTGATTTTGATGTGAGTTATCCTGTCAGCGATGCCCATTGCGTTGCTGTTGCGAATTTAGAAGGCGCGTTACTTCATGGAAGGCAATCAAGGCTGAATTGGATTCTACCTTTGAGCGATCGCATCCTTACTGAATATCAACCCCTGATGGTAATTGATTGGCGATCGCCTAGCGGAGTCGTCACAAGGCATCTTACGGATGGACTTGCATTCATTCATAATTTTGTTAGTGGGGTTGTGTCAGGAGATAGCATTAATCTAGGTCAAGTACGTAGAGTTTCACCAGGGATAACCCCTGGAGATGGCGTAAATGATCCAAATGAATATCTATACCCGCCATTTGCTGAGAGCACTTCTTTATCTGGCTTAGTGCAGCTTACAGGTTCGTTATTAGCATTGGGATTTAGCAGCAGCATTCCAGCTAATTTAGTTGGGAATGTTGCACTAACCGGAAGCTTAACAGCGGGTACTGTGATTACTCCAGTTGTTGCTGGAATCCTTGGATCGATGGCTTCTGAAACGACAGCAACTTTTGCGCTGTCAGTACAAGATTTTGTGCCAGGTTCAACCCGTACTTACGTCTTAAACAATGACTTTAATGGTTTATTCCAGTGGCTTGGAACTCTAGGTTTAACCACATCACGACTAAACCCAAGTAGTGCATTACCCGATGGACGGGGATTAAGTCTTGTCACATTCTCAAGTGAAGACTCTTTTGGGATGGACGTATCAAGAATGACCGATCGCATTAGCAGTGCGGTAACTACTGGAAATTTTGCTAATAGTTGGATGCAATTCGATATTAGTCGAATCGGCAATCGTACTCTAGTTTGCAATTACTACACAGTAAGGGCTAGAAATACTGGCGGGGGTGGAGGGAATCATCCGACTGCCTTTACATTCCAGGGGTCTAACGACGCAACAACATGGGTAGATCTAGATGTCCGAACAGGCTTAACCTATACAGCGGCAACATTCTATTCTTACCCCGTGAGCGGATCTACTGCCTATCGTTATTTTAGGTTGATTCAAACTGCACTAAATAGCAGCGGCAATAATAGATTTGCGCTATCTGAATTCGAGATTTATGGAGTATTCACCTAATGCCTAGTTCAATTTCTGGGTTTTTAGCCTCTGAATTGTTAGCGCGTGCTTTTAGTATTTTTGGCGAGTACGAACCTCTTCCAACCCTTTACATTGGTCTTTTAATCACAGCACCAACCAGCTATTTTGATGGAGGTGATGAAGTAGAACAATCAGGCATTAGTAGGATGGCAATAACTAACAATTTAACCAACTTCCCATTAGCTTCAACCTCGGGATTCGTAACTCAAAAAGTTAATGGTTCTCCTTTAAGTTTTGGTACGGCTGGCAGCGCCCTATCTTTTTTGGGCTTCGGATTTTATGATTCTCCTACTTTTGGCACATGGCTTGGAGGTGGGAGTTTCACAGTGCCGTTAGACTTTGCTTCAGGGGCAAATGTATCGATCGCCGCTGGCAGTATTGCGATCGCTATCAATACAGCCAGCGTAGGGGGCTGCTCGGGCTTCCTATGTCGTCGCCTATTAGATTTGGCTTTTGGGTCAGTAGCCTATGCCAAGCCAAGAATTTTTGGATCATATTTTACAACCGCTCCAAATTATATTACAGGGATAGGTGGAGTTGAACCCACTGGTGGAAGCTATACTCGTATTGAAACTGTTAATGGTGCCAGCATTAGTACGGGTTCTGAACAATCTTTTGCATCATTTCCGGTTGCTTCTCCTATGCTTTTTGCAAATCCTACCGCGAACCAAGGCACTGTAATAGCAGGTGGAATCTTTGATGCTGCCAGCGGTGGAAATTTGCTATGTGGTGGCAATTTTGCAAACTCAAGAATTTTAAGCGTGGGAGCTTCGGGTGTTCTTTTCCCTGCCAATTCAATCCAAGTAAGAATCCTATCTGTAGCCTAAAATGCCTTTTTTACCTTTCCTTGATGGCCTTGTTGAATTACTTGATATTGGATTCCGTAGCCGCGCCAAATTTGCGCCAGGGTCATTCCGAATAATTCTGCTGAATGATACAGATTTGATGACTCAAAATTCTCCTTTAATATCAGTGCTAGGAAGAGAATCATTAAATAGTGAGGGCTATTCTAGATCAATATGGGCACCAAGCGGGGCTGCAATTAAAAACACAGGGGCTAACACTGTAGCCTTTGCATCTGTCATCGTGAATATCATAAAAGCAGCTACGCCAGCGATCGCCACTCAGTATGATTGTGCTGTGTTACTTGCAGATGGATCAGCGATTGCAAATAGATTAATTACAGCGATTACTGCGAATGCTTTTCAAGTAGCGAGTCATGGTTTGATTGCAGGCGATCGCGTATTTTTTACAGGGGCTAGCGCTTACCCATCACTGATTTTAGCTGATACCTTTTATTTTGTTGTCTCGACAGGTTTAACAACAGATCAATTTAGGGTAGCTGCAACATCAGGAGGATCAGCGATCGCCGCTGGCAGTAGCTTTACAGGTGATTTAGTCGTGCGGTATGCCAATGGGGTAGCGATAGGTTTTGATAAAGTTCCGAACGATGGCGGTGGAAATAATACTAGAAATCTACAAGCGAGTCAAACCCTGGAAATCACCGCTCAAGTAGGGAATACCTAATGGTAGATCCATGCTGCAAAACCAATGACGATGAATTAGAGAATCTAAAAGACCGCGCTAAATATGCGAATGAGGGTGGCAGATTAGACCGCTCTAGTGCTATCGAGGCCAAACAAGCGAATCAGCAATGTAGCACCCATCATATCTCCGCAGGATGGGCTAACGGCAGTCCATTGATACAGCCCCTAGGAGGCACGCCATACCCTACCAGGGGTCAATACATCACAAATGCATCAGTGACCCGTGGCAGTCCTATTCAGACCCTAGGGTGTGGACTTCGATTAGGGCAGATGAGCAGGCGTCGTCCGTCAATTGAAGAGAACCCAAGATCACCAATTGCAGAATTGGCTTATGTGTTTATGACTCTAGATAGAGGAGGCGCAGCCCAAATCGATATCCAAAGATACTACATAGGGGGAATCTGCCCATTCCAATTAGTCTTTGAGCAAAGTAGAACTCGCCCAAATGCTGTTGATAATATTCAAACCGATGCAGTCCATTCAGCAATGGCACTAGATGAACGTGGAGCAATTTTAGAAGTTAGGAAAGGACGCTTGTATCCATTCGGGACTGGTCAACTTGGCAATCCGCATCCTGCTGATTATGATGCACAGTTGAACAATCCAAATTCAGATTATTGGAGGTATCCGAATAAGCAAGCTTTTTTAATTGATCGAGGTGGAAATGTAACAGAAATTGAGCCAGGGTCAAACGAACATATTGGCGCTTGGGATTCTCACCAGAGAGGTTTTAATTTCCATAACCTTACTTTCAATGGAGTAGACTTAACATCTTTTTGTCTAGAAAGTGATTTTTTACCCGGCAGTAGAGGCAGTTTTGCTCAAGGTAGCAATGCTATTAATCGAAGCAATGGGAATATTACAGTAGTAATGCCAACAGAACCTATAATTGGATCAAACCTAGGTCTTTTTACTGAGCAAGCCTTAACGATAAGAAACTATATGCTCGTTGGTACAGCCTTAGAGACTCAGGTATGGCTTTGTAATGTACAGGTAACTAATTCACCTACTGAGTGTAGCGGAGTGATTCAAAGTGCTGTACCCATTACCTTAAAGCGCTTAGTAGGAGATGAACGTTTACCATTTATTGGTATAGCTGAGTCAGGGGTTTATTTCCAACCTTCAGGGCGTTATCTACCTTGAATAAACTAACAGACCGCGCTCGAGTTTCAGTGCTAACAGGTCGAGAACAACGACGTGAGACAATAGTAAATAAGCAGGATTCTAAAGATAATAAAAAAGAATTTAACCTAACCTATGACGGGTATGAATACGGGCGTCATTGGGGCTTATCAGCGAATGGCGGCAGAATGCCCGTTACTCCGATTTCACCAGGCACGATTCGCCGTGGGGAGTTGTTTGTAGGCGTTCGGGGTGTAGGCGGCGCTATTCTAGCAAGTTGGATGCCTTAGAAAAATTCACTCAAGAATTCCTGAGTGAATTTAATAATTTCTTGCGACTGTAGTGAACAAACCAGAGATGTATGAACCTCTGATTTTATGAATCGAAACGCTGCGGTTTTGAGTTTCAGTAACTAGGGTAAAAGACCCTGGGACTTTATAGCCATCTGCCAGGGTTAGCTCCGCCGCAAATACAAGATTATTGTCTAAGGAATCAGGGTAAAATTTTGGTGAAATCAAATAGCCCGTGAGCCTTGAAACATCTTCAGACAGTCCATCCTCAGCTACATCTTGATTTTCACGCGATTTTGTTACAGATGCCAGAAGTTCTATAACCGTGTCTTGTGTTTGAACTATTCCAAGCACTACTGATGCTGTTTTCTTTCGATAAATTAATCGTAGGTTTGGCGCTTCATTAAACCAAGCTTTCGGGATAGTCTTGAGCGTTGCTTTTACTAAGCGGTCAACTTCAATCATTCGGATTCAGATTCAAAATCTGAACCCTCTTGATATAGATTTAGATTGAGCGCTACACCCTGGCACACCAACATATACAGATTTACTTTTTGAAGTGCTGTCAATTTCCGATATCGAACCCATAACATAAAGGATTCGATTTCACTTGCAAACTGTTCAAATTTTTCAACATCTGCAATCTCGCTCTTTTTGACATCTTCTAGCAAGAAAAGTAGGCTAGGATCAAGTACATACCCATTAGGACTCTTCATGATTACCTTTGCATCCTTTACAGCAAAATGGCCTGATGATTTTTCAAGCCTGGATTCTGTCGATTTTGATTTGATGCTCCCCACTGTTCTTCGAGAGATTGCCTTAGATCAATGGGGAACCCTGGAAGATGACGCAACTGAGATGCTGCTAGGTCACAAACTGTTAATGAAACAGCCTAGAACGGAAGCTGAAATCAGGTCTTTTGAGCGTACGGCTGAGGGCTATTCAGTAGCTTATACAGAGCAGCAATCGAATTTGAATTCAACAAAATACGGAGCTGAATATAATCGATTGCTAACCCGTATAAAGCAAACTGAACCCACTGTATCAAGACTTCGATCTCGATATTTTGTAGGCCAGAGACAGACTATTCGTTACCCTGTTCCAGGGTCTTGATTCTCTGGGCAATTTGTGCCCTCACATTTGCCCGAGTCTCTTTTTGACGCCAGCTTTTTAGGGTATCAATGTCAACTGTAACAGCTAACAGTTTGGGGATGTCATCGGACTCAACACTAAACTGACCCAGGGATACTAATTCAACATTAGCATTTGGATCAATGATATTTACATCCTTCTCTTCACCTAGAACCTGAATTGCTCCCCACTTAATATAAGTGGGATAGGATGCATTCTTGTTCAGTTTTGCGAATGCATAATCTGCCAGAATATTGCGACCGGGTTTAAGTTCAAGGCCATCAAAAGAATGGCCTACTACACTTGAGGGAACACATAACTCGGGATGAAAAATAATGACCGTGGACATTTCAAAATACCTTAGATTGCTGCAATAGTATCAATGTATCGAAAACTTGCGGGTTCATGAATGGCGGTAGCTGATGCACAAGAGAACATCGGCATAAACATCTTACCATTCCTTGTTTCAAAAAATTCAGGCGGGTAGATGTCCGCGATACTTTGCTCAATTGAACGCGAAATTGATAAAGGATCAACTTTTGCAATAACCATCCGATCTTTCGATGCATCTGCCGCGCCTCCAAATCGAAGCATTAAAGCTCCATTCAGCTCAACACGTGGGGCAATATTCAAAGAGCTAAAACCAGAATCCGAGGCAAAACGGCTGATCAATGCGGTAATCACACTAATTGCAGGATTCTCAGTGCTGACTTTTTGCATCAATACTGAGTACATCCGCTGACTAATCCGTAGATGAGTAGCTTGGGATACCTGCATCGAATCATTTGAAATCCTCAACACAACATCCATAAAGAATGCTACACATTGATCAAACGTTGCAGTGTTGGGATTGAACGAGTTGTTATCAACGGTTACAAAGGAATTGTTAACCATCCCTCGCACATTTAGAACAGGTTCACCGAAGGCTGCAAATCGGTTCAAGCGCTCTGCGATCGCCCGACGAGTGAATAATGTTTTTTGGTCACGAATTAAATTCGTTTTACCCGTGTATTCAGCAGCGCGAGATTCATCAAAATCAATAGCGTAGCAGGCCGTAGACATCACGACGGGGTATTCATCCCGTGTCATATTAATTTGAACGAGGTTCGCATCGTTAGAACCATTAGCGCGGAGAGTGGCCTCGCCATAACCACTCAGGACATCAACGCTAAGGGTTTTTACCCCTGGTTCAAGCATGGTATCCGTTGGGATATCTGTACCATTCTCAAAAGGCAATTCACGAAAACGTTGGGTAATCGTGCGATCAAGTGACTTGCGTAATTCATCTCGAAAGAATGTAGATCCGGCCATTTAATGTAAATCCTAATAATTACAATGATGATGAATTACTTGAGCCACAGAGGCACGATAGAGCCTGCCAAAGCGGTGCCATTGACAAGATACTCAGCATTGACGATTTGAAGCGCTCTAGCGGTGTCGGCATCAGTACGGAAGACCCCTTTAGTGCCTGTACCAACGCCGCCAACTGTATGACGCGCAAACACAGGAGACAAGCGGGTGACATCTTGGTCAATCTGAACCCCAATCACACCTCTAACGAGATATGACATCAAGTAATTAGGACGGTCTAAATTACCTACAGCCGACCGCACTGGATACCCTAGCAAGCCGCCTGCTGTCACTGCGGAGTCTCTACGCTCATGTGAGTTGTTAGCTAGAGCGATGCCCCGAATAGGCGTAGTTGCATCAACAGGCAGTACCAGGGGGGTACCCGCTGCAAATCCGATAGTACCTGCCGCTGGAAATGAAACAGCGTAACCATAGGGAATAATTACGGTATCTGCGTTATGACCTGTTAGGGCTATAACCTCAGATAGTTTATTCCAGATTTCACCTAACATTAAGTTAGGCAGAGCATCTAAATCATTGAAATTTAAGAGTGGCATAAGCGTTAATAGTCAATAGATTTTTTGACAAATTCGATTTAACCTTGCCAAGCGCCTGAGTAGCCGCTTTGAGCTTCTTTCAAGTTTTTAGAAGGTTCACCTTCCTTTTTAGTTTCTTGCTGAAATTCAACTTGAGCGAGTTTCGACTGAGCATTTACCAGGGGCGATCGCTGCTCAGCATCCTCAAGAATCCCTTCAATGATTCCTAGCTTGATTTCCCATTTGGCATCACCTTGGAGTCTCTGAATATCCTCAGATGGGTCAATGGCGAACTTCCGATCAAACTCCGCTTGCGATAGTTTTTTTGAATCGCCCGTCAAAGCTTTAGCCTTATTACGCAAAGCTTGATATTGACGTTCTACATTAAACTTGTGGCGTTCACCCTGGAACGTCTCAATAGCAGCGTTAGCCGTGCTTAGCTCAGTCGCTTGCGTAGCTGCTAGTTTCAGGGCTTCATCGCGCTCTGAGGTGGTTTTAGCGAGGGTTGCCCGATTCAGTTTAAGTGCTTCTTGAGAGTCACTTAATTGAGTGTTGAGGGTTTCGATTTGCAGGTCGAGACTCGGATCTTTTACTGTAGTCATTGGTGATTGTTCCGTAAGTTCTACGTGAAAGATATTCTTAAAATCTTCTTTTCCATATCCTGTATCCCCAATCAACTTGACTGAGTGTCGGGGTGCTTCATTAAATTTAGAATTGTTTGAATTGTTAACAACACCTGTATTAGAAATCGCAGGGCAAAGCACCGCAGATACTTCTAAAAGTTGCCAAGACGTAGCCATCAAAGTAGCAGGTCTTACCAACTTTTTATCACGGTACTCATTTGTCGGGTCATCTTCATAAAGCGCGGATTCAACGACTGTTAATTCGTAGATATCAGCACCGATGGAGATTCCAGGGGAGATTCCTTGTCTCACCTTACTGAGATATTTCTCGCCCCGACTGCCCGGATCAGTGTCAACCCTGGCACTTAGCTTGAGTTCGCCAGCTTCTACCGATGCCTCAAAAATTTTACCTAATTGCGAATCAGAAGAATAGTCTTCATGATCTTCAATGAACATACAGACACCATCAGCAACCCTGCTGAGGTTTGCATGTTCAGGATCATGAGAAATGATTAGGTAAAACGTTTCTCCGCTCCACCAGTCAAATCTGACAATTGGAGTTTCACGGCATCCGATTAACTCCACAATGTTATCTATCCCAATAACGGGATTTCCCGCATCGAGATTGACATGCAGAGTCGGTAGATTTAGTTCACAAGTTTGGCTTTGACCCATAATCAATTAGTATATATCACGAAAGTTTTAATTGTCAAACAATTGATAAGGTAGGCTTATAATATCTGTCAACAGCTCTAAATCTGTCAACAGATATCAGAAAAACTAATGTGAGAATCTGTTGACAGATTTGATAATTAGAGTTAAGTTTGTTTTGTGAACAGATTTTGAGAGAACTAGAAGTCAGGAACCTAGCTCTAAAGAGCTGAGCTTGTAAGAGTAATCAAACAAGCTATCCTGTCCAGACCACTCGAAAGAGTAAACGTTATTTGAGTCATGACACCCTGGAATCAAGCTAGTTCCCTGCTCTGTCATCTGCAATTAAACAGTCTTAAGGTCACTGAGACAGTGTTGCAGGTCTAACAAGCTCTTATAACAGGTCAAAGCCAACATCACCTCGAAAGAGGATCGGAGACAACCATATCTCCACGGAGGGGCAACCATACCCCTCCACCCCGAAAGGGGGTAGGCGAATAAATTCGCCGTGCCGTTTCCCTCTCAGCTCTAAAGAGACTGAGTTTCCCACATACCGAGTGCTTTCCATGAGCTATTCGACACTGACTTCTTTAGAAAATCGCCTCGAAGATTTAGGCAATCTGCTTAATGACTGCACAGACTCTAAGGCAAAAAAGAGTCTAGAAAAGAAGATTAAAGTAATTGAAGCCAAGATCGATGATGGTGAGTATGAAGAGAATGAGTGCTAAGTCTTCCAGGGTGCATAGTTGAAAATTCGATTTGTTTTGTAAAGCAACTTTGGAGAATTATGTTCAACCGTTTAGATTTGATTCAGCCCGTATCTTCTGTAACAGTCACGACTTCACGAAACAATGATTTGGTCAAAATCGAATTCGCTCGGTGTCTAGACCCAGATGTGATGGCGGATATGCAGGGGGTGAGGGTTCAACCCTTTGTTAGATTCTTCCATCTATTTTCTAATCAGAAAACGTTTGACATCACCATCAATTCAAATTACAGCTTAGAAGAAGTGGCAGAGTTGATCGCGCAAAATCTCGAAGAGCATGGTCTAACGGTAGGAAGACTGACTGAGCTAATTGGTGGGCATGAGGTAAAATCGTTCACTGCTCAGTAGTACATTTTGGCGATCGCTCATCTAAATTTGAACAAAATAAAAAGGAGAATTCACATGCCTAAGCCTAAGCCAAATTTCACTATCAGAATTGAGATGCAAGACGGGATGTTTGCGGCTATCTGCGGGGGGTTTGTAGCCCTGGGAGCAACCCCTATGGAAGCTGTTGAGGGACTAGAATCAACCTGCACTCTGACCCGAATGGGCTGGGAGATTGAACTAAGGTCTAATCGAGATGAATACCAAAAGACTCAGAAAAGTGACATCGTGGATTAGCAGTTTCCAGGGTGCATCGTTGAAAGTTAGATTCGTTTTGTAAAGCAACTTTGGAGAATTCTAATGGTTATCAGATCTAATTCGATTCAGCCCGTGACATCTGTTGATATCATAATTTCGTCAACTCTCAGCTTAGTATCATTAGAGTTTCACGTATTAGACCAAAAGGGTCTAAGAGATATCCCGGTAGATTCAACCTACCATTTAGAGATTGTAGCGGAAGCTATGGCTAAGATTCTGGAGGAGCAAGGCATAAAGGTGAAGAGGCAGGTTAATCTAAATCTCCGTGATGAAGTAAAATCGTTCATTGCTAGGTAGTACAGATTTTGATAGGTAAAAAGGAACCACATGAAAATCTATTGGATGCCAAACTTACGCCACAAATTTGATTTTGCAGTAAAGACACCAGAAGTAGCGCGAGGATGCTTAAAGGCGATCGCTGACTTTGATCTAACTTTGAAAAAGCTTATCATTTGCAATGTTGGCGGATACTTGGTGAGGGGCGACGATAGGAAGTGGGAAGATTGGGAAGACTCTGAAGGTAAAGACATTCTTGATTCAGAATTGATTGTTCCGGCGGATGATTTAGTTGAGGATTGCATGAGTGCCTACCGAGTGCATCTGAGAAAATGCGGTTTATTATCGCGATCGCAACGTTAACATAAATCACGACTTGACGTCCATTATCAAGCTCAGCTAGCTTTGAAACGTTTCAAACAAATCACCCCTCAACCAAATGAAAGATCAATCGCCAGAGAAATCTAAGACTGAGTTGACGCCAGAGCAAAACGCAGTAGTGGGCAGGGCTATACTGCTAGTGCTTGTCGGATTTTTTAATGGAGGTGTTGGGGCAATATTCAGCCCGTGCGTCTACTACACGCTTAAAGCCTGTAAAGTAGGCACCATTACAGCAGTCTCAGTTTGGCTCACACTGGGAATGCTCACCTTCGGAATCCGTTCTGCACACTTTGACGCGATCGCCAAAGAAGAGGCACGATTGGAGGCCGCTGAAGCGCCTAAGCGTGAAGCAGCAAGAGTGAAGGCACAGGCAGAAGAGGCACAAACGGAGAAGGCAATACGTGAGCAAGAGGCGCGTGAAAGAGCAGCAGAGATAAAACAGTATGGCGCTACGAAAGAGGAAATGTACCTATTGTGCAGGGATCTTGTGGACGTAGAGTCCGATTCTACCGACAGGGGTTTATTTAATTCAGAAACACGTGAAATGAAGAACACCGACGGCTCACCCCTTGGCATTGTGTGGCAGTCGTCACGCTACGGCACAAACCTTGCGGGCGTAGATATCGAGCAGCGGTGGAAGTGCTGGACTAAGAGCGGGGGTAAGGTGGGTGCAGAGATTATGTGGGTGAAAGCTCGGTAAGGCTCAATAGCTAGATGTCGAAAAACGTAGGCATAAAAACACTTTGAACCAAGATTCTACAGGGTGCATCCTTCAAATAAAGCCAAAAATTTAGGTAACGACATGTCACTCCAAAGTCTTGAAAAGTTAGAAGAGAAATTAGAATATTTACAAGTTGAACTTGAGCAAGCTTACGAGTTTGAATTGCCTGAGACTCAAAGCGAGTTAAGGCATTAAATTGAGTTGATTGAAGCCCAGATTGATCGGGGCGAATATCTAGGCTATCAAATGGAATTCGTAGAATCTGATTTCTAAATCCTAGTCCATCCCTAATAAAGCAGAAATCCTTCTTATAGCTGCCTCGTGCTGACTTGAGAGGGATTCTGTTTTCATGACCTCAACCAACACTTTAGCGATTTCCAGGGCTTTAGGATCAGTTTGATTTGTGGGGAAGATTCCATAATCATCTATCTTGCCATGATTAAATTCATGCATAGGCCGAAACAATTGCTCTACGCATTCATTTCCCAAATATTCAGCAGATGCCGCTGCCACTAACAAAAATATATTCTGCTGAGATTCTGCTAAGCCTGCATCCCCAACCCCGCTATTGTTTCCACCAAATAAAGTTTGTGGGTTGTAAAAAGAGCGCGATCGCACTCGCCCAAAATAATCAAGAGCCTTCAAATAAAATTCGCCATTTGAACCCTGGTCAACGGCCATCACATCGTCTTCAATATCAATCACTGCCACTGATCCATTTTGGGTTTGTTCCAGTGTATCCCTCATCTCTTCCCCTGCAAATTTATAAATAGGATCGCCATTAGAATCGACTAATCCTGTATCAATCTGCGCTTGGGTTTTCGTTTTCCCGATCAGTAATTTCTCTACTTGTTTCTGGCTTGCGATTATGTATTGAGCTGAAATTAGTCGATGGGCGTCCCAAGCTTTGCAGGCGCGTTTTGCCATCGGAAATCCATAACGTTGCGCTTTTTTTGGCGCGATCGCAGGCTCATTTACCAAATGAAATACAAACCCTGGAAGATAAGGCAAAGGCTCTTTTAATTCTGAGGATTGAATCTGAAGAATCTCTTGAGTAGTCCCATAAAAATGTGGGATTGGTTCATACTGAAAAGGATTTAATTCAGCTAAATATAGAATTTCATCAAACTCATATACAGGCTCAGCTAAATAATAGCCATACGCAGTGTAGGCGCAAGCCTCTTGTAATTTGCTTTTCCATGACCCCCTAAGCATCGCTAGGGAGCGTCTACCCTCATCCATGATAGATTCATCATCATGATGGTATTCGCCCACCATAGAGACGATCATCAGCCCTAGGCATTGATAGGCTAGCGCCGCAATATCATCGTCTTCAAACATCCGACGATACATTGAAAAGTTTGGCGCATGATCTTTATCGCTCATCCATGATGAGGCGATCGATTGCGCTGAATTGCCTAATTTAGAAATTCTATTAATATCAGCAGGATGTTTCATTTAGAGGATAAAAACTCAATTTAACATTAAAACCGAATCCTTTCAATAGTACCCTTTCCTGCCAGGGGTCTCGACGCTTTGGGTGTTTCATTCATCGCAGTCTCGAGATGAGCATGACCCGCCGCCCATGACGTAACCCGGTCATCATGCCCTGTTAAGGCTTTTCTGCCAAGCCTTCCAAATAATTTCATTTCCTTTATTCCATCCCACCCTGGCGGATACTTAACTTGAGAAAATGTCACCTGCATTGAGCATCTATCGGTATTTACAACTTTGCTTGGCGCAGTGGTGAGTGTGATGTCAATTCGATTTGATGGCAATATTTCACATAGCTTTTCTACAATAATCGCGCCGCCTGAATTTGACTCTACAGCGGCGATGTAGGGCTTATAGGCTTTGATCATCTCAACACTGTGCTTAATGCTCAGCAACGTCCCTACGTGGTTTCTTGCGTACTCTGCGACGAGGCTATGCTTAAAGTCGGTTTTGTGTTGCATGAATTCTGTGATATCCCACATTTGAGTGGCGAAAAAATCTGCCCCGCCAAAATTAGGATCAATAGCTGCTAGATATTTCCGATGTCTTGAAGGATTCTCCCATGCGCCAGTGGCACATAGATCCACGGCGTCAGCATCAAATAATATATCAGAACTTGAGCAGGGTATGACATCTAGCTCTTCTTTAGCTGCTGATCCATACTCTTTATAGGTCGTTGCGATCCACTCGAACTCCTTTTCAACTGACCATTTTTCATTATTGATTAGGCAGATTCTCTGATAAAGCCCCTCAGAGATCGCCTCTCTAAAGTCGATTGTATGGAGGCTATGGTCTTTTTCGCCACGGCGAATCGCCTCAATCATTTGATTAAATCCGCTTCCTAGACCATTATGAGTAGAGATTACCTCTAATTTTCCACCCCAAATTAAAGGAATTGCTAAAGCTGCTTTTATTAATTCTTCAAAGTCAGGATGAAACGCCGCTTCATCAATAATGATTTTGCCCTTACGCGATCGCAAGTTTTCAGGTTTGCTTGATAAGGCTAAAATCTGGAATCCTGATGCAAATCGGATTCGATATGCAAGGATATCATTGTCTTCATCTTCAATAAAAAGCTCATTTACTTCTGATGCAAATAATTGGAATGACTTAGACCAAAATGCACAATCTTTGATAAATGTTTCAGCCATAATTTTGTTATAGCCAATGTAATAAACATCCATTCCACCAGGGGTTACAGCGGCATCTAAGGCCGCGCCTGCCGCACTCGCCCATGATAAACCAACCCGCCTAGACTTCTCACAGAACTTGATTTTAGAGTCGTCAGCAAGCCATCTTTGCTGATAAGGTAACAGCACTGCTGGAGAATTTAGCCAAATCGGATCAGCATCTTTGCAGCGTTCTAAATAATCACGATCACTATCCAGCCCTTGAAAAAATTTCTCATGGGCTGGCAGAATATCGTAAGGTGATGTGATTAGATTCAAGTAAAGCCTAAATTATACAGCACAGACACAACCGCCAAAATCATACCCTGGAAGATGTAAACCCGTCTCTAAATATTCGATTCTGAATTCTCTTAGAGTTAGATATCTCAATACTTTATTTGTAGTCTTTTTTAGAAATGGTTTAGTTTTTGGCTTAACCCTATGTAACCATTCCTGCTTTTCTTCATGAAAAGTATAAGTTCTTAAATCTGTTTTCCAAAGAAGATAAAAATGGTCTAGACCTGCTTTCACACAGAACTTGCCACAGTTATTATGGGTGAATCCTTGATCATAAGCTAAAGGTTTTTTGATTAAAGACCTTGATAAAAATAATGGTTCAACAATAGACCTCGCGACCCAAGGCTTATCAGCATCATCCATATCAGGGCACATTGGCGAAAGGAGTTTGAACGGTTGCCAGTTTGGGTAAGCTCTTTCAAGTCTATCCACTTCTGACCAGTCAAACCCTGTAACAATCTCGATTTGATCTGGTTTGAATTTTTTAATAAATCTTTGAGCGCGCTGTCTTTTTAAGACTTTTGAACAAGTGTCTATTCGAGAATTAGATAAAAAAGATTCATCAAAAAAGACTTGCCAGGGGTTACGCCCATCCGTATCATATACAAAATTATCAAAGCGATCGGTAAGTCTTGACCCTAAATTAAGTAAAGCTTTTTTTCTTTCATCTGGATGGTCATACCAAGGCAGTTCGTTTGTAAGGTCTAAAATGTCTTTATCTAAAGTCTCATTATTAATAAAAAACAATGACTCAACTAAGAATCGATAAAGGTCATCGTCTTCAATGAGCGTATCATTAAAGTAAAATATGCAATTATCAGATCCTTTTTTTAAGGCTTCTAGCCACCCTGAAAGTGCTGAACCCAACCCTCCTGAAAATAAGACAAGTGATTTTTTCATAGCCTAATTACTTTGTTCTAGTTGTTCTTTGCCAAGTCCTAAAAATTCTGCTCTCAATCTCCCTACAGTTTCAGGGGTTGTGATTGCCTGCGAGATTTTAGCGATTTCTTTCAACTGAGATTGTGGAATTGCTTTGTATCCAAGTATCAGCAGCGCTCGGGACATCGCGTTAAGGTCTGCATATTGCATCGAATAGGCTTCACGTTGCATCTTAGAGGCGAGTACAGCCGTATTTGCTAACTCTTTTAATGTCTGACTGTGCAGCGCGATCCTGAGCTTAAAATCAAGCTCCTCTAAATCCTCTTGGTTAGCCCTACCCTGGTACTCAGTAATGATGGCTTGGGCATTGTCACGCATGGCATTCATGCGTGCATCAACAGCCCAAAGAATCTGATCAGCAATCAGACCATGCTTTTTATTGGTCATCTCCCAGAGTTCGATCTGATTGCCCATAGCCCAAAAATAAAGATTTCCGTTAAGTCTAGCAAGAAATGGATCAGTTATGCAATGCCTTGACTCGAAACTTACCCTGGATCATTAATGTAAGCTGCGGTAGGTGCGAGGCAATCACGATGTTATCACCCTGAACTACATCTTCTATATCATATAAATCCGATGCCTCTAAGTTGATTTCATCCTCAGTCCAGATTAGATCTGATTCTGAGAGGCATTCATAAAGCTCACCATGACAGCAGCAAATCTCCTTTTGGATAAGAATCTTGTGAAGATCTAGACAATCTGAACAGGTATAAAAAGTGGAGAATTGACCATCATATAAAGTCTTGACTCGTTCTGACTTTTCACCGATCGGAATTTGATTGCAGCATTCAAAGCACTTATGTTTGGTACGTGTTCTGACAATCTTTGAAAAATAAATCTGAGGTATTTCACAGTCACACATGGTCTTCTCCTTTAATTTTTATTGGCTAATCGCCAATAAAGCTTCTTTATAACCTTGATTCCAAAGTGCATGAGATTCTAATTTCTTGGAATAGAAATTTTCTTTTTGATCCATATCAGGATTTTCAGAATTGTAAAAAGCTGCTGACCATCCCTCATAATAAACCTTGGTATTAATCGGCGCGTCCTGAGAAATGATTGTCACTTTTGCTCTAGGATTTAGCTTATCGACATAGCCAAGTAACAGACGATTATCAGGATTTACAAACCAGTTATCATCTTCAATCATCCCAATATCGACTAAGAAATCCATTAAGGATTCTGCCTTATTTGTTAAGTCCCCAGCGCGCAAGGTGCCAGGGAATAGTACTATCTTAATTTTGTAAGGTGGATGCAGTCGGGTTGTCTGCACATATTTTTTATCAACTACATTGAAGCTTGAACCTGTATCTTTGAGGTCTTGAATTTGGGCTTTATGCCAATCTAAAAAATTAGTGCTCGGGAAATGTAAGACCCGCCCTCGTACAACTTTAATTGTTGTGCTGTTCTTTTTGCTTGGGGTTTCCCTTGGAAAGATGATAGTAGTTTCTAGCATGTTGATTCTGGCTTTAGAAATAACCAAGCTACGAAAATTAAGGACGCTGTGAATAACTGGACTAAATCAATTGCATTAATCAAGCCGTCGCTCAAACTTGCAAAAGTGCGATCGCTCAAACCAAATATGAAACTAGCAACGCCGCTGAACCAAATACCATTTCTAAGTGCTTTCATTTTTATTCAAACCTGTAGTCTTGATCTGGCAATGTGTCTTCAAAACGTTGATGCTGCTCACCACTCACTTCAATATCTTTAGAATTAGAACATGAGAATAATGAAAGTCTCAGTCCAAGATTGTTACCAATTCCAGCTTGGTTAACTATCCATCCGATGCAATGGCTTTCATTTTCTTCCGATGATTCATGACAGGCCATCGCAGTGCTAGATCCAAACATCTGCCCTGGCTCTGCGATGGTGCAATCTAATTTTTGATGTAGTTCTTTTGAGTAACCCCTAGGAATATCATAGGGGTCTACATCAATCCTCCAAGGGCATTTCTCACATTGACGAGTGCGCTTTAACTCCCAATCTTTTTTCATCATTTAAGCCCTACTATAAAACCGTAATTCCAGAATTTAACTTAAAGTCTACCCCGCGCCATCCTGGATGGGCTTTATCAAACTCGTCTAAGAATTGATTTCGTTTCTTTCCGAAGATATTTATCCCATAATATTCGGCTACCCTTTGCCAGTTGTTACGATGGATGATAACCAGCTTATGATTGTTTAACATGATATCTTTTTGAGCCTGATAAGAGTCTCTAAGCTCAGCTAGCATTGATTCTGGTAAAGGTTGCATCAGATACCCCATTCCCTTTTAAGTAGTGCTGAGTACGAATTCTTTTGAATCATTATAGCTTCATTCATCTGTATTGCTAAATCTTGCAGTTGCTCATTCGACATTTGTTTAACCTGCATGGCAAACACCGCTTGATTTGCTTGCTGAGCTAGGGTTAAAGGCTGTGTTGAGTTGTCCATTTCTAACCTAATTTTGGTTCTGAATTCTTGCTTTGGTTTACTACAGATTGCTGGTAAGATTTCAGCAAAAAAGTAAGCGATTTTCTTGAGCATAAGTCTATCTGAGGTGATAGGTAAAAGGATACAAATGAGTCCACATCAACTACCCCTGGAACGAAATCAATCCTTTTCAAAAGTCCACTGATTGCAGTTCCAGGGATTCCGGCTTTTAAGGCTTCTGAAATTATTTGATCTATCACAAGTTCTCGGGCATGGGTATTGTTAATAGCTTTTGGTTATTTGGGTCAATCAACATGCCATTGATTCCAAGATTGAAAATATCAAAGGTAAGTTGTACATCGTTCAAGCAATAATTAATTACCTCTTGTTTTTTGCCATCTTGCCAAAGTTTCGGGGCGAGTTCACCTGAACCTGTTTTCGCCATCCCATTGGCTGCGGCGATCGCCCCTAGGGTGTATGTGGAGCCTCCAGGGGTTCCCTGCCATGCAGTTGTTCCAAAGGCCGCTAAGCGAATTTGATCAAGCAAATCGTAATGGGTTTTGATTTGAATTCCATTGCAGATGCACAGCTTATCATCGAAGCTTTTTGAGTTGAATCCAATTACAAAATCATGAGCTTTGATGTAGGAATTGAAATCAATTGTTTGATAATGGGTTCTCATACATTTGCCTAAAATATGCCCGAGTCCATCAAAACTAGAATGGAAACCCAGAACTGAAATGCCCATATTGGCATAGTCGCCCCACCCTTTACAGTAGGTATATTTAGAGTCATTTGGAGTCTTCCGGTCAGGTATGAGATTGACGATTTCGCAATCGTAAAAGAGATAGGACATGATTTAGGTACTCTTAAGTTTGGTTGAACCCTGGGACATTAAGTAGGATAGTTCTCACTCAAATAATTAATAGCTTCAGCAGAAGTATAAGCAGAATATCCATTGATAAATGTTACTGAATGCTTATCTCTTTCATATTCAGCTATGGTAGCGCCGGGGTGAAGATTTTGGATAAATCTCGCTTCAAATTCAGTCATGATTTAGGTACTCGTGAAGTTGAACCATTGGGACATTAGATAAGCACAGCCAGCGATCTTATGCTCATGCTTTGGTGAAAAACTGTCCATTATCGTTTTTATATGTAACAAGGATTGATTTTGATCAATGCCTTCTTTTGATTCGATAAGTTCAGTATCAAGACCGTTGTAAAACCATTCAGACACAAGGATATTCCAGGGATTTAGATAATCCTTAAATTCGTCTGGGATATCTTGAAAATGAGGTAATAATCTATCAAGATTGGCACCAAAGGCCAGATCTAAAATTGAGACTTTTTGAGGTTGCATAGGATTTTTCAGGTTCTCCCTGAATCTAACTTAGACTCACCCTAGCAAGGATTTACGAATCTGTCAACATATTGCCTAATTACTTGCGCCAAATATCAAAAATGAGATCGTCGGTATCCTTTACTTCAGTATCGATGTAATCCTCAATCAATTCTCTTAGGCATTCGTAAAGAGTATCAAAAGTGAGTTTGGCGCATTTACTGGCGTATTCTTCTTTGCAAATTACATCGATTTCATCATGGTTAAATAAGCCGATCCACGCATTCCAGTGAGGGAATTCAAAATGAAATTTTTCTGTGAGAATTCCCATACAATTTTTGATTGCAGTAGCCTCAACTCGCTGCCAAAAAAATGCAACAATATCCCCGACTTTAGAATCCCATGAGCCATCGTTACGATAACGATTAGGGAACTTCTCTACAAAATATCTGCCGCCATCTAATGACCTCACTTCACTGTATAGCCCTGGTGGCATCACACCGCACCACTTATAGCTAAATGCGCCAGGGGGAGCCGTTAGACATGCGCTAGAGAGTTGTTTTTTGCGATCGCCATAGTAACCCCAATGGAATAACTCGCCATCCTTATCAAGCCAGACAGGCACCTTAAGCGCAGTCTTAGCATTGCAACGCCTTCCACTTTCAAATACAAAGTTCGATAGTCCGCTGTACGTCTCCCGTCCGGCTTTAATGAATAGATCGCACTCTTCCAGGGTGTAATATCTGTAACCTCCCTTTTCTTTTCTAAACTCAGCTTGGAGTGAACCCTTACCGCCTCCATTCTGAACCGTGTAGTAGATGTTTTTAGATACGTCATAGGTATCGTCAATCCTTGCAGCTAACTCCGAAGTATCAGTTTTCTTTTTATAAGCACTTCTCAATCTAGACGCATCAGTAGGTGAGACACTAACACCTTGCAATTCTAGAATTTTGCTGATTGTGTAGTAATGACTTTTTACTCCCTTATCTCTGGCCTCGCATAGGGTTCTATCCTGGCTCATCAAACGCCCTATTTGAGCGTGGCAACCATCGATATCCATGATGATCATCTTGTAGCCTTTCGGGCATCTAAACACATCCCTAATGCGTGTTAAACCAAGTTGAGCAAGTCTTTTCGGTTGATTAGGAATTGTCTGTACCGCTGGATTTGTAGCACTTGATCTGCCTGTACCCTGGTAGGCAATCTGCTGATAGGATGGCTGTACTACTGTAAAACCCATCGCATTAATTTTAAGCTCAGCTTTAAGCGGTCGGATGTAGGTGCCTAACAGCTTTTCAAGGCTGCGGAGATTAAACAAAGTTTTGATTACAGGGTTTGTTTCACGAAACCTCGCAATAGTCTCGACTGAGGTTGAGGTAATAATATTTCCATCCTCATCTCTCAGATCCCAATTAGTTGTTAAAAAATTTAAGATTTGTTTGGGCGATCGCGCCGCTACTCCAGGGGCTAGCTTTTCCCAATCTAAATAAAGCTCAGCTAGCTTTAATTCATGCTGGGTTTCAAGCCGATCTAATTCTTTGGGGCAAGTTGGAAAACCTTTATACTTGAGTTCTCCAAAAGCCGGGATACACCGCAGCTCAGCATCAACTACTTTTTGTAATCCCTGAGTATGGCAACGCTCAAGTAATTTGATACCACACCAATGCGTAACTTTTGGGTCAGTCGCCGCATAATTAATCTGCCGATTGCCCATTGTTGGCAGGGCATAATCAAAGGTCTGATCTGTCTTATCTAATGCAGGTTTGCCAAGCCTAAACGCAATCCACTTAAGACTGTTTGGCGATGCCATGCCCAGCTTTTGCATACCCTTAAACATCCCTGCCCAAAATATCTGGGATAGGCGTAGAGTATCAACGATATTAAATAACTGAGTAGCAAATTTAACATTCATCCAGAACATCTCAAAGCTAGCATTTTGGATGAATTTCTTAACCTTGATATCAGATAAGACTTTGAGGAGTATTTGTAAGTCGGGGTGATTTTCCAGGGTGTAATTTAACCCCTGGAATTCTTTAGACCTATTGATGCAACTGCCTAAATCCCACACCATGACTAAATCAAGGCTTGGCAAATATACTTGCAGTAGCCTAATCTCGCCTGTCAGGGGACTCTCAGCTCCCTTAAGATATGCCATTGGATCTTTTTTATTGGTGATGGGGAGAGTTGAGTAGGTTTCTATATCAAAGCCTATCTCAGATGACGTCTGTAGGCTCTCTAAGCAAAGCTCCCACCTCGGATCACCCTGGCACACGATCCAATCTTCTAAACCGACTACTGCCAATCTAGAAGCAAATTTAGCAACGAATTGAATATGGTCTTGAATGTTAGGCATTGGGGTTAGTCTGATAGTGCTTTGACGATTCCATCAAGAGAGTGCTTTTCAGCCAATTCAATCAAATCTTTAACGAGTGTGGGGTTAGTCTTCATGCCTTCTACTTTCATAGAAATTACATCTTTACTCGATATGACATCATAGTCATTATTTAGAACAGAGAAACCAGTAGGTACCTCTTGAACTGATTGAGATGTCATTAACTTAACAGGGTGGCCTGAAATCATCAAAGCTTGGAATAAGGCTGCGCTTTCATTTTCTGATCGGCAAAATGATGTGGTAATTGTGACACCATTAAGGTTGAAAGTTAAAGTTACCATGTAGTCTTTCATTTGAAGTTCTCCAAAATATCTAGAATTGCTGAGAAGGTTGTTAGCGACCTATTGACAGTTTTGAAAAAGCAATTAACCCGAGTCTCGTTGCGAGTGCAGTTACTAGGTTTGAAACAAAAACAGCAAACCATGATAAGCTAACTCCGGTCATCCACCAATAGAGTAGGCAGAATAGCTGTGCAATTACGAACGCGATCGCAAAAAATCCAATAGATATCATAAAACCCGATACCACAAGTAACCGAATGCCAGACGCATCAAGCTTGCTCCAATTCAATCTCATTTCTTTGAACTGTTTAATCATTACGATCGCGCCTCTTACATCTTGTTATGAATTGACAAATAGACGATAATGCCAAGGGCAAAAAATGGAAAGCAAAGCAACTGGACTATATAAACTTCCCACCAAGGAAAGCTGATGCCAAATAATAGCCAGTAAAAGAAACAAAAGACTTGACCCGTGATAAGTGCTGTAAATATTGGGGTGAAACCCTTAAGTATTCCTTCCGTTATTTTTCGCGCCGTGATCTTTTTAAGATGTCTCATTCGCAATCACCCTTCAATTCTTTAATCAATTTCTCCGCTACCAGTAACCGCGCCGATCGGTCTGAGAAATTGTATCCGCGATTCCACCAAAGATACTCGTCAAACCAATGGTAGTCGTCATCGTAAGGGCATTGGCTTTTATCCTTCCCTTGCAAAGCCGCCTGACGCCCTTCCTCAAACCACTTCTCAATCCCCCCTAGCTCACTGACAATCGAGATCGCTTGAAACCCTTCAGCCATGACCCCTGACCAGTCAGACTGACCCTGACCCCACCGCACAACTAGGAAGTCAATGTTGTCAGTCCCAGCTATGTAGGCAGACTCTACCGTTGCCTCAAAGCTTGGTTCCCACCCTTTTGAAATTAGATGGGTTAGGGTTTGCACATCTATTGGTCTGAGCTTCCCCCTGGTGCCTACAGGGTACTTTAGCTGCAATGCCTGTTCTCTTGCGGATTGATTATTCATGAGCGACTAGCCTTCTCTCGATTTTCAATCATTCCAGCCGTGCGGGTAACTGCGCCGTTCTGTTCTAAACCCTGGATCGCTTCCAGGGGAGTCGCACCTAAAGACACAGTTCCACCGCAGATTGCAGCCCATCTATTCTCTCTAAGCTCAAGTCGGATATTGAAATAGGGTTGTGATTTAGTCATTAGTGATTGCCATACTTCTGAATTAGTTTGCTAGTGGATGCACCGCGATCACAGTCTTAATCACAGAGTACAAAAGTCTCTACGAAAGGAACACCCCGATTAGATCCGTCATCAGGTTCGACAGAGTGCATAACTTCAATCACGGTAAAAGCATTACTGCCAAGCCGTACGATTTCACCAAGACGAGGGAGGTTATCGGATTCAGCTTTTACATCAGACTGATATTCATCAGAGAATCGCAATGTGTAGTTAACCATGTTTTCCTTATGGATTGGTTTGCTGGTAGATGCACCGCGATCGCCTTTACTTACTTTGAGGCATTCCGATCTTGCTGCTGCTTCTCTTTAAGTCGCTGGGCTGACTCTTTTATCAAGTTGTCTAGTGGTTCTAAGATAGGTTTCGATGAATCTTCTAAGGCTTCTCTGAACTCTTCTAAAGGACTTTTCTTAGCCATGCTTCTCCAAAGTTTGAGGTTTTAACTTTCCAACTCATCTCAATCTACTGCCTATTCACGAATCTGTCAACAGATTTATACTAAAACATTGCCATGCATCTCCTGGTATAGATTCCAGAAGCACCCTAGCATGAAGTCATTCTTAAGGAATTTGCCACATTCCTGCTTAAATTGACCCTGGGACTTTCCAGGGGTTTGAATCAGGGCATAGGCGCTGTGCAGGCGCAATGCAAACCCTCTCTCATAGCCTAGATTTTCACAGAGATAAGTGAAGTCGTTATAGTCCAGCATCGGCCTCTTAGCGGCCTTCATGATTACACTCCAAGGCTTATGGCTTTTCTTTTTAGCCTCGGAAATAAGTTTAGTCAGGGCAAGTTGAGATGAATTTAGAGTGAGCCTTACCAACTTCTCAGAAGCTACCTCAGTAGGACTAAGGCGATCGCGTAAATCTTTTTTAGGTATTATGTTGACTGTGAAACAATTTTCACATAGGACATAACCATCAGGATTTTGTTTAGCAATCGTCAAGCGATCGCCCAAAATCTCATCACAGCTTTTACATCGAAAAGAGTTATCGGATTCTTTTCTTTTTTTCGCTTGGAGGCTCCAGGGGTATGCAGCATCGGGCAACCCTGGATGCTGTTCAAAAAATCCTACATGGTCTAGATACTTACAAATCTTCGATGAATTGTTTGGGTCTTTTCTCAAACCCCTACCAAGCATCTGAAAAGCTAATGCCACTGACGCCGTGAGTCTCGCTAATTGGATGCAACTACACCATGGAAGGTCTACGCCTTCAGTAAAAAGATTGACGTTAGTTATGACTAAAATCTCGCCAGATTTAGATTTAGCTTTTGCTGATTCTCTTTCATCTTTTGTTGAGTTCCCATCTAGATGTAAGGCAATATCTTTGCCATAATATTGTTGCCCAAAAGCATTGTACTTATCCCTTACGTTGATACTGTGATCAATAGTTGTGCAAAATACAAGTGTCGATTCTCCCAGGGCTAATTCCTGCCAAGTCTCGACTAAACCATTGATTACAATCTCATTATTAAAAGCTGAGTTTTGCTCATCCATCGCAAAATCTCCACCTCTAAGAGTGAATTTCTCATGTAGGGATTGCTTGATATATATTTCATAGGGGCAGAGATACCCTTGATCAATAAACCAACGAATCGATGGGGATTTGATTAGATGGTCTGCGATATCTTCAAAACCCTTACCATCCAACCTCTCAGGAGTAGCCGTATAGAAAACAGAATGAATGCTTTGGAAGAAATTAACACACTTCATCCACGATGTAGATTTTGCATGATGCGCTTCATCGAAAATTACAAAAGTAAATTGAATCGGCAATGATTCCAAACGCTTATGCAAAGTAGCTGAGCTTGCGATAATAATCGAGGCAAACCAATTAGTAGTAGTGTTGCCTTGGATTATCCCTGGCACGATTCCAAGTGTTGAAAAATAACCTAACAAATTTTGGATTAGGTCATGGTTAGGTGCAACAATCAGAACCCTTGATTTAGGATTTTTAGTGATTGCTGCCACAGATAGATAAACAATTTCTAAAGATTTGCCCGTGCCCGTGGGCGACTGAAGCATGATCTTTTTTTTGTTTGATCTAAAGCCTAGCTGAATTCCTTTGACGTGATCCCATTGGTAGTCTCTAGGAGTGAAAAATAACTCAAAAGTTTCTAGTGGTGTCATGTGTTTTTAGATTTCACTCGACTTAAAAATAAGCTCTTCTAACTTTTGGTCTTTCGATAAGACAAGAATTTTTGAATCCTTTTGCAATTCTCGATAGATATAGGCTTCAGTGCTTATAGCTTGTCTAACAATCTCACTGACAGTCTTCCCTCGCATTTCTGCCATGAGATTCAGCATCCGAATTGAGTCAGGCTTTAGACTCACCTTTATCGTGGTAAATTCATTCATTAGATTATCTCTTTTATCTGTACTGTGGAAAGATGATTAGTTCCAGGGTTAGGTTGCTAAGTTGCACTAACGAATGGCTTTCAAGATTATATAGATGGAATTTATCTGTAAGATTCGTTATCGAATCAGGAATATCGAATCTACTTGTTGAGCCAAACCTAGCCCCTGATAAATGCTCTTTGAAAGAGTCAGAGTTATTAAAATCAATTGGGGCTGGGTAAGACTCAGGATCAAACTGAGATAAGATTTGAGTAAAGCTTATCGCGGTAGCCTCAACTGGGTATCCAATAGTCTCTAATTGATTTCCTTCTTTATCTTGGTGGATGCACCATAGAAAATTATTCTTAAGTGCAACTCGCAGGTTCTTAATTTTCTGGAGTTTCTTGAACGTTGCTTTGTTCAAGGTGAAAGTCGAGTCTAATTCAAACCGTGCTTCAAACCTTGCGATATAGGCGCTTGGAGACGCGATATACCAGTAACCCGACTGATACGTAATAAAATCACTGAGGGCATCTGAGAGGGCTTCTAGGAGCTGACTATCAAAGTTTAGGGCTATGAATTCAAGGTCTTCTAACCCTGGTACTTTGAATACTTCTGACAGATAGCTGATTGCGAATGTTGGCAATACAAATTCTTGCGATCGCGTATCATCGGATAATTCAAAAATTCTTAACTTAGAGCCCTGAACTAACAACTCAATAAAGTCGGTTTGCGGTTTGATTTCTTTATCCCATGCAACTTTTATGCTGCCAGGGGTAATCACATTCACATCATCAAAAGTTTGGATCGCATAGCTTTTGCCATTCCAAACCACTACTGTTAAAGTTTTATCTTGAGCATCGAATAAACTTAGCTTAGTGCTAGGGATAGATTTGAATAATCTTGTAATCGCACTAAATTGAGCCTTAGTCAGGATTATTTGCATTAGTCAATACTTACACCTCTAATAGTGAGTGGCTTATCTCGATTTGCTGGCCTATCCATCGGAGATTGGATCAGGGTTTCGATTCGCTTGAACTTAGTTTTAGGATCTATCAAACTAGTTTGGCCGACGACCAAAAATAAAAAGACGCCATTACTCTCTATCTTGGTATGGTTCACTGTGCAGAAAAATAAACCTTTTCTTTTAGGGCTGAGGTATTTACCAGGGACTTCAATATAGTCTAGATATTTCAAGTCAGAAACTAAAATATATTCCATAAAATTAAACTTGAGATGTTGACAAATTTCTAACTAAAATTAACCCTGGAAAGTGTTTAAGTTTCCAGGGTTAGTGTCAATCAAACCTATACAGGAGATTCCGATTCTGATTCGTATTCTGCAAACTCCACTTCATCGGAGTTGATGTAAGTGGCCTGCATGTCTGAACCTGCGGCGATCGCCTTGAACTCTTGAGCTTCTACGGGTTCAGAGTCACCATAGAACGAGGCAAAATCAGGCCAGTCAAACGGCTTAGCTTTGCCAAGCTGAATCGTATGCTTAGGGTAATCCGTGCGCTGCAAGCGAGGGTTGAATAAGACGAGGTTGAGCTTAATCCCCATACCCTGAGGATTGACGTTGGGGGTATACATCTTCTCAATCATCAAAGGGTTAGTAAAAAACTCCCAAGCAACGGCCTTCCCTTTAGGAAAACGAATCTTAGTAGGATTCGTGATAACAAAATCCTTAGCAGTACGGGTATAGCGCGGCGCGGTTTCAGGGCTAATCTCAACGTCAACCCAATGAATCGTTTCACCATTGTCTAAGGTTTTTGAACCCAGTTCAAACCCTATCACTTGCATCTCAATTCGGGGCAGTGGAACCCCTGGAAACGCATCAAAGAAGGGTAGGGTGATAGATGAGGCCGAGGCTGCCAAGGTATTGCCCGAAGGAGGCTTCATGACCCACTCAGCAATGCTGGTCAGATCATTATCATCTAGATCACTGTAAATCTGCTGATAGTTTGCCTTATCCGGCGCTACCACTTTAGACTTCTCAGATTCCTTCTTGAAACGAATGTTTATCGCAAAGGATACTTTATAAGTCTTCCCTTCAAACTCTAGAATCTTGGAGATCCTAAAGTACGGTACGTCTGCATTCTCTTGTCTTGATTTTCGAGTCGAAATCCCCAAAGTATTTGACTGAAGGCTTAGAGTAGCGTTGCCTGCTTTTAACTCTCCATTGACCTCTTCAATGGGGAAAACATTTGCATCAACGCCCCCGCCAAATTTCACAAAGATTTTCTCACCATCGCCCCAAATTTGCCCGACATAGAATGAAACTGAATCACGGTCATACTGGGCGAAGTTATCAAGATTAGGTTCATCAGTGAAGCACCGCAGCATTAGGGTTGCTGTCAGCCTCTCCTCATCAGTTGTTAGATGATTGATGCCGATATTAGTCCAACGATCTTCAAACGTATTCATTGAGGCTGTGGGGAATGACTCTAACCCCATTGTGATAGACACTAATTCAGCCTTTACCATAGCTTTGGAAGCAACCATGTTATTTACCGTTAAATTATTTGAAAAACGTAAAGACTCTAGTGAATCTTAAAAAATTGAAACTTGACTACCCTGGAACATCGCTTGGAAACTGTTATCAAACATTTCCAAATCTAGCTTAGTTACTCCGCTAGAATTGTATAGTTTCTCAACACTTTCAAGCTGCAAAATCTGAGACTTTTTGACGCCCATTATTGACACTATTTTATCATATTCCTGCCGTAGGCGATACAACATCGGATCATGAATTCGTGCCAGGGTTAGCGCGGCTTCACGCCCCTCAGCATTGGTTAACAGTGGAGCTTCTATCTTCAACCTACGACTAAAGGAGCAATTTTTCAGATAGTTCTTATCGGCTGAAATCTCCAGGGTCATGAATGCCTCTAACTCTCTTACCTCAAGTAAGAGCATTTCAAATTGAGACTGCAAATCAATTAAACTTGATCTAGCTTTAATCAGCACTACCACGATATCGGTGTGAGTTAGAATCATTTGATTTCCGTGATAACTGAATCCGTCTCGGGTTCAACGTCTTCAACTTCAACCATCCAATGATCCATCAATGGGTTAGACTTGTTAAGAGCCTTTACCCAAGCTTCAACGCATTCCTTGTCTGCTGTAGGTGGATATGCCCCTAAGGTTCCGTTTTCGAGTCTCCAAGTTAACTGCCACATGAGATTTTTAGGTATCAAGTTTGCTCGTCATGCCATGATCTTAGCTTTTATATTCGAGTCTGTCAACAGATTTTTAATCCTCATCTTTGTTTCCTTTTCTAGTCTGGCGTAGCGTTCTGACACGGATAGCCGTTTTGATGACCTCTCCAGGGGTTCGTTTGAAGCATCTAGAGCATATACCCCTGGAGCGCGATTCGTCGCTCTTAAGCGTTCTGCCATCGATAGAGCAAACAGGGTTAGTAATGCCCTGTTTGAGTCTCTGCCGATATTCCTTTTTAGTGTCTCTAGTCATTTAGATTAATCACCCTTAATTGATCGCAGATTTGAGATTGTATTTGGCGTTAAGCACTCCGAGCGCCTGAACTAGATAAGCAGGATCTTGAGTCTTGTATAACCTACCCTTGCGAACAAACCCGTCAGTAGTCCACTTAAAGACGATTTTAGCTTCGGCACTATGGCTTAAAAACAATCCATCAAGGTTATTTGGGAATTGACCTGTGATGGTCAAAGTTCCAAGTTTCATCTTTTGACCTCTGCGAATTTGCCTATGTATCTACTGTACGACACTTGCGGCATGTTTGACCCGATACTCAAACGAACAATACAGAATCTTCATAAAAGACTCTGTATTGTATTTTTCTAGCTTATTCTCGAATCTGGACTGGCATTAGCAAGGAACTATGTTCACCGAAGATTACAGGCGATGTTCCTGTATTTACTCTCATCCTCACCAATTTAGTCTTATGGTTCTGTAAAGTTTCCTTAACATATTTGATCTGGAATGCTACCTCAAAGCCCTCAGCAAGTTTTACAGGGGCAATGGTGATATTTGCTGCGAGTTCTGGGTAAAAAACTTTCAAGTCCTTTGGGATGAGCTGCGATGGAGTATCGCCAGGGTTAATGATGAACTGAACCATCGCTGTGTCCATCATGTTGAGATGGGTTAAGACTTGCTGACGGTCTAGATCAACTTCGTAATTAAACTGCCTAGGGATAAGTTGAGAGAGATTTGGGTATTGTCCAGGGGTTAGCTGCATTGAAACCTTAAAACCCTTTGTTTCAATCTGCAAGAATCCTTCACCATATTGGGATCCAAGGAATGAAAGTTTGATCTTTTCCGACTGGAGTTTCTTTAGGTTTGCGATCGCTTTCGTTAAGGGAAACTTCGGAATCACAAATTCAAAGTTCTCGACAGGGTAAACCCCTGGAAGACTCGCCATGACTAAGCGATGCCCATCAGTAGCACCCGCGCTAATCTCGCCATTAGAACAACACAGCACAATCCCACACAAAACCGTCTTAGTAGGGTCGTTTGAGGCGGTGTAGGCCACAGTCTCAATCAAATCTACAAACGGACTACAGGCGAGGCTAAGAGAAGTTGTAGGCTCAATATCTTGGATAAATTCGTAGGCTTCAGGGTCAATTGAACCTAAGTTAAAAACAGAATCTCCGATAGTAATTTTGAGGTTGTGATTAGACTCATTTGATTCAAGGGTCAACAGATGATCTTTTTTACCTTTCAAGCACTCTAGAACTTTTTTTGCTGGGATTGCAAATGTGCCAGGGGTATCCGACTCAATGAATTTGCCCGATGCTTCAAAGGTGAAATATTCGCGGCAATGAGTCGCCGCCATTTTGTACCGACCCCAAACATCTACATCGATGAATACGTATTCATAAAAAGGATTTGCCTTTGGCTTTATCGCTTTAGCGACATCTTCCAACTGAGCTTTGAAAGATTTTAGATTGACAACAACTCGCATAATTGATCCTAAGTATCTGAGGTTGAAAGCAGTCGCGATTCTTGAGTCTCGACTTGAAAGCAACGATATTGGAGAGTGCCATCCTTGTCAAAACCCTGGATAGCTTCTAGAGCTGTCTCACCTATGGATTCTTTCATACCGATGCTGGCAACCCATTGATTATCCCGTCTCTGGACTTTGATCATGAAGTGTGGTCTTTGCATTAAACGAGTTCCTTAATCTGTTCTATGGTCTGAGATAGCGCGACGATCGCCTTAAAATCCGAGATGAAAGTCTTGATTTTAAGGCGATAGCCTTTCCCTTTTTGATCCAGGGGTTCACCGACAGGGATCAGATCGGCATATACTCCGATCTGAATTAAGCAATCATCTAAGTCATAACCTAGATCGATTTTTGCAAGCTGGACTTTAATGTATTCGTAACTCATGACAATCCTTTGTTTGAATTAGTGAGCAGATTTCAGATGAGTCTTAGGTAAAATAAATACCTAACTTTATGGCTGCGCTCAAGATCAGGTCTGCTTTAGATCGATCTCCGATTGGGCTTGTGTTTTGGATGTAGTAGTAAGTCTGAAGAGCCGTGATCAAAACTTCCAATTCAGCTTTGTCTAATGTCGTTTCGATATCTATCGGGTTTGACATAATTTTTGAGTCTCTAGGGTTTGTTGGTGAGGGTAATGATTGGTAGATGCACCAAAGGCGTTAGTTATTCGTTGCCAGAAGTTGTAGAATCATTCTGAACTTTAATTTCTTCATCAATCTGGTTTATCAGGAGGTCTATTCCTGCGATCTGACTTGTCAGTCTAGCTAAACGTAAATCTGACGCTTCCTTTTCTCGCGTTAGTCGAATTATCTTTTCGGCATGGGTTTCGGCCACTTGGTTCTCCGGAGTTAAGGTGAGGTATGAAAGGGTAAATGATAGATGCACCAGGGTTAGGTCTTTAGCCTCGTTGTTGAGGTGTTAAACCCCTGTGTCGCCTTCTGTTAAAAACATTTCTTAGCCTCCTTAGTGCTTGTAGTTAAACAGTAGATGCCCTGATAGTTTCTAGCTATCGGTTAGCGCATCGACCTCATCTTGTTGTGACTGCTGGAGTTCACCAAACAGTCGATCCCGTTCTGACTGCAATTCCAATAGTTCCGCTTCTAGTTCTTGTTCAGTTGTTGCCACTTGTTTCTCCTAAATATTTAACTCAACTACAAACACCCTAGCGCCTATTTACGAATCTGTCAACAGATTTATCGAAAATTAAACCGATGGCGACTGATTTCCATTAATCTGATTGGCATAAGCGATCGCCCCGGATCTTGTTTGGAAGTCAAGCTTGACCTTAAATAAATAAGGCTGTAGTCTTTCCAGGGTTACTTTTGCAGGCTCCCAAGTGATTAATTTGAAGCCTGAAAGATCGCCCTTTGCATCGTGCGTTTCATTGATTTTGTACTGCATGATTAAGCCTATTTTTAGTTCCTGCTGTGTCTATTTTGGGCTAGCAATTGAAAAGCTAGTAAGGGAACTTTGATGTGTTTTCTATGAAGTTTAAGATCATGCTCTAAGGCTCTACGGGGTTGAATGCAGCATCGCATGAGTACTTGGCAATCACTACTATGTAGTCATCGCCTAGAGCCATCTGAGAGTCACTGTCGGTATCTTTTCGGGCGTCCTTACCAAACCAAGTGACATGGATTAGGCAAGTCCAAACCCCATCAATATTCTCTCTAAAACGATTGTAGTCGTAGGCGCTATTAAATTCAGCTTCAGAGATATCAACCCAGATGTTTTGTAGTGCCAGTGGTGATACGTTTCTAAGCTCATCAGGAGGCCATTGTCCTGTTAGCACGTGGTATTCTGCCAAGGGGCTTCTAAATGACCCTGCGATGCTTTGCGCCTTGGCAACCCTGGCACTATCTAAAGCATTTCGATAATACGGATAAGCGATCGCCGCTAGTATTCCAGCAAGTGCGATCGCTATCAATAGTTCGATTAAGGTCATCCCTGAATTAGAACGGGGCATAGCTCATTGTTTGTTCTTTCCTTCCGCTCAAGTCTACTTTTCCTTTTCTTTTCCGCTGACGTCATGGGCTTATCGCCCACTAGTGGGCGTCCCCTAGGGTTGGGGTTTTCGTTGATTACTCGATGGCAGTCAGGGCATCGCCATCGCTGATACCCTGCCTTGTCCTTGCCCCATCTCTGCATTTTTCGGTTGCAATGTTCCATTTGTTTACCTGATAGGGCGCGATCGCCTATTCCCAATTGCGAGCGATGTACTGCGCGGGGCTGACGGTTCTGCGCTGTTCCATGAATCCATCGGTTGAGAGGCAGTCAAAGGCGTGTTGGATTGCCCAACAGGGTAGTCCGGTAATCTCCTGTAATGCGTCGATTAGGGGGGTGCTTAGCCCGCTCTCCGCGCCCAAGGCGACCAGCACGGCTTTCACTATGGCAATCACTCCGAGGTAGCGCCCATCGACCGCATACCCTACCTCAGACGTCACAACCCGACCGTTCACAACCCGACCGCTCCCGACCACCAAGCGGCAAATCTTGAGAGCATCGGATCTGCTACAACCTGTATTCTCGACTAACTGAGTCACCCAAAACTTTTGGGTAAATTTGTCGCCAGGATAGAGGTAAAGTTTAGCCGTGATGGACTCGAATGTTTGGTGGTTCATTAGGTTTGCCCTTTTGTTCTTGACCCTTTAACTATGTCACGAAAAGAGTTGGGATGCAAGGGCTTTTTGATGTTAATTGCGTGAAGATGCGCGATTAGTCAGGATAGCGACCTGACCAATCTCTCCCAGGCTCTCCAACCGCTAACAACTCATAGGCGTCATTTTCTGAACAAATACCTCCCATTGCGTGAAGCCCTCCCAATTTTGTGATCGCAAGCATCGTGAGTGTGGCACCGACGCGCCCTTGCTGCTGATTCAGGACGGCACCTAGCAGTCGATGGATGCCGCATAAGTCGTGTGCGTTAGCATCCTCAGCAGCGCGATCGCATAGAACTACCAAAGCTTCAAGACTGGCGTTTGATTCGTCGCTATCAATTATGGTTTCGTTTTGAGTCCAGCTATCCAATGTTGTCCAGTAAGGGTGTGAGTCTCCACTATGGAGGATGAGTGCAATTTGCATTTTATTTGCTAGGGAATTGGGTGTGAAGATTCTTGACCTGACTCAATCGACTGAAGACTTCAGATCCTTGACAATTTGCTCAGCTTGCCATACAGCCGAATTACTTATCTGCCGCTGCCAAGCCCCCTGGTGAGTGCCCCAACGGAAGCCCTTAGACTTGAGATTGGATCTAATGGCCTCGCTAGGTTTTTCGTTAAATATTAATTGCAGGCGGTTGATTGCCCGATTCGTCACAACCGTCAAACCTAGGTCAGGGTACTCAACTTCACTAGATTCTCCCCTGTCAATGATCGCTTGGTGCTGTTGCTCAATCTGGGTAATGCGATCCCTCACCCGCTTCATGTGGGCGCTGTTGTTGGATAGTTGAAATGGCTGATAGTGAGCGAGTCCAGTCCGACCGCAGTAGTCCGGCGCTAGGTATGCCGCTGCCGCTTCTGTGGTGATGCCGCTCAGATCTGCCATTTTTGCAACGCGATCGCCTTCTGGAAACTTCGCAACCTTACGGATGAAGCCATTGATCCGCTTCATGTATTCTTGGCACTCCTCCATGCCTTCTAGCTTTTCCCGCAACTTTTCTAGGGCGTCCGGATCGTCACTGCTGATTGCAGTGTTGGAGTCTAAGTTAGCAAGCTTGTCAGCGTAGTAATCCGCTGTTTTAGCGTGTTCAATAGACTTCCGCATACCGCTGTTGATTCTGCCAATATCGCGACGATGGCGACCTGCTGAGTAATGATCCACAAGAATGGGTTGACCAAACGGAATCATAGAGCTGAGGGTAGAGGCTCCTAAACAAGCGGCGTCACTGGCCTCTCTGTGGCTAGCTGAGAGCCTTGTGTAGGCTTCTGTCTGGCGATCGCGCTTCTCAGTCATGCGATCGCGCCTTGCTTCTAGAACATCATTCAGAACTTCTGAGACGATTTCAACAGCTTCTACAATCTCGGGTTCAGTCTCAGAATTTTCCTTAGCCATATTCAAATTTTCCGATTCATTAAGGTTTTCCATTTTTCAGAATCCTTTAGTTTCAAAATGCGATCGCGATTAGAATTCAGTTTCGATACCCTGGATCTTCTCTTGAGTCGATATCCATATCTCTAGCATCTGCCTTAGAGCATGGGATCTTCCCATGTTGAATTGAGTTTTTGTGAAGCGATCATGTAAGGCTTTGGGCACCTTGAAAGTTATTGTGACTAACTTATCTCCACTCTCATCTAATTTTTTATTTGCCATACTGATTTCCTGATTAAATTTTCTTGCTGGCTTAGTGACCTCGCCAGGGTTGTCCTACGCTAGCTGATGCAAAAGCCGCTCTACTAGCGCGGTTTTAGCCCCTGTGGGCTTCAGGCCGTAGTTGCGACATGCCTGCACTAAATCTGCTTTAGTCCAGCTTAAGCTCGGTAGGGGAGCTGCTGAGGGGACTGAATCAAGCGGTGATTCGATAGCCTCAATAATGGGCGCTGGGTAAGAATTAAATTGCTGATTCAGGTCATCCGAGATTTGAGCATAAACTTCATTAATCTGCGCTTCGATATCTTCGATAGTGGGAGTTAGATCCGGTGCTGTGATGGCCTGCATCCGTGATATTTGGATATGCTCAGCATCCATGCTCCAATCTGACTTGCTCAGAAGCCAGTGAACAAACACGCAAAGGTGAATCACGGCGTTGGCGGCATTGAGAGCGGCCTGTAGGGTGCGAGGGGTCATTCTGTGGGCATCCCAGACGCGGCGTGCTGCGCGGCCTGCATGGTAGGTGTAGATTGCTGCGATGTGGATGTAGCGGGCGGTGATTGATAATGACATGGTGCGAATCCTTTGAGTAGTGGGTGGTGTGGTTAGCCTTGTGTCGTTTGGCTGCTTCACTCCTAAAGAATAACATCAACCTTAAGCAAAGTCAAGTAAAGATAATACTTTTGATTGTGAAGTTCAGGTGTTCTAAAAAGTCTTGGTTGATGTCGGGGCGCTAGTCAAACCAAACCTGCATTTAGATTGGCTTGGGCGATCAATCTCCCCTCAGTTGTGACCTTCCATATACCCTCGCAGTTTTCTCTTTTAGCGTAGGGATACCATCGAACTAAGCCCCGAATTTCCAAAGATTGAAGAGTCCGGTTCTTAAAATTCCCGATTACATACCCGCCATCAAAAATCTGATCTAGGGTGGCGATCTGAGAAACACTTAACTTTAGACTAGACATAAAATTTTTATTGCAGATTGTTGATGCCAGGGTGAAATTCCTGGACTGGGCTGCTTCACTTCTAAAGAATAACATCAACCTTAAGCAAAGTCAAGTAAAGATAATACTTTTGAGGGTAAAGATTCTGTGAAGGGCTTGATTCGCATACCTACTCAGGATCAGAGGATTCAAAAAGCGATCGCCACTGGTTCTCTTCTAGGTCTTGAGCTGCAATGCCCCAATCAAATATGCGCTCTACTGCTAGCACTGAAAGTTCCATGGATAGATCCCACGATGCGGCCTCGACTTTAGCCATTGGGGTGTTTGGCTCAAAATTCGCCGATGCCAAGGTGCGGTACACATCAAATGGGGCTAGCAAGATATGAATCAGCTCATGCCGTAACGAATGTAAGATCTCTGCCTCAGTTCTGTGCTTGCCAGGGTCGATATTTATCACAGCTTTTTGCTGCGGATATTGGCGATCGCAAGTTGAGAGAATTTTAGAATCTGCAATCGGCTCATAAGTAACTGTGATGATCCAAAATTGTACGCCAAGCAACTTTGTTAACTTTGGCATTTCTCGCTTTACGATATAACTGCACTGGCTCCTATCCATGAGGGGAATCCGAGTTAAGAGATTTTCTAGAACTGAGAAGGCAACACCTTTAATAATCTGAAACTCTACTGCTGTAAGGTTCTTAGGAATATCTAAAAAATAAAGGTAACATTCTCTTAAGAAGGGATTAAAAAAAGTTTAGGGGATGGATTAGTAGCGCTGTAAAGCTGAAACCCTCAGAGTTTATCTGAGGGTTTCAGACTGGATATTGATTTACTCCAAGCCCCAAGCCGCGCCGCGATTGGATTCTACAAGCACAGATACATTTGGATGCCCACCGCCGATCGCCGCTGCGTAATGAAACCTTGCGACTTGAGCCAGTTTTCGAGTCAGATAGTACCGATCTTGCTGAAAGTGCTCAATCCCTAAATCAACGCTTTTTGAAAGATGCTTAGTGCAAAAATCGACATTGATACTCAGTTCTACAAACTCAGGAGCAAAGGCTAGCAAGTCGGTTAGATTCTCATCCGGAAATACAAACTCAACAAATGGCAGATTAATGAAATGCAAATTATCAAAGGTGCGGACATGTTCAAGCTTGTGGCATTGAAGAAAACTTGTGAGTCTCACTCGATGTTGTTTGGCAACCTCAGTCAGGTGTTGATTTAATTTTTCAAGCTTTTCTAGATAGATCAAATTCAGATCTAAAGTGTCCATTTCCATATCCAGAGTATCTGACTGGATTCGAGTCACCTGCTCAGTGATGGCATCTAGGATCGATTTATGTGCCAGGGGCTTAGTCTGCGGCTGATGCTGCGGTATGGGCTGTGTGGAGGGTTTAACATAGCCTTTAATATCTTGCATCCAAGCTCGGATACCGATAGAGGCAAAGACACTCACGCACTGCTTAGATGCTTCAGTGCATCTTTTACCCGCATCAAAAGCGTAATATTCCAAAATTACTGATAAAGCTAAGTCAGAAATACTGACACCTACCGAAGGCTGAAACCCTCTCTCTGTAAGCTTCTTAAAAAGTGCTGATGGCACAAAACTGACATTCGTTTCAGAAGGAATTAAAAAATGCGTTGAAAGAGTCTGAACCCTGACGCCCGCGAGTCTGGCCGCTCCGCGCATACTAATCGAACCTTTACCTTCAGCATCGAGTGTAATTTCATCATTGATCTGAGACGTGATTTCGGCTAAAGTAAGCATTAAATCTGAATCCTTGTTAGTTAAGGGTTTGGGTTAGCCGCTTTCGAGTATTTCGAGTACTTGAGGGCGGCGTTTTGTTGGGAATGTGTCTGAAATATCGAATCTGCCTACCCTTAATTATAGATGCTTTAGGTCTACCAGGGGTAGGTATTTCTCTATTTTTTCGCCCTCACAATTAAAAGGTAAAAATTAAACCTTCTACTGTGGTTGTAAGATGCGACCATAAGTGAGCATCGTGTTATTCTCACTTACTTTCGTATAACATCACCACAGTATAAGGCAGGTAAGAAAAGAAGTCAATACCCCTGGAGCAAATTCTTACCCACTAAGGCTCTTAGAGAATACTGCAATTGTGTTATAACTAAGCATCCATTATGTTACAATTGAAAAACACTTATTCAATAAATCCACTCATGTCTAGAACAACGCTTTATGGATCGCCCAAAAGGTCGGTTACGCTATCTGTGACACCCGAGGCGATCGCCGCTTGGGATAGAATCTGCCAAGACCTCGGAATAGCCTCTAGAAGTCAATTTTTAGAAGACCTAGGCAGAGAATTGATTGAGGTCAAGCGTACAAAAAGGGTGAAGAAACTACCCCTGGTAAAACCATCAGCCCACTTGACGAATCAAAATGAGTCTAAGGATGAGGTTTCAATCGAGCGCCAAAATCTGCTAATGTCGAATGCTGCAGGGTGGCAGAGTCTCAAAATACCCTTGAACAATCTTCAAAAAAAGCGGAAAAGAAACACTTCCGGTTTCTTCACCACGATCAAATTTTTCATCGAAGCCATAGTCAATCTCCGCTATCCAAATGGGTCAGAACTTGACCCCGACTACAAAAAATGGTCATATGAGAAGCTTGAATTAAGGGGTGCAATTCTAGATAGAATCCATAAACAGCTAACCCAGGCGATCGATCATGAGGATCATTACGCTTCTACCGCCCTCATCTCAGCTTGGATCATGCTAGCCCAGAGCCTTGATCCACTCGTTCTGGACTTCTCTAAAATCCCATGCCCTGATGTTTTCAGTGTCGAATCTCAGAAGATATCAGGCCAGCATCTAGTTGAGAAATATTGTAAGTTCTAGCTACTAGCAAAAATAAACCCCTGGAACTTTGAGGCTTCCAGGGGTTTATTTTTCTGCTCTTGATTCTTAAACCCTTGCTAGCTCTGCACTCCAAGCTGTAGCAAAATCTTGGCAGTATTCTGAGAAGCTTCCAAACCCTAGATGCGCGACAGTCGCGCCTAAGTGCTTGCAGAAGGGTATCGTTGAAAACCCATTACCAGAGCTCTTCTGGTGTTGCCAGTCCTGACAGTCACAGATGCTATTCCTACCTCGTAGGATGACTCTGTGATGGTCGGTAGACCCTGCAAAGTGAACATCGTAGAACCCCTTGAACCCCCCAGTTGCATACTTGAGGACTCGGTAGTCATGCCGATTGAAATTCTTGCGCAGTCTTAGCGCGTCGGTTAGAAAAGCCTTACGCGATACCAGGGTGCAACCATTAGCGCCCCGAACCCTGTACACAACACAAACCGCGCCGTTGGGCATTACCCGAATGCTCAAAACCGACTTCCCTGTGATGCGTGATGCGGCTGATTTGTTGATCCAAGTTCCGGTTTTCATTTAGCCTCTGGGTGTTTTGTTCTCTTATGCCAATAGTAAACGATGTATACATCGAACGTCAAGCCTAAAACCAAAGAATTTTTAGATTCTGTTCAAATGGCGATCGCGCCCAGTAAAAAACACCCTGGGACTATATAAGTTTCCAGGGTGTTTTTTCCAATATCTCCACTATTCAGGTTGCGCTACTTTCAACCTGCTCTAATCGCTCAATCAGCGCCCCGCTAAGGCACATCATCCATTCAAAGAATAGATTAGTGTCATCTTGTGAGTAAGGCGCTTCTAGCAGCCGTACAGGGCACTCCCCGTAGTTTTCTTGCAGTAGCTTCCCCCATACTACTGAAGTTTCAAAATCAAACCCAGATTCGGCAATGGCTTCATTAAGTGCCATTCCGATTCCAGAATCGATGTGAGACACCTTGAACATTGTCTTTTTTCTTGGGTGCGGACTAATGCAGAAATTTCTGCCAATTACCATGCATCTTTGCTCAATCCCAAAGTCAGATTCAGTATCCCCAGGGGATTTTTCCCAGGGTTCAAAAATGCCATTTGCTTTATATTGCATAACTTTTCTCTAAAATTAAACCCTGGAAGACTTAACAATCTTCCAGGGTTCATGAACTAAGCCGCTTCCGTTTCGTCCTCATCCTCAAGTGTTTCAGTCTGAATCGTCATGCCTTTTTTGGCATAATTTTTCTTTTCATTCTCAACAATTTTAGACACTCCCTCAACTGTTTTCTTCAGTAACTTGTAAAGCGCGATCCGCACCTCACTAGATACGCTTTCCATCGTCACCTCATCCCCGAGAATCTTAAAGGCTTTGCCAGTTTTGAGGTTGTTGATCGACCGTATATAGGCCGTGATTTGCTGAATGAACATTTCATCGTCCCACTCCTCAGTGCCATCCTGAGCGCTGCTGTCAGTGCCCTTCTGTGAGAGTCTGAGTGCAGCTCTGTTAATATCTGTGGGAGAAGTCAGCACGACCTCATCCTCTGCTGTACCTGATGCCGATCCTACCGCTTCTAGGGCTTGCGTCACGATTCGATCCGGAGCAATCCCAGATTTCTCAGCAGCCTTGATAACCTGCTGCGCAATCTCAACATTGGCTAGACTACCGCTGTCGATGTATGCCGCGATGTCTGGCGCTTGAATTCTAATCTGTTCTAGCTGCTCAGCATCTTTCCATTTTTTCAAGATGGACTGCTGAGTTTTGAGGATGGATGCAGTCGATGGAGTCCCGTTATTATCCTCTACACACTGATCATAGAAATCCTTTAAGGGATAGCTCTCATCAATGGATGACAAGTCGCCATACTCATTCAGTAGGCTGTAGCATGAGAACATTGCGATTCCACCAACTGCCAGAACTTCAAGCAACCAATCAGGCGATCCCTCAAAAACTTGGATATACTGCCCTAGAGCAGCAACTTGGATATCCAAGTGTGACTGAGCTGATAGGCGCTCTTTAGCGCGGCTATTGGATGCTCTTAGCCGCCCTGTTTCCGACATGTCGGGATTGGTGTCTAGGATTTCGGCATTGTCTTGACCCTGGTACAAAACAAACAATTGATAGAGTCCCTTTGCCTTTTCGTAACCCGACAGACGTTTGTTCGATGTGCCGAAGATAATTTGAAGCTGAATCAAAAGCTCTTGATTCCCTGACTCTGCTTTGCTGATCTTGATAATAGGAACGTCTGGGTTAACCGGTAGACCCTGCTCAAACCGTTCAGTGATTGCAGCTAAGCGCCTGTTGCCTTCGATTACAGTGAGGCCGGAACTGTCTGCCACCACGATAAGAGGCATTAGAATCTGAGCAATCTTTTCCTCATCATTTTCACCAGATGAGAGCGCGATTAATTGCTTAGTCATTTCTTCTAGATCGTAGCTAGAACGCTCACGCAGATTGGATTCGTTGCCACGCAATGAGCTGATTTCTACATACTCGATTTTACGATTCAATGCAGGATTTAGGGTTGTCATGTCGTAGTTCTCTGTTTCGATTTCGGTTGTCTCTAACATCATTATCGTTTTCCTGCTAATTGTCAACAGATTGTTTGATGAACTTTACTAACCCTAGCATCCATATATAGCTCCTAGAGCTTCACCTGATATTGATAAGATTTTCTGTCGTAGCTTTGACTTACCGATAAGAAATTGTTATACTATACTGTGTATAAATTATCTCAACTTGTGCTATATGTCTGAAGAAAATGACTTAGCTGCCAGGGTTGAATATTTAGAAGCTCAGAACAAAATTTCTCGAACCCTACTAAAAAAAGAGAAAAAAGATCGTGACTGGATTGTTATCGCTGTAGCAATTCTAGCTCTTGTAGCTATCACAAATAAGATAGAGATCAATCTTGGATGGCTCAAAGTTAGAGGTGCTGAGAGTGAAGAAATCTCAAAGAGTCTAGAGAGCATTCAGGTTATCGGAGCGCTATTATTCGGTGCAGGCGGGGTATTCTTAGCTAACAAAAATAATGTTGAAGACTAACTATGTTTTGGAATCGTAAGCCTCATGATTCAGCCAATAAAATCGCGCCCCTGGAATCTGTCATACCCACGTCTAAGATCGCTGAATACCGAGGTAGAATCTCTATTGCACCAGGGGTCAGCTATTGCATTTTCGCCGAGGATATCGACGCTAAACTCCGACTCGCTCTCCTCAATGAGCACGGTTCTTTTAGCCAGTATGTACCCCCAACGCATTACATTGTCTGCACACATATCCTACCTAAAGAATCGAATAAATCTAGACTTCTTTTTAATCTGTTTTTCGATCTCAGTGGTACGAAAACTTCTATTCAAAAAGCCGTAATTTTTTATACTTGTAAAGACCTTGCAGATTGTCTTAGAAACCAACAATCTAGAGCATGGGTGATTCGTTGCAGGTCAATTAAAGAATATCCCGATTGTGTTGCAGATTCAGATATGGATCTTTTTTGGATCACTGAAGCTAACATCTTGTTTAAGTTTTATCTGAATCAATTCAAGCAAAATGCATCCGATCAACCGCCTGATTCGATGGATTAAAACCTTTTTTAAGCAGACTCAAACTAAAGCTAAAAGTTTAGTTGTCAAATCTTGGCAGAATGAACATGGTTCTTTATTTCTATTAAATCGAAACACATTAGGCGCGGTAAAATTCGCCACTTATAGATTTAATCCATCAAGTGAAATTGTTTATTTCATTCTTGCTTGCGATCGCTTGCTAAAAAATAGACGTTCATCTTTAGGAAGCCGCGATGGATACCCTGTCAAGGGTCATCCAATCCCCTCGCATCGCTTAACTCTAACTCGAATCAAAATCGATGCTGAAATTCAGACTAGGATTTTATGGAGTTATCCAGTTGATTTTGTTGGCACCAGGGGTTTATCCAATCGAATATCTCTCAAGATTTTAGGATGGAATCCTGAGACAATTGAATCATTAGATTTAGAAGATAATACCGCTCGGGCTATCGTGGCAGATTTAGCTGGGTTGTGGCTAGCCCACCCCTGGAACGATATCGAATTCGAGTCAGAAATAAATAAGATTGCAGCTAAAATTGTTAGGAGCAATCATGAGATTCTGCTTAAAGTGATATAGATTTTTGAAGGCGATCGCACCCGAAGGCCATGCGGAAGGATACGCGGCAAAGCCTGTGGGAAAACTTGGAAGCTCTAAGGAACATACCCAATCGCAGTATTGAACGTATCCATCCGGCTCCTGAAGTTGGCATTTTGAGCTGTTGTTTGAGCTGCACCAAAATGAGCCATTGACATTTGATGATTAGCTCCCCCATTCGTAGACCCGTCAAGGTTACGAGCCAGTAGGTATGCGTTAAGGACTGACCTTCCCGTAGTAGCGGCAGATGAAGCCACCTCTGCTGAGTCTTTTCGGCATACCATATCAGCAGAATTAACCCGACTTACGGAATAGTAAGTATTGTCAGAGTTTATTCTTATCGCTGCGGCGGTTTGGTTCACCGACCCAGAATTCATGCGGTAAGAAACAGTAGTGTTATTGTCCAGTATCCCTACGATGGAGCAATTTAGGTTAGACGCACTTTGAACGCCTAACAGCATTCTTAAGATGCCCGTAACAGTCGATACGCGCCTTACGTGGCAACCGATAGAGCTACTATCTTGAAGGAAGTTTACCCCGGTAGATGGTGCCCAATTTGTATTTATAAAGCCCGTAGAGGTATTCCCCTGCCATCCCTGCCTTCTAACGAAGGTGGGCGGCGTTGCACCCGCTTTAGTCGCCAAAGTGCGACTCACAATGCAGCGCAAAGAATCCGCCTCGTTATCCCCAAACTGAAGGAGATAGAGCCTGTCAAAAGACAGTATCCCATCAGTAGCAAAACCCCCTAGCAGCGCGTCAAGAGCCTGCCGTTCAGCCGTACTATAGTTGCCCGTTGCAACGTCTAGCCATGCTTGGGTATCAGCCCTGAAGCTGGGCGTGGTGGGGTAGTGGAGAATTGAACGTGCGGTTGGCAACATTTAGAGTTTCACAATTGGCGCGATCGCCCCTGTCCAGTCGTTTTGCGGGTCTTTTGCAGCGGTGGCGATCGCACCAATTGCCGCGTTTCGTTTCAACCACTGCAAGTTTTAGTAGTGATTGTGGCACATAGTTCCGTGCCATCTATGAGGTTCATCGCTTCCCCTCTTACTCCTTGGAGTTGCCTCTTACGAGTCAAAGCTTTAAAGCTTATCCCGCCCAAACTGCGGTTATTTTCTACTTCCATTATAGCTCAAAGCTATACCACAAGCCAAGACACTGATAGAAAAATAAACTACCCACACTGAGATTGAGCAATTAAAGGATAAATCTGATGGCTTTGGGAAATTCGCCCTATTTGATCGAGTGACCAAAACCCAGTTGCCGCTCGTCTGAATGCCAAGCACGGTAAGAACCCCTTCCTAGCACGACTTTCGTTAGTGATAACGCGATCGCCGCCTAGGAAGTAGCCTTTTTTCTGCCCCACTAAAATATAGGCGTCAATTTTTCCCAGTAGCTCAGTAGCCGCCAGCCCGATCGCTGATCCTGTATGGCAATGCGAACGAATGTCATTCACAGTTGCCTGCGTGTTTTGATCAATCTGTTCTTGGTTTAATGTCATGGTTAGGCAAAAATAGTTGGGCGTGGTTTGCGGGAATCGACTAGCTTGTCGAATCGCTTCAGGAACTCTTCGGCAGAGTCGGCCTTTGCAATGCACTCAGATGGAATGCTGCCATCTGCGTCAAGAGGGCGATCGAATATATAGGCAACGAATTTGGGGTTTGACATCATTTCTCCAGTTTTGGTGAAATAATTTTGCGGTGCTGGCGATCGCGTTTTGAGCTATGATGGAGATCCAAGGTAACCGCAGTTTGGGCGGGATAAGCTATGGCTTTGACTCGTAAGGGGCGACCCCAAGGAGTAAAGGAGAAGGTGACAACTCCTACAGATGCCTCGGAACTATGGGGCACAATCCTTGCAAGCCTTAGCAGGGGTTGAAACTCTCCAGTTTTAAGCGGCGGTGTCGCCAGCGATTCTGTACAAGTTTGCGGATATTCCAGGGAGGATAGAGACAAGGGAATCCTTAAACGCTGTCTTGAACTGGTTTCGAGCATTTAGAACCGTTGTACCAGCCCCTTGAACTATCGTGACTTGCCCGGTGGATGATGGAACAATCATGCAATTAAATCCGGCAGGCAACCCACTTGGGATTGTTACACTGATTGCAGTTGAGGCCGAGCAAACCTTTTGTTTACCCATGTCGGCGGCAACAAGTGTATAAGCAGTCGCTGTCACCTCTTCTGAAACGATCGCATAATTTTGAATCCCCTGAGCGTTGAATCCTTGAGCCGCTGTGATTGCGGCTAGGGACTGTTGAGCCGCTAGATTAGTACGTGCCCCTGGCGCAGACTCAGCCTTAGTCCCACCGCCATAAACCTCAATAATTGGGTAATTTGGCATGGCTCAAACGTAGGTGACGATAGCTGATTGGTCTGTCAGAAGCCAAGTTGTATTGGCTATGATGCATTCTAGACGCACTCTACAATGTTTACTCAAAGCTGTAGTGATTCCATCACCTAATGGATTTTCAATAAAACCACTAACTCCCAGGGTAGTTCCTTCCCCTGTCGGTAAAAAGATTCTTTGCCCGGTTGATTGGGTGATTCGGAATCCATTACCAAGTATATCAGTAATCTCAATCACATCCCCTTGCGCGGCTGTTGCAGGCAGGGCATTACTCGACCTAACAGTATGATTGGCAAAATACCGATTATTGCCTGCTAAGGTGCCGCCTGTGGATGCAAGTACAGTTAGGGGGTCTTTTCCTGATGGGGATGCTTTGTAAGTTCCATCTCCAAAAAGAACAGTGCCACTATTGGCTGTACCTGTGCCTAATCGAGAGGGTGAAAATACTCCGCTTTGGATATCAGCAGCATCTAAAACAGCATCTGAAACCAACACCCATGAACCGCTTAGAGATGGATCGGCTGCGATTAGTTTGAAGGTTCTAGAAGTATCAGTTTCAAATGCCTCATCCCCTGGTTGAACTTGAGTTGTTGTAAGGGCTAATCGCGCCGCTGCGTTGGCAACTTGTACAAACTCATGCGATCGCAATGCAGGAATTACAGAAGCATTTAGAACATTCCCAGCCTCAAGTAAAGGAATCTGCCCTGATAGGTTCCCTGTAGCAACTAAAGCGGCTGTACCAAGCCCTAGAATCGTCCTTAGTTGAACCACTGTTAGGGCTTCAACGTTGCCTACGCCTGCTGTATTGCGGCCTAGAATTGTCTGAGATGAGATGTTCTGAATCTTTTGAAATGTAACTTGATTATCTGCCAGGGTAAAGGCTGGCGAGGCTGTCCAGATTGGAACACCAGCGGCATCCGTAGCGAGAAACCTTAAAGCATTCGCCGCGCCGCTTACTAAAAAAGTAAGCTTGCCTGTGATCGAATCTCTGTAGTGGATGCCGGAATCTGTGCCGAAAATTACGGTATCAGAATGAATAAAATTATTGGCGCTAGCTTGTGGCATAAAAGAAGTCCTTAGATAATTTCAATAACACCAGCTTCAACAATACAAATCCAAAGATTTGTAGAAGTTCTTTGCAATCTGACTGTAGTTCCTACCTGCAAACTTTGGATATATCCACCAATTGAAGTTTGATTATTTTCATTCCGAATAACCGTCCCAGTAGCATTAACCCGAAAACCAGATGCCCTATCTACAACTATCACAGTGTCACCATTAGCAGCGCTAGGAAGGGTTAGAGTGATGAGAGTTAGAGCATTTACAAAGTAACCACGATTAGATGCTAGAGCCTGATTGGCAGTAATCTCTGACCAACTAACACCATCGGGACTCGGGTTCAAACCCGAAACAAAAGCAGCAAAAGAAGCATCAGTTAATAAATTTGAGATTAAATAATTTAGGCCAATGTTCCAGGGTGCTACAGACATAATCTCAACGATTTCTGTTAAATTAATCGATGTAATACTTGAGTCAACTAATCCGTAACTATTCCAGACTAACTCCTCGTGAAAATTCAAGATATTAAATTGATATAAAATGTCATTAGACGGGTTTAACTGAATCTCGCAATTAAACAATCTAATACGAGTTCTAATTAAAGCATTTGTAATGATTCTTGACCCAGAAAAAAATGCATCTACAGGCTTAACCTCTAGATAGCCATCTTTTATATTGGTAAGAACATTAATGATCGCCATTATTTATTACTGTAACGAAAAATTTCTCTCGCTGATCCAATAGCAACATGGATAAAAGTTTTAGCTAGTCCCACTTCTCCTACTTTTTTGTGCTTCAAAACAATCGCTTTTAGCCCCTTCAAATCGCCATTAAGGGCATATAAGTCAACAGCTTGACCTCTGATATGGAAACTGTTCTTAGACCCGCCAATAGCCTTATTTACAGCAGGTGGGCGATAGCCAGAAGTAACCGCAATTGCTGAATCAAAAACACTACGAATCTCGCCAAAGATTTTAGAATAAGTAATCAAATTCTTAGTGATAGTTGAATCAATAGGAATTCGAGTAAGTCCAGCGGTCAGCTCACCCCAAGTTAGTTTGCTACCAGGGGTAATTTCTTCATTGGCATAGACAGGAGATCCTAACCCTGGCACATTGGCAAATTTCCCAGTCCTACCTATTCCGATTGGTTTCAGTACTCTGGTTTGATTTTGCTCAGATTCATTATGTCCTGCTTTTAATTGGGATAAAATCTGAATCGAACCTTGCCCGATTATCCCTAGCTGATCTTGAAATAGGTCTTCTTTGAATTCATTGAAAGCTTTGAGGGTTTGAATCCCAAACTCACCAATCTTGAAACTATCCTCAGCTAGATATCCGCCAAAGGCTAGACGCTCCTGAACCCAAACTAGATCCGAATCTTTCAAATCATCCAGGGCGATCGCTTTATCTAAGGTGGGGAGGTTTTCTAGCATCTGATTTCTGTGTTGGGAGATTTGATTCAGGCAGAATAGATGCTGAGAAGATAGTCCAGTAATTGCTAGGCTGTGCCAATTATTGTTCTCGATTTCCTTGCAGACATAGAACCCTGGAAATCGATAAATCTCAAATCGTTCAGGTTCAGTGCAGATCTGTTGAGCCATTGCCCATGATCTTGGGTAGATCTGCATGAAGATTTGAGGCTAGCTTAACATAAGCAATATCCTATATATTAAGCGGCATTGATAAGATTGTCAAATCTATAACAAATAAATAAAAAATAGATTCCAAATATGGAGCAAAATGTCTTGACTCTGATCCAGGGGTAGGCTAGCTTAATGATGTGTTGACAGATTTACATTTTGAGATAACTGACCCATGATCCCCAAGTTTTTGATTGCGATCGCGCTTATCATCTTTACAGCTCAATCGGTACATGCCGAAAGGTTTTATGAACCGCCTGTAGAAGGTGGCCCCGCAGAAACTCAAGGCAGTGGCACGCGCTAGTTAAAGATTGAGATTTCAGCTCACAGCCGGGATCCGCACCCCGGCATCACCGACTAATACATAGGATTGAAACCCATGACCATTACACTTGAGCAACTAAAGGAAGCCCTAGCAGAGCTAGGCAAAGAACACCGCTTCCAGGGGTCAGAGCTTCAGAATCACAATGTGAGACTCCTGAAAATGCTGGGCAAAATGATTGTGACAGATGAAGCCCTGGCGATCGCCGAAGCTAATCGGAAATCTGTCAAGTCTCTGATCAGTCCATCATTTGAAGGGGAGGGTGAATGACCATGATTTACACAATTACAAAATCTGCTACGGCTATCAAGGTTACTCCAGTAGTGCCATCGAAAGTTCGGATAGAAATAGAGTTTGGGTTTCGATTGGCAGAAATATATACTCATCAAGTGGCTAGCGCATCCAATGAAATCGAAACCTTCACATTGTTTCAAATGGTGGATGAAACCGCTACCGATGCCGATGTGGAGATGGTGCGCCAAATATTACTAAGGAATGGAGACACTGCCATCTAGATCAGAAGCGTCATTTTTCCATCAGATCTAAATACACTGAGTTTCCCACATACCGAGGTTTTCGATGGATAGTACTGAGTTTATATCTCGAAACTATAAGAGCAAATCCGCAGCCCTAGAAGCTAGTGGAGGCCAAAATAGGGTGAGCTTACTAGAGCTTGATGAAGAGTCAAGTGATAGGCGCTTGACAGACAGTGGGCAGTTTTATCCTGATGGCAGCGATCAAGTTCATGGAAAAGTTCGACGTTTTAACCTGACGTACCTATCAATAGGTGAGTGGAGGTTTTGTATAGAGGCAGAGTGAAAACAATGCCATCTAGATTGAGAAGTCACTGCACAGATCGCAAAAAGCCTAAATCAAAGAACTAAAAAATCTCCCCCTGGAAACTTAGCAAATTTCAGAGGGAGATTTTTTAGGATGCCAGTTCAAAATCTTAGATCTAAATTACGGACAACGTTGTCCGTAATTATTTTTTAGTTGTTTGAGCTTACATGTTGAAAAGAAATCTTGCAGACATATACGCAGAGATGCTTGATTAAAATATCGTACCCATACCTACATGACACCTGACACCCTCGCCAGGGTGTCTGCCCACAAGTATGGGTGAGGGTGCGAAAAATAGAGAAGAGTGGCATGGAGAGGATGGCTGAAACCCTCATTCTGTCGTATGGCGAGTTAGTCAATAGTTATTGACCAGTTATTGGCGCTTTATTGACCAGTTATTGACCTGCTTATTTACCAGTGATTCTCGCACTAGAACACCTAAAAAGTTAATTAACAGCGCCAAAGTTAATTAACAGCTAGGATTTCTCAGTGTTAATTAAGGAATTTTGGTATAAATTTTTACCTCAGATTTTAGCCAAAAAATAACCCTGGAACCTTAAAAGCTCCAGGGGTTACATATCCAAATATCGAATTATTCTTTTTGCTCTAATGGAATTAATAAATCAGCCCACCTCCCTAACAGGCTATTGAGGTCTAAATTTACTGCCCTTGCAGCTCTGATTAAAGTTGGAAACGGAACTTTTTTTGTATCCTCATTCTCAATCCGACTAAGATTTGATCCGGTCATGTCACCTAAATTGCCAGCAGTGTTGAGACTGATCCCTGCTAATTCTCTAGCAAATTTTAACTTTGCCCCAATCGCATCTATCTCAATCTCGATAACAATTTTCATCCGATTTTTTTTGAAACGTCTCTTCAAGTATCACAAGTCTAGTTCAATATGGATTGCTTGACAAGTGTTGAGTCATGCGCAATGATTGAGATAAGACAAGATTCAAATTGAAAGGAGAACTGAAACGATGCCCACCCAAACTTGTGTAGAGACGATTTCTTTAGTGACCCTAGAGCAACTACTAGAATTTCTATCTCAGATGGATCAGGATATCAGACAATTCGATTTAGACTTTGGCTTTGTTCCTAAAGCGAATTGACCTCATCAAACCTCACTAAACAACCAAAGGAAATCATGAAGCCAGAAGAACTCAAGAGAATCCTAGATGAACATGCTCTATATCTTCTTACTGAAGGGAAACAGGGCGCGATCGCCGACGTGCGCGGATCTGAATTGAGACTTAGTAGAATGCAAGGCGCAGATTTGAGACATGCAAACTTAATGGGTGCTGACTTGCGCGGATCTGATTTGAGTACTGCTGATTTGAGTAATGCCGATTTAAGATTTGCTAACCTAAGTGGTGCAAACTTGAGCCGTGCGAATCTTTCAGAATCGGACTTGAGCCATGCAGATCTAAAGGGCACTCTTTTCGTATTCGCTAATCTGAAAGGTGTTGATTTGAATAATGTGGATTTGACCTATGCCAATTTAGCAGGGGCAGAATTCGACTAGATTTAAGAAAAGGTATCTACACCAAACAACCCCATAAATTTCTCTATGGGGTTGTTTTGTGACTGAGCGCGATCGCCTCAAGACTTAGTTCAGGCTTGCCATGCTTCCAGGGTATCAATTTCCTGCATTTCTTCATCTGTAAGCTCTTTATAATTCCCTTTTAGAATTTCTAACCATAGGGCTTCTGAGGTTATCCCTCGTTTTGCTGCAAGGTATTTAAGCCGCGTCGTTATCAAGGTTGCTCTTTCCTGTAACTTGGCACATAAAAGGCTTGCCGCTTGCTGCGGTACTGAAACACCTCTAATAGTTGCATCTACCGTAAGCAGATTGTCGTAATATTCACCGATGGCACCGATTCGAGATTGAGTGGACATAGTTTTAAGGTGGGTTTGCTAGTGAGGGGATTAATGGGCTGAAACGACCAAACGTCGTTATCTTTCAATCATAATCTGATTTTTTACTAAAGTCGAACTGAATTTAGGCTGAAAACTTGACAGATTTAGTTGTAGTTGCTAGAGTAATTGAAGACAGGCAATCCACAACCCTTAAAAATTATGGAGGTCACTCCGACTGAAGTCATTCTAAATTGTTTCACGCTTGACCACTTTGAGGCTATGTGCTGGACTAAGGGTTTCTACCCTGCGAAAAAAACGCTTTATAAGTGGCTACATTATTCCTGCATAAAGACATCCAAAGGGGTTAACCCAAATGTCTTGACCCAAAGAACCCAGTATTACACCCTGGAACAAAAAAGGAGGTTTGAACGCTTTTTAGAAATCAGACCAAACTACTCAAGATTAGTTGATGCAGCGCGATCGCTGCTAGATGAGATTAAAAATAATCCATCTTACTTTGGAGGACTCAATGGCTAACGATTGGAATGATCAATTTAGGGAAGCTACTCAATCTGAAGACATCCTAAATTGTTTCACGCTTGACCACTTCGAGTCTCTATGTCTGGATAAGGGTTTCTCCTTTTCTAGAGTCACCCTTTATAAATGGATGAACTATTCCTGCGTAAAGGCTTCTAAGTCTGTCGATTCAACAGTTCAAACACAAAGAACTCAGTATTACACACTAGAACAGAAAAGGAGGTTTGAACGCTTTTTAGAAATTAGACCCAACTACTCAAAATTAGTTGATGCAGCGCGATCGCTGTTAGCTGAAATCAAAAATAACCCCTCGTATTTTGGAGAACTCAATGTCTAACGATTGGAACAATCAATTTAATGATACCGCTAAACCCATTAAGAAGAATTCACGCAACGGTGTTACAGAAGCCGCTAACGAGACTCGGGCATTAACGCTACGTAACACTAACTCAGCTTTGAGCGGGGCTGCAAACGCCCTAGAATTGCTCTCAAACCAACGCGATAATGCAGTGACTCAAGTAGCTGAAACTGTAGCAGCCTTAACCTCACCTGAACTATTTATGGGTGATGTAATGCGAAAAGTTGCGGAACTACAAACCGAATCTGAACCTGAAACTACTTCATTCTTGGATGCCGAATCTTTTTTCGTAGTTCCGGATCTGGCAAAGTATACGCCAAAATGCTTGCAGATTCCAGGGAGCAACAGCTCAGAGAGCTGGAGTCTGAAAAGCGCGGATCTGGATTCATAACGAAAGAAGCTGCTCTGATTCTGGGCATAGGGGCGATCGCCATTCTTAGTGCAAGTGCTGTTATCACAAGCTATCAAGAATCTGCACAAAACCCTATCCCAGAATCTATACCCTGGAGCATTAGCCCATAGATTGAGGTTTCTAATCAATAGTTATGCCGTATCTTGCCTTAGCGTTTTTCTCAACTTTACTTAGTGTCTTCTTACATATTGGTGGAGAAGATCGATTACCAGGGGTTCTAACCCTGGTAAGTTGCTGGAGCCTCGTCGCAATCATTTCAAAAATCAATCAAAAATTAAAGGGTGATTCTGATGGCAATTGATACTGAATTCTTAAAAGAACGCTGGCCTCTTCTAGTAGGTGGGACAGTTATCGGGACATTGTTAGTAGCGAATTCAGGCGACATCGCAAAAAATGCCGCGATGAATTCTCAAGTTAAGTCTAATCGTGCAGCAAGTCAAGTTCAGATAGCAAATACTCAATTTCAGCAGGATGCGGCTGATTCCTTAGCTGAAACAGCTAACAAGCGTCTACAGGGGCTATGTAACCCTGTGGTGGCAGTCGTTAACCCACAGGCATTCGTGAGCCTACATCAGAATGAAGCCCCTGTAGACCTCACTACAGGTGAGTCTCTACCCCCTGGAACCTGTGTATTTGATCAGTTAGGCAATACTGCAATTGTGGGTGCGAATGAAGCTGGAGAATCAATTCTTACATCGTTTGCGCAGAGCAATGACCGTGAGATCCTAAATCAAGCTTTTGAGGGATATCAAGGCAGGTTCTCAAACCCTGGAAACTAAAACTTTAAGGGATTAATTTTTGAATTAATCCCTTAAAACGTGCATCTACAGCACAAAAAATTTAGGAGAATTCATGGCACAGATAACAGCAAAACAAGCGGCAGAAGCTTTATTTGCAGCAATACAATCAAACGACCAAGCTCAAATAGAGAAGGTTGTAGAGGTCATTAAAGATCCTCAAAACGAGTTAGTGATGGAGGAGGTTCAAGCTGAGCTTAAAAAATTACAAGATGGGTCAACTCCTAAACAAGCTCAGCAGCAACCCAAACCACAGCCCAAACAAGCTCAGCAGCAACCAATGAAGCGAACTACTCAGGTATCCGCAGAATTCCCAGACATATTTAATGCAAAAGGCTTAACCGGATTTTTTCGAGTTACATTTCTTACGCTCTTAGTCATTGTATGTCTCATCAACTTACAGCCCTATCTTAAGTTCTTTGAGCTGATGTTTCTTCAGAATATGCCAGAAACAATTATCTCAGGTTTCTTTAGGTTTCAAATATTTGGTATTTCAGTATTAGGGACGATGGCGGGGATCTCATTATGGGCTGTGATTCAGTTCATTCAGCTTAGAAAATGTCATAACAAAGATGATTATTTAATCAAAAATCTTACTTATGCCGTGGACTTAGCAATAGGTCTTTTTGTCTACCCTCCATTTAACAATTTTGATTTTGATTCTATCAGCTTTGCAATGTTTTCGGATATTGATTGGAAGCAAGTATTATCAATTGTGATTCAGCTTGGTGCTATTGAAGTCATGGCATTTCTTTACTGTCATTTTGCTACAAACCCAACTGAAATGGTTGGAAGCCAACGTTAGGAGAACTATGGAAAGCTTAGAAGACCAGATTCAAACGTATCGAGATGAACTCGAAAAGAAACAAGCCAATTCAACTATGGCTCTTGAAATCCCTGCATGGGGCATTGGCGGATTTTTAGGTCTAGCATTTTTGGGTATTCCAGGGGCGATCGCCATCGGGGCAATGGGGTTAAGTCATCTATTTACCTCAGCTAATAAATGGGAAGAAATTCAAACCGACCTTAAAAATAATACTTGGCTTCATCATATCAAGGGACGTAAAGGGAAGGAAATCAAAGCCCTATACGGTGCTGAGAATATCCAAAAAGGGAAGAAGGGAGATTACACTTGGCTTAATGGCATAAAGCCAAAATACCAATTACCAGCCGCTAAAGAACCCCAAGAAATGCCCCAAGCTGAATTCTTTTCTGAGGGTTTCACAAGTGGCGTTGAAACTCCTGATGAGCCTGTAGATTCTCATAATGCTGAGAATGAAACCCCATTCGATATGCCAGAGGATTCAAAAAAAAACACCGATGAAGAGTTAATTGAAGAGTGCCAGGGTGAAGAAATTTACAGTGAGGATGTTGAGTTTGTAGATGAAGAAATTCAGCAGGAATCGAAAGGCTATTATTTTGATCTTAATGAGTTATCGGATACAGGATCACATCCGATCCTTGCTGTAGTTGCCCCTAGAAGCTCGGGTAAGACTACACTGGTACGATACATCGCTAAGTACATCTGCCTCGACTATGGCGGCACAGGCACAGCCCTAGATGTGGCCTCTGCTAACTGGGAATGGGGCAAAGTAAATCTCATCTCTAGCTATGATGAAATGATGAAAGAGATTGCCTTCAATCTATTAGAGATTGAACGACGCCATGCACAATTTAGAACACGGCTACCAGGGGAAAACTCATCCGATCTATTTAGCAAAGATTTGATGATTTTTGATGAATGGCAATCCACTTTAACCTGCCTAAGAATCCTCAAGAATCTCAATTGTGAGATCCCAACAGTTCTAGAATCCTTAGTAAAAAAGTCTGGAATTCAGGGCATCTTGAGCCGCTGGCTAAATAATCTAGACAGTCTCAGTGCCAAGGTAAATGAGCAGGTAATCTTTGCCAGCACCGGCATTAAATCACTCGGGTTTAATCCAGAAGCGAGAAACAATATTACCTTTATCTTTCCAGGGTTAGCCGGATGTGAAATGGCAATGAGTGATACTCATTTCCTAAAGTTAGGCACTGCTGAAAATGCTCATCTGCGGATGGCATTAAATCAAGAATTCGAGAATTACGCTAGGGCTGCCTTGGTATTCCATCGGGGCAAGTGGGCGATCGCAGAAATTCCAGAACTAAACCTACAGGGTGAACTTGAAACAGATGAGAGTTTCAAGGCTGCTGATGAGCCTAGCGATAGTTGGATGCGGATGTATGAAATGGTCATGAATTCAGACGAAGATGAGGAGGTCAAAGACTATTTGCAATACATGAAGAATAATCGCGGGAATGTCTTGAATTATGACCCAACTATGTTGAAAACGATGACAAGCATTCAGTCACACGATATGGTACGGCTTGAGGATAATGGCGAGGGTAGCGGCAAATGCTTCATTCTGTAATTGACTTGATATTTTCATTCTTTTTGATGATGGCTTTGAGCAGTATTTTTTGGAGGTTTGCAGATGAATCCTGAACATCTTAAAAGAATCTTGTCACGTCACGAACTATACATTCTGACAGGTGGAAAAAAGGGAGAAGCTGCGGATTTGCGTCATACCGATTTGCGATGGGCTAGGCTTCGAAGTGCAAATCTTCAAGGTGCCGATTTAACTTGTGCTGACTTACGACATTCGGATCTAAGCTGTGCCAAATTGGATAGTGCCGACTTACACAATGCAGACTTAAATCATGCAGACTTAAGCCGTGCCAAATTGGAAGGTGCCGACTTACACAATGCGGACTTCCATCATGCAGATTTAACCTATGCCAACTTGGGATTTGCCGACTTGCGCAATACGAATTTCAGTAATGCAGATTTAACCGGAGCGAATTTTAGCAGTTCTAATTTGACATGGACAAATTTTAGCCGTGCCAATTTGAGTCATGCTGATTTGCGTGGTGCTAACCTAACAAATGTCGATTTAACAAGTGCCAATCTGACAGGGGCAAAAATGGACAACGTAGCTTAATGAAAACCACCAAAAAGAAACGTAAAAATATTGATAGATTCCAGGGTTTAGCACGCCCTGGAATCTATCAAATACGATGCAAGACTAATAACAAGTGTTATGTAGGACTCGCAAAAAATATCAAGTCGAGATGGAGTCAACACCGCTACGAATTAAATAAAGGAGATTATTGGATGGAGAAACCAGAACTACAAAAAGACTGGAGAAGGTATGGTGAGGATGATTTTGAATTTAAGGTTTTAAGATTTTGTGCAGGTTTCAACTTACGTTATTATGAGTCAGTTTGGATCGCCAAACTAGACCCTCAGTACAATGGGCAACGGCCTCAAGTCGAAACCCATATCAGGATTCGGCACAAGTTAGAAAATTTACTTGTCTATTGCTTGATTGGTTTTATTGCGTGTTGTTTGTTGATTGCTGCACTAATTATGATTGTGAACCCATGAGAAGATTCGCGGCGATCGCCACTAGCAAAGTAGAGAATTTGTAATGATATCCCAAGCGACTGAGTACAGAGGTCATATTATTGAGTTCAGTATTGGTAGCGGAGCTGACTGCGCCCCTATTAACTTTGGTGATGCAGGAACTCATCATTGGTACTACACGGGAATCCACAGATTCACCGTGAAAGCATCGACATATCGGAGATTAGAGTCAGGAGTCGAAGATCTTATGCGAGATTTTATAGTGGATTTCGTAGAGACTGAAAACAAAAAAGTAGATGAGGCTAGGGAGAAGTGGAGCGACTGGGGTTCTTTTTATTGGTCTAAAGGAATTCTGTGGGGTAGCCAAACAGGGTTTGCACCTGCAATTGTCACAGGTTTTCCATTAGGAAAACTTAAGATAGATGAGTTTAAGGTGGTTAGCATGGCGTGTTCTGAAGACTACTCCGAAATGGAAGCAAAAGGGATTCTATCAGTAGTTAACATTTCAGTTTTCCCTGACCTCACTCCAGGGTCAACTACCTATCAAGATAATGAAGACGATTACGAGTATGAAGATTAACAATCTCAAAGGAATTAAACCCATGAGTCAAATTGATGATCAAGATTGTTATCTATCCACGCAAGTCACAAGGATGCGTCCTGAAGTTGGGCGATTCATCGAAGCCGTCACAAAAGACCATTCAAGGCTAGTTGTTGAGATTTATTGGCGAGATCTCAGCTATGCCCAAAAATGTCTGATGCGCCATAGTTTCAAGCAACGTTTTGAGACTTCTTTGAGCTATTTGGAAGTCGAGTAATTGAGCAATAATGCAAACTTACCCGAGACTTTTTGATTATGACTAATCCAGCGAATTTGTTTGAACCTAAGATTGATACCCTGCGAAATTCCCAAGCTAAGGCTATGTTAATGTCGCAATACCCTGGTATATCGGATGTAGAGACTAGCAGCCGCGGTGGATATATCTTTGGTAGCTTTAGCTTTCCAGGGGGCTGCAATCGCGCTGTGTGGACATCTGATGACCCTGGTACAGTCAGCACCTTTGAGATCGATAAGGTACCTTGGATCGAATTTGTAGAATCTCTGAATTAAATAGCCAAACAAAAACCCGCTGAAATTAATAGCGGGTTTTTGTTTGCGCCCGAGGGCGTCAGGCAAATCTTTCTGGTGAAACCAATGTAGCACAAAACTACCCTACTTGTAATCTCTTAACAAATTTGCTAATATAAGGTCTAGTTCTCCTTTTTTATATGCCGGATTGGTTGGTCTGGCATATTTTTTTACTTAAAAATCTAATGCTATTAAATGACGCCACGATTACTCAGCTAGCAAATGCAGGAATGATTTCGCCATTCATTCCAGAATTGATCCGACAATGCGAGGGTGAACCCCAAATATCCTATGGCATGAGTAGTTTCGGATATGACCTGAGATTATCTGAGAATGATTTTAGAATTTTTCGGCATGTGCCAGGGGTAATCGTGAACCCAAAAAATTTTAGCCCAGCAAATTTAGAATCTTCTAATTTAATTGAGGATTGCTTTGGTTTATACTTCATACTGCCTGCTCATTCCTATGGGTTAGGGGTTGCCCTGGAACGTCTTGATATCCCTGACAATATCACCGCGATTTGTATGGGTAAAAGCACCTATGCCCGATGTGGCATCATTGCGAATATTACGCCTGCTGAGTCAGGATGGAGAGGGCATCTAACCCTGGAATTCTCCAACTCATCTAGCGCAGACTGCCGTATCTATGCCAATGAAGGCGTTGTGCAACTTCTATTTTTAGAAGGTGAAAAGTGCAATACAAGTTATGCTAAACGCCTTGGCAAATATCAGGATCAAGGTGAGAGTGTGGTTTTAGCTAAGGTATAAACAAAAACCCCTGCAAGGCTTAATTGCAGGGGTTATTTCTAATTATTTTACCTAATGCGGACGTCCCATTTCAATCCAGGAACTAAACTGTTCATCCCAATCTCCTATCTGCCTATCATCATCAGAAAAGCTTTCTGGATCAGTTTCTTTCGATTTTACCCAGTAGGCTTGAAAGTTTTTGACATCTTCTGCCATTTGTTCAAGGTATTCGTTTAAGGGCATGGTCATGACTTAATCCTCAGTTAATTTGTTTGAAACGTTAGCTAGACTTTGAACTCCGAACCCTGGTGGCGATCGCACTTCTCAGCAGCTCAATGGCTACAGCTTCAGGCGATCGCCCTTGCTTAGCCCCAAGCCTTACCAATTCTTTATCGATTTCCAGGGGCATGGTTAGAACCCGTCTTCGGGTCTTAACGGATTTCATGAGGAGCCAGGTCTTGCGCAGATGTTCCCATGCGCCATAGCCGATTATGGCGTCGTCTACCACGTCCCTGACTATGACGTGACCCTGAACGAGATTTGAGGTTGGATCAATGTATCCTCGGATCTGGCTGTCTTTGTCGCGAGGGCGAACAAGACCTCCTGGTTTGGGATTCCCTCTAGGCATATTGGCTCTTGTGCTCTCCTCCTACTAGCTCAGTATTTAGCCACTGAGAAAAGGATTCTCCTATCCAGGACTCACCCCATGAGTAGGGATCGTTGTTTGAGGCATAGCTGTAAAACTCGTTTTTAGCCCATTCGCCTTCAAGGTAGTCTTGATAGGCTTTAGCAGAATCGTTTTGAGTAGGGTTGAACTGACTCATTTCCTGTTTTCTCTTCTGGGTTTGCTGGAATGCGATCGCGTCTATCGTGTAACGGCTTCTGGCTATACCTCAATGGTAAAGAAGAGAGCTTCTGGCCTTTTGTAGTTGCCGTTGGCGATCGCCTCCAGCTTTCCATCCGCATATTCCAGCTCGCCCTGAAGCACTGGGCAGTCAGGCTCATTTGCGATGAGTCCCTGAAGGTAGACCCTATGGGCTGTCCAATATTCCAAGGAAGTAGGACGCTCAGCACAGTTACTATCACAGTTGCACATTTTTCTATTCCTTCTTTGGGTTTCTGAAATGCGATCACCCCTGCACAGACGATCTTGGTTTTCCCGGTGCAGCGGGTTAGGGTTAGGCCGTGCGAGTCATTGTCTTGAACTCGTAGCCAATCGACTCGATCTCTGCACTGTTCAGGATCACGCCTTCTGGGGCACGTCCTTTTAGCTTGAACACCAGCGCCGCTTGATTTAGCTGCTGAGCAAACTGTTGGCGATTGACTGCCACGGGCACCCCTAACAGAGAGGCCATGACCTGAGCTGTCGATTCGTGCCCGATTGCTGAGTCAATCTCTACACCTTGGACTAGCTGCTGAGCTTGATCCAGAGAGATTGTCTTGACTTCAAAAGTGCCGTCAGTTGTAGCGATCGTCGTGTTCAAAAGTGCAATTTTCATTAGTTCTCTTTTTGTGTTTGGCGTGTTGGACTCGTTTCTTATCTCCCAATATAGTGCAGTAGATTGGGAGATGTCAAGCGGTTTGGTATTTCTTCTAGGCATCATTTGCCCCAGTGTTGCCGCTCAGACGCTTAGATAGCCGTGCTGTGAGCTGCCAGATACCCTTAATGCAGGCCAGCGCTAGATAGGCGGTTCCTGCTATGCGGCAAAGCCAGGGCGTCGCTACTGCCAACGATGCGAAAACGTAGGGGGCAACGGAGCCGATCAAGGCCATCATCAGGGCAGCAACTAGCAGCATCATTGGTGACTGGTTCAGCAATCCACTGAACAGCGATCGCCCAATCGACTTGGCCAGGTTCAGGTATTGAGATCTTAAGGTTGTTTGTGTGGTCATGAAGTTCTCCGTGTTTAGCGTGCTGTCTGTGTTCGTTTCTTATCTCCCAATATAGTGCAGTGTATTGGGATAGTCAAGGGGTTTGGGCAAGTATTTTTGAGAAACACTACTCTAGCCTCGATCCTGACTATATATAGAATCGTCTCTAAGACACTCAAAAGCCTTCTGTAGCTCGATCCCAAGGTATCCAGCATGATCGCTTTGAACCCCTGGGTTAGACTGCGTGATGTCTCTCAGAAGTGCCAGGGGTTGTTTTCCTGAGTAAATTTTGACAAATTCCCCATTCGGAAAAACATGCGTAACTTGGATCTGACCTTCTAACAGTTCTATGCAAAAATTGCCAACAGGATCGGCGTAGTCCTTTTTGCTAGAAATTTTGGGATATTCATTATCAATTAGATACTGGGCATGATTCCAACAATCATCATAGATATGAGCACTTTGGCTAATGATGATTAATGGGGCTAGCTGCAGGGTGCTGTCGATTTCATCCCTCAGATGCCGCTGCAAGGCGCGTAAACCCATTGCGTTAGCAGGCCAAGCCGAATACATGTCATTACTGCGAAATGTCGCTGTGAGGCTTAATGAGCCGTCTGCAATGCGTACCCAGATATGATTGAGGCATGGCGGATATGCATTGTTATGATCATCCGTATCCCATAGGCTCATTACTGCCCGAGTTGAGTTTGGATCAGATTTTAATTTGGCAATGACTTGAGCTATTTGATCAACGCCAAAGTGAGATCGCAGTCTTTGACCATATGTATATTTCACTCCATCCGATGCGATCGCGTCATCTAAAATCTGCGCTTTGTAATTAGTGAAAAATTCTTTGCTAATTGGCAGATAAGAAGGGAAGTAATTCGCATCAGGTTCGTCGGTGACAATGGCAGTGAGATCGATCAATTCTTGCCATTCGCCGCCATGTTGATTCTGTCTAATTCTGCCTGTAGATTTGATCCTCTGAATTATCTTTACCCATGTCTCAGCAATAGTCGCGCCTTCAATCCGATGGCCGTAAAGTGTGCCAGGGTTGATGCTTGTTTTTAATTCTGGAATTGAGAATATTTGGGGTTCTGCTTGGCTTGTTTGTGGTGCTGATTCTGCGATGTATTTGATCTTTTGAATTGCCGCCTTAACGCTAGTAAAAAAGCTAAATTTAATCCTATCTCTCAGCTCATCTATGGCATGTTTAGGAATCTCAAGATCTAGATACCCTGGTGCTCCATCTGTTACCCAGCAATCGCGGTGAAGCTCTGACTTACCCTGGGTCACGCCTGAATAAAAGAAATCTGCCAAGGCATAACAAGATCCTGAATTGACATCCTCCTTTGTAGCCGCGATCGCCACTACATGACTCACTGAGGGGTTTGCTAGGAGGTTTCGTATGAATAGGTTGATACCAGGGTTGATGCTGTAGAGCTGCCCTACAGCGGCATATTCTGAAGGGTCTAATTTCTTTGCTAGGGTGCTTTTAAGCGTCCATCCGGTAGCGATCGCCGTGCGGCCTGTACCTAAAATTAATTGGTCTGGTTTGTAAATTGGATTGTAGTTCATTCGTTAACCTCATCTGCAAGGAACAAGGCAGCAACACCGCGAAACTCAGATAAAAGCGATTGAGTTTCGCCTTCGGTTAAGCCTTGATTTAGATAGATTCTATTCCGGGTTCGGCGTATATCAATACTTAAAACAAAGCCTCGGGTAAATACTTCCTTAAATGTTGGCAAAGTCTCAAGCCATTTTTGCACAAGTGGATCGTCTAGAGCAGTCATCAGTGGTTTAAAATTTTCTTCACTATTCATCTTGGTTTAGTCCTGATAAAAGAGAATCTGGAAGTCTCGAATAAAATTGATCTTGGATATCTTGGTTTTTACCTTCTTTCCCTTTATCTTCAAATGCAATACGCAAAAGTGCCAGGGTTGATGAATCGGAAAGGCCATCAGAAATTATAGAATGAAAGTAACGATAGGTGATCCAAAACCTACCCTGGTAAAGGACACAAGCATCATCTAAAAGAGATCGGTCTAGTCCTAGTTGAAACATCAAAAAGTCTTGAGGCACTTCGATTGCGTTATTGGTGTTAAAGTCTGTGAGGTTTTTCATAGTTTAATTTTGTGGATGTATTCGTTCCAATGTTGCTTAGTCGGAAGCTCCGCAGATTGTTTGCTGCGAATCATCTTCAAAAGTTCCAGGGTGGATTCTGCTGAGAATCCTGAAAGAATTAAAGAATGCAAGTCTACCAATGGCAGATAGACTATTCGATTATATTTCACACAGAAGCTATCAAAAAGCTTAAGGTCTGAACCCTGGAGAAATCGAAAGAATTCAGATGGTATTTCGATTGCGACTTTTGTATTGAAAGTGTAGGCATTTTTCACAGGGGAAATCCTTTAAGAAACATTCTGCACTCGACACTATCCCGATTACCATTGGCTGCAATCATTCTTTTCTCATGGGTAGCGATCGCCTTGAAGCCTAGCTTCGAGTACAGATTGTCAATTCTATCAGTGGCAGCATTAAAGGCCACTGTAGGGGCATCATGGCGGCTGAGAATCCTTGCTAAGTATTCTTGATTCTCCCAGGTAAAATCGCCTGAAAATTTGGTGAAAGTTCCATCATAGGGAGGGTCTGCAACTAAGAATGCCCCTGGAATTAATGGAACTGAAGAAAAGTCTAGACTAGATAGATGCCATTTTGCCACCGCCTTTTTATGCGTACTAAAATCAATATCGTAAATTGGCCTTTTGTAATTTCCATAAGGGATGTTGAATTTACCTTTGGAATTAAATCGACATAGCCCTTTGAAACAATGTCGATTCAAATAGTAAAAAAGTTTTGAGCGCTCAACAAGTGCTGCGGAGGATTCATCCTTAGATAATGAGTTAAACTTTTCTCTGAGTTTGTAATAATCTGCCTCAAAATTTTTGTACTCAGGATTAAATAAATCTTTTCCACTTTTTAAGGTAGCAAAACACGCCATCAGATGTGGGTTGATGTCATTGGCATGTACTTCTTTTGGTCTTAGTGCCAGGGGGATGGAACCCGCGCCTAAAGTAAGGTCTTGATAAGGGCGATTGCGATAGGGTAGCCATAAATCTCGAACTAAGTCTAATAGTTGAGATTTGCCACCTGCCCATTTTAGGAATGGTTTGGTCATAGTTGGTTGATTTTTAATCGAGTGATTCCAATTTCTCGAATCTTTCCATCATCTAAAGTCACGCTGACTTTATAGCAGGCATGATATTTGGATTGTGATTCTTTGTAAGGGTAAGTTGTAATTGTGCCAGGGGTAGGGTTTGCGTCAATGCTCGTGACGAAACACCGAACCCCTGGAAGACAGTCAGATTTTTTCATTTGGGCATGGGGTTTGAGTCATCTTCTAACTGAACCTAAATACAGGATTACCAATGTCGACTTGATGCCAAGTATCGAGAGTGATTGAGTACCGGAGTACATCGTTAGAGACTAGAGGATTAACGATATAGGGAGTTGTATCAAATCCCGATTCCGATTTGATGTGGATACCTTCTAGGAGATACGAATCAGGGGTGTAGTCAATCAGACTAACAACCTTAGATACTGAGGTCACGCCTCGCAACTCAACATCATTGATAAAAACCTTGAAATTCGATTCGTTAAAAGTAGTAGGCATTTTTAATCTCGGTATGGGGTAAACTCAATCTCTTTAGGAATCTAGCGGCACTCCATTTCCCAATATTCTTGAAGCTTGTTGTGAGATGGAAAAGAGGATTGTTTTGATAACCAAAAAAGAAAAGCGATCGCAGTGTTATCTGAAACTTCTGATCTCACGCCATAAAGAGAAGCGTTATTTTTTGCTTCTTGAATTTGAGCTTCAGTGTATTCTGGAAAGTCCATGATTTAGTTCTCCTTAAAGTTTTCTTTGTTGCCTGTCTTCAATCAGTCTAGCAATTAGAAGGGAATCTGTCAACAGATTTGTTAAAAAGAAAAGCGCCAAATTTTTAAGTTGGGTTTGGCGCTTCTGAATGTTCCAGGGGTTAGCCCCTAGGATGCTTCAGACATGAGCCATGCAGGGGTCTTCATTGCTATCTGAGGGTCATACGGCGTCTCATCTTGACTGACCTGACCCAGCATCTCTAAGGTCTTCTTACGCATCCTTTTCGAGATCTCAGATGTCATTCGATTGGCTTCTGTTTCCTTCCTTTTAATATTCGCTAAAATCGCACCTTCCAATTCATGATAGACATGCCGAACCCTAACGGGATGAGCTTGACCAAACCGATACTGACGCCTTATGGCTTGATAAATTGTTTCATACGAATGGCTCAAACCTACAAAAGCGGCTTCATGCGAGTGCTGCATATTGATCCCAAATCCAAATATTTTAGGTTTGGTGACTAGCACTCTACTAAGCCCATATTGAAAATTGAGTACCGCATCCTCCTTAAACTGCCGTGAGTCTGACCCCGATACCTCAAGGGATCCATTGATGCCAGCGGAAAGCGCCGCAGATTCATCATTGGTATTACACCAAACGATCGCTTGCTGATCGCCTAAATCATTGATAAGCTCAATGGCTGCTTTAACGCGCTGTGAGAAGCTTTGCTTCTGGATGTACCGTTGATCATTCAGCATGGTTGGTGGCTCTCGATAAGCCTTGCCCTTGGCATCTAGGATGGTTCCTTTGACAACTACTGATGTCTCAATTAATTCAGGTAAATCATACCCTTTATCGCTGTATCCAAGGTCTGAGGGTTTCTTTAGGTAGATTGCCCATGAGGTGATCCAATCCCAGAAATCAGATTCGGCATGAGGTTTGAGAATCCACTTTTTTGTGTCACTACGATCATGAGTGAAGAATTTAGATAGCATTTCTCTAGACTTCATAATCCCTAAGAATTCTGCCTGCTGACATAACTCCATAAAATCATTAGGGGCTGGAGTGGCACTCCACACGCTCTTATAAGGGGCATGTCTGAAGGCTTTGATTAGATACTCAGTTGTCACTCCAGTCGCGTTCTTAATGCAGCTAGACTCATCTAGAGCAATGATTTTGAAGTGCCTAGGCTCAAAGTGTTTGAGCATGTCATAGTTCGTAACTGTGATAGTGCCAGGGATCACCTGACTTTGAGACCTCGCATAATTTACAGGAATTCCAAATTTTTTACCCTCTCGAACGAACTGAACTGCTACAGACAAGGGCGCGAGAATCAATGCATTTTCATTTAGATGGCTAGAGAGCTGATGACACCAATCAAGGCTTAAAAGGGTTTTGCCTAGCCCACATTGCATCCATCCGCCAAACTTCCCTAATCTGATCCCGAGTTGCACTACATCTTTTTGAAAATCAAATGCATTTGCATTTAACAAACTTCTTTCAATCTCCCACCCCGCAGGCTGAAAAGTAGCTCTTTTTGAGTCGATGAAATTCTGGTAAGCTTTTTTCATAGAAAAACTCGGTATGTGGGAAACTCAGTCTCTTTAGATCTGAGAGGGAAACGACACGGCGAATAAATTCGCCTTCAATCTTAAAATCCGTAACCGTAGCCATCCTTTTTATGAATGGTTTTGCAGTATTTGTGACTGATGCCCTGAATCAAGCCCAGAGCAGTCGAGATATTGAAACTACCTGTTGTCCTCACCGCCACCCTGCCGACATGGGTGCCGATCTTCTTTCCTTTCGTGACCACAGCCTTCACAATGTCGCCAGTCTGGAAGCCCTTGACAAAAGGAGATTCAGGAACGTAGCGACTAGGGAAGCCGTACTTGTCTGTCCTACACATCTGCCTAGAACCGTGACCCGTTGCCTTAATGATCAAGGGCTGGATGGTTAATACTTCCAATGTCTCCACCTGTCCCACACAAGCTGCGTCCAGCCAATGAGTTTTAGGCAAACCTAAGCGGGTTCGGTTGAACTTGGTTAGTCCGCCTGAGCCAGTAGAAACAGGTAGACCCGTTTCTTTTAGGGTGTTGAACAAAGCCCAACGGGTAGAATTCACAGCGGCAGCATCCTTCAAAGGGCGTTTAGCTTGAGCCAAGATCTGCTTCAAAAGGTCGGACT
>Ga0209490_10000104_pt1 | contig 91196 bp, 83 predicted proteins | sample MAT06_FD_187209 | JGI IMG/M metagenome (GOLD analysis project Ga0209490, IMG submission 187209) | Freshwater microbial communities from Lake Fryxell liftoff mats and glacier meltwater in Antarctica - MAT-06 (SPAdes) (version 2) | ecosystem: Environmental > Aquatic > Freshwater > Ice > Liftoff...
CGGTTTATCAAGTATGAATGGCTTGAGATCGAGGCTTATTCTAACTGGCAAACTTTTGTTGATTCTGTTGAGAAAATTCTTAGAGAGTTTGGAGAGAACTATGTAATCAATTTTGTTTAACTACTTACCAGGCTTCGTGCTTATCCAGTTTGATTTTGAGGGCGTGGTCATAGCTTTGGATTGCCTCCTCGTAGCGCCCTAAGGCAGACAGCTCAATGCCACGGTTGTTCCAGGCTTCGTGCTTGTCCGGTTTGAGGGTCAGGGCGTGGTCATAGCTGGTGATGGCTTCTTCCGTGCGCCCTAAGTCATCCAGCGCATAGCCGCGGTTGTTCCAGGCTTGGTGGTCGTCCGGCTTGATGGTCAGGGCGTGGTCATAGCTGGTGATGGCTTCTTCCGTGCGCCCTAAGGCAGACAGCGCATAGCCGCGGTTGTTCCAGGCTTGGTGGTCGTCCGGTTTGATGGTCAGGGCGTGGTCATAGCTGGCTACAGCATTCCTATAGTCTTGCTCTGCTAAAAACAAAAGACCCAGTTCAAACAGCAGTTGTGCCTGACGGTTCGGGTCAGAGTCGATCCCTTGCAAGACTGTTTTGATGTGAAGGATTTTTTCTACTCGTTCGTGGGGCGTTAGTTTCAAGTATTGGTTGTAATCACTATCTGCCACAAACCGAGCCGCTTCTTCGGCAATTTCACTGGGGTCGCGGGGAAAGCGGAACAAGCCGGAGCGCCAGTCGAGAAAATCGGCTGCCCGCTGGATAAAATAATCCACCACAAAAGGAGGCACCAGAAACACAAACCGAGCCGGGAAATCATTCCGCAGATGTTCCCGCTGCTGGTTCAGGTGGTTCAAAATTTTGGGAACGCCTTTCCAACTGTAGTGGTAAATTTCTCCACTGCTCCAACCGCTGTGGCGCTTCACGTCTTCGTAAGCGTAGAGCGAGGCTTCTAATCCCTCCACCACCAGCACATCAAAGGGCTGCTGCTCCCAGAGCGCGGCAATCTTGTCATAGAGGGTGGTGACTTCCCCCTGGAGGTGCAGTTCCTGAATCTGCTGCTGTGGCAAATCCTGGCGTAAGTCTGCAACAATTTTCTCCCCCTGAGTTTTGGAGCACTGCACGAAAAACAGCCCAAACCCCTCCTTGCGTTGCAAGGCTCGCCGCAACGCCCGATAGACCTCTTCCCCAGTCTCTGGGGGTAACTCGTCATCCCAGTCAAAGGAGTTTGCCGTCATAGATTCACGCCACTAGGTTGAGCGATGATGCTAGTTGATCCCCCCTGCCTTCCTTAAGAAGGGTAATTACAGAGTTAACGCACCAACTCTGCTGCCCTCACCCCCAACCCCTCTCCCATTAGGAGAGGGGATTAAATTTTCATCTTGTTCCCTCTCCTATCGGGAGAGGGCTAGGGTGAGGGCGTTGTGTCGTAGTGAGACAAATGATATTAATGCCTTTCTAAGGGGAATTTAGGGGGATCTCTTCCGTGTCACTGCTTCTGAGATTCATCATCGGTGATTCGTTTCAGTTTAGCGAGTTCATCCTGAAACCGCTGAAGTTTGTAGATCAAGGGATGCACATCATACCAGGTGCGGATCTCCCCCTCCTCATCCAGACAGCGATACTCCAGAATGCAGCGGCGTTGCAGCAGGCTGCGGTGCTCGTTGTCATTGGGAATGGTGCGGCTGTGAGTCACCAGCGCAGCCGTGCCCACTCCGGTTCCTCCACCGTGCGCTGATACACCACGCGCAACTCTGTAATTGCCCGTTGCACTGCCTTCGCCGCGATCGGGAGTTGATCCATCCGGTTGAGTGAGTCCTGCATCATCTGCATCAGTTCCCGGATGTGCCCCCCACAGGCAACGCATAGCCGCTCTACAGTTTCACCACTGTCAAAGATCTGGGTCTCGACAGCCTGGTTCGGGGCATGAGTTTGCACCCGCCGTTGAATCGCTTCCCGCAATTTTGCCAGTCCCTCTGGGTAAACAGAGCCATCCTGCTGCTGCACCATCACCATCGGCAGTATCTGAGTTTTGCCGTAAATCGCCTGCACCTCATTTGCCCAGCGGGAATACACCAGGGCGATCGGCACGGTATAGATCATGTGGCAATCCAGCCCCTTTAACTGCTCACTCCGATCCAGAAAAATTTCCTCATGGTTACTGCGCCCATTGTCCCGGAAGTCGATGGGAATCCGATCCAGGTTATCCACAATCATCGCCAGTTTTGTCTTGCCGTTGGGCAAATGCAGCCGTGCATCGGCAATGAACTCATTCAACGCCTGCAACAAGGTGGTGGTGTGAGGATTAACCTTGTCTCGAATCTTGGCGCGCTGCGTCGGTTCGGCACGAATGCTGGCAGTGAGCTTGGTAAAGACCGACAGGGATTGTTCCAGGGTGATTTTGTCGAAGGACATGTCCATCTGTGCCAGGTCTTTCAGTTCCACCCAGCGATCGCGCAGCCAGTTTTGAATGGGAGCCGCATTGGCGGAACGAATGTCCTTCAGAAAACGACGGGTACAAGCCAGCAAAATATCGATGTATTCCACGTTCTGCGGATCGATATCTTCTTCATCTGCTTCAAAATACACCACGAAGAAACCGTGCTCCTCCAGGCTTTTTTGTAACCGCCGCAGTTCCGTAGACTTGCCGCTGCCCCGATGCCCGGTATAAAGCTGATAGGTACTCTGATCGGAGTTGCGAATCCGCTTGCCCAAATCACTCACAATGTCTTCGTCGCCCCGCACCGATCGACAATCGACATACTGTGGGTCGCCCGCTGGCAGAGGACGAGCCGGATCAAACGAGTTGTAAAGCTTGTTGATGAGATCGCTCATAGTAAATCCGCCTCACACTGTCGTTCATCTTAAGCCTGTTTCACCGTAGGGGCACGGCGATCGCTCATCTTTCAACTTAAATAGAGCCTGCGGATCAAACCAATGCTATTGACTCGGCAACTTTTTGTTTATGCAGATTTGGCGATGATACTCTGATGCGTAGCGTGTGTTAGGCAACGCCGTAACGCACGAATGACCATATTGTCAGTGCGTTACGCTGACGCTCACAGCACCCTACAGGCTACAGGCTGCTGTCAGCTTTTTTATTGCCGGGTTAGTAGAAAGCTGCCCCCCATCCGCTGCTTTTACCGCTCGATCGCAGATTGGTCGTCGATCGGGATGCTTTGCTTTTTGCAAGGTTGTCTAAGATTAAGAAAGTAAGGATTTAAGCGTGCTCAAATTGCGACGCTCGCCTCTCCATTGCCCAGTGATTAAACGAAAGGAGCCGTATGGTGCAAGCCACTTCTCATGCCGCCACTGCCCAACAGGACAGCCCCCAAGAATGGAACCTCTCAGACCTGTATCAAGGCTTTGATGATCCACGTCTGGTGCAAGATTTAGCAGAGTTGGAGCAGACGGCAGCAGCGTTTCGGCAGACCTATCGCGGCAAGGTGAGCGAGTTGACACCGGATGCGATCGCGGCTTGTTTGCAAGAACTGGAGGCGATCGCGCAAAAATCGGGCTACCTCTACGCCTTCCCAGCACTGGTCTTCTCGGCAGACACTCGCAATGCCGAAGCCAAGCAGATGCAAGACAAAGTGCTGGAAGCCATCACGGGCATTGAAAACCAGCTTTTGTTTTTTGATTTGGAACTCAAGAAGCTGGATGATGCTAAGTTCAGAGCACTCGAAGCGGCTCCCGTACTTCAGACCTATAGACATTATTTCTACAACATTGCTAAGTTCCGTCCCTACACGCTTTCCGAAGAAGTGGAACAGACGCGCAATCAAGACAGCCTCACTGGACGGCAGGCGTTTATTCAACTGCGATCGGTTCACTTAGGCGAGCAGGAATACGAACCCGTCACAACACCTGATGGCAAAAGCGCCAGCACGGATGCGGAACTGAGTGCGTTACTCTTCCACCCCGATCGCGAAGTCCGCTACAACGCCTATGCATCGGTGCGAACGGTGATGCAGCAGCACAATTCGCTGTACGGCTACATTCTCAACAGCGTGGCGCAAGATCATAAGCTGGAAAACCAGATGCGCGGACACACCTCGACGCTGCACAAACAGTTACTTGCCGATGAAGTGTCTGAGCCTGTGTTTCGGGCGATTATGGAGGGGACACGCGATCGCTTTGACTTGTGGCAGCGCTATTACACATTGAAAGGTCAGGCATTGGGGCAGAAAATCCGCACCTGCGATGTATATGCACCGTGGGGCAGCGAAGCCGTTGAGCCGTTGCCCTACAAAGCAGGTGTAGAAACCTTACTGGCAGCGCTGGAGCAGTTCGACACCAACTACGCTCGTCGCGCCGAAGAGTTTTTCTTGAAGAATTGGGTGGATGCCAAAGTGCGTCCCGGTAAGCGTGGCGGCGCGTTCTGCTGGTACAGCCACGGCAAGCACAGCTACCTGCTGTTGTCGTATACGGACGATTACAATTCTCTGTTTACCCTGGCACACGAGATGGGTCACGGGCTGCACTTTGCCTGGATTGACGATCGCCAATCCTACTTCAACAGCAACCCGCCAATGGTGTTGGCAGAAATCGCATCCACCTTCAACGAACTGCTGCTGCTGGATTATTTACTCAAGCAAGCCGCTGATAACCCTGCACTAAAGACGACTCTGATTACGCGCCAGTTGGAAGACCAATTAAATCTACTGTTTCGCCAAAGTACGATTAGTCGATTGGAGTTGGCAGTCCACGATCGCGCCACGCAAGGCAGCTTCGATCAAACGTTTGTCAATGAGCAGTGGCGATCGCTCTACCAGGAACTCTGCGGCGATGCAGTAGAAGTCTTGCCCGCACATCAGTATGACTGGGCACGCATTGGACATATCTACTTCAAGCCGTTTTACTGCTACCAATACACCGCATCCAACATCGTCAGCCTCGCCTGCTATCAGAAATATCTGCAAGTCGGTAAAGACTTCATCCCTGGCTATATGGAACTATTGGCAGCAGGCGGCAGTATGGATCAGGTAGAAGCGCTGCGTCAGTATGTGGATGTTGATTTAGAAAACCCTGCGACGATTCACGCCGCGTTGAAGTATGCGGAAGGGCTGTTGGATCAGCTTCAGGCGACGCTGTAAGTCCATACATGAGGGCACACTGCTTCGTGTGCCCCACACTTCCTCAGAGTCACTGAAGCGACCTATGATTCAACCAGTTTTCCAAATCAGACAGGCTTGAGAAAGCAAGTAAGGCTTCTCCCAGTAACTCTAACTGGATACGATCGAGTGCCTCAATGCGACGCCTCATTGGTTCAGGCAATGCTCCCACTTGTCGGCTAAGCAGGCGGAGAACGAGAGCCTTTTCTCCTTGCTCAATGCCCTGCTCAATGCCCTGCTCAATGCCTTGTTCAATGCCCTGCTCAATACCCTGCTGCCTGGTTGCCTGCTCCCACTCCAGATAAGCCTGTGATAATTGCGCCATCAGACTCCGCTCCTCTTGCTCAAACGCCTCTGTCAGTTCCAGGCTGATCTTCCAGTTCACTAACAATTGTAAAACGTTACTACGGCGAGAGTCATCTGGGGGCAACGCCAGTACTTCTTCAATGGCTTGCTGCTGCGTGGCTCCTCTCCCCAAAAGTCTGACCCAGAGGGTGGCTTCAGTGCGTGGTAGTTGGTTAATGGCAACAATCATTGACTTGAGCGCTACTGGCAAGGCATACACGCCTGCACCCCAGTGCTCTGAGGCTTTCGCTCCAAAACTGCTCAGTAAAGATTGGAAGGCGGAGGGCGCGAGAATCCACAATTGTGGCAGTTCAGCGTCTAAGAGTCTCTCATCGTCCCGTCTCGCTCGACGCACCGTCTCGGCTTGCACCAGAAAGAGTTTGAGCAAGCAGTTTCTCACCTCTATTAAAGAAGGCTGGTTGCGAAACGGCTCAAGCAGACAAGGAGTTGCCGCAATTTCACCTAATAAGCCTGATAAGTCGGTGGCAGCACTGAAGCGAGCCGTGGGAATGAAAAGGACATCGACAAAACGAGACTCACCTGGAACCTCATAGGTTGTGTCCACTTCACCGAATGGAGATAAAAATTCCTCCAAAAGCTGTTTGGCGAAGGAATCAAAGGGAGTCCGAGACATCAAAAGCAACGAATAACAGCAGACCGATCGTAGACCATTTGTACTCTCTTACATAAGTGTTTCAGTACTACCACTTCCTGTTTCATTCATCGGTCATGCTCCACAGGTGGTCATTCTTTGTAGGCAATGGGGGGAGACTATAATCGATGCAACCCCATTCAAGTCTTGCCAGAGGAGTTGGTGTCAGAAGACGCGATCAAGATCTTTTACTCATACTCCCGCAAAGATCTGGACATGCGGAATACGCTGGAAGATCACCTCTCTGCGTTGAGGGAAGCAGGCAGAATTAGCACCTGGCATGACCTGGAACTGGAAGCAGGCACCGAGTGGGAGCCAGCCATTCTCAAGAAGCTCGATACAGCAGACATTATTCTGTTGCTAATCAGCCGCAACTTTATCGCCTCAAAATACTGCTACGGCACCGAACTGAAGCGGGCGATCGCACGACATACCGAGGGCACCGCGCGGGTGATTCCCATCATTCTGGGTGCCTGTGACTGGAACCACTCGTATGTGCCCTTCAGTAAATTGAATGTCCTGCCAACTCACGCCACGCCGATCGCAAGCTGGGCAGACCCCGATGAGGTGTTTACGATCGTGGCTCAACGCATTCGGGAAACGGTCGATCAACTCAGAACTAAAAAACTAGCAGAGCGACAGGCAAAAGAACAACAGGAACTTGCCTCTGAAAAAGGCATAGACTATACCCGCCTACGAGATCTGTTGCAGGCTGGCAAGTGGAAAGAAGCAGACCAGGAAACTGCAACGCGTATGCTTGAGATGATGGGTCGGCAGCAGGAAAGTTGGGTAAGACGTGAAGATATCCAAAGCTTCACTTGTGCTGACTTGCGTACCATTAATCAGCTCTGGGTAAAATGCAGCAAAGGCAAATTTGGCTTCAGCATTCAGAAGCAAATTTGGGTAGAAGTAGGAGAGAGTCACCCTAAATTTGGGAATCGGGTGGGATGGTGAGTCGGCAGAACTATCATCCGGGAGCACGGTATTCTATGGATGAAACGAGAAGAAGAGGACGAGCAAGTACAGTTGTGGCTAAGGTCTAATCAGCTAACCTTTTCGCTAGATGCCCCGGTGGGACATCTCCCCACCCTCGAGCGAGTTTGTTTTGCACATGGTCGTGACGCTGTTTTATCGGTTTTGGTGTTGGGTAGTTGGGTTTCTCTTTTCGCGCGCGGAGACTTGTAGAGGCTAAGCGATAGGCATTCTGGCTGTTTTATAAGGTTTATTTCTGCCTTCTTAACCTACGAAGAATTGGCGTTCTGGCTGTTTGTTACCTGGCACAGTGGATTCGTATCTTCGCACTGTAGGAACCGTGCTGAAGCTTGCTGAAACATTTACCCTCCGAGGCAAGCGTTCGATCGCAACAGTGATTGAGCACTCTCTGAAACCGGATAAAGCCCTCTCCAACAAGCGATGAATGACAGCGTTAGAGCAGCAGTTGCGGCGTTTACCCCATCTGGCAAAGTGGTTTGTGCCAACCACTGGTAACCCAACTCGATCATTGGACCATCTTTTTAAGAAGTTCTTTTAGTGCCTAAATCAATGCCTTTGCAAATCTAAACGATTTAACCGAAGTTTAATAACTGAAGCTTAAACCTACCTTAGCGCGTAAGTACTTGTCGCTTCATATACTAAAACCGTCTTTCTATGGAATCAATCTAAATGAGTGCGTCTCGGCGTCGGTTTTTAGCCTTAGCTGGTGCATCTGCTGCCAGTGTGACTATGCTTACCCCTTTGGAAGCTTTTTATGCAAGAGTTGCTAACGGTAAAGTCTCAAGAGGCTTTGGCTTTGGTCCGTTAAGCCCTAAATTGCCCGTAAACGCGGCTGAACTGACCAACACGGTTTTGGGTGATCTTAGCAACGAACCGATTCTGGCTCTCCCTCCCGGATTTAACTATCGGACGCTTTCCATTGTTGGCAGTCCGATGAGCGACGGCTTCACGGTGCCAGCAGGTCACGATGGTATGGCAGCGTTTCCCGGTCCCAACAGAACCGTACTGCTGGTGCGAAACCATGAGTTGAGCACCTCTTTGCCCGCCAATTACAACTATCCAGTTTCTGGGACGAACCGATACTCAACCGTTGCTCTGGGTGGAACCACAACTTTAGTCGTCGCACCAAATCGCGAACTGGTCAAGGATTTTGTCTCTTTGGCGGGAACCAGAACGAACTGTGCCGGAGGGGGAACTCCTTGGTCTAGCTGGATTAGCTGCGAAGAAACCTTCTCGATTACGACCAGTGCTACTGGTGCGATCGTCAAGCATGGTTACAACTTCGACGTGTATGCTAACGCTGACAGTGGAATTGTTAATCCGATTCCTTTGAAAGCGATGGGGCGTTTTAGTCATGAGGCGATCGCAGTAGACCCCAAAACTGGCTACATCTATGAAACAGAAGACCGTGGCGATAGCTGCTTCTACCGCTTTATTCCCAGAGTGGTAGAAGAGGGCAAGAAGCCAAAGCAGCTACAGTTAGGTGATTTGCAGAAGGGAGGCACCCTGTACGCCCTGAAGATTAGGGGTGCAGAGAATTTCGCATTAGTTACAACCAACAATCCAAACCTTCCTGTACCTGGCAAGGGCGGTCAGCCGGGACGGATTAAGGTTAAGCAAGAGTTTGAGGTTGAATGGGTCGCGATCGATAATCCCGATCCTGATTTTACGGACAACAGCGATACTGCTAATAATTTGGGTAAACCGGAATCTGTGCGCGGTCAAGCTCAGGCTAAGGGTGCTGCAATTTTCTTCCGGGGTGAAGGTGCTTTCTATGGCAACGGCAAGATTTACTTTGTTGCAACCCAGGCGGGCACTCCAGCCTTTGATAATGTTAGAGGTAACGGCCAGGTATGGGAATACGACCCCCGCAAAGAAACGCTCAAATTACTGGTTGAAGCATCGTCCGCAGGAGATTTGCTTGACGAGCCTGACAACGTGGTTGTTACGCCCTTTGGTGACTTAATCTTGTGCGAGGATGGCGGCGGTGAGCAGTATCTGGTCGGTGTCACCAAGAAGGGTAAACTCTATCAATTCGCAAAGAATGTTCTCTTTGCAAACAGCGCTGATGCTGCCCTCAGAGATGCCTTTGCCGACAACGAATTTGCTGGAGCCTGCTTCTCACCTGATGGTAGAACCATGTTTGTCAACATTCAGACTCCCGGTATCACATTTGCTATTTGGGGTCCGTGGACTGACAATCAAGACTAATTCCCCTGGGCTTTCACAGGTTAAACGATTGCATGTCTAGTGTTAATTTGGTCATACCTCCTGCTGGAGAATACTGTTCTCTTGCAGGAGGTTCTTGGTCACCGTTTGTAGGCGATCGCGACTCAAAGCGCTTCATAGTGGTCGATCGGGGCTTTAACGCCAAAAAATGCTAATTTTCCTTTGAAGTTGCAAGCATCAGGGCATATACTAGACGTTCTGGCTAAAACTTTTAGACGATTTTAGAGGAAGTTAGATGTCGCGATATCGAGGTCCGCGCCTGCGGATTGTGCGTCGGTTGGGAGATCTGCCTGGGTTGACGCGCAAAGCACCCAGAAGAGCCTACCCACCGGGTATGCATGGTCAAGACCGCAAAAAACGCTCCGAATATGCGGTGCGGTTAGAAGAAAAGCAAAAGCTCCGGTTTAACTACGGCTTAACTGAGCGGCAGCTATTGCGCTACGTGCGTAAAGCTCGTCGTGCCGCAGGTTCTACAGGTCAAACCCTCCTGCAACTGTTGGAGATGCGCCTGGATAACACCATTTTTCGCTTGGGGATGGCACCGACCATTCCAGGGGCGAGACAGTTGGTGAATCATGGTCATGTCACGGTTAACGGTCGCGTAGTGGACATTCCCAGCTACCAGTGCCGTCCTGGTGAAGTGATCGGTGTGAAGGATCAGGATCGCTCTCGCAAGATTGTCGAAACGAATTTGCAGTACCCAGGGCTAGCAAATTTGCCTAGCCACTTGGAGTTTGACAAGAGCAAGCTCACAGGTAAGGTCAATAGTGTCATCGATCGCGAATGGGTCGCACTGCAAGTCAACGAACTGCTGGTAGTTGAGTACTACTCTCGCCAAGCTTAGAGTTCTGCTTTTACGCTTCAGTTTCACGCGGCATTGAGACAGCTAAAAGAAAAGCATCTAAAGAGCCTCCCGAACCGTCAGTCAGGAGGCTCTTTTTTGTGTAAAAGGATGCATAGCTGAACGCTGTAAGGGTAAGGCAAGCAGAAAAATCAGACTCTCTTAAAAAGTTTGCCTAACGACTGTCGCTTTTCCCTGCTTTGTAACGTTAACCCCAAGAATCCAGGTCTAGCGCTTGAGAACCACCGCGCTCTAGCTCTGCCAAAATTTTGCCCAACTGCGACCAGATCAACCAACCAACCAGTACCGTGAGCGGCAAGGCAATCGCGTAGGACAGTTGGGTTGTAAAGCCAAAGACTTCCATGCCGGAGGAAAGAAAGAGGCAAATCCCCAACGCGATACCCATAAAGGGTATAAAAAGCTGAATGCCTTGCAAGGTTGCTAATGTACGGGTCGAACGGTTTTTCGACCAGTCCTGCACTGCTTTCTTTAACACGGATTCAAACGCAATTCCAGAGGCAAGGCTGACAAACAAGCCTGCAATCATCAGCACATAGGGCGGTTCGGGAATAGAATACATAGATGATTAAGGTACAACGGTTTAAGTAGCGCTCGGCACCACCTTTTCAATGAGTTTCGAGTTGAAAGTATCACTTAAAACTCAAAGCACTCCTTCTAACCCTACACCGTTTCGACACCCTAAACCTTGCGGATAGCGGTCAAAGCAGACGGGAGCAGTGCAGCCGTGCCAGCAGTCGAAAATTCAGTCAGCGCACCGATCGCCGCACTAAATAAACGACCAGGCTGAAGGTCATCTTTAATCAGGTTCCAGAGGCGCTGGACTTCTTCGGTATGCAAACGATCGTCCTCCGTGAGCGCGATGACGACCTGCCGTCGGAGAAACTTGCCTTCATCTGACAGCAAGTACTGTAACCCTAGTTGTGCCGTGGGTAAAAGGTCAAAGGACTGATCGCTGCGAGCGATCGCGATCAAATTCTCCAGCCGCTCCCATTGAAACTTGCCATCTTTGAAGAGCACTTCAAGCAGCCTGCGGCGGAGTGCAGGTGACTCACCCATCAAAAGCCGTTGCGCGATGTAGGGATAAGCCACATCCACAATCTTAAAGTCTGGATTGAGGGTCAGCGCTAATCCTTCTTGCGTCACCAACGAACGAATGATGAGAGCAAATTTGGCAGGCAAGCGGAAGGGATACTCATACATCAACTCCGAGAAGCGATCGGTAATGGTTTTAAAGTTGAAATCCTTCACGCTTTCACCCAGCACATCACCCAGGACGGCTTCTAACGCGGGGACGATCGGCTGAATGTCTGTATCAGGGGTCAGAAAGCCCAGCTCTACAAAGTCCTTTGCCAGGTCAACGTAATCTTTGTTGATGAGATGCACGACCGCATCCACGATCGTTTCCTTGGCAGATTCTTCGAGCTGATCCATCATGCCGAAATCAATGTATGCCATCTGGGCGATCGGTTGGTCAGCAGTACTGCCGTTTCTCTCTACATCGCAGTGCGGTGCCATCGCAAACAAGTTGCCGGGATGCGGGTCGGCGTGAAAAAAGCCGTACTCCAAAAGCTGACGCAGCCCTGATGTAACGCCGATTTCAATCAACGCATCCGTTGCCAAGCCAGCCTCGCGAATGCGGTCAGTATCTGTTAGCTTGAAGCCATGAATCCACTCCAGAACCAGCACATGCTGACTGCTGTAGCGCCAGTAAATCGCAGGCACCTTAACAGTGGGGTCATTGCGGAAGTTAGTAGCAAATTTCTCAGCGTTACGCCCTTCGTTGAGGTAGTCAACCTCTTCAAACAACTTGATGCCAAATTCATCTACAACCAGCGTGAGGTCGTGTCCCAGGTTGAGTGGCAGCCAGGGAGATAGCCAACTTGCTGCCCAACGCATCAGGTATAAATCTAAAGTGATGACGGGCAACAGGTGAGGACGCTGCACCTTAACAGCAACTTCTTCACCGCTGTAGAGACGAGCATGGTAAACCTGTCCCAAGCTTGCAGCCGCTACAGGAAGCGGTGAAATTTGGCTAAAAATTTCGTCAACCGATCGCTCAAGTTCGGCTTCAATTAACGCGAACGCGATCGGGGTCGGAAAGGGCGGCAACTGATCTTGCAGCTTGATCAGTTCATCCAAAAAATCTTTGCGAATTAGATCCGGTCGAGTGGAGAGAGCCTGACCGACCTTAACAAACGTGGGACCCAGACGGATCAGCGTTTTGCGTAGCTGCTCTGCGCGCTTAAGCCGAACTTTTGGCTGATCACCCTGCCATTTATCCCACTTCAGACCAAGAAGAAACGACAGAAATGAGAAAATAACCTGTAAGGAACGCCAAACGGCTTTCCAGGGACGATAGCGATAATGCTGAGCGATCGCGCCCGCATCATAGCGCCGTAACCAACTGAGGGGATCCTGACCCACGCTTGCCTTTACCTCTCTAACGATGCTCTCAGTGTTGGAGGCAGCGCCACCACCTGCTAGCATCGCCCCCGTGGAATCAGTTAGATGCAGGAGCCTTACTGTCTTACTCAAGACTCAGTACTAACCTTTCACTAACTTCATCATAGTATACGAAACTACAAACATTCTCGTGTTTCATTAACCCACCATTAACCTTTGTTTTGAAGTGCTTAGCCCTCGAAGCAAGCTGATCCCCCAAGGGGTACGGAGGAGACAAAAAAGACGGCTGCTGCTGACCCTTTACCGCCAGTCATGAAGCTCTCTTTGCTCTGCTCTTCTAATGTTCCCACTCGGTCAGTAAGACGCTCTCAGGCGAGGCAATCTTTCAAACTATACGCAACTCGCTCCTGCTCGTCCGGCGCTAGTTCGGGGAACATCGGCAAGGACAGCACTTCGTTTGCAGCCTGCTCTGCGATCGGTAGTTGACCGGGGTGCTGATCTGGCACTGCGTAGATTGGTTGCTGATGCAGCGGTAGCGGGTAATAAATCATGGAACTGACCCCTTCTGCCTGTAGCTGCTGACGCACTTGATCTCTGCGGCATCCCGTGGACTCTAAACTGTGAGATGCGTCTCCAAGTATGCGAAGCGTGTACTGATTCCAAACGCCTTTACCACCCGCTGGTTCTTGCGGTAGAACGATGCCTGGAACATGCTGCAAGAAGTGGCGATAGCGATCGGCAACGGCTCGACGCTGCTGATTCCAAGTGTCCAGGTAGCGGAGTTTAATTTGCAGAATGGCGGCTTGTATGGCATCCAGGCGCGAGTTAACCCCGATCGCCTCGTGATAGTAGCCGCCTGTTCGCCTACCGTGGTCACGCAACAGGCGGATTGTGGCTGCGATCGTGGGATCATGGGTCGTGACCGCACCGCCATCGCCACAGGCACCTAGATTTTTGGTGGGGTAGAAGCTAAAACAGCCAATGTGCCCGATGCTGCCCACTTTTTGCTCTGCCCACTCCGCGCCCACTGCCTGAGCGCAATCTTCCACCACAGTGAGGCTGTGAGCTTGGGCGATCGCCATCAGTCGAGTCATGTCTACGGGTTGCCCAAACAGATGTACCGGGAGAATCACCCGTGTTCGTTCTGTAATGGCAGCTTCCACCTGCCCTAAATCCAGATTGAACGTATCCGCCTCAATATCAACAAACACAGGCGTTGCGCCAACGGCGCTAATCACCTCCGCCGTGGCGATAAAGGTAAACGGAGTGGTAATGACCTCGTCACCGGGTTTGATGTTTAAGGCTCTCAGTGCCAGATACAGCGCATCCGTGCCAGAGTTACAGGCAACACATGCCGAAGTCCCAATGTAAGCCGCAAACTGTTGTTCAAACCCTTCAACGGAAGCGCCGCCAATGTAACGACCAGAGGCAAGTACCGCTAAAACAGCAGTATTGATCTCGTCGCCAATAATCTTGTACTGCTCAGATAAATCGAACGGGGGAATTTTGCTCACTCACTTACACCACACATCACACTCTGTTAATGAAATCAAATTTTGTCCATAAATGGAATCAAATGGCAGTGTTTAGATTGTCGGACGCGCTCAAAGCCAGGATTGTTTCAGTGCATCCACTACCCGCTACTCTTTAAACACTACCAATTTTTACTGACTTTTCTAACCTGCCCCATTGCTTGTCTGCCTGTTTCTGTCTGCCAGAGGGCTTTAGGGCTTTACAACCGACACCTGCATGGATTCACCACTACAAATCGTTTGGGCATTGGGCATGATGGCGATCGCCATTGCCCTCTCAGCATGGCAACGGCTGGGGTTGGAGTGGAACTTAGCGGTTGCCACCGGACGAACCGTGATGCAACTGCTCGTCGTTGGGTATGTGCTGGCAGCGGTCTTTGCGATTCGGAGTCCCTGGGCAGTGCTGGCGGTATTGGCAGTGATGCTGGTGATCGCGACGATCGTCGCGCGCAATCGCATTAGCAAAAAGGTACCGCACCTGTTGCCGTTAGTGGGAGGCTCTATTTTGACGGGCACTGTTTTGACCTTGACGTACACCAGTCTGTTCGTCATTCAACCGCAGGTCTGGTATGAGCCGCAGTACTTAATTCCTCTAGCTGGCATTGTGTTGGGAAATGCGATGAATGGTGCAGCGATCGTGGGAGAACGTCTGGTCAGCACCCTCAACAACAGTCAGCTAGAGATTGAAACGCACTTGAGCTTGGGCGCAACACCGAAGCAGGCGATCGCCCAATACCGCGAAGATGCCATCAAAGCGGGGCTTATTCCCACCGTTAACACCATGATGGTCGTCGGCATTGTTACCTTACCCGGCATTATGACTGGACAAATTTTGGCTGGAGCTGATCCATTACTGGCAGCCGCTTATCAAATGTTGGTGATGTTCATGCTGGCATTTGCGACGCTGATCACTACGCTCTTAATTAGCTGGGGTATTAGCCGCCAATTTTTCAACCAGGCTGCACAGTTAATGCTTTGGTGACTGTTCCTGAAGACGGTCTTGAACCCAGCGCGGAAAGCTCTGACGACAGCTCTCTCGCCAATTTGAGTGCTCTGGCTAAGAAACTGGGGAATTTCCGTTAAGGGTAGATTGGCAAAGGTTGGACTATGGTCAAGCTGCACGTAGCGTCGTTGGCGTAACTGCTTGATCGTCAGTTCGCCTTTCGCATAGCGCCAGACCTCTGGAACGCCTAGCGCTAAATAGATTGGCTCTTTATTCAACGAGGAACTGCTGAAGTCTACTTCCAGCATCAGGTCTGGTGGCGGATCTCGCATCAAGTCGATATGTTCCAAATGCCTGATTAGCGGTTCGGTCTGGATATAAAAGCCAGAATCTGGTTCAATGCCGCGCTCTAAATCTTTACGTTTGCAGGTCAACGAGCCAGCGCTACGGATGGGAAGATCAAGGTCGTCGCAAAGTGTATCAACAAAACGCTCAATCAGTCGCTTGACGTGTTCATGCGGCATGAAAGGCGACGTGATTTCTAAGACTCCTCGATCGTATGCCAGTCGAGCCGCCCGATTTTCGCCTAATTCATGGAGCAAATATTCAAAACATTGCCAACTGATATTCTGAAGAATGACTCGCTGTTCGCCTATTACGGGGGTTGCAGCAACCATGACTTGCCTCTAGCGCTATGTTGTTTATTTTAGTGGAGAGTAAAAGGTTGGGAGTCGCGATCGCACTCATCCCGTAACCTGCCAGACGCGAATTGTTTTGTCGCTGCTGCCACTGATGAGGGTTTTGCCATCAGCACTGAGGGCGATCGCGTTCACCGAATCGCTGTGTCCAGTCAGGACGATCGCCTCTGACCGATCGTCGGTTAAAGCCCACAATTTCAGTGTGCCATCCCAACTGCTGCTGATAAGAGTCGTGCCATCGGGCGTAAACTTGAGGGCACTCACCGTCCATGAATGACCTGGCAAGGTGCGGAGCAAACGTCCAGTTTGAGTACTCCAAAGCTTAATGGTGCGATCGTCCCCGCCTGTTGCCAGTACTTGTCCATCCAGGCTAAACGCGACTGCCTGAACGGTCGCCACATGGTCATTGAACGTATAGCGCATTTGGATGGTGTGGTTCGCTTCGCTTGTCCAGAGGCAGGCGGTGCGATCGGCGCTGGCACTGGCAAGAAAGCGTCCATCAGGGCTAAAGGCAATGGCTGTGACATTCAGCCGATGCCCCTTCAGCGTACAAAGTTCTTTTCGTGTATGGATGTCCCACAACTTAATCGTTTTATCGCGGCTGGCGCTGGCAAGCATTCGCCCACTGGGGGTAAAGGCGATCGCGGTCACGGCTTGCGTATGCTGACCCAAAATCTCGCTGCGACCGGAAAGATCGAGATACCACTTCCGCGTCAGTACGACTGCCCGATCTTGTCCGCCAGACGCAATGGTTTCGCCATCAGGGCTAAAGGCGATCGCCCGAACAGCTAGTAGGTGGTCAAGTACAGCCGTCGTCACGCTACCCGTCTTCAAATTCCAGAAGCGAATTGTCTTATCTTCACTACTACTCGCCAGGATCGAACGGTTCGGGCTGAGCGCAAGGGCAGTGACGCTGGCAGTGTGTCCGGCGAAGGTATGGAGGTAATGCCAAGGGGCGATCGAAGAAGAGTGTTGAGTGTTGAGTGTTGAGTGTTGAGTTGGAAGAGTTGTTAGTTTTAAAGCCTTCGGCATGGCTCCGCTAGGGTTGTTAGTTTTTAGTAGCAGGTTTTCATGATTCTCACTCCCCACTCCCCACTCCCCACTCCCTACTCCCCAATCCAGCATTGCCCGCATCACTTCATCTGCTGATTGAAACCGTTTGCTCAACGCATTTTGGAGAAGCCGATCGAGAATTGCTACAAGGCGATCGCTCACCGGATTCGTCACATATTGCCGCCATGCCCAGGCATCATACACGGTGTCAAAGAGGTCAAACGGGGAGAGCGCTGTAAGCAGGTGAATGCAGGTCACGCCCAGGCTGTAGAGATCGCTGGCAAAAACTGCTTTGCCGCGTGCCTGTTCGGGAGCCACGTATTCGGCACTACCAATGCTTGTACCGGTTTGGAGGCGATCGCTAAGTTTCACCAACTTAGCCGCACCAAAATCGGTTAGCACTAAACGGAAACCCTTGTCACAGCGTTGCTGAATCAGATTGGCAGGTTTGATGTCCCGATGGATGACGTGGCGATCGTGAATGAATTTCAGAATCGGCAATACCTGCTCTAACAATTGCCAAATCGCTGCTTCTGTAAAGACACCTTGTGCCAATACTTGTTCAAGATTCTGCCCGTCGATAAATTCCTGCACTAGATAAAGCTGCCGATCGTCCTCAAACGCTGCTAACAACGCTGGAATCTGTGGATGCTCACCCAGTTCCTTGAGCCGCTGTGCTTCTTGCTGAAAGAGGGCGATCGCGGCTGCCGTATCCGTTAGCGCAGACGGCTGTGGAAAAAGCTGTTTAAGCACACAAAGAGAATCTGAGCCTTGAGCTTGCAGATTGTCGCTTACAGATTGAGCGCCCTCCGTTTCTCTTTGTACCGTTTGCAGTTGATCGTTCTCATCAATCGCCAAAAACGTGCGCCCAAACCCACCCTGCCCAAGCAGGGCGATCGCACGGTAGCGATTTTGCAAACGCAAAGAAGAGCCACAGGCTTGACAGCATTCAGCACTATCAAGATTCTGCGGCTCTTTGCAGGTTGGATTCAGGCAATAGCTCATAGAGCGATCGGTGGTTAAAGCATGAGTCAGGTCTTCATTCTCACACCTGACTCATGATCTCTACCGTTTGTCAGAGTTGAAAACTGCTTCAATCTCGGCACCAAGCGCTGGATTCAAAGACTGAGCCGATGGCGCTACAGGTGTTCCATTTGCTGCCTGATCGGCTTCCTCTCCCTCTGTCAGTGCCTCAACCGACTTTCCATTACTGGCTTTGCCATTGGTTTGTTGATTCCACAAAATCATGGAAAGCAAGCCATCGACCAAGCCATTGCCGTTGCCGTTTGCGCCAACCAGCACATCGGGAATGAGACGGACGTGACGATCGCCAATAATTTGCATTAACTGCATGGCGGTATAGCTTTGGGAACCCAGTGCTTCCACACCAGCGCGGTAGGTTTCTGCACGCGCATTACCCGTCGCCCGAATCGCATCAGCATCACCAACCGCTTTGAGTTTCGTGGCTTCGGCTTCACCGTTGGCACGCTGAATATCAGCCCTGGCTTGCAGTTCGGCGATATTGACGTTCTGTTCAGACTTCACCATTTCCTGCTGAATGTCTGCCAGTGCCGTCTCACGTACCAATTGCTGCCGTTGAGTTTGCGCCATCTGCTGCACTTCGTAGGTTTTGCGCTGCTCCTCGGCAATTTTGCGATCGGTCTGCGTTCGCATCAGCGTTTCAGGAGGCTGAATGTCGCCAATCAGCGTGTCGATCGCCTGCACGTCATAGCTGCGGAGCGCGGTTTTAATATATTCTGCCGCTTGAGACTGGCGATCGCTGCGGGCACTGAGGAAATCCAGCACCGTGCATTCCTGAGCCGAGTTGCGGAAGTAGTTGCCGATCGTGGGTTCCAGCACATGATCCACCAGATTTTGCATAGAACCGACGCGCGAAATCACCTTGGGCGCATCCAGTGCACCCACATGAATAATCTGGGCGATTTCTAGATCGAAGGCGAACCCGTCGCGCGATCGCACGGTCAGCGATGCCAGATTAGAGTCGTAGTTATGCCGCTCCGTCCGTCCCGACCAGTTCAGCACGATGTTCGTCGTTGGTACCAGTTCAACTTTCATCACGCGGGTGTTGAGCGGGTGCTTACCGGGGTAGAGCGGCTCCGTCCATACGCCCTTGTGCCCCGGCAGCACCAGATTGCCGTGTGTAAAGGATGCGCCACTCACATCTTCGTGCGCCTTGCCGACGTAGGCGATGACCACACCAACGTAGCCGATCGGAATCTCCGTCATCGGCAACTGCTCCACCTGCACAAACCAGGGGTTCAGGTTCCACGAACCGGAGAGCAAAATTTGCTCCTGCAAACCGCGTCGTCCACCGGCATGAATGAATTTTTCGCCGTTCTGGAAGTTATTGTGTCCAGGAACGGTGGAACCTGCCATTTCACCCGCATCAATGGAAAGACCATCCAACGTGGTGACAATGCCCACCTTATCGGATTGCACGGTGTAGACGCGCAGTTTCTCAGCGCTCATGTCGTATTCACTGGCAGTAGAAGCCCTGATCACCTTAAACAGAGCCGTGTTAATGCGATAAGTACCTGCCGTCAAAAAGCCCATCTGCCGACCTTTTTCGCCACCATTAGTGAGGAACTTGCGCGCGTCCTGGTAGTTGTCGCACGGTACGACCTTTGCCAAAATGCGCTCTGGAGGCACAGAGGCACCATCATTGGCAACCAGCAGGGCAATTTCGCCTTGAGGCACCACAATCATGGGCTGCTTTTGCACGCCGTATTGCCAGGGGAACATCCCCCAATGCCAGCCAGGAGCGAGCGTATCTGCCTGATAGCCCGCTTCACCATCAAGGGCAATCAACCGTCCCGCAGGCAGACGACCCCCAAATTTTTTGACGACAACGCCAACTTCTTGTTCACTGATAATCACCAAGCCCGTGATGGAGGAGAAGAAGATTAAGCCACCGACGACAACGATACTGCCCACCATTAGCGGTCCCAGTAGATCCGTAAGACCCATCTGCTGTACGACTGGAAATGCTTTTCCTGGCTGTACTTGCGCGATCGGTTGAGTCGTTCGTTGGGTGAAATCTAAGCTCGTGGACGAAACCGTCGATCGCACCTCGTCCATCTTGGCAAGATCAGCTTTTGCAAGGTCAGCACGGGCTGGTGAAAGTGTGGCGATCGTCCCTACCGTTAACAGCGAAGCAGCTACAGACGAAACCAAACGAACCGCTTTGCGGGACTGCCGTAGCGATCGCAGTCCAGAAAGCAATGAATGATTCTTCATATAAATAAGGCGTTGCCTTATGTGTAGAGGTACATCCAACCTAGCATTCCCATCGATCGACGCTCAAAAGATTTAAACGTGTTCAGGACTTATGCACGTTTGACCAAACCTCAGAGGTTTAAGCCCCTCTGCTGGTCATGATGTCTCATTTTTGGTGCAAACCTCGGAGGTTTTCGTAAGCCTTATTGTTGTCGTTTGTGTGCGATCGACGAGACACATTGCTAATGAGGATGCTGAAGGATACACATCAGACTGCCGCTTTTACGGGAGAAAGTAGACAGCAACTCCCTACTCCCTACTCCCTACTCCCTACTCCCTACTCCCTACTCCCTACTCCCTACTCCCTTTACGGACAATCACCTTCACAGCACTGACGCTGGCACAACAGCAGCCCAAACCACGCTTGTGGATCAGTCCAAACTTGCAGTGGGTGGAGCGCGTAGCTTTCTAGAACAGAAACCAGCGTTGGCAAATGAAACTTACGAGAAATTTCGGTATGAATGCTTTCACCCATTTGTAAAATCGTGTCAAACCCTAGCGTTTCAAGTGCAACGGTTTGGCTTTCCAAACTACGGAGGTGCATTTCAATTTGATGCTCTACTGTGTTGTAAAACGCCCAATGAGTAAATTGGTCAGGGTTGAAATTGCCTTGAAACCGCCAATTAAGGTGGCTCAAAATGTTGAGGTTAAAGGCAGCCGTAATGTCTTGAGCATCGTTATACGCGGCTTCGAGCACGGCAGGGTCTTTTTGCAAATCAACGCCGAGCAGGAAAAATTCCCCAGGCTTGAGAGCCTTTTGAACCCGATCGAGGAAACGATCGCACTCGCGCTGATTGAGATTGCCGATCGTGCTGCCCAAAAAGATCAGCATCCGATTCTCTAACTCGGCAGGAGGAAGTTGATCGAGTGCCTGTTCATATGTACCTGCTAGCCCGCAGAGTTTGAGTTTGGGATATTGACGCAGTAGCTCCAGAGCGGTGGTTTTGAGGATGCCAGCGCTGACGTCGATCGGGCAGTATTGCAGTTGTTCGTTGGTTTGGCTGTAAGCTTCCAACAGTAAGCGGGTTTTGCGAGAGCTACCGCTGCCCAGTTCTACCAGTTCGCAAGCGCCAGTTAGTTGAGCAATTTCAGCAGCGCAGGCTTCCAAAATCGATTGCTCGGTGCGGGTGGGGTAATACTCTGGCAAATCGCAAATTTGCTCAAAGAGTTGAGAGCCGCGATCGTCATAAAAATACTGACACGGCAAAGTCTTTGGTGTTTGTTGAAGACCCTGAATAATAGAGTCTCCTTCATCCACATTGGCTTCTGAAGCACCGAGCGTAACCCAACGGAGGCGAGCATTTTCTTGTTGTACAACGTTCACTAAAGCGGTCTCCTTTCACGATATCTGCATTAGTCCAGTGGCAAAGTTGTGCACATTAACCCGCGCTATGGCACAAGTTTTTGAGCAGTCTGGAGGCAAGGTCTAGGCTGGCAAGGTTAATCACCCTCTAGGATTAAACAGCGTTTGTAACCGTTTTTACATCTGTCTTTCAGTTGAGGGGGATCAGCGGTTTGCTGCATTGGGATCAGTGCCATATGGCTCCACGTTGCACAGCAACTTGATTGTCATTTTCTGCTTACAGTTCGATCGTTGGTTGAGACCAGGTTAAAAAAAGCCTGAGAATAGGTCGCTTGCATGAATAGCTCCTTAGACGATGTTTGAGAAGTTGTCATCCTTTGGCGACTAACGATCACAGGGTTTTAAACAATGCCTAGCCATGTGTACGACTTCTCAAACGACCAAGCGCCTCCTAACTGCATGTTGCAATATAAGCTATTAGTTTTACCGATAGGTTAAAGCTTTACTCATAACTCAGGCTGAACTTAAATAGAGTTACTCCTTGATGCGGTAGTTTTATGCAACAGCCTTCCAAAGTGGCAAAACGCTGGTACGAGCGATTAACCCGAAGCCATATCGTGCGTGCGCTTGAAATGGTTCAAGATTTGATTGTTGTTTCTCTTTGCATGGGTCTCTTCTGCGTGATGGTGATTCAGTTAAGAGCGATGTTCATTTCGCTACTGCCACCACTTAATTTTCGAGCCGTGACAGCCGACATTTTGTTCTTGCTGATCTTGGTTGAATTATTCCGCCTGCTTATTATTTATCTGCAAGAACAGCGGGTGTCGATCGGCGTTGCCGTTGAAGTGGCGATTGTCTCCGTGTTGCGCGAGGTCATTGTACGTGGTGTCCTTGAAGTGCCCTGGAGCCAGGTCCTAGCAGCTTGTGCCTTTTTGATGGTCATGGCACTCTTGCTGGTCGTCCGTGTGTGGCTGCCGCCCACATTTGTCGGCATTGATCCAGAGCGGCGTGGGGTCGGCAAACAGTCAGAAATCCATGAAATGTCCTTAACGCATCATTGAGGGCAGGGCTTGACAATGCCTGTACCTTATACAGGACACTGCACTGCCCCGCTGGTTGATTGAAAGACCAACGGTGGCACCTTAGCAGCGGCTGGAGAGGCACAAATTGCCGTGACAGCTTGATTGGTTGGTTTAGCGATCGAGACTGCTGCTGTATAGCTCTTTAAGCCATCGGCTTTTGGAATCGCGGTGAGTTGAGACTGTGTGCTGTTGGGCACTGTGAGCTTGTAACTGTAGTCGCTACGAGTGGCGATCGGCACCGCTGCAAACCGCTCTAGCTCTTCCAACGTCAAGGCAAACCGCTGATTTTGACGATAGAACGTCTGCTGGGCGGTGTTCATGGTTTCCAGATAGTTTCTGGCAGTTGCCTGCTGCTGATCGCGATTGCGCTCTGTATCAGCTTTAACGGTCAGTTGACTGTTTCCGGCGATCGTAGGCACCGTTGTTCGCGTCTTGTCAGAACTGCCAACCGTGTAAGAGTTCGCAATGAGCGCTACCGTACCACCCGTCATAAAAGCCGCCAGCGTTACCAGCACTGAGAGCCTGACATAGTTTGCTGGGCTGCGTTTCGCCCGCGAGCTGTCCGGCGTTTTTCGTGCTGCGTCGGGGCGATCGCGTCGCTGAGCAAGCTGTTTCACTGTTCTAAGAGCGCTGTGAACAGTCGATTGCAGGGGATGTTTTTGCTCCGCATCGATTGGCGTTGAAATGTTCGGTGCTACCTCGTGTTTAGCAACGTTAGTCGATGGATGAGAAAGCGCCTCCAATGCATCAGCAATTTGCGATCGAGGCAGTGCAAACGTTTCAACCCAATCGAGTTGGTCAGTGTCAAGACGTTGTCCGTAAACCTGCACTTGTTGAATGGACGTAACTTCTAAGCGCAGAATACCTCGCTGAATGAACGCTGCAAGCGTTTTGGCGTTGAGCACACGAGAGGCGCTGAGAAACACATGCAGACAGTGATCCTCAAGAAACGTTTTTGCGATCACTCCCTTCGGTTCCAACGTAAGGTTCATCAGGGCAGCGATCGCGTCTGGGTCGCCCTGTTGGGCAAGTTTGAGTAGGTTCGGCTGAGTCATGGCAGATCGCGGAGAAAATTTTGACTCGACAAATCATTTAGGATCAGGATACTCGCAAATCGGCGATCGAGCGAAAAGTCAGCCAAGGCGCTTAAGCAAGGCTTGTACAGTGTTTCAGGACGTTCACCCCCAAACTCTTTGCCTTCTGCTTTTGCCTTCTACACTTTTGTCCTCTGTCGCCTACCCTCTGCCTCCTCTCTCCTTACCCCTCTCTCCTCTCTCCTCACCCAAAAAAGACAACCCACCTTTCGACTGCCATTTCGCTTTACAATGCTTGGCAAGCCGATGCACTCAGCCTGCTTAACCCCTCTAAATCGACGTTCTTATGAGTATTGGATACCTCGCCCTTGTTCTGCACGCACACCTGCCCTTTGTCCGCCATCCCGAAAGCGACTACGTGCTGGAAGAAGAGTGGCTCTACGAAGCAATTACAGAAACTTATATTCCGCTCCTGCAAGTTTTCGAGGGGCTAAAGCGTGACGGCGTTGATTTTAAAATTACGATGAGTATGACACCGCCGCTGGTGTCGATGCTGCTCGATCCGCTGCTGCAAGAACGCTACGACGCTCACCTCGCCCAGCTTGAAGAACTGGCAGAGATGGAAATTGAGCGCCACACGCAGAACGGGCACCTCAAATATTTGGCAGAGTACTACGCCAAAGAGTTTAATCAGGTGCGGCAGGTCTGGGAGAAGTACGATCGCAACCTGATCAAAGCCTTCAACCAGTTTGCCGAGTCTAATAACCTCGAAATCATTACCTGCGGTGCGACTCACGGTTACTTCCCCTTAATGAAGATGTACCCGCAAGCCGTGTGGGCACAGATTAAAGTCGCCTGCGAGCACTACGAGGAGACCTTTGGACGGGCACCCAAAGGCATCTGGCTCCCCGAATGCGCCTACTACGAAGGTGTGGAGCGAATGCTGGCGGATGCTGGCTTGCGCTACTTTCTCACCGATGGGCACGGTATTCTCTACGCCCGTCCCCGTCCCCGCTTTGGCACCTACGCGCCCATCTTCACCCCTACAGGGGTCGCTGCGTTTGGGCGTGACCACGAATCGTCGCAGCAGGTCTGGTCATCTGAAGTGGGCTACCCCGGTGCCTCCGAATATCGGGAGTTCTACCGGGATTTAGGCTGGGATGCGGAGTACGAATACATCAAGCCTTACGTGATGCCTAACGGTCAGCGCAAAAATGTAGGCATTAAGTATCACAAAATTACAGGCAAAGGGTTAGGGCTGGGCGATAAGCAACTCTACGACCCCTACTGGGCGCGCGAAAAGGCGGCAGAAAACGCTGGAAACTTCGCCTATAATCGGGAGCGCCAGGTTGAGCATCTTTACGGCATGATGCAGCGCAAGCCCATCATCGTCTCGCCCTACGATGCGGAACTGTTTGGTCACTGGTGGTATGAGGGTCCCTGGTTTATCGACTACCTGTTCCGCAAGGCGTGGTTTGACCAGAGCACCTTTGAGATGACACACCTGGCAGACTATTTGCAAGGCAATCAAACGCAGCAGGTCTGCAATCCCTCGCAGTCAAGCTGGGGCTACAAAGGCTTTCACGAGTACTGGCTGAATGAAACCAATGCCTGGATCTACCCGCACTTGCACAAGGCAACAGAGCGGATGATTGAACTGGCAAAGAAGGAACCCGAAGATGAACTGATGTGGCGATCGCTCAACCAGGCAGCACGAGAGCTATTGCTGGCACAATCCTCTGACTGGGCATTCATCATGCGGACTGGGACAATGGTGCCCTATGCGGTACGACGCACACGATCGCACCTCATGCGTTTCCACAAGCTCTACGAGGAAATTAAGCAAGGCAAAATCGATTCGGGCTGGCTGGAAAAAGTAGAGGCGATCGACAACATCTTCCCCAACATCAACTACCGCGTGTACCGTCCCCTTTAACGCGCAGACCTGTAGGGACGTTTCATGGAACGTCCCTACAGGCGAAAACATCAGCCGTTTGGGTAGTTGACTCACTCTGATCCCTCTGTTAGCTTCAAAGAAGAATTAGTTCAATGTTTCAACCGTTCAAACAAATGAACAGCGCTCTTTATTTTTATTTTTGGCATCCATCGGTTCACCTGGAGTGACTGACGTTCTTGCTGAACGTGTCCAGGCGAACCGCAGAGTCACATCTGCGGTTTTTTGTTTTTTGGCTTTGTTGTAGTTACAGGTTCCAGGAAAGAGCAATGAGCGCGTTCACAAGTTGGTTTTACAGCTTTTACTTTTGGTTCGGACAACGTTCCGGGTAAAGTCTGTTGCGCCTTCGGTCGTACAGCCCGGAACCTCAAAGGTTTCGGGCTTTTTGTTTGCATTTACATCATCAAATCTAGGAGTATGTCTCATGTTGGATGCCCGGTTAGTGAAAAAGTCTCATCCCGAACATCGCACGATCGTTCAATTGTCTAGTCAGGTGGCGATCGGTGGCAATAATGTCATCGTTATCGGCGGTCCCTGCACAGTGGAGAGCGCTGAGCAAATGGAACAGGTTGCCAGTCAGCTTGCAGTGGCTCCCATTCACGCCTTAAGAGGTGGTGTGTACAAACCACGCACCTCTCCGTACTCGTTCCAGGGCATGGGTGTGGAAGGGCTGAAAATTTTGGCAGAGGCGCGATCGCGCTACGGGATGCCTGTGGTGACAGAGGTCATGTCGATCGCGCAAATTGAACCCGTCGCAACCTATGCCGACATGCTGCAAATTGGCAGCCGCAATATGCAGAACTTTGAGTTGCTCAAGGCATTGGGACAAGCAGGCAAGCCTGTGCTGCTAAAGCGAGGACTCTCAGCCACCATTGAAGAATTTGTGATGGCAGCAGAATACATCATGGCGCACGGCAACCCCAATGTGGTGCTGTGTGAGCGCGGCATCCGCAGCTTCGACACCTACACCCGCAACGTGCTGGATTTGGGCGCGGTCGTCGCCTTGCGTCAGTTGACTCACTTACCCGTGATTGTCGATCCAAGCCATGCAGCCGGTAAACGTGAGCTGGTTGCCGATCTCGCCAGAGCTGCCGTTGCCTGCGGAGCCGATGGACTCATTATTGAATGCCACCCTGAGCCTGGTAAGTCTGTTTCAGACGCACGTCAGGCTCTTTCATTAGAGGCAATGGTGGAGTTGGTGCACAGTCTAGAACCGATCGCGCGGGCAGTGGGACGCACTTTGACCAAGGATCAGGGTGCGAAAACAAAGCAGTTGGCTGCGGTTTGAGGATCATGTGGGTGAGAGCAGGCTTCTTGAGCACTGAGAAGCCCGATCGCGCCGCTCAAACGCTGACGATACTTGATCTAACAAGCAATATGCCACAATGCAAGCAGCGATCGCTGGCGGTGAAGACGATGCCCTCTCTACTAAACAAAACGACTGATCAACGCATCCTTCATCACGGCACTTGGGAACAGTTTAAGTGCATTCAAAAGGGCTTTGACGGTGCCTCTGGGGTGCGGTTGTTTTACTACGACGGTGCGATCGAAGTCCTTATGCCGGGACGTGAACACGAAATTTTCTCGTGCATTATCGGTTACTTAGTCACAACCGTTCTGGCAGAAAAGGGCATTTTCTTTCAGCCAACTGGGGCGATGACTCAAGAAAAAGAAGGGGTTGTTTCAGCCCAAGCGGATGAGTCCTATTGCATTGGGAGCGCCAAGCCGATTCCAGACTTGTCCATTGAGGTTGTCTTTACCAGTGGTGGCAGCAGTAAGTTGGAACGCTACCAAGCTCTAGGTGTGCCTGAAGTCTGGTTTTGGGAAGATGGACTGTTGAAGTTTTATCAGCTTCGCGACGGCAGCTATGAGCAGATCGATCGCAGCCAGCTACCAGGACTTAGTGATCTCGATCTTGATCTGCTAAAACGCTGCATTTTGATGGCTGAGACTGACACCGGAGAAGCCATTAGAGCCTTTCGCCGCGAACTTTAACACGATCGTCTGAACCAGCGAGGCAAGCGACACAGCGATCGCGTCAGACCAACTGATGCAAGGGTGTTGTCAGGTCGTCCAGAAACGAGAGGATGGCAGTGTTGACAAACTCTGGCTGTCCACCAGCGGCGTAATGCCCGCAGTTGGGAATGATTTGGAGCTTGGCGTTAGGGAGGCGATCGCGCAGCCGTTCCCCATCGCTAACTGGAAACCAGCGATCGTGTTCTGCCCATAAAATCAGCGTAGGACAGGTAATTTGAGGCAGATTGTCTTGCACTGAACGAATGAGGTTTGGTTGCCCCGCTTCTAACCGTCTAATTTCACGTGCGGCAAGCTGAAATTCTTCTGCCAATTTGGTCAGCGTGCCAGGAAACTCGATTTGCGGATAGGTACTCCAGTAAACGTCGTCTAGAGAGGCGTAAGAAGGGTCGGCGAGGACTTCCGCTCGCAGGGTGTAAACGAGGTGGCGAATCACAGGGTCAAGCAACTTGGGGAGACGGAGCCGATCGACCATCTCAACAAGACCCAGTGGCATATCGGCAAGCAGACGCATCCCCCAGTTAGGTAACTGTTTGGGGAAAATGGGCACATTCAGCAGCACGAGGCGATCGCACAACTTTGGATGAGCCTGCACCGCTGCTAGTGAGACCAGTGCTCCCAGCGACTCGGCAACAATCACAGCGGGTTCATCACACAGTGCCCGCAGCACACGCTCTAGCTCTATCACCTTATGGTTGGGGTGTTCTGGCTGAAGCGGTTTAGCGGAGAAACCACTGCCTTTGGCATCGAAGCAAAGCACCCGAAAATGCTGTGAAAGCGGCTCAATGTTGGCGTGCCAGCAATAGCTCCAGCTTGCTACTCCATGAACCAGCACCAGCGGTTTGCCCGTGCCTTTTTCGCCGTAAGCGATCGCAACGGGACGATCGCTAGCATCGAGAATCGTCAACGTTTGTCGCCCTTTGGGAAAGGTCGTTTGCCACCAGTCTTGCATTGCTGCATCCTTCTGAAAAACGTTGGCTGAGTTGGGATGAGTTGATTGCCAGTCCAGACCCGCCTTGCTCTAGGATAATGGCATCCAATAGCAGTGGTTTGCTCTCTCACCCCGTTTAGACTGGCACAGCAGCACTCATGCAAAAACTTCTCGTCACTGGCGCTAGTGGCTTTCTCGGTTGGAACCTTTGTCAGGTAGCAGCAACCAACTGGGAAGTTTATGGCACGTCGTTTTCCAAGTCGATCGCCCTTCCTAGGACAACCATCCTCGCGATCGACCTGACCGATTTTGCGGCGATGCAGCACCTTTTTGAGGACGTACAGCCCGATGCGGTGATTCACTTAGCAGCACAATCAAGCCCCAATGTGTGCCAAAACCAGCCGGAGGCATCGTATCGGTTAAATGTCACTGCCGCTGTGAATCTTGCTGGACTGTGCGCCGATCGTAGCCTTCCCTATGCGTTTGCGTCTAGCGAAATGGTATTCGACGGTTTGAATGCGCCGTACAAAGAGGATGATCGCGTCTCGCCTATCAATCGCTATGGTGAGCAAAAAGCTTTGGCAGAAGTAGAAATACTCGATCGCTACCCCAAAGCGGCTATCTGTCGAATGCCACTCATGTTTGGTGCCGTGCCACCGACTGCCAGTAGCTTTATTCAGCCGTTCATTCAGGCATTGCGATCGGGGCAGGAACTCAAATTATTTACCGATGAATTTCGCACGCCCGTCAGCGGCACAACTGCGGCGAAAGGTTTACTGCTGGCGCTCCAGAGGGAGCAGGGACGGCTTCACCTCGGCGGCAAAGAACGCGTCTCGCGCTACGAGTTTGGTTGCTTGATGGCAGACATTCTCTCACTGCCAACCGCCAGCATGATCGCGTGTCGCCAGCAGGACGTACCAATGGCAGCCAAACGACCCCCTGATCTCTCTTTAGACAGTACCAAGGCGTTTCAGTTCGGTTACGCACCACCGTCGTTGCGTGGAGAGTTGGAGACGTTGGTTGGGAAGGTTTGATCAAAGCAGTTAGCGCTTAGCGATCAGGCACTGGCTTTGATGAGACGTTTGTGATGCCTAGAAGCCTGAATGAGAAGGATTTCAGAAGGCACAGTATGGAAATGCGATCGCGCCAGTCACGATCGCATTCTAGCTGACTGCTATGCTGCTAACGCTTGCTCGATCGCCCCTACTAACTCTGGTGCATCCGGTTTCACCGCACTCTTAAACCGCGCTACCACCTCACCCTTCTTATTGACCAAGAACTTTTCAAAATTCCAGGACACGTCGCCAGCCGAGTCTACAGACGTTAAGCGAGCATACAGGGGATGTTGCTGCGACCCTTTAGCGCGAACCTTATCGAACAATGGAAAAGTCACATCGTACTTCGTGCTGCAAAACTGGACGATTTCTTCGTTTGTGCCGGGTTCCTGTCCGCCGTAATCATTGCAGGGAAACGCCAGCACTTCTAGCCCTTGAGCGTGGTACTGCTGGTAAAGCGCTTCCAGTCCAGTGTATTGCGGCGTAAAGCCGCAGCGCGATGCCACATTCACAATGAGCAAAACCTTGCCAGCATACTCTGACAGGGGCTTTTCCTTGCCGTCGATCGTCGTTACAGCAAGATCAGTAATGGTTGCAGTCATAGTGTCTCAGTCATTGATAGGAGCTTTACTATAGTAAAAGAGTATTGGTTGGAGTGGGAAGTAGAAAGCTGTCCGCTGACCGCTAAATCAACTCATCCTTCATCCTTCATCCTTCATCCTTTATCCCTTCCCCCTCACCCCCTCGCCCCCCATCGCATTTGCCGCTTTAAGGCGTAGTGGTGCGCGAACTTGGGAATGTCGCCCTTATGCCCCATCACAATTACGGTATCGCCTTCATCCAGTAATACATCCTGACCGGGGTTGACGATCGTGCTGCCATCTGACTTCCGCAACGCCACCACAATAAACGTGCCTTCACCGCGCACCTGCACCAGGCTGATCGTGCTACCAACTAGGGGCGAACCTGGAGGGACTGCCAGCTCATCGACCTGCACATCAATTTGAGACAGCAGTTCATTCAGACTGCTGCCATCAACCGTTTCATCCAGAAAACTGAGGGCTGCTGGATGCGTAATGATGTGCGACATCCGCAGTGCCCCAATTTCAGCCGGCAAAATGACGTGATCGGCTCCAGCCTGACGCAGCTTCTTTTCGGTCGAGGGATATTCTCCTCGTGACATGATCATGAGGTCAGGGTTGAGTCCACGGGCAGTCAGGGTAATGAAGACGTTCGCTGAATCGTCTGGGAGAACGGTTGCCAGCACTTTGGCATGTTCGATGCCAGCAGATTCAAGGATGCCTTCATCGGTCGCGTTGCCCAAGCGGACGAGGTAGCCCATCGCTTCAGCCGTCTCAATGCGTCCCAAATTATTGTCAATAATGACGAACGGCTGCTTCGCCTCAATCATCTGACGCGCAAGGATTTGCCCAATCCGACCGTAGCCACAGATGATGATGTGATGCTTGAGGGTTCGGATCTCTTTGGTCATGCGCCTTGCTCCCAATGCTCGGTTGATTTCGCCTTCGGTAATCATCTGGAAGAAGCCGCCGAAGATATAGCCTACAGACGTGCATCCCGCAATAATCACAAAAATAGTAAAAATTCTAAGCTGCGGAGTCATGGGTCCGATTTCGCCAAACCCCACACCGAAGACCGTGATGACCACCATATAGACGGAATCGAGCAGGCTCCAGCCAGACAATTTGTAGCCCGTCACAGCAACAACCAGGGTCAATGCCAGGAAGCCCGCACCCGTTAGAATCCGTTTGAGAGAACCGTGCATACAGTGATGCGATCGCGCGCGCGTTGGGTAATCAATCGCTTTGCCTCGGCAGCGGCAACAAGCTTGTTCTTGCAGTGCCTGCTGGTAGAAAGTTGCCAGGGCTAAAAGGTCACTGAATCTAAAGGCTTCCACAGAGGTAATTCGTCGATACTACTGTAGGCGATCGCGTCTTCAATGTAGCGCTCGAAACCGATCTGCCTGCTGATCAAACAAGCAACGCCTAACCATGACTAAAGATCTTACAACTGTGCCAATTTTGCTACTGCCCTCGACTGAGGCTGCTTGAGGAACACTTTCGATCCCTGAGCATCGATACAGGTAGTTGTTGCGATGATTACATGTATGTTTTATACCCCGAAGGTTCGATCGACCACCGCTTTGGTTGCTGCTTTGGCAACCGTGACCAGTGCCTTAGCACCCTTAATGGCATCGGCTCCCGCTTCTGCCCAAGCCAGCTTTTCTGATGTGCAGGGTAACTGGGCGCAGTCGTGCGTTGTGTCACTGACGCAGCAGGGCATCATCAGTGGCTATCCCGATGGTACGTTTCGCCCCAGCGCTCCTGTCACCCGCTCTGAGTTTGCGTCGATGGTGGGCAAGGCGTTTCCTAACGTGGCGCGATCGCGCAGTGCGGTTCAGTTTGTAGACGTGGCTTCAAACTACTGGGCGTATAGCGCCATTACGACTGCAACTCAGACGGGCTTTTTGTCTGGCTATCCTGGTAATGTTTTTAACCCAACGCAAAATATTCCGCGTGCTCAGGTGCTCGTGGCGCTGTCAAGCGGACTCAACTACACCCCGGCTCAACCAGCGATGAATACGCTCAACGCCAGCTTCTCTGATGCGGCTGCTATTCCAGCGTATGCTCAGACAGGCATTGCCGCTGCCACTGAAAAGCGCTTCGTGGTGAATTATCCTAACGTGAGCACGTTGAATCCCAATCAGCTTGCCAGCCGTGCTGAAGTCTCTGCCTTTCTCTGCCAAGCGCTGGCAGGCACCGGGCAGACCGCTTCCACCATTTCTAGCCAGTACATTGCAGGCGCAACCGTTTCTCAGGGCAATCAGGCTCAGGGTAGTCAGGTTTTAGCGGGAACCTCGATCGCAGTGAGATATGCTGCCGCACAACGCATTATTGTTTCACCGAATGAAACTGCACCTGTAGCTCTTACCGTTGCTCAAGATGTGCGAAACAATCAGGGCTTTGTGATCATTCCAGCGGGAAGCCAAGTGATTGGTCAACTGCAACCCGCGCAGGGTGGTTCACAGTTTGTTGCCAGTCAGCTTGTGGTAAACGGTCGGCAGATTGCCCTGAACGCCTCATCGAATGTGATTACAGAAACCCGCGATGTGCGTGACCCGAACTTTGGCACCATCTTAGGTGGCGCAGCGTTAGGATCAGTGGCTTCTGCTGCCATTCAAGGCTTAACAGGCGATCGAGTGATTTCGGGTCAGACGACAGTACTGGGCACAGTCTTAGGGTCAGCGATCGGCGCAAACCAGAATCGGAATCTTGGCAAAACCATTCGTGATGCTGCGATCGGTGCTGCTTTGGGCGCAGGCGTGGCTGGCATCACGGGTAATCGCACGATTACGCCCCAAAAAGTGACGACGGGTGCTGCCGCTGGTGCAACGCTGGGCGGTATCCTCGATCGCACTGGCAACAGCAAAGTGATCGTCATCAACCCGGACGCTGACTTGAAGCTAACGGTTAACAGCAACGCCACAATCTAGGAGTAATTAACTGGCACCAGCACGATCGTCGATCGTTTCCGGTTGAAGTGCTGTAAGCGCTACTTGATTGCACTATGGCGATTGTCACAACGTTTAGGACATGGGGATCAAAGGGGGTGTGGGGGCGTTGCCCCCAGCCAGGGGTTCCACCCCTGCACCCCGTCCTAACCCATCTGTCTATTGTCATAACAAACAGCTTCGCCTTATAAGCAGAAAAGGAGGGGTGAGAGGCGATCGCCTCTCACCCCTCCTTTTGTCCCATCCGTTCAGTTGCTCTTGAGAGCTAAATATTTTTCTCGCTTAGCTCACGCGCCATGTAGTCGAATGGCTGCTCTAAAAAGGCAGCATTCGTCATACCAGCCTCAGCGACCATTTCCTGAACGATCGCTTTCAAGATTTGAATACCGCGCACGGTGGGACCAGGTGGCACACCGAGGGAGTTGTATGTTTCTCGTAGCCCTTCCAGCACACGTTCATCCAGCACATCGGTATCACCTGCCACCAGTGCGTAGGTGGCGTAGCGCAGGTAATAATCTAAATCTCGTAGACAGGCTGCATAGCGACGGGTAGTGTAGGCATTGCCACCGGGACGGATCAACTCTGGCAGCTCATCAAACAACTGTAGCCCTGCCTGCTTGACGATCGCCGCCGCATTTGCGTTGATCACTGCCGATGCCTGCACCCGTGCGATGCCAGTATCAAAATATGATTTCAGGCTGTCGATGGCGTTGCGATCGAGATAACGACCTGTAACGTCGTAGTTTCTAATCAAACTCGTCACTGCATCCCGCATAAGATTCTTCTCCCAATGATCCTTGTATACACGTTCGGCTCTTTCTAATCTGTTCAATGAGGCGATTCAACCAACACCGAATGCAGATGAACAGCGGTGCAAATCAACTCAGAGAGCGTTTAGCCTCGCAGTGACAGCGATCGCAAAAACATTACAGTGCTACAGATGACCAGGCACCAGTCCTAAATCCTGTACGAACGGCTCTTGAGTCTAGACGCATGGTCAAGTTTATCATGTGCATGAAACCGAATCGTGCTGCATGGCGCTTGTAAACATGAACTGTTACAAGCCTTTAAATTTGGCTCAGACAGCCACTTTTGTCTTGTTGCACACGCTCTGCAAACTTAATTTGAGCCTACGTTCTGGAGACGGTCTTGCTTTGTAACAACTGATACAAAAACTACCCAAGCCTATCTTTAGGATGGTTCAGATGTAACTAAGCTTCAAGACCAGAGTGTGAGTGTGTTTCAGATGTGTGAGCGGCACTCTGTAGTAAGGATGTTATATGTAACGTCTCTACAGAATGGCAGCAACATGTCTAGAACATCACTATCACTCTTGTTTAGGATTCGGAGTTTGGGGAGATTCGTTGATGTCGGTTGGTTCTGACTGATTGGTTCTGACTGAGAAGTGAGCGAGTTATGCCTCGCATAAGCCTCACATTCTGCACTTGACGCTTCAGCGTGTGCGTTGATTGATGCGAATCGATCGACAGTTTGAGTGCCTGTCGTCCAAATCATTCACCGTCGAGCAAAACGTTTCGATCATTTTTTCTCTTCTCAACGTTGAGACAGTATTGCAACAAGGAGCAACACATGGCAACCCCACAAGAAATCCTGGAATGGATTCAGCGTGACAAGATTCAGATGATTGATCTGAAGTTCATTGACACACCGGGAACATGGCAACATTTGACGCTGTTCCACGACATGATTGATGAAAGCAGCTTTAGCGAGGGCGTTGCCTTTGATGGCTCCAGCATCCGGGGTTGGAAAGCAATCAACGACTCAGATATGGCGATGGTGCCCGACCCAGATACTGCCTGGATCGATCCCTTCATGGCAGAGCCAACTCTGAGCATGATTTGCAGCATTATCGAGCCGCGCACCGGGCAACCCTACAGCCGTGACCCGCGCTCGATCGCCCAAAAAGCGATCGACTACCTGCAAGCGACGGGCATTGGTGATAACGCCTTTTTCGGTCCAGAAGCTGAGTTTTTCTTGTTTGACGACGTGCGCTACGACCAGACCCAAAATTCTGGCTACTACTACGTGGATAGCGATGAAGGCGTGTGGAACTCCGGTCGCGACGAATCTGATCAAAGCACAGGAAAAGGCGGCAACCTGGGTTACAAACCCCGTAACAAAGAAGGCTATTTTCCTGTTGCGCCCACCGATACGCTGCAAGACATTCGTACCGAAATGCTGCTGGCAATGAAGCATTGCGGCGTACCCATTGAGAAGCACCACCACGAAGTTGCTACTGGCGGACAGTGCGAACTGGGTTTCCGATTTGCCTCTTTAGTGCAGGCAGCCGACTATCTCTTGACGTACAAATACTGCATCAAAAACGTAGCGAAGAAGCATGGTAAGTCTGCCACCTTTATGCCCAAGCCCATCTTTGGCGACAACGGCACCGGCATGCACTGCCATCAGTCGATTTGGAAAGGTGGTCAACCAACCTTCTTTGGCGAAGAGTATGCTCAACTCAGCAAAACAGCGATGCACTACATCGGTGGTCTGCTGAAGCACGCGCCAGCACTATTGGCATTCACCAATCCGACGACCAACTCCTACAAACGTCTTGTGCCTGGGTTTGAAGCGCCTGTAAACCTCGCCTACTCTCAGGGCAACCGTTCAGCTTCAATTCGGATTCCGCTCACCGGTAGCAATCCCAAAGCGAAACGTCTGGAATTCCGTTGTCCCGATGCGTCTTGCAACCCCTACTTAGCGTTTGCAGCCATGCTCTGTGCTGGGATTGACGGCATCAAAAACCAAATTGATCCAGGCGCTTCGCTGGATGTAGATATCTACGAACTCACCCCGGAAGAGCTGGCAAAAGTGCCTTCGACACCTGGTTCGCTGATGGATGCGTTGAAGAATCTGGAAACCGACCATGAGTTCCTCACAGTGGGTGGCGTTTTCACCGAAGACTTCATCGAAAACTGGATCAGCTACAAGCTCGATCGCGAAGTGATTCCCGTGAGCATTCGTCCTCATCCTTATGAGTTCGCGCTTTACTACGATTGCTAAAGCGACGCTCAACGCAACGACACATCTAATCTGTATTTGGCGGCGATCGCACATCATTCCTGACTCTGGACAACCGGGTAGGATTGGACGGCGATCGCCGCTTTTTAATGGCTAGTTGTCTACAGCCATCTCACCTGTTTTATAGAACCCATTTGACATCTTTTATCATGGTGAAAGCAGGCACCTACACCCTCTAATCTAGTCGCTATGGCCTATTCCAGCAGTCTCACTGATGCCGAAGGGGCGATGCTTGAACCCCTGCTGCCGCAAATCTTACCGCAGCAAAAACACACCCGACCTTGTGCTTGGACAAAGCGGGAGAGCATCGATGGCCTGCTCTATCAACTGAAGCATGGCTGTCATTGGGAAGACTTACCCACAGACTTTCCTCCTTACTCGACGGTCGATTGGCACGACAAGCAGTGGCGGGCGGCAGGCGCGATCGAGACACTGATGCATACGTTACATGCACAAGTGCACGCATAGGTGCAAAAAAAGCCTCAGTGGACGACGTTAATCATTATTGCTTCCCAAGCGGTGAAGCACACTTGCCATGCGCGTGTCGATGCAAAGGGGTTCTGTTTTTACAAAGCCACCAATGGGCTTAAACGGCATCTCGCCGTGGACACGCTTGGCTTTCCCTTCTTCACTCACGGCACCAAAGCCAATGTTTCCGATGATGCAGGCTTGATTGAGATGCTGATACCAATTTGAATTGAAAATGTTGCAGATGGGGTAAGGGCGCATGGCTATGCGCCCTTACAGAAAATTGATGTGCCCTGAAGTCTGTTTAAATTGGTATGACACTCAACATCGACTATTTCCAAGCCAAACCCGTCACTCTGCCCAAGACCACCATCCTGCTCGATCACGGTGATCACATTGACGCGTTGACCGAGGTGTTAGAGCAGGTTTATCCCGAGACCATGACGAAAATCAGCTTTGCATGGTCAACGAAACCCTCGAAACAAGAGAAAGCAGCACAAGGCAAAGCGGGCTTTGACCCAGCAGTGGCTCGCTGGGTCATCGCACGATCAAAGGCTTGGAGGGAGCGCTGTCAAAGTCTCGTGAAGCACTTTGAGCGCACCCTCGCGCATGCCACAACCAAGCTTAATCTCTGCTTTGTCAGGCTCATGCTGAAGCGGCTTGCAGCCCCTTCCTGAGATCTCAAATGGGTTCTATAAGGCAGCAACGGACAACTCTCGACGGCTACGCTATCCGGCAGGTGGCAATGCGGGAGCGTTGCTCTTGTTACGCAAGCTGCTGCCCGATCGCTTGTTTGGTGGCATCATCCGGGGTGTCATGCTGCGTTAGCTGATGGGTTTGTACTTATACCAATTCTCTCTAAAGATGCACAGAATTGTAGGTTGGGTAGAACAGTGTGAAACCCAACAGACGCTTGGTTTTGTTGGGTTTCATTAGACTCAACCCAACCTACATTTGTCTAGTTAGACATCACATTGCCTGATATTTTTGTACTAGCTCGAGTTGATCGCTCTACACTGGGTAGCAGCCATTGCAGCGAATGACGTGATTAAAATTCTTCATCTGTCAGATATCCACATGGGCAGCGGGTTTTCTCATGGGCGAGTAAACCCTGAAACCGGACTCAATTCGCGTCTGGAGGATTTTGTTGCCACGTTGGGACGCTGCATCGATCGCGCTCTGAGCGAACCCGTCGATCTCGTCCTTTTTGGTGGGGATGCCTTTCCCGATGCCACGCCACCGCCGTTTGTCCAAGAAGCCTTTGCCAAACAGTTTCAGCGCCTGGTCGCCGCCAAAATTCCGGCGGTGCTGCTGGTGGGCAACCATGATCAGCACGCGCAAGGGCAAGGGGGCGCAAGTCTGTCCATTTACCGAACGCTAGCAGTCCCTGGCTTTGTGGTAGGCGATCGGCTGGAAACCCATTGCATTCAGACGCAGAATGGTCAGGTGCAGGTAATCACGCTTCCCTGGCTGACGCGATCGACCTTGTTGACGCGACCCGATGCGGAAGGGCTATCGCTCGGTGAAGTGGGTCAGTTGTTAATCGATCGCCTCCGCGTTGCCCTGGAAGGTGAAATCCGTCGCCTCGACCCGGAGATTCCCACCGTACTGCTGGCACACCTCATGGCAGATAACGCCCGTTTTGGAGCCGAGCGCTTTCTGGCAGTGGGCAAAGGCTTCACCGTACCGTTGGGATTGCTCTCGCGGGACTGCTTCGATTATGTGGCATTGGGTCACGTCCATCGCCATCAGGTACTCTGCGAAAACCCGCCGATTGTCTATCCCGGCAGCATTGAGCGCGTTGATTTCAGCGAAGAAAAGGAAGACAAAGGCTTTGTGCTGATTTCGCTGGCAAAAGGGCAAACCACGTTTGAATTTTGTCCCGTGCCTGTCCGAGCCTTTCGCACGATCGAGGTCAACCTGTCTGAAGCCGACGACCCTCAAGCGAAGCTCCTGAAAGCGCTCAAGCCCGATGCCCTTCAAGATGCCGTTGTGCGGTTGGTGTATCACCTGCGATCGGAGCAGCTTGATCAGATCGATACCAACACCATCCATCAAGCACTTAGCCCTGCCCACACCTACACCATTCACCCCGAAATCGTCAGCCAATTTTCGCGCGCACGTTTGCCTGAACTCGGTAGCGGCACGAATATTGCACCCATTGATGCCCTCAAAGCCTATCTCGCCAATCGGGAAGATTTGCAGGAGCTTGAAGACGAGATGCTTGCCGTTGCCCAAAGTTTGTTGGCAGCAGAAGAACATGCCTGGTTGAAGTCTGCGGCGATCGCGGCTGAAGAAGAAATCGCTGGATCAGACATCTTAGTAGAACCCCAAGAAACCCAACTACGCTTGCTCTAAGCTTCTGCCTGTTAGCACGTCCGTCTTGCGTCCGACATCGCTGACAGACGCTTACAGAGGCGATCGTCACGCTTCTAGCACGATCGCCTATGCTGAAACGATGGAAGCAGCAACCGCCCCTCAACCAATTAGCAGCCTGAGTTTAAGTGATTTGCGAGAAACCTTTGCGCTCACTCGCGATCGTGCTGATCCGTTTTTTGAGCAATGGCTGACGGCAGCAGAGCCACTGAACGACTTTGAGCAAAAAGCTTTGGCACGTCTCAAGCGAAATTACGAAAACATTAGCGAGACCAATCCGCTTGAGGAAGTCGTGAAGCTCGTCGTGGTTGCGCCGCTGCTGGATCTGGCTGGGTTTTATCAGCCACCCTTTTCCATTCGTGCTGAAGTTTCAACGAAGCTGATCGCAACGGATGCGGGTCAGACCTTCACGGGTAGCATTGACGTTTTGGTGGTCAAGCAGCGTTTGTGGGTGTTGGTCATTGAGTCCAAACAGTCTCGCTTTGATGTCACGGTGGGCATTCCCCAGGCGTTAAGCTACATGCTCACTCAGTCTGCTGTGCAGGCTCCAGAAGGCGGCGATCGCTTTGGCATGGTGACGAATGGGCGCGAAGCGGTGTTTTTGAAGCTGACGCTGCAACCATCGCCTGTTTATGTTCAATCCAGGATCTATCAGGTCATTGATGCCGATGCCGCTTTGACGGAGATTCTGCAAGGTCTGAAAGCCATTGGTCAGCGATCGCTGTGATGGCTCAACCCATTTCAATCCGCCCTTCCTTCAGCTATACCTTGCTACGATCGTGAACAACGTTTTCTTAGAATCGAAAGGCAAAAGCCGTGATGACGCACAAAGAGTTAGAAGAAAGGATGCTGGCGCTGAGCGCGATCGAAAAAGCAGAAGCGATCCAAATCCTGACGAAAACATGGAGCGATCGACCATCGGGCATCACTAAAACGCCTGGTGTCTGCGGTGGTGATGCTTGCATTGGCAATACCCGCATTCCAGTTTGGTCTTTAGTCAGCTATCGTCGCTTGGGCGCTAATGATGCCACCATTCTGGAGGCATTTCCACATCTTTCGGCTGCCGATCTCGTTAATGCATGGGCTTACTTTGATGCGTATCCTGCTGAGATTGAGCAGTCGCTTAGAGAAAATGATGAGGCTATGGAAGAAGAGGAAGCAATTTGACCTGTGGCAAGGCTCTACACCGATGAAAACTTTCCATTCCCTGTTGTGAGCTTCTTACGCACGTTGGGTCATGATGTGTTGACAGCACTGGAAGCAGGACAAGCTAATCAGAAAATTCCAGATGAGGCTGTTTTGGCTTTTGCCACCAATCAACAGCGGACTGTTTTAACAGGCAATCGACAAGACTACATCAAACTGCACCGCTTGCTACCAGACCACGCGGGCATTATTGTTTGTACCGCAGACTTGAATTTTGAACGTTTGGCAAATCGTATTCATGCTGCCATAGTGATGGAGAAAGCCTTGAGCGGAAAGCTAATTCGCATCAACCGTCCTGCATAAGACTATGGCTTTGGATGCCGATCAGAAAGATTGACGAGGCGATGCATGGAGGAGAGCCGTGTTGGAGGCTCAATTTCGGGAAGGCGCTAGTGAAAAACCCTTCTAAGCTTTTCAATCGCTAAACTCCGGACAGAAGTAGCGAGTAGCAGAACGATCAATCTGCGACTGGTAAAGTATAAAACCTGTTACTAAATCTGCTGAGATCTTTTTGTCCGTAGACTGCGAAACACTTAATGCGCCCTTCGCCTCAATCTTTCGGATTTGCTCAACAGTCATGCCACTACGCCTTGCGTTGCAGTAAGCATAGCCTCTTGGAACTGCCGCCTGTTGATTCCCCTGAAATATCTTCGCCGCGATCGCGCGAGGTTTTTCGAGTCCACTAATGCTGTCATAGGGGTTCGGAGATAGTCCGCTTGCTATGTCTTCCAGAAACATGGACTCTGGGCTTTGTGCCCTTACAGGTGCTAACGGAACGATCACGCTCACTGCCATAGCGATCGCCCCTAACGCAAGATTGCGCTTCATAAAACTCCACTCCTATTGCTTCTCAATCAACGCCAGCCCGTCCTTCAACTTGACAAGCTCAATACCGATTCTTGATGACTGGGTTTCCATTGCTTTTACCAGCCTTGTGTGAACCGTTTTGTCAATGAAGCACTGGAAAATCCGTCCTATATCTTGATGCGCGATCGCCACCTGTAAACTTTTCTCAGCTTCTACAGCCTTCGTCTTGCTAGCTAAACAGCGATTTCTGAGTTCATCGCTACATAACTCAAGATCAGTTGAGAGTGATCGTATGCATCCCATAACGGCACTGAATTTGTCTTTTGCTTCACCCTGATCTGGAGTTGCTGTTGGGTAAAGCCGCTGTTTCAAAGCCTCTATCTCGTCATCAAGAGAATCCGATGTCATCATTTCTTCCCTCAACTAAGGTAGTTTCTCTCATTTACCTAGACGAGCGCCCTTCCTCCGAGAGCTTCATCAAAAGTTAGCAGGCAACTTCACGATCGCGCCATCCCATTCGCATCCCAACCGCGCATCGTGGCAGAATGTATCAAAGTTAAATACACACGCTTCTCTCATGACTGCCGCCACCCCAAATTTGCCCAGCCAATACGATCCCGCCACCGCTGAAGCCAAGTGGCAGCAACTATGGGAAGCCAACGCGGTCTTCAAAGCTGACCCCAACCATCCCGGCGAACCCTACTGCATCGTGATTCCGCCGCCGAACGTGACGGGCAGTTTGCACATGGGTCATGCCTTTGAGCATTCCTTAATTGATGTGCTGGTGCGCTATCATCGGATGCTGGGGCGCAACACTCTCTGGCTACCAGGCACCGATCACGCCAGCATTGCCGTCAGCACCATTCTGGATAAGGAACTCAAGGCGCAGCGCAAGAAGCGGCAAGATGTGGGACGCGAGGCGTATTTAGAACGCGCCTGGGAATGGAAAGAAGAATCGGGCGGCACGATCGTCGGTCAACTGCGCCGTCTGGGGCTGTCGGTAGACTGGTCGCGGGAACGGTTCACGCTGGATGAAGGCTTGTCCGATGCAGTGGTGGAAGCGTTTGTCAAACTCTACGACGAGAAGCTGATCTATCGCGGGGAATATCTTGTCAACTGGTGCCCTGCCACGCAATCAGCCGTGTCGGATACCGAAGTCGAGAACCAGGAAGTGAATGGGCATCTGTGGCACTTCCGCTATCCCCTCACTGATGGTTCTGGTTTTGTGGAAGTGGCAACGACGCGACCCGAAACCATGTTGGGCGATACGGCTGTGGCGGTGAATCCCAACGACGATCGCTACAAGGCTCTCGTGGGCAAAACGCTGACCTTACCGCTTGTGGGTCGGCAGATTCCCATCATTGCGGATGAGTATGTGGATTCCACCTTTGGCACTGGCTGCGTCAAAGTCACGCCTGCCCACGACCCCAACGACTTTGAGATGGGCAAGCGCCACAACCTGCCGTTCATCAACATCATGAACAAGGACGGTTCTCTGAACGAGAATGCAGGTGCATTCCAGGGGCAAGACCGCTTTGTAGCACGGAAGAATGTGGTCGCGCAGCTAGACGCAGAAGGCTTTCTGGTCAAAGTGGAGGACTACAAACATACGGTGCCTTACAGCGATCGCGGCAAAGTGCCCGTCGAGCCGTTACTTTCAACCCAGTGGTTCGTCAAAATTCGACCGATGGCAGACCAGACGCTGAAGTTTCTGGATCAGCAGCAGTCACCTGCCTTTGTGCCCGATCGCTGGACGAAAGTGTACCGCGATTGGCTGGTGAGTCTGCGCGACTGGTGCATCTCGCGTCAACTCTGGTGGGGACATCAAATTCCTGCCTGGTACGCGGTCAATGAAACGGGCGGCGAGATTACAGACAATACGCCCTTCGTGGTTGCCAGGAATGAAGCGGAAGCAAAAGAGAAGGCGATCGCCCAATTTGGAGCCGACGTGCAGCTCGTGCAAGATCCAGACGTACTCGATACCTGGTTCTCATCGGGACTGTGGCCCTTCTCCACGCTTGGTTGGCCCGAACAAACCGCAGATCTGGAACGTTACTATCCCACCACAACGCTGGTGACAGGATTCGACATCATCTTCTTCTGGGTCGCTCGTATGACCATGATGGCAGGTCACTTCACCGGGAAAATGCCCTTCGAAACCGTTTACATTCACGGTCTGGTGCGGGACGAAAACAACAAAAAGATGTCCAAATCGTTGAACAACGGCATCGATCCACTCTTATTGATCAACAAATACGGCACCGATGCGTTGCGCTACACCCTCATCCGTGAGGTCGCCGGAGCCGGACAGGACATTCGCCTGGAATACAACCGCAAAACCGACGAATCCGCCACCGTCGAAGCCTCCCGCAACTTTACGAATAAGCTGTGGAATGCCTCCCGTTTTGTGCTGATGAATTTGGGGAGTGGGGAGTGGGGAGTAGGGAGTGGGGAAAATCAGCTTCCTAGTCACAATTCCCTCGAACTCGCCGATCGCTGGATTCTTTCGCGCTTCCATCAAGTCACGCAGCAAACCCGTGACGCGATCGACAGCTTTGGTTTGGGAGAAGCCGCCAAAGGGCTGTACGAATTCATTTGGGGCGACTTCTGCGATTGGTATATCGAACTGGTCAAACCTCGTTTACAAGGTGACGATGCCGAGTCGAAACAGACTGTTCAGCAGGTGCTGGTCTTTGTTCTGGAAGGCATTCTCAAGCTGCTGCACCCCTTCACGCCACACATTACCGAAGAGATTTGGCACACGTTGACGCAAGCAGGCGACGATCGCTATCTGGCACTGCAACCCTATCCAGAGCCAGACGCTAACCTGATTGATGCCGAACTGGAACAGCAGTTTGACTTGCTCATCGGCACCATTCGCACGATTCGCAATTTGCGTGCCGAAGCCGAAATCAAACCAGCGGTGAAAGTGACGGCAATTTTGCAAACTGAGAGCGATCGCGAACAGCACATCCTCACGGCTGGACAGGCTTACATCAAAGATCTGGGGAAAGTGGAAACATTGACGATCACAACCATCAACGATGTGGCGCAGGTCGATGTGGACGCATCACAGGCGATCGCAGGCGTGGTTGGCACTGTGCAAGTGTTGATTCCGCTGGCAGGCGTGGTGGATATAGAAGCGCAACGCACCAAACTTGAACGCGATCTGAAACGGGTGGAGGCTGAAATTCAGGCTCTCTCCGGTCGTCTTGGCAATCCAGGGTTTGTCAACAAAGCCCCTGCGGATGTGGTTGAAAGCTCACGGGCAACGCTGGCAGAAGCCGAAAAGCAAGCAGAGATTTTGCGCGATCGTCTCGGCAAGCTCTAGCGCTTTCACAGACAGATGGTTGTCTGCGATTCGGCACTCCATTTTGCGGCTAAAGCGAACAATGCAGGTTCCGATTGCTCTTCTGCTAGACGCAGGTGTCGATCGCAGCCTTCTCAATAGTGAAGGTGTGCCCGCACTGCAACCTCAGCACTCATCACTCGAATGTCTCTCAGTGTTGCTCTGGATCAATACCCAGGGCGCGTAATTGCTCTGCCAGACGTGCGGCGCGTGCTTCTGCTTGTGCAGCGCGTGCTTCTGCCTGTTCCAACTGCTGTGCTGCCTGTTCCAACTGCTGTGCTAATTCTGTGTAACTCAAGAATTTTTGACCATCGGGACGAAAGATTTCTAGACCTTCGGGTGTTGGCTCAAAGCGGATGCCTAAACGTGGGCTAACCCAACCTGCCATCTCGTCGATGATATCTAACGCGGTCTCGGTGCGTAACCAGCCAATCAACTCCCCGTCATCCGGGTCATAGATGTAGTATTCCTCAACCCCGTAGCGGTTATAGAATTGCAGCTTTTTGGCGAAATTGCTCAGGCGATTGCCAGGAGACAGAATTTCAAAAACGACGGTGGGCGGCAGGTTGCTTTCTTCCCATTGTCTGTAGGAGCCACGATCGCCTTTGGGTCTACCCAGGACGACCATGACATCGAGCGCTTGTCGAAGGGTGTTGTTGCCCTGAACGGGATACCAGAGCAAATCACCTGCCACAAACACAGCGGGATTCGCATCAAAAAGCAGATCCAGATTTTTTTTGATCAGGACAATCCATTCAAACTGTTTGGTGTTATCTGCCATTGGCTGTCCGTCACTGTCCGGGTAAATCACATCCGGCTGGATCGCCTGCACTTGTGACATTGCCTCAACCCTTCTCTAGCGAGCGCTTACGGTGGTTTAAACCTAACACGTCCCATCGCGCTAGAGTGCAAATGACAGTCTTAAACACGCGATCGCCCAACTCCGGCATCGTCACGAAAAAGCGGATTCTCGATCGATCTTGGCACTGCCCAAAACCTCTGAGGTTTAAGCCACTACATTGGGGACGATGCTTGATGCCGGGTTAAAACCTCCGAGCTTTGCGTAAGCCTATCTTTACTAACCCAATTTCCTTTAACCTCTCGTTACAATGCCAGAGGCGCGTTTCTAGAGCAATGATGCAGGTATGAATCAAACAACGGAGCAGCGAGATGATGCCAATTTCGATGTCATCGTCATTGGCAGCGGCATTGGCGGCTTGGTTGCAGGTGCATTGCTGGCTCGTTATGGCAAGCGGGTGCTGATTTGTGAGAGCCATACGATTCCGGGCGGAGCAGCGCACAGTTTTTCGCGGCAAGGGTTTGAGTTTGATTCCGGTCCTTCGTTTTACTGCGGTCTGAGCGATCGCCATTCGCTGAATCCACTGCGACAGGTGTTGGATGTACTGGAGGAAACGGTACCCGCGATCGCCTATGACCCGATGGGACACTACCATTTTCCTGACGGCACCTTCCCGGTTTATGGGAATATCGAGCGCTATCGAGCAGCGATCGCCCAATTTACCCCTCAAGGTGCGGCAGAACTGGCTCGACTAGAGAAACGACTGCTGGGTTTGTATGAAGCGCTGCGAGGCATCCCCACTTTGGCGCTACGAGCAGACCTCAATCTGGTGCCTGTGCTGTTGAGCCGCTATCTGCCTGCCTTGTTCAAACTCCTGCCTCAACTCGGTGCCGTCCAGAGTTCCGTTGCCGACTTGATGCGAGACTTGCACGACCCCTGGCTGCGACGCTTAATTGATTTGGAATGCTTTCTCCTCTCTGGACTCAAAGCTGAAGGGACGATCGCCCCCGAAGTTGCCTTTATGTTTGGTGAACGGACACGATCGGTCATCGACTATCCCATCGGTGGCAGTAGTGCGATCGTGCAGGCGTTGGTACGCGGCTTGCAAAAATGGGGCGGGACGCTGCGGTTAGGCGCTCACGTGGAGCAGATTTTGGTGGAAGCTGGCAAAGCCGTTGGGGTGCGGTTGCGGAATGGCGAAATAATGAGGGCGGCGATCGTCATCTCTAACGCCACCGTTTGGGACACCTACAGTCACCTGTTGAAGCCGGACGATCTACCAGCAAGCTATCGGCAAACAGCATTAGAAACTCCAGCCGTAGATAGCTTCATGCATTTACATCTCGGCATTCGATCGGACGGTTTGGAACATCTCACGGGGCATCATGTCGTCCTACACAATGCCGATCAGGACATCACCGTTCCAGGTAACACCTGCATGATTTCCATTCCCTCTGTTTGGGATGCAAGTCTTGCGCCATCGGGACACCATGCAATCCATGCTTATACCCTGGAACCTCATGCCGACTGGCAAAAGGACAGTGACTATGCGGAACGGAAGCAAGAACGGGCAAAACCCTTGTTTCGGGCGTTAGAAAAAGTTATTCCCGCTTTGCGATCGCGCCTCGTCTTAGAACTTATTGGCACACCCCTCACCCATGCTCGCTACCTGCGACGACATCAGGGCACGTATGGTCCCGCGATCGCGGCTGGTCAGGGGATGTTCCCCAGCATCCAGACCCCTATTCCAGGTCTGTACCGCGTTGGTGACAGCACCATGCCTGGGATTGGTGTTCCTGCGGTGGCCGCCTCTGGTATTCTGTGTGCCAATAGTCTGGTCAAGACCGAACAAACAGCCGTCTTGCTGAATCGGCTATCGCTTTGACCTTAAGGAGTCTTGTGTGTTCATGGCAACGTGAGCATAAGCAAGTGTCACCATACCGATTGTTAGCCATGACAGCACCAATGATTCGCAAAGCAACAATTCAAGATTTAGCGACGATCGTCCGCTTTAATTTGTCTCTAGTCAAGGAAGCAAGAGGTAAGGAACTTAATGCCACAACGCTTCAGAAGGGTGTTCAAGCTGTGCTGAAGGATGGCGATCGTGGCTTTTATACCGTTGCTGAAATTGACGATAGAGTGGTTGCAGCAGTTTTAATCACCTTTGAATGGAGCGATTTTAGCAATGCCTGGTTTTGGTGGCTACAAGATGTTTATGTAGAACCGGACTATCGTCAGCAAGGGATCTTTCGCTCTCTTTATCAAGCTCTGAAAAACCAGGCAACCCTGTCGAACATCTGTGGGCTACGTCTTTATGTGTATCAAGGCAACGAGCGGGCACAAGCGGTCTACAAGGCTTTAGGGATGCTACCCTCAGACTCTCTGATGTATGAGGAGATTCTGTGAACGGCTGACTCAATTAGGTTCTTCAATACAGGTAAGTGTCTTCTTCCCCTCTCTGTTGCTCTGAGGATCGTGGATTAAATAAAACCGACAAATTGTTCGTAGGTAGGGGCGCACGGCTGTGCGCCCCTACGGAAAACGCCGAGGTGATTAAATTCTTGTTCCTAAGGATCGTGGATTAAATAAAACCGATAAATTGTTCGTAGGTAGGGGCGCACAGCCGTGCGCCCCTACAGAAAACGCCGAGGTGATTAAATTCTTGTTCCTAAGTGGCTTTATCATTGCTCACAGACTTTCGTGGCGAACTGGCAGCGCTAGGTGCCGCCTTCATCTGGGCGATCGCCTCAGTGATCTACATCGGCATTGGGCGGCAACTCTCGCCGCTGGTGCTAAATCTGGTTAAGGGACTGATTGCGATCGCGCTTCTGCTCCTGACGCTGCTATTGAAAGGCGATCGACTGCCTCAGATCGGCATGACAGCGACCGGGCTGCTTTTTCTCAGTGGAGTCGTAGGGATTGGGTTTGGCGACACAGCTTACTTTGAAGCGCTCAATTGTTTAGGGGCACGACGAGCGCTGGTATTGGAGTCGGTTGCGCCACCGCTGGCAGCCGTTATGGCGCTGATTTTCTTGCAGGAACGCCTTACAGGTGGGGCGTGGATGGGCATTGCCCTGACGATCGCAGGCGTTGGTTGGGTTGTCGTCGAACGCATACCGACAGAAGCGCAGACCCATACACAACCGCGTCAACCCTGGCGCGGCACAGTGTTTGGCTTGCTGGCAGCGTTAGGGCAAGCAAGCGGTGCCGTCCTCTCCAGAGCAGCACTTGCAGGCACCACTATTGATCCGTTGTGGAGTTCCTTGATTCGCCTAGTCGCAGGGGGCTTGGTGCTGCTGCTCTGGCTACTGCTACAGCAACAAACCTTGCCGGATCTGAAGCCATTGCGATCGCGACGCTTTCTGCTAGTTCTCATCGGCACAGCCTTCGCCAGCACCTATCTCGCCATTTGGCTCCAGCAAATTTCGCTGAAATACACTGCTACAGGCATCGCCCAAGCCCTCAGCGCCACCAGCCCTTTGTTTATCATCCCGATTGCAATCGTGCTGGGCGAAAGAGTGAGTGTCAGGGCGATCGTAGGCGTACTCCTAGCCCTCAGCGGCATCTGGCTACTATTCAGTTGGAAATGAGGCGTGAGTTAAGGCTCCATGTCTTTCCGGCCCCTTCTGCTCCCTCATCCTTTCATTGACGTATTTCCGCTCATTTGAAAAGATCTACTCATCCTACTAGCCATTCTTGAAATCATTTGTTATATTAATTTACATAGTTTAACGAAGCTTCATCAGTGGGTCTTCCACTCCTTTGACAGCCCTAGTTCGTTGATCAGTCTCTCTCTTCTTGAAGTAATTGGAGCAATAACCATGGCTAACGCAACGAAAGTGACTACACCCATCATCGAGACCGATCGCAACGCCTGGAAGTTTGGCTTTACGCCTCAAGCAGAATTGTGGAACGGTCGCCTTGCGATGATTGGCTTCTCAGCGGCACTGCTGATCGAACTCTACTCCGGTCAAGGTGTTCTGCATTTTTGGGGTCTGCTGTAAGACCGCTAAGGAGCAAGAATTTAATCACCTCGGCGTTTTCCGTAGGGGCGCACAGCCGTGCGCCCCTACCTACGAGCAACTTGTCGGTTTTATTTAATCCACGATCCTAATGTCTTCAAGCTTTCAGTCAACGTGATTTAGTACCAAAATCTCCCCTCCATAGCTGCTGTTCTGACCAGACAAAGACGGTCGAACAGCAGCTATTGCTTTTTGTTTTGGGAGGACAAGCAGGCTAAGACAAGGCAGTGGAGCCGCAGCCTTATGCTTCTGCTGACGTATCTACATACCCTTGCAGGTTCTCTGGCTCAAACTGCCTTAGTATACTCGTTGCCTGGCGGGTGAGCACTTCTGAGCCTTTCACAACGACCAAGTATTTTCCAGCATTAAGGCGATTGCGGTAAGGAAGCGCATCACCGCTACCTGTAACTAGCCCAACGCCACCACCCACAAAAATGCTGCCCAAAGCGCCCGATGCAGCACCGAGTAAGCCGCCAATGATGTGACTGCCGGTTTCACCGGCCCAAGCGAACGTGTCGAGGTTCGTAATCAGGTTGAAAACATAGCCAGCCGCGAAACCAAAAGGCACTAGCCAAACCGCCATGAGCTTCACTTGCTTGCTTGCCTCCTGGTTTGGATCAAGTAAGCCATACTCGTCTGCGCTTTTATAGCCTCTACCCAAAATGGCGATCTTAGCCATCGGTAAGCCCTGAGCTTCTAACTCTGAATAAGCAGCTTCTGCCTGGATACGATCGCTCAAGACGGCAACAAGATAATTCATGGGAGTAACAGGCACCTGATAGGGTAAGCAAGGAGATTAAAAAATCAAGCGATTTCGGCAAAGCAAGACTCAAAATGACGTACTCTAGATGGTCTGGCTAATCAGTCATCTTCATCTTAAGTGAGTAGGGGAACCCTTTACGTCTTCCTTCTTGACTGCTGTTTGTTTCAATCGCTGAGTTTCCAAAATAATTCTGTTGTTCCAAAGCGCTCTGCGTTTAACCCTGACTGGTTGCTATGCCCAAAGTTCTTGTTTCTGATCCGATCGACCAGGTGGGGATCGATATCCTCTCTCAAGTAGCGCAGGTTGACGTGAAAACGGACTTGTCGCCTGATGACCTGATCAAAATCATTCCAGATTATGATGCGCTGATGATCCGTTCAGGGACTCGCGTGACTCAAGCCGTCATTGAAGCGGGAAACCAACTCCAAATTATTGGTCGAGCAGGCGTTGGCGTGGACAACGTGGATGTGCTGGCAGCCACTCGCAAAGGCATTGTGGTGGTCAATTCGCCAGAGGGCAATACGATCGCCGCTGCCGAACATACGTTAGCCATGATGATGGCAATGTCGCGTTATATTCCCGAAGCGAATCAGGCGGTTAAAAGTAATCAGTGGGATCGCAAGCAGTTTACGGGCGTTGAAGTTTATAAAAAAACGCTGGGCATTGTGGGGCTAGGCAAGATTGGTGCACACGTTGCCACGGTTGCTCGTGCGCTGGGCATGAAGTTGCTGGCATATGATCCCTTTATTTCTCATGAGCGAGCCGAGCAGTTGGGCTGTCGGTTGGTGGAAATGGATGTGCTGCTGCAACAATCGGACTACATCACGCTGCACATTCCCAAAACGGCGGAAACAACCCATTTGATCAATGCAGCGGCGCTCGATCGCATGAAGCCAAATGCTCGCATTATCAACTGTGCCCGTGGCGGCATTATTGATGAAGTAGCCCTTGCTGCGGCACTGAAGGAGCGCAAAATCGCTGGAGCGGCGCTCGATGTTTACGAACAGGAACCGCTGGGCGAGTCTCCCTTGCGGTCGTTGGGCAAAGAAATGGTGATGACCCCCCACTTGGGCGCTTCCACCGAAGAGGCACAGGTAAATGTGGCGATCGACGTGGCAGAGCAAATTCGTGATGTGCTGTTGGGGTTGCCTGCACGATCGGCGGTGAATATTCCTGGCTTGCGCCCCGATTTGCTGGAGCAACTGCGTCCGTATTTGCAATTAGCTGAGACGCTGGGAAATCTAGTGGCACAACTGGCAGGCGGACGGGTTGAATCGTTGACTGTGCGCCTTCAGGGTGAACTAGCCACCAACCAAAGTCAGCCGATCGTCGTCGCAGCGCTCAAAGGCTTGCTCTCTCATGCGCTGCAAGAACGGGTTAACTATGTCAACGCCAGCTTGGAAGCAAAGGAACGCGGCATTCGCGTCATTGAAACCCGTGATGCATCCATCAAAGACTACGCGGGATCGCTGCATCTTTCTGCTAAAGGCTCACTGGGCGAGCATTCTGTCACTGGAGCCTTGCTGGGCGATTCGGAAATTCGGATCACAAACGTAGATGAATTTCCCGTCAACGTGCCGCCCAATCGTTATATGCTGTTTACCCTACACCGCGATATGCCGGGAATTATTGGCAGAATCGGCTCGTTGTTAGGCAATTTCAACGTCAACATTGCCAGTATGCAGGTGGGGCGCAAGATTGTACGCGGTGATGCTGTGATGGTACTCAGCATCGATGATCCTCTCCCCGACGGCATTCTGGATGAGATTTTGAAGGTGCCAGGGATTCGAGATGCTTATACAGTAACGTTGTAGCTGTTAGGTACTAGTCGTTGGCTGTTAGTCGCTCATCTGCATCTTTGTCAAAGTAGATGCATCTGTAAGCCAGCCAAGCTGGTAAAAGGTGGCAGCATGAGGCTAAGAACTGATCGTGAACAGCCAATCGCTTTTATGGCAAATAGCTGGTGGGAAATTCAAATTCTCTGTGATGGTGCTCTAGAAGAAACCATCTTTTGGCGGCTGGAGATGTTTGGCTGTCGCGGCATGTCTAGCGAAGTCAAGGGCTACTCCTCTCTGATTGGTGCTTATTTGCCGCAAGAGCAGGCGCATGTGTTGGATCTGGCGGCACTGGCATTGGCACTGCGGCAGGATGCTCTGTGCGTCGGGATGCCGATTCCAGCGGTGCAGTGGGACTTGATTGATGACGAAGATTGGGCAACGACCTGGAAAGAGTACTGGCAGCCGCAGGAAATTGGCGATCGCCTCCTCATCAACCCCGCCTGGTTGCCCAAGCCGGAGCACACCGATCGACTGATCCTTCAGCTTGAACCCGGCGTTGCGTTTGGTACAGGCGACCACGCGACCACTCAGCTTTGCCTGGAATCGCTTGAAATGCGATTAGGCAGTGGTAACAAAGATCTAACGATTGCCGATATTGGCTGTGGTTCGGGCATTCTCTCGATCGGTGCCATCCTGCTGGGCGCAAAGCAAGCCTACGCGGTTGATACCGATCCGCTGGCGGTGAAAGCTGCTAGCGAGAGCCGCGATCTCAATGGGATTGACGCACACCATCTCGTTGTAGAGGAAGGCAGTGTCGATCGCGTTGCCGCACTCATAGACGCGCCTGTGGATGGCATTGTTTGTAATATTCTCGCTGTGGTGATCATCGACCTGATTCCCCAAATGACTGCGATCGTCCATCCGCACACCTGGGGCATCTTCAGCGGCATCCTGCTCGATCAAGCAAAACCCGTCGCTGATACCCTCGAAGAAAACGGTTGGATTGTCGCTGCCCTCTGGAAACGCCAGGACTGGTGCTGCATGAACGTGCGGCGATCCTAAATGTCAGTCCATCCGCATTATCTAAAGCCCGTATCATCTGTGACCAGCACTCACCTGCGTTCTGGTACCAATTTGAATTGAAAAGACGACACATCTTGTAGGGGCAAGGCAATGCCTTGCCCCTACCCAGCATAGATCTGTAGCCGTCATGCTTTAAATTGGTATGACGATCGAACACCAGGTATTCAATGCAGCGTGGCGCTAAAAGCTTGCTGAGGAGGCACGGTTGGCGAGGCTTAGAAAGTGAAGTCATAGTAAGAGCGATCGCATGAGAAGATTACACCGTCACACCCACCTTTCTACCCAGAAGAAAATAGGTGTGCATTCTCCCTTTCCCTTTGATGGGAACACAGCCACGAGGCTTGAAGGCATAGTGGTCTTGCAACCGCGCGTAGGTTGAGGCTGTCACTTGAATCTGCCCTGCAACACCTTGAGATTCCATACGGCTGGCAATATTGACGGTGTCACCCCAAAGATCGTAGATAAACTTCTTGATGCCAATGACACCCGCAATAACAGGACCACTGTGAATGCCAATACGCATGGTGAGGTTTCTGCCGTTTATGGTACTGAATTGGGCGAGTTCCGTTTGCATCTCCAGTGCCATCGCTGCGATCGCCTGAGCATGGTCAGGTCGCTGCTTGGGTACCCCACCCACCACCATATAGGCATCCCCAATCGTCTTGATTTTCTCCAGGTCATAGTGTTCGCTCAAGCGATCGAAGGTTGAAAAGATCTGGTTCAGCAAATTGACTAATTCAATGGGCGAAAGGCTAGCGGCAATTTGGGTGAAATCAACTAAATCGGCAAAGAGCACGGTGGCATCCGCAAAGTTCTCAGCGATGGTTTCTTGGGAGTGTTTCAGACGCTCTGCGATCGGTTTTGGTAAGACGTTGAGCAGCAAGCGTTCAGTTTGCTCCTGTTCTTTGGAAAGAGCGGCTTCTGTGCGTTTGCGCTGGATGAACTGCTCCAGTTGGCTGCCGATCACGGTCATGGTTTGCAGCAAGCCTTGAGCGGGTTCTTTCAGCTCACGGCTAAAAAACGTGATGACCCCTAGCACTTCACCACTGCTCTGAACGGGAAAGCCACACGCTGCCCGTAAGCCAGCTTTGGCAGCAAGGGGCGATCGTAAGGCACCCGGTGCATCAGCCGTTGTGAACCATTGGGGTTGCCCAGTTGCCCAAACACGACCCGGTAAACCAATGCCCATTGCCAACGTCGTCTTTTGCGCGATCGCTATGAACTCTTGTAGCGGCAACGATGACTTTGACCAGGCTTCAATACAGCGTTGCACTTTGAGCGGGGTGCTAGCATCAGTCTCCTGGTCTTCCTCCGCCAGCCAAAGTTCCACCAGATCCCATTCCAGCACTTGACACAGGGTTGGCAAAATTTTGGTTGTTGCCTGTGCGATCGTCGCCGCTTCGGACAAAAGTCGGGCGATCGTATACTGCGCCATCAATCGCTGTTGGGTGCGGTCGCGATCGGTAATGTCACGACCGATGTAAATGAAATCCTGATGATTGGCACCATCGGTCTGAATGGTCGAACAGGAGAACGCGATCAACCGCTTGGCACCGCTGCTGGTGCGACAAACAATTTCAATCTCCTTGCAGGCATCCTCTTGTGATGTGTGTGGCTGAATCGCTTGCAGCAAAAAGTTGTTGTCTGCCACAAGGATCGCGATCGGTTGACCAATCAGATCTGCCTGACTGTAGCCCAACAAGTCCTGTGTGGCTTGATTCACCGTTTTGATGATACCTTCCTGATTGGTCACAATCAACGCATCGGCGATCGACGTGACGATTTTGTTCAGATATTCTTTGGAGGCGGTGAGCGCTTGCAGCAACAAACTCATTTCATTGGATGCCTGCACCAAACATGCTCTAGCGCCATGTGCTTGGTGACATCTTCAAAAAAGATGATGAGGGCACTCTCAGCAAAAGCGGCTTCTGTCACTCTGGTTACGCAGAGATCAAAGTACAGCAACGACCCGTTAGGACGAGGGTGGGCGATCGCGTGTAGCTCAAAACTCGCCCGTTGCCCCTGAAGCACTGCCATCAAATCGGCTTCTGTCCCCACTAATTCTGGAAACGGCAGGTAGCAATCCATGCCCTTGGCTAACTCAACCGCGTCATCAGCAAACCGCTGCCCACCAGCAGACACGTCGACAATGTGCAAGTGCTGATCGAGCGTCACGTACTCCATGCGTCGCAGGGTGAGTAGTTGCTCAAAGAGAGAGTTCATTCTGACTCCATCATGCGTTGGGCGAGGGTTTGAAAAAGTGCGTCAACGGCTTTGCCGGTTTTGGCTGAGGTTGCACACACTGTCAATACGCGAGGCTGATGCTGAAAGGGCACCGCTTGGAGCAAACTCGCTAACGTTTTTCCCTCAACCAGATCAGCTTTATTCAACGCCACAGCTAAAACCCCTTGAGGGTTAATGGTCAAGAAGCTTTGGATATGGTCAGAGAGCCGCTCTAGCGTTTCGCTGCGAGTCACATCGCCAACCACGATCGCCGCTTGTGCGCCTTGCAGATCACTGGGCGCGATCGCCTTGAAATTGGTGCTGCCTTCAAGATCCCAACTGAGGAGCTGCAAGTTTTTGGTTGGTGGCTCTTGGAAATCAACCAGTTTGCGAGAAATGGTTACGCCGACGGTGGAAAGGTATTGATCACTAAACTGACGGTCTACAAAGCGACGAATCAGGCTTGTTTTGCCAACGCCAAAAGCACCAATCAGGCACATTTTCTTGGAAATGGTTGTTTTAGACCCCGTGGACATGATGAGTTAACTCGAAACAGATGCCACAAGTAGCTGCTTTGCGGTCATCTTAGTCTTCCCTTTTTGTCACGTTTGACAACGGGGGCGATCGGTTTGGCGGTCAGCTCTCAGCCAGTTGCTCTTGCCTATCAGCTCTTGGTTAGCGGCTGGCAGTGGCTGCGATCGGTTCCATTTCAACGTAGCGGCGTTGCCATGCTAACGGTCTCTAAGGAACAAGAATTTAATCACCTCGGCGTTTTCCGTAGGGGCGTACGGCTGTGCGCCCCTACCTACGAACAATTTGTCGGTCTTATTTAATCCACGATCCTAAGCGGATTTGTTCCTTGATCGCTCTACCAATCGTGGGCGCGATCGCGTTTGCCATTGCTTCTGGCGCATGGTTTGTCTGTTGCAAAATTGCCGCTGCCATTAAGGGTGAGATGGCTGCGCTCATCGCGACCTGATCCCGCTCACCTCGGCTTTGAATTGCCTGATCGATGATAGGCGCGATCGCCTGCACCACATCCGCTTTTGACTCTGCGATTTTGCGCATCAACAGTTCTGCTACCCACGGCAGCAACCGATTCATCAGCGCTGCTGGCTCGTAGATTTGATGTTCCAGTCTGGCAAGTTTTTGCTCCAGCGCTGCCGTCAAAGAGCGTTGCCGTCAAAGTACGAAAAGCGGTCAGTTCAGAGCCAACCAAAAGTCCCTGTAGTTGCTCAAAAGCCTCTGCGACCTCTGCGGCTGAGAGCATGGTAGAGGCGCTATTGACACACAGCACGATCGCGTTGGCTAACGTTTGGATTGGTGGTGGGATAGCTACGCAGCCACGTACAGCCACGTGCCATCAGGTCATCAAGGTTTAAGTTCCAGAGAATGACGGTGCCGTCTTGGCTAGCAGAGGCAAGGGTTTGACCATCGGGGCTAAAGCTGACGCTCCTGACCCAGTTGGTGTGCTCCTTGAAGGCTTCTAACTGCTGTCCGTCAAGGCTCCATAGCCTAACTGTTTTATCAGCGCTGGCGGTTGCGATCGTAGAACCATCGGGGCTGAACGTCACGCCCATAATAAAACCACCGTGTCCTCGGAGCGTGAAAAGCTGATCGCCGCCACGATTCCAAAGTCTAACCGTACCGTCATCACTGCCAGTCGCCAGGCTTTGGCTATCGGGGCTAAAGGTCACGGCACCAATGGGGCTACTCTGACCTGCCAGCGTTCTGAGTACATCTCCGTTGACGCTCCAGAGTTTGGCGGTGGCATCGTTGCTACCAGAAAGTAGAAAGCGACCATCGGGGCTAAAGGCAACGCTGAGAACAGCTCCACTATGTCCTTGCAGAGTTTTGAGTAACTGCCCGTCAAGGCTCCAAAATTTGATGGTGCCGTCTTCGCTGCCAGAGGCGATCGTTCGACCATCGGGGCTAAAGGCAACACTCCAAACCGTGCCTTGGTGTCCACGTAAAGTTTTGAGGGGTTGTCCAGTTGTGATGCTCCACAGCTTAACGGTGCCGTCTTCGCTGCCAGACGCAAGGGTTTGACTATTGGGGCTAAAAGCAACGCTAAGAACCCGCTTTGGGTGCCCCATTAAGATCAGGCGTTCTGTTCCATTGCGGTTCCACAGCTTAATGGTGTTATCGCTGCTGCCGGTCGCAACCGTTTCGCCATCAGGGCTAAAGCGGACGCTGTTCACCATGCCACGATGCTTCAACATGACCAGTGGCTGAGCTTCGATCGCCCAGAGTTTGAGGGTACGATCACCACTGGCAGAGATCAGCGTTTTACCATCGGGACTAAAAGCGACGCTATTCACCCAATTGTTGTGCCCTCGGAAGGTCTTGGTTGTTTCCCCTTCAATATCCCAGAGGTGGACGGTGGTATCGGTGCTGGCAGAAGCCAGATATTTGCCATCGGGGCTAAAGCTCAGGCTTTTGACTGCATCACTATGCCCGATCAGGGTTCTAAACTCCCGCCCAAACTGCTGCGGTGCTGATTGATCGACCGACCACAGCTTAATAGTCTGGTCTTCGCTTGCAGAGGCAAGAATTTTACCGTCGGGGCTAAAACGGACGCTAATCACGGAATCAGTATGGCCGGTTAGCGTTTTGAGTAGCTGTCCGTCGAGAGTCCAGAGTCGCACGGTGAAATCGCCATCTGCTGTCGCGATCGTCCGACCATCAGGGCTGAACTGTACATGAGAAACAGCAAAATTCAGGGCGCTAAAAGTTTTGAGGCTCTTCCCGTTTGCGTCCCACAGTTTAACGATGCCGTCTTCGTCTGACGAGGCGATGCGTTTGCCATCAGGGCTGAAGTTGGCGCTCAAGACTTTGGCGCTGTGACCTTTAAGCGTTTGCAGCAACCCATCACGGTTCCATAGCCGGACGGTTTGATCATCACTGGCAGAGACAAACGTTTGTCCATCGGGGCTAAAGGTGACGCTGTTGACGCGATCGCTGTGTCCAGTCAGCGTTTTTAGCTGCCGCCCCTCCTGGCTCCAAAGCTTAAGCGTTTGGTCGGCGCTAGCAGAGACGATCGTTTGACCATCCGGGCTAAAACTAGCGCTCATGACGTAGCCTTGGTGCCCCTGCAATGTGTTCAAGACCTTTACGCCATAAACAACTTGTCGCAGGGCGGTAATGGCGCGTAGCTGCGTGTCCGGCGCGAGCAGCCAACTCGTTTGCTGGAGCTGCCGTCCTGTTCGCAAGCCTTCAACCAGTGCTTCTAACTCTAGCCCTGAAGCCAGAAGGTTTTCGGCACCTGAACTCTGCGCCACAATTTCAGCCTTGATTTTTTGCTTGAACGCAAAGCCAGCCAGCCCCACAGCCACGATCGAAAAGGCGCTCACCACGCCCGTTAGAAATTGCTGTCGGATCACCTCAGCCTTCTGCCGCACCGTTTCGGCTTTACGACTGGTGTTGATGAAGGCTCCCTGGAGTTCAGTGGGCTGAGGCTTTTTGCCCGTTGCCTGCGTGAGCCATAGTTCGGCTTCTTCTAGATCGCTGCCGCGCAGTAAAAAACTATCGTTCCGCTTTTTGTGCTCCCACTCGATCGCCCGTGTCTGCAAGCGAGTATGAGCGCGAACATATTCCAAGTCAGTATCGAGCGCTGTTGTCAGAATTTGCAGGGCACGATCGCGATCGTCAGTGTCGCGGAAGAAGAGCCAGTTGTGCGTGGCAAGCTCAGGATGGACAACCGCTGTATCAAAGCCTTCGCGCCGCACGATCGGCACCAATCGTTTATGATTCGCAATTGCGTGTTCAAGCTCTTGACCACACACTTTGGATGCAACCGAATCGGGACTAAGCACAAAGATAAAACTGGTGGCAGCTTCAACCCCTACTTGAATTGCCGCCCACCAGTCTTCTGTTGGCTGGATATCTTCCCAATCCACCCAGGGGTCATAGCCCAACTGCCGCAGCGACGCGTCTAGAGCTTGCACAAACTCTTTGTCTTTGCGGGAGTAGGAGATAAAAATCTCGTTACTTTTTCGCTCGATCGCGCTGCTTTGCACCGTATCTACGCCCATAACAGCCATCAGCCTTTTTCACTGGCAACAGTATTGAGTTTACGTGATTTAGCTGTTAGGAACGGCGCTATTGGCGCTCAGCCTTCGATCGCTGACCGTTTGAGTTTTGAACCGTTTAGTTTTGAGTTGTTAGTCATTGACATAGATCTTAGCTGCTGACCGCTGACCGCTGGAGTCTTGAGTTAGCTCTACTCCCTACTCCCCACACCCCACTCCCTACTCCCCCAACCCTGCCTTAGTGAGCATGACGCTTTTGATGCCAGTTCCAGGCATGGGAAAGCAGTGTGTGTAGGTCGGCATACTGAGGATTCCAGCCTAAAACACTGCGGGCACGATCGCCGCTGCCAACCAGCGCGGGAGGATCACCGGGACGACGATCGTGTTCGATTGCGGTGATTTCGTGTCCCGTTACCTGACGCGCCATCTCAATCACCTCGCGCACCGAAAACCCACTGCCGTTGCCCAGGTTAAAGACGGTGGTATCGCCGCCTTTGAGCAAGTATGACAGACCCAAAACATGAGCCTGTGCAAGGTCTGTGACGTGGATGTAGTCACGGATGCAGGTGCCATCAGCGGTGGGATAGTCGGTGCCGAAAATGGCGATCGAGTCACGCAGCCCTAACGCTGTTTGCAAGACCAGGGGAATCAGGTGCGTTTCCGGCGAGTGGTCTTCGCCCAAGCGTCCTTCAGGATCAGCCCCTGCTGCATTGAAGTAGCGAAAGCAGACCGATTTAAAGTCATAGGCGTGATCAAAATCAGCCAACACCCGCTCCACCATGAGCTTTGTGGCACCGTAGGGATTGATGGGATTTTGCGGATGGTCTTCAGGAATGGGAATGATCTGAGGCACGCCATACGTTGCACACGTTGATGAGAAGACAAAGCGCTTCACGGACGCTGCCAGCATTGCTTCTAGTAAGGTCAGCGTGCCAACAAAGTTGTTTTGGTAGTACTTTGCAGGGTTAGTAACCGACTCGCCGACATACGCATAGGCGGCAAAGTGCATGACAGCGCTGATGTTGTAGGTGGCAAAGAGCTTGTCTAACAGGGGACGATCGTTGGTATCCCCTTCGATCAGCTCAACCTTTAAGGCAGTTTCAGCGATGTCTCGATGCCCGTACACCAAATTGTCCAACACAATGACGTGGTAGCCCGCTTGCTGGAGTGCTAAAACGGCGTGAGAGCCAATGTAGCCTGCCCCACCCGTGACCAAAATAGTTTCTTGACTCTGCGACATGCTGGATAGCCTACTGCTTGATGTTCCTTCATTGCTGGCTTTAGTCTAATCCAGGTTTTGTAAAGACCAGGCAAATTGTATGAGCAGTCAACAGCAAAAGCATGAAGTAGTGATTTAGTTTTGACGCGAACTGCTACTTACTCCACCGTGACCCACCGTCCACTCTCACTAGACTTATGCGCCAGATCCATCAAACGCTGTGCGTAGAGTCCCTCTGGCAAAGAAGGCGCGATCGCCTGTCCGGCATCAATGCCCTGCACCCAGCGATCGACAATCCGCACAAACGGCGCAATGCGACCATCCTGAAACGTTTCGGGAAACTCTAGGCGTTTGGGAATCTCGAGTTCCTTCAACGGTTCGCCCAACTGACTGCCCCAAAGTTTAAAGCCGTGGACATAGTCTTTTTGGTTGTCACTGCCGAGAACGAGTGTGCCGCGATCGCCATAGACCTCTAGCCAATGTCCCCGCCCTTGATAGGTGACTGCACTCAAGCACAGTTGACAAGGCGTGCCATCTGCCAGCTCTAGCAGAATCATGCAAACGTCATCGGCATCAACGGGCTTGAGTTGCCCACTAGCAGGATCGGGACGCTCTGGCACGGAAACACTTAGACGAGCACAGAGCTGCTTGACCGACCCAAATAACCAGGCAATGTAGTCGAACGCGTGGGAGCCGATCGCGCCCAATGCCCCACCACCCTGATCTTTACGTGCATACCAGTTCCAGGGACGAGAGGCATCGGCTCGGCTCGACACCAACCAATCCACTTTAATCAGGCGCGGCTTGCCCACATAGCCGTCTGCCAGTAACTCCGCCAGTCGTTGCCAGGCGGGAATGCAGCGAAACTCAAAATTGAGGTTGGCGATCGCGCTGTTTGCCGCTGCTAATTGCTGTAACTCCAGTGCTTCTTTCGCTGCAAGGGTCGTTGGTTTTTCGAGCAACAGATGTTTGCCTGCCTTCAGGACAATCTTTGCCTGTTCGTAATGCAGAAATGGCGGCGTAGAAAGACTGACACCCTGTACATCTGACAGGGCAACAATGTCCTCGATCGTCTCACAGGCATGAGGAATCTGGTGTTTCTGAGCGATCGCCTCCGCCTTTGCTCGATCACGATGGTACACTGCCACAATCTGCGTCCGGGGATGCGCCTGAAAGCCCGGAATGTGCACCTTTTGTCCAAAGCCTGTACCGACGATCGCGACACCGATGGTGGAGTGAGTGGAAGAAACCATGTGGGAGAAGGGAGGGAGTAGGGAGTAGGAAGTGAAGGAAGCAGGGGAGGAAGGAAATACAGAGGGACAACTTTTTTAGCCTTCATCCCTCATCCCTCATCCCTCATCCAATTCTCCACCTAAACCGCTACTATTGCAGGTAGCACAAGAGGATCTGCCGATGTCTCCAGAAATGGCACTAGAGGCTGATATGTGGCCAGATATCAGCGATCTGGCGATCGAAAGCGATGAGCCAGAAATGGTACTAGAGGCTGATATGTTGCCAGATATTAGTGATCTGGTGATCGAGGACGATACACCTGTGGATAATCTCATCTCCGAAAAACAGCAGCGCTTGTTGACTGAGCCGCTGTACAGTAATCCATCGGCGTTGGCTAACCGATCGTTTCTGCTGGCAGCCAATGTAGGCGTGTTTTATGCCGTGCGTCAGCCGCCGTTGGTGCCAGATGTCTTCCTGAGTTTGGATGTTGAGGTGCCGCAAGATTGGCGCGAGAAGAAGAACCGCGCCTACTTTATCTGGGAGTTTGGCAAACCGCCAGATGTTGTGATTGAAATTGTCTCCAACAAAGAAGGTAACGAGTTGGGCAGCGAACTGGATGGCTATGCTCGGATGGGCGTAGCTTATTACATGGTGTTTGACCCACTGCAACGGTTAGGCGAGACGTTGCAGCGATCGTTCGAGCTACGGGCAGGGCGCTATCGGGAAATGTCTACAGCTTGGCTAGACGCGGTCGGTATCGGCTTTACGCTGTGGGATGGCACGTTTGAAGGCAAAGACGATCGCTGGTTGCGCTGGTGCAATGCTGACGGCGTTGTGATTCCGACGGGAGCCGAAAATGCTGAACGAGAACGCCAACGCGCTGACCAAGCTGAGGCAAAAGCTGCACAATTGGCAGAACGACTCAGAGGTATGGGGATCGATCCCGATGCTTAGATAGAGGTAGAACGTATGGCTCGGACTCCAACGCTGTCTTACGATCGCGGCACACTCATTCTTCATCCACCCCCGCGGGGCAAAGCATGGCTGGATTTTGCAACCTGGGATGATCGTGTGGAGCGCTTTCGCATTCCAGCGATGCAATACCGCAATCTCGTCCTAGCGCTACGGGAGGCGGGAACCGAGTTAGACGATCGGGCAAAAGCCTTTTGTGAGGTTGAACTGATTCCCAAGCTGGAAATGGAGCCTTACCCCCACCAGCAAGAGGCTTTAGCAGCATGGGTCGGTGCGGGACGGATGGGCTTAGTTGTCCTGCCAACTGCGGCTGGCAAAACGTATCTGGCGCAGATGGCAATGCAGGCAACCCAACGCAGCACGTTGATCATGGTGCCCACGTTGGATTTAATGCATCAGTGGTATGCTCACCTCGTCGCGGCGTTTCCTGATGTCGAAGTTGGCTTGCTGGGTGGCGGCTCTAGAGATCGAACGCTTATTCTCGTCTCAACCTACGATAGCGCTGCCATCCATGCCGAAACGTTGGGAAATCAGTACGCGCTACTGATTTTTGATGAGTGCCATCATTTGCCGAGCGCTTTTAATCGGGTGATTGCTGAATACGCGATCGCCCCCTATCGTCTGGGTTTAACCGCTACACCCGATCGCACTGACGGCAGGCACGAGGATTTGAACACCCTGATTGGCGCAGAAGTTTACCGCAAAAGTGCAGAGGAACTGTCGGGCACCACGCTTGCCAAACACAAAGCCGTACAAATCATGGTGCGCTTGTCGGAGCAAGAGCGCGATCGCTACGACGAACTGATGCAAGTGCGAAACCGATTTTTGCAAGCTGCCAAAATTTTCCTCGGTTCCGTTCAAGGCTGGCAGCGGTTTGTACAGGCAAGCGCCCGTTCTAAAGCCGGACGACGAGCGATGTTGGCACATCGGGAAGCACGCGCGATCGCCTTTGGCACTGAAGGTAAACTGCGCGTCCTGGCAGATCTGTTAGCAACCCATTACCCCGAGCGGACTCTTATTTTTACGGATGACAATGCGACGGTGTACCGCATTTCTCAGGAGTTTCTACTTCCTGCTATTACGCATCAAACGGGTGTCAAAGAACGGCACGATATGCTGGCTAAATTCAAAGCAGGCGACTACCGAGCGCTGGTTGCCTCACGGGTGCTCAACGAAGGGGTAGACGTGCCTGATGCAAGTGTGGCGATCGTGCTCTCAGGCACAGGCTCTACCCGCGAACATATTCAACGCTTGGGACGAGTGCTCCGCAAAGGTAAAACTCCTGACAAACTAGCCTTACTCTACGAAGTGGTGGCAGAAGACACAAGCGAAGAAAACGTTTCCCGTCGCCGTCGAGGACAACCAGCCCGCACACAGACCCAACAGTTAGAGTTAGTGCCGTCCCAGCCGCTCTATACTGTCAACCCTGCCGCTACCCGTGCCGCCGAGTCAGCAGCAGATTGGGACACAAAGGCGACTGACCCAACAGAAATATCGTTTGAGGGTGATTGAGTGACGTTATTGCGTTAACATCCATGCATCATGACGGGTTAACCGTTTATTTTTAATGCTACGCCAAGGTCGCTATGCTTGGAGCCGTTCCGATGAGGCAAAATCTTAAGTTTTTTGTAATAATAGGAGCATTTGAGTGCCTTAAACGTCATGCCTTTATCTTGCATCGTAGAAATAGTGTGTGGACTCTCAGTAAATGTAGCTGCTAAAGAATACTTCTCAAGTCACTGATCATTGTGCTTAAGTTCACCTTCAACTGCACAGTCCATAGATACTTTTTGTAATCAATCCTCCAATAGGAGGATGCTTTTGTTACTTAAAATTGTTTCTAAAGATCGTAGCTTGAGTGGAGAAGTAGCGAATCAAGGTAATGGCATTCATTGCAACAACGTTATTCGTTGGCTGCTGCTGTCTTACACTAGCCAGGTTACTAATTGATGACTGTAATGCTTTTTTGGTAACGATCCTAAAACAAGTTGTTACAATTAGTCATTCATTTATTTTCTACAAATTTTAGGTTTTAGTTTCTATGACTTATGCAACGAGTCGCCTTTCTATTTTTGTGGACGGGAACAATATGTTCTATGCTCAACAAAAAAATGGCTGGTTTTTCGACCCCAAACGCGTGCTAGAGCATTTCACCCATGACTCAGATGTAAGCCTGATCAACGCCTTTTGGTATACAGGGCTAAAAGATCCTCAGGATCAACGGGGCTTTAGAGATGCCCTCATTAGCCTGGGTTATACGGTGAGAACAAAGATTTTGAAGGAGTACTACGACGACAATTCTGGTCGCTACTCACAAAAAGCGAACCTGGATATTGAAATTGTGGTGGATATGTTCAATACCGTTGAGCAGTATAACCGAGTCATTCTTTTTAGCGGTGATGGCGATTTTGAGCGGGCGATCGAACTTTTGCGCTCCAAAAATACCCACATCACGGTTGTCTCTACCGAAGGTATGATTGCCCGCGAACTGCGTAACGTGACCGATCGCTACATCGACCTGAACGCGATCCGCAAAGAAATTGAGAAATCGGACTATTAGAGAGGAGAAAGGCTTAAAAGGAGAAACCTGATTGACTGACAAAAGTCCTGAAAGGTTGATGGCTTCGTTGCTCACCCGCCCGTGATTAAAATCCGGGCTAACGGTATAAAACCCGTTTAAACGGGTTGAAAAAACTCCTGTAGTCCTCTGTCCTCTACCCTTCGGGAAGGCAAAGCTTACAGAGGACTACGTTCGATCAGCCCGCACTTTCGATGCATGGCGGAGCAAACGATCGTTGCAAGATTTGTCAGTCAACCAGGAGGAGAGGCATAAGGGCATGGAGCTTTTTGAGCAGCGGTGGTTGAGGTTTGCTTGCCTCTCGGTCTGCTGCTTTTCCTGATGAGCGCTTGAAATATACGATACTACAATTTGAAGTGCGGAATGGGGACTTCGCCCTTTAGAATAGTGATATTGTCGCTTGCATGACAGCAGGAATCTCTACTTATGGAAACACAACCTCAACCCAGTCACGATCGCATTCTTATTTTCGACACCACGCTGCGGGATGGCGAACAGGCTCCTGGCGCGGCGCTTAACATGGACGAAAAGCTGACGATCGCGCGCCAACTGGCACGACTGGGTGTGGATGTGATTGAAGCAGGGTTTCCCTACTCTAGCCCTGGCGACTTTGAGGCAGTTCAGAAAATTGCTGAAGTGGTGGGCGTAGAAGGTGGTCCTCGCATTTGTGGCTTGGCGCGGACGACGCAAAACGACATTAAAGCCGCTGCCGAAGCGCTGAAGCCTGCGTTTCGTTCGCGTATTCACACCTTCATTGCCACATCAGATATTCACTTGCAGTACAAGCTGAAAAAGTCGCGGGTTGAAGTGCTGTCGATCGCGGGTGAAATGGTCGCCTACGCTAAGTCATTCGTCAACGATGTGGAATTTTCGCCCGAAGATGCGGGACGTTCAGACCCAGAATTTTTGTATCAAGTGCTGGAGCGGGCGATCGCTGCGGGTGCTACGACCGTCAACATTCCCGATACGGTTGGCTACACGACTCCTGCTGAATTTGGCGTGTTGATTCGTGGCATCAAGGAGAACGTGCCCAATATCAACCAGGCAGTCATTTCGGTGCATGGACACAACGATTTGGGGTTGGCGGTTGCGAACTTCCTGGAAGCGGTTAAAAACGGCGCACGGCAGCTTGAATGCACCATCAACGGTATTGGGGAGCGGGCAGGCAATGCCGCGCTGGAAGAATTGGTGATGGCGCTACACGTCCGACGACAGTACTTCAATCCGTTTCTCGGTCGTCCGGTCGATTCAGAAGCACCGCTCACCAACATCGATACGCGTCAAATTTACAAGACTTCGCGGTTAGTGTCGAACCTGACCGGGATGTTAGTGCAGCCCAACAAGGCGATCGTCGGTGCGAATGCCTTTGCCCATGAATCTGGCATTCACCAGGATGGTGTGCTGAAAAATCGGTTGACCTACGAAATCATGGATGCTCAATCTATTGGTCTCACCGACAATCAGATCGTGTTGGGCAAACTATCGGGACGCAACGCTTTTCGATCGCGCCTCAAAGAGTTGGGCTTTGACCTCGCCGATCAAGAACTCAACAAAGCCTTTGTTCGCTTCAAGGAACTGGCAGATAAAAAGAAAGACGTGACCGATTGGGATCTCGAAGCGATCGTCAATGACGAAATTCAGCAGGCTCCCGAACTGTTTCGCCTCGAACTCGTGCAGGTGTCGTGTGGCGATCGCGCTCACCCTACGGCTACCGTTGCCATCCGCACACCCGATGGTCAGGAACTCACGGATGCCGCGACGGGCACGGGACCTGTAGATGCTGTTTACAAAGCCATCAACCGAGTGGTGAACGTGCCCAACGAACTGATCGAGTTCTCAGTGCAATCCGTCACCGCTGGCATCGACGCGATCGGTGAAGTGACGATTCGCCTTCGTCAGGGCGATCGCATTTTCTCCGGTCACGCCGCCAACACAGACATCATCGTGGCATCGGCACAGGCATACGTGAACGCCTTGAACCGTCTCTATGCTTCGATGCAGCGGCAGGATGAAGCAGGTAAGGTGGCGATTGAACGGCAAAAGAAAGGGGTTGTAGCGATCGAAAACTAGAAGATGGTGAAAGATTTACCGCAGAGGCGCTGAGAACATAAGCATTGAACTCCACGTCTCTGCGGTGTAGATCAATTATCGAGCTTCGACTTATTAGTGGAGGCAGTTCTTAAAGATTCATGCCTTCCTTGGACACTCGTTGGATCAGAGAGTTAGGTTAGGTTGAAGTTTCATATCGCTTCAATGTAGTTATCTGGCTAATCTGAATTTCATGAATACAGTTTTCCAAAGCTGTAAGAATAATAAGCAGACTGATAATGATAATAACCTCCAGCTTCTAGTCAACGAGTACATTCACAGGTGGGGAAGCTCTTATGACATAGAAGATCAGTGGTGGGGTGACAAAGAATTAAACTGGGATAAAGCAATTTCAAGAGCCTGGCTATCTCGGCTCTCAAATGGAAAAACGCACGGGCATCAATGCCGAGTTGCTAAGAAACTACCAGAGGGATTGGAGACTGCATTGGCTGATGAGATGCAGCCGGAAGACCTCAAAGATTTTGAGGTTTTGTATGATTGGGTGAAGTCTGTTGTTGGGCGCGTTAAAGGCTTAGGTGCAACGACAGCCTATGATGTTGCACGACGTTTGGGTGCGTGGTTAAAGCTAGAACCGATTGTGGTTTATTTACATGCAGGAACTGCTGCTGGAGCTAGAAAGTTTGGGGTTGAGGGAGAGCTTGCCCCACTTAATGCTTTTCCGAAAGAGATTCAAGATTTGGGGGCTACCCATGCAGAAAACTTCTTATGTATCTACAAAGACCAAATTTCTTCAGTATGAGCACTGCTGGAACTTCGGGATGTTGAGTTAAAGCGCTTAAATTTTAGATAATGCCAGATGGGGATTTGCTCTGATGAGCCAAGTCAATTACGCTGCAATGTCTGACAAGGAATTGCGACAATACTTTCTTCCAGCATCGTGAGGATAAAGCAGCGCTCCAGGCGTATTTGGATCGATTGGGTGATCCTTCTCAATAGCCCATCGTTGAACAACCTTTGGATTTGAGTAAAACTTAGACGGGCGGGTATCCTCTTACAATTTTCTCATGTACGATGATACCTGCCGATTCCTTGCTGAACACTTCTCAGCCGATTTCGCCAGTTGGCTGCTTGGAGAAACTGTCACCCTGACCGAGATCCAGCCCTCCGAACTCTTCCTCGATCCCATTCGAGCCGATGCGATGATTCTGCTCCAGTCGGATGAATCTATCCTTCACATCGAATTCCAGACGCGACCGCAGCAGGAGATTCCCTTTCGGATGTTGGATTATCGCGTTCGAGGGCAGCGACGCTACAAAGATAAACCAATGCGGCAGGTGGTGATTTATCTCAAGCCCACTACCTCTGAACTGGTTTATCAAACGAGCTATATTCTAGAGCGCACCCGTCATGAATTCGATGTGATTCGACTGTGGGAGCAACCAGCTCTACTCTTCCTGCAATACCCTGGGCTACTGCCTTTTGCGACATTGGGGCAGAGCGAAAGTCCAGAAGCGATGTTGCGGCAAGTCACTCAAATCGTAGATCAAATTGAAGATCCTACAACGCAAGCGAATTTGATGGCAGCTTCAGCGATTTTGGCTGGGTTAAGATTGGAGAATGAGGTGATTCAGCGATTGGTACAGAGGGACATTATGCAAGAATCCGTGATTTACCGCTCAATTCAGAAAGAAAAGGCACAAGAGATCGCACTTAATCTCTTGCGTAGAGGCGTAGAGATTGACATTATTGCCTCTTCTACAGGCTTATCGGTTGAGGATGTCCAACAACTTCAACGGCAAATGAATGAGTCTGCACAAAGCTAAATCTGATGAGCCAGATTAACTACACTGCCATGTCTGACAAAGAGTTGCGACAATACTTTCTCCAGCATCGTGAGGATAAGGTGGCGCTTCGGGCGTATTTGGATAGACTGAGCGATCGTCCACGCAACGTCATCACAACCGTAGACGATCCTGATTTTGATGCCAAAATTCAAGCTGCCATTCTGCATCAAATGCAAGAGGTAGACAATAGATAGTGGTGCCTCAGCTACCGACTCTTACAATGGCTGGTCAGCATTGAAGCGCTAGATTTGGGAGCACGTATGAGAACGCTTACCGCGATCGTTGAGCAAGATTCTAAAACAAGCCTATGTATTGGGTATGTTCCTGGCTTCCCTGGTGCCCATTCTCAGGGTGAAACGCTAGATGAATTACACGAGAACTTGCAGGAAGTCATTGAGATGCTTCTGGAAGATGAGCCAGTCATAATCGATATAACGTTTGTTGGCACTCAACAAATTGTAGTTGGGTAGGCAATGAGCAGCGTTCCTGTTCTAAAGCTCAAGAAATGACGAAATGCCGAAACCTCGGAGGTTTAAACGTCGAGGTTGGTCACGGTTCAATGTTTGGTTAAAACCTCCGAGGTTTGCGTAAGCTCAGTTCTCAGTGTCCTGTCCCCCGTTGCTAAAAGTTGACGAAGCGCGATGTTATGCTTTCTGAGAAAGGCTTTGAGGATGGAAGACGGTGAAGGGTCCTAGCTTTACAGTTATTCTTCATAAAAAAGATGACGTGTATATCGCTGAATGTCCAGAGATTGGTACAGTCGATCAAGGGGAAACGACCGAGCAGGCGATCGCGGGAGTAGCAGAGGCAACACAGCTCTATCCATAGTCATTCCCTGTATCTGAAACCGCTCCTTCTCAATGCCATTGCTGAGTACAATTGATGAGAGTGATCAGGAGGCAAACAGATTATTCCTACAGCAGAGCAGAAAACACAGTGCTTCATTTTATGCTGCTGGTTTACGAAGCTTTACTTATCGATCAACATTGTGCGTATTGCTGCACGAACAGGCAATGTCTTTCTCTTAGCGAGTGAAGAAAACGTTGTAGAAATTTACCCCAACGGTAAATGGAGATCTGTCAGATGAGTAAACCTGATTTTCAAGCAATGAGTCGCAACGATTTACATGCTTATGTCCTCACGCATCGAGAAGACGAAGAAGCGTTTTATACGTATGTCGATCGCTTGCACACAGAAGCAACCTGGATTGAAATGCCACCACTAAAGTCTGTAGAGGATTTGGAACATCATCCTGAATTCCTCAAACGGTTTTCTAAGGGGTTTAACCACAACCAAGAATAGCCTGATCCTTGGTTAGAACGGACGGACGAGCGCTTTTAGGAGTGTTGTTCAGAACACCGATCGCTGTTTAATGTGCCGATCGCTGGTGCAACATTAATTTTTGTCATACCTAGACCATAATGCAAGACGACATTCTCCAGAAAGAGCAGCAGTTTCATGACCAGTGGGCGGCAGTCATTGATGTAGACGGCATTCGAGTTGCCGACTATTTTGAGGCTTGCACCGCACCCGAAAATCGCTTTATCCTCAAGCAACTCGGTGATCTACGCGGCAAATATTTGCTCGATTTGGGCTGTGGGGCGGGCGAGAATAGCGTGTATTTTGCAACGAAGGGGGCACATTGCATCGCGGCAGATTACTCACCGGGAATGGTGGATGTAGCGCTGAAGCTGGCGGCTGCGAATCAGGTTGAGGTCGAGGGGAAGGTGGTGAATGCAATGGCGATCGACTTCCCCGACAACACCTTTGACATCGTGTACGCCTCAAACCTGCTGCATCATATTCCTGATCCCCGTCTTGCGATTCAAGAAATGTATCGTGTCTTGAAACCTTGTGGTAAAGCCTGCTTTTGGGATCCGCTGAAGCATAATCCAGTCATTAACGTCTATCGGCGCATTGCTACAAAGGTACGGACGGAAGATGAAACGCCGCTAGACATCACGATTGTTGATTTCGTGCGATCGCGCTTCGCCCAGACTCATTACGATACGTTCTGGTTAGCGACGCTCTGGATTTTTCTGCGCTTCTACCTGATTGAGAACGTGAATCCTAATGAGGAGCGCTACTGGAAAAAGATTATTCTGGAACACGATCGTCTGAGACCCACCTATCAACGACTCGAAAATGTTGATCGAACGCTGAAAACGTTGCCTTTCATGAAACGGTTTGCCTGGAATCTTGCGGTTGTTGCAACAAAGTAGAACGTGATATGACACAACAGCGATCGCGCTTCTGGCAAAAAATCTGGATCTATAGTCTTTTGGGCGCGATCGCGATCGTCATGCTCATCCCGTTGGTGTGGCTGATCAGCACCTCGCTCAAATCACCGACTGAAGATATTTTTCAGTTTCCGCCACAGCTATTTCCTAGCCAGCCAACGTTTCAGAACTTTGTCACGGTTTGGCGGACGAATCCGTTTGGGCGCTATTTGTTCAACAGTACCTTTATAGCAGTGTTGACTGTTGGGTTAAATCTGCTGTTTTGTGCGCTGGCAGCTTACCCACTCGCACGGCTTAACTTTCGGGGTCGGGAGGTGTTCTTCACGCTAATCGTCGCCACGATCATGATTCCCTTTCAGATTGTGATGATTCCGCTGTACGTACTGGCAGTGCAGTTGGGGTTGCGAAATAGCTATCTGGGTGTCATTTTCCCTGCGATCGCCTCTGCCTTCGGCATTTTTCTCTTGCGGCAGGCATTTCAAGGCGTGCCCAAAGAACTGGAAGAAGCGGGACGGATGGATGGCTGCTCGGAACTGGGGATCTGGTGGTACGTGATGATCCCCGCCATTCGTCCGGCACTGGTGACGCTGGCGATTTTTGTCTTTATCGGCTCCTGGAGCGATTTTTTGTGGCCCCTAATTGTGCTCGATCGTCCCGAATACTACACGCTACCGCTGGGTGTCGCCACGTTAGCAGGTACGTTCTCGCTCGACTGGCGCTTGATTGCAGCAGGTTCCGTGATTTCGATCGCGCCCATTTTGCTCTTCTTCATCACCATGCAGCACTACATCGTCCCAACCGAATCTGGCAGCGGTGTGAAAGGATAATCACTAAACCTTACTGGTCGATGGCTGAATGCTAATGGGTTTGGATGGATAGGCAATGCGCTGATGGTTCGATTGTTGCCAGACATCGACGAAAACATTGGCGATTTTAGACATCTCCTCACGAGACAAACCAGAATCAATGAGCTGTTTGTCTTGCCAGCGGGCGCGGAGAATTTTGTTGATCATGGAAAGTGCTTCTTTAGGAGTGGCATCTTTGAGCGATCGCAACGCCGCCTCACATGAATCTGCCAGCATCACAATGCCAGTCTCCCGCGATTGGGGTGCAGGTCCATCGTACTGAAAGTCTAAGTCCTTGATTGGTTGCACGGGCTGACTGCTTGCTAAAGCTTCCTGCCTTCGCTGCTGTGCCTGATGGTAGAAGTAGGCAATCATCATCGTGCCCTGGTGCTCAGGAATAAAGGACTGCACAGCTTTAGGCAGGCGATAGCGACGCGCCATCACCACGCCTTCTGTGACATGCTTTTTGATAATGGCAGCGCTTTTCCACGGGTCATCAATCAGGTCGTGTTTGTTGGGTCCGCCCATCTGGTTCTCGATAAAGCCCAGTGGGTCATGCATTTTACCAATATCGTGATAAAGCGTACCCGCACGTACCAGTTCAACATTGCAACCCAGTGCCCGCGCTGCTGCCTCTGCCAGAGTGGCGACGAACAGCGTGTGCTGGAAAGTACCCGGTGTTTTGGCGGCGAGTTGCTTGAGTAACGGACGATTCGGGTTTGCCAGTTCCACCAGGCGAATCGTCGTCACAAGGTCAAACAGTTGCTCCAGGTATGGGCTGACCCCGATCGCCACAATGCTCCAGGCAAGCCCAATCAGCCCATGAATCGCGGTTGAGCCTAGAAGGGTATAAAAGCCTGCACCCGAAACGACGTTGAGCAAGAGATAAAGTACCCCCTGAAGGACACCCACCGCCGTGCCTAAAAGCGCCAGGTCTTCGCGCGATCGCAGCCGTCCTGCCATAAAACCACAGAGAACACCGCCTGCCGCACTCGACAAAAGATGGCTCAACGGTAATACCGTACCAACGGGTAAGCAGAGCGTTAGCAAAACCGCAACGGCGATGCCTAGTGGTGAGCCGTAGAAACTGCCCACTAACAGCCCAACGGCTGGTAGATTCGTTGAAGGAACGTGCAGCGCCAATAGTAGCGGCGTACTCAACGTGAGCAGCACAATCAGCACCCGATCGCGGCGACGCATCCCCGGATGAAAGCGGCGCTCAACTAACCAATAGATGCCAACCGCGCCACCAACCACCACTCCAAACCCGATCAAGCCGAGCCAATCGACACCACGACGGCTGAGTTTAAAGCTGTCCAGCAGGGCAAAGTCAGCCGTTGTAATGGTCTCGCCAGCGCGCACAATTGCCTCGCCTTGACGAATCGACACCATCTCTGGTTTCACATCCTGTGCCGCTCGTTCTGCCATCAGCCGCGTCTGAGTCTCATCCCGCAACAGGTTTGGCTGTAGCGATGTCAGCAACAGGTTTGTTGCGATCGCCTCTGCGCCTGCTGGCACCCAATCCTTCACTTGAAGCTTCACTGCCTCATTGAGCACTGACTGCGGTAAACCGAGAGGAATACCCTGTGCCAAAATCCGGTCTGCTGCTTGCAGGAGGCGCGTCTGCGTTTGCCGCCATTCTGGATCGCTCAGGTTGAGCAATGACGCATCGTAAACAGGCTTTTCTCCTGAAGCCGCTGCTTGAGGCAGTGATTTGAGAGCCGCACCGTATTGCGATCGCGCCTGAGTAATGGACTCGATCAACGCACCATAGTCGGTTGCGTTCACCGTACGGCGGTACGATCGCAGCTCAGCAAACGCTTTTTGCTGGTTTACGTCTAAGTCAGCCGTCTTCAGTTTCGTTGCAGCCGTATCTAAACGGGTTGGGGCGCGGTTTGCGGTGATAGTAACCTGATTCCAATCTTGTGCAGACGCTTGTCGCAGATACGTCTGCACGGGTAGGGACAAAATAGCGGTTTTGGCAAACGGAAACGCACCTGCCAGTTGCCTCAATTCATTACCCTGGTTGAGCTGCTGCTGAATGGCTTGCTCAATCTGCTGGTTCATCCCCTGATCCAGCATCAGGACAGATGCCGCATCTTTACGAGCGACTTTGCGCTTCTCCTCCGTCGCTCTGGTATCTTCGACCGTAGCAGTGGCAGGGGCAAAAATCGCCTGGGGCGCAGCCTTGCCGACATCTAGCTTCGGTGCGTTGTAAAACCGATGCCCGATCGCGCTGGTGAGAGCAACAACCGTCATGGCGACCAGTAAAGAAGAGCGAGAGGCAGCGCCAGGAGCCGCTTTTAGTTTGGATAGGGTCTGTCCATTGGGCTGCCCAGAGGAGCCGTCTGCATTCATTGGCAGCGCTTGAGCCGATCGACTGGGTCGCGCTGATGGCAAAAGATTGTGCAAAAGGGGATGGTCAGTTGCCGTCTGACGCAAAAGCGCTTCCCACGTTGCCCACAACTGCCTGCCGCGATCGAGACTGGGTGGCTCCAAAGGTTGCATCAGCCGCTGCAGCAATTTCATGGTGAAACACAGTCGCCCCGCCAGAGGCAGCGATTCTGAATGGAATAACAGGAATGAATGAAAACGATCTGCATAGCCCTTCCATTATAGAAAGCCGTTTTGTCTTTGAAACGAATGAGCCTTCTCCTAAAGCTCTACAGCAGCGAGCTACCGGGGACGGATGACACCAGCAGCCTCGATCGTGCTCGTCGGTAGGGGCGTTGCCGGATCGTATAGACCAGACCAGACCGCAAAGAGCTGAGCTGCCAATCGATTCAACTCCACATTAGAGAGATCCCACAGCAATGGCAATGGGCTGTCAATGCGCCATGCTAAGGGCAGACCATTGAGACTGTTGCGCGCACCGCTTAACGCACCCGTCAACGCACACACAACGGACGCAGCCTCACGAAAACGAGCTGCCCGTAGTAACGACAGATGCAGCTCGTCAGGCGTACTGAGAAAGCAGTAGAACGCCAGCGCCATTGCCTCGTTGCCACTGTAAGCCGCTTTAGCCCGTAGCTGCTCGATCGCAGCATAAAGCCCGGAACCCTGACATAAAAGGGCTTGAGCCTGCTCTAGCGTCTCGATCAAATCTAACAGGATGTCCGTTGGGTTAGCCGTACTCTGTTTGAGGTAGGCGATGGTTTGAGGCACTAGCATCAGACGCTCCAGACGGTCTTTTAGCACCTGCGCGATCGCGTAGCCTACTGCCAGTAGCCCAGCTTCAGCACCCGGAGGAGCCTGCCAGAGCTTCGCGGTTTGGAGCAATAGCTGCCTTTGTTTTGCTTCATCCTCGTAGAAAAATAACGCCAGGGGCAGCGCCGCAAGCGCATGTTCGGCAGTGCTTAAGGCTTCGCGTGAGCGTGACTGCGCCAGTATCGCGCCTGTTGCCTGCCAGCCAGCCGTAAGCCGAACCCCGATCGCTGCCATTTCAAACTCGTTCCACCTGCCAGCGCGAACGAGCACACGAGCACATTGAACTGCCGCCTCACCCCAGGGTATGGGTGTAGAAGCTTTGAGACTAGACATAAGCCCAGGGTGCCAACTAGCCAGACTAGCTGGAGTTGACGACGATCCCTCTGGCTCTAATTCACAGGTGCCCTCTTTCGTGTGAGGGTGCTCTAAACACCCGTAGGTCCCCAACTCAGCACCCAACGCCGCTGTTAGCAAGGTGCCCTGAAAGCGGCTCAATAGTGAATAGCGCATCGATCGCCGATCGCTCCTGTAGCGTGTTGATTAAAGTGAAGATTGCTCAAGTAAAAATCGCTAAGCGGGCGATCGTAACCTCCGCCTCGCGTGCCAACCCAGCCTCGAGCCGCTCAAGCATCCTTCGGACAGACCTACCGTGTCTACGCAAGTCACTCAATCTAGCAACACTAGCGATATGCCCCCTGTCCCCCAATGCTGGGGAAACCAAGCCGCTCAAAGATCCCCAAAATCTCCCGCCTTTGGGGGCTGAAAAAGTTTGAACCAAAGTAGAGAGAACGTGTGTACACCGTAACCAGATCCAGCGGATTTAAGGAACTCTCAGCTCCATTCAATCCCGACTCACCTATAGTAGCTCTAGGGCAAAGGCACTGGAACGATACCGCTACCATTACCTTCTTTTCCAGACTGAGTCACTCTCTTGATCTCCAGGTCACGTCTGCTCGATCGGTGCTTTCAACTATTTGTTTTCAATTATTTACAGAAGGATTCCAGCAATGGGCAAGGCGCAGTCATATTTATCGCAGGCAGATTTATCTAAGCCTCAAACGCGGATTTTTTGGCTGCCTTACCGAATCGTCTTCACTCTACTGGGGAGCTTGGGCTATACCGCCTTACTGCATATCACGATAGCCAGTGCGCTCACTCAGCCTAGTGCCACGAACACAGAAGCCGGTAAAGCTGCTACCGAAGTGCTGATGCGTCCAACGCTGAAGTCAGGTAGCCGAGGCGCTGAGGTAACGGAACTGCAAGCCACTCTAAAATTGTTAGGGTACTACAGCAGTACAGTCGATGGCGTTTACGGACAGAGCACTGTTGCGGCTGTTTCCCAGTTTCAGCAAGCGGCTGGCTTAGGTGCAGACGGCATTACAGGACCCGCAACATGGAATCGCCTGTTTCCAGCCGTGGAAACACCGAGTACTCCCCCCACACCAACGACCAGTGGCAGCGTTCAGGCTCCTGCTGTAGCTACTGCTGCGTCACCCTCGATCGCTAACAGTTCGGCGGCATCATTCCCCGTGCCAGCAGGATCTAGCCCAGCACCGTCAAGCGTTAAACCGGTCACGAATTCTCGCCCTGCCGTGAAGCCTGCTCCCAGTAGCGTTACCCCGAAGCCAGGTAAGACGACCACCACACCGTCTCCAGCAACCGCAGCAACATCGCCCAACGCGCCTGTCGTGCTTCCCACCTTGAGACGGGGCATGAGGGGTTCAGCGGTGGTCGCCCTACAAGAGCGACTGCGATCGCTCGGCGTGTTCAAAGGAGCAGCCGATGGTGTGTTTGGTGCCGAAACGTTAACCGCTGTCAAAGCCGCACAACGTAGCTTCAGGCTTGAGCAGGATGGCGTTGTCGGTGCTGGCACATGGAGCGCCCTACTTCGGTAGCATAGAGACCTCTAACGTCAGATTCAGTGAATTCTGCATAGCTATAAGGTCTGTTCTCTCCCTAGACTGAAGGTGGCGATCGTTAGCGATGCAGTGCTGTCAAAGAACTGCATCGCTAACGATCGGAAAAGCTGCAAGCCCGATGTGCTTGATGGTTGAATGCCTCGTCTAAGGATCGTGGATTAATTAATCTGAACCATTTCCCTTCTGTAGGGACGTTCCATGGAACGTCCCTACAGAAAGAATTACACCTTATTAAATCCGCGTTCCTAAGCAGCCTTGGCGACTAACGTCACCGCTAGACGGGCACTAGGGAAGCCATGCCCGAAGGGCTATAAACTACCGCCGCAGGTTACAAAACCCTGGCTTTGCTGTAGACCGCGCAGGCTGACTTTATACCTGCTAGTAGCGCTTTTAACCGCCGGACACTTTTCAAACTTTAAAATTAACGATTAGTGACCAGGATTTATGGCTAAGCACAAGCAACCAGAAACCACCGATCAAAGCTTGACTCACGGCAATTTGCTAAACCGGATGACCAACCGGATTCGGCAATCGCTGGAGCTACAGGAAATTCTCTCGGCAACGGTGGCGGAGGTGCAGTCGTTTTTGGGCACCGATCGCGTCAAGCTTTACCGCTTTCAACCCGATGGCACAGGGCAGGTCATTGCAGAAACAACCCACCCAGAATGGCTGCCATCCCTGATAGGCTTGTATTTCCCAGCCAGTGACATTCCGCCTGCCGCCAGAGAGATGTTCGTCAAAGCACGGCAGCGCTCCATTATTGACGTTGCCTCACAAACCATCACGCTCAGTCGCTTAGGATCGTGGATTAAATAAAACCGACAAATTGTTCGTAGGTAGGGGCACACGGCTGTGCGCCCCTACGGAAAACGCCGAGGTGATTAAATTCTTGTTCCTTAGAGTATCCAAAAACAGTGGGTGAGTTGACGTTAGACGAGATGCAAGCACTGCCAATCGAAGACGTTTTGTGTCGTCCGGTTGATCCGTGCCATGTGCAGTACCTGACTGCAATGGGCGTACAGTCGTCGCTCGTCATCCCTATCTTTCATCGTCAGGACATGTGGGGGCTGCTAGTGTCTCACCACGCGACCCCAAAGCAGTTTTCCGAAAAGCGTTTACAGACGGTGCAAATGGTAGCAGATCATGTGTCGATCGCGATCGCGCAATCTCAACTGCTCACCAGCACTCGCATGAGAGCCAATCGTGAAGCCGTCATCAATCAGATTTCGACCCTGCTGCACTCGCCCATGCCCATTTATGAAGTGCTACAGCTTGTGTTAGAACAAGTCGTCAAAGTCGTTGGGAGTGTGGGCGGTCGTCTGTACCTGACATCAAATGAAGCTGATGCCATGTCACAGCTTTACACGACTGGGACTCAGCCAGAGCACGTTGACCACGACCAGCCTTTAGAAGCAGCGCTCTTTTGGCAACAATTAATGATCTCCGAACTGCCCCCTCAAGCAGCAGGATTATACCTGGACGAATGGGCACTTAATCTAGAGCACAATGACCAGAGTTGGTTAACGTTACAAAATCACGCAGGGTCTAGCCCGTGGGCAGTAGCTGCCCTTTACCAAGAGGCGATGCTGGAAGATGTTTTGCCTAGCTTTCACAACACCCCCATTCGCAGTTTGCTCGTTATGCCCTTGCGCTATGGCGATTTGCCCTTGGGATGTCTGACCCTCTTTCGCGATGAAATTGATACCAACATTCTTTGGGCTGGTCGATTTAACCCAGATGAGCGCCATCAACCAGTACGAGAGTTGTTTGCGGCATGGCAAGAACTTAAGCATGGGCAGGTGCAGCAGTGGGCAGCCAACGAAATTGAACTGGTGCGATCGCTCGGCACACACCTGACTATGGCAATCATGCAAAATCGGCTTTACCGCTGTGAGCGTGAACAGCGCATTCTAGTGGAAATGCGCAACCGCGAACTCAACGTAGCGCGGTCATCGGCTGAAGAAGCCAACCGTCTTAAATCAGACTTCCTTTCTTCGACCAGCCACGAACTGCGAACACCCCTGGCTTCGACGCTGAACTATCTTGAACTACTCAAGCAAGGCTTATACGACAACCCAGAGGAACTGCAAGAATACATCGACGTTGCCTATCAATCGGCAGAGAATTTAGTTGATATCGTTAATGACATGCTTGATATTGCCAAAATTGAGGCAGGGCGTATGAGCGTCCAGCGGGAACGCATTGATCTGCGAGCGCTATTCCAAAAGCAAGCCGCTCTCTTCAAGCTAGAGAGCCGCCAAAAAGACATTGCGTTGGTGCTTGACTGTCAAGTTGGTTACGTGCAGGCAGACATCGTTAAATTGAGACAAATCCTGACAAACCTGCTGGCAAATGCCTTCAAGTTTACAAACGCTGGTAGCGTACACCTTCGTGCTGTACGACGCATTCAAACCGTTGACCATTCCCCGCAGCAAGTCGTCGAAATCTCGGTTGCCGATACGGGTATTGGCATCGATCTGGAACACAAAGTCTCACTGTTTGAGCCTTTCGTACAGGCAGATGGCTCGATCAAACGGCGCTACGGAGGCACCGGATTAGGGCTAACGATTTGCAAGCGGTTAGTAGAGTTGATGAACGGGCAGATTTGGCTCGACAGCGCCGGAAAGGAGCAGGGTACAACGATTACCTTCACACTACCTGACCCATCGCTTTAACGGTGAGAGTACTGCTAGAAACTGCCACCAGCAACGTTGTGTAACCAAGACAAAAAATGAGTTCATGCGGTGGTGAAAGCGGCGCATACGGGCACCATCTGGGGCGTGAATTGCCTGCCAGCAACTTCTACAAACAATAGTGAACCCTATGTGCGCCTGGCATGTGCTTGTGGTCGATGACGATAAACTGTTGGCTAAAGGGACTGCCAAGCTGATTCAGCGACTGGGTGGTCATCAGGTGGTCATTGCCGATGAGCCTGCTGAGATTATCGATCGCTGTCGATCGCAGCTTGTTGATATTGTGCTGATGGATGTGAACCTGCCTGGAGCCGAGTGGGAGGGACAGGCTGTCAGCGGCGCTGATCTGGCACATGTCCTGAAGACCCATCCCGAAACAGCGCATCTGCCGATCATCATGGTCACTGCCTACGCCATGCTCAATGAGCGTCAGGCACTGCTCGATCAATCTCAGGCAGATGCACTGTGCGTTAAGCCCATTACCAACTAGCAGGCACTGCTAGAACTCATCGATCGCCTCTGTAACAAAACTCAGCCTCACAGAGGGAAAGTGGGGAATGAAGAGCCTCTCTAGACATCAGGCTGCTCAATGAACACCGTTACGGATGCTACTGCAACCAGCATTTCATCGTTTTTATCATTCAGCGACGCGATCGCCCGTCCTTGAACCACCATGCCACCCGCTTCCACCGTTAGCGATTTGCGCCCAAAGGGCAGCACCGCCAGCACCTCTGCTTCTCGCACCTGATCAGGATAAGGCACGGCAACCTGAACCTCAACAAGCATCTGATCGGGATCACTTAACCCGGCAACTTCCCAAAGACCAGGCAGCGCATTATGCGCGATCGCGTTGCGGACAGCACGCGCCGCCGCAACGGTTGGTTCCTGCCCATGTTGATCAACTCCCATCCCCATTTCAATGACAAAGCGTTTGCGAGACATGGCACCTGTAATCTCTGAACGTTCAACTCTAGGCTTTAACCTTGAGTCCAGTCTACAGTTTGAAGGAAGAAGTCTTGTGTGTAGAGATGGAAACGCGATCAAGCAATCTCAAACATGATTCTGTAGATGATGTAGAAGGCGCGATCGGACTACACAGACAGATTCCCGCTCATCTCTCTGATCCAGGATGGTATGCAGAAGTTGTTGCCTATCCACCCAATTTAAAGCGATATACAGAAACTTTCTGTCTAATCAGTAGTAATGCTTCTTAAGTTATCGGTGAGAACATGACCTAGAAAATCTATTTATTGGTTTTCAAGATTCAGTTAGGTTTCTGAGTTAGCTGGGAACTATTGAAGAAATATATTGCGTCGGTAGGAGCGTTGCAGTATCAATTGGAGCTTCGAGTTTATCTGTGCTAAGCGAGTAGGAATAATCGTCTTTGAGAAAATACCTCACACTTACCTGTTTTTTCCACTTCTATCGGTTCTATACGTACATCACTTTTGGAGGTCAACTGTAATGAGTAATTTTCCCACTAACATTCCTGTTTCTATTAAAACGGGAGCCGTCAGCATCAATAGTAACGTCATAACATATCAAACGGTACATGGAGGTATTAAATTTAATATGACTAGGAACCCTGTTCAAGTTTTAGATGGAGAAATGCGTCAGGCTCTTATGCAAAGCTTGGATGGTGATTGGTTCCTTGAAACCAATTCAGGTGGAATTAGGTTTCTATTTATAAGATTGTTTCATCAAACCTATTTAATGAAACTACCTTCTAATCATGAGTTGATTCCAAGCAATTAATAGTTGAACTATTAATGAGTAATTGTCAATATCCAACTAAAGAGTGGAAGCAATATGAATGAAGAGTTGCGATGGCGGATAACGACTTTCTTCGACTATTGGAGAGAACGACATGCATTCATTCATAATTTAAACTTTACCAAGTATTCGCATGAGGCTAATGTGTTGCTTTGGGCAGCATTAGACGCTCTCTCCAACCTATGGGCAGAAAATATTGGGAAGAAACAATGTGGTAAGACGGGTAAACGCATTATTTTCGATGCTTTCCTTGTTCGCTATGGTAGTGATCTGTTCCAACTGATATCCTTGCCAGATGTCTGGAACCGAATTGATCGAGGGGATATCTACACAGATCAAAGAAGAACTCTGAAATTGCCTGAGAATGTCTGTACTTTCTTGGGGAAAATTGACCGTCGTACCCCAACAGTTAAAGAGGAACGGCGAACTCGATCTAACTCGGATGATTGGAGTCTGGGCAAAATCATCACTGAGGCTATGGAGAAGTACCCTGAAACGGATCGCAACAAGCTGGAGGACTGGCTTACTCTATCTCGATACGGCGCGATCGCTTATACGCAAATGCGGTCTGCATATATACACAAGGGGCGATCTGGAGAGAGCACACACAGTTTTGAATTATATGGATTTGAAATACAACCTACGTACCTCAGCGCAATCTATCATGCTCCTCCTGTAATTGGCTTTAAGATCGAATTCATGTTACGTGTATTAGGATGTTGTATCCACGCATTTGAAGCTGACGCGCTAATCTTGAAGAAAGACCCCGCGCCAGAAAAATAGTGCGATCGCCGATGCTGTAGAGTGTTTTGTTGCCACAAATGCACCATTGCAATCATCACCAATAAATTATTGTGATCTCCCCCTGACTATGCGATTGCACCTAATGAAACAAAGTTAGGTAGTTAGTATTCAGAGGTGACTTGCTGTAAGTGAGCGCACCATTACCGTTATGCTGCAAGGTTTTGGTAGGGACTATCGCCGTCATATATCCACAGCGATCGTCTCCCCGAGCAATCGAAGCATTCATTTACCGTCTCAGCCTAAACTTTTTGCACGAACGATCGCCCCAACAATCCCTGTGGGCGCACCATGAGCATGATGAACAACAGCCCAAAGGCAACAGCATCCTTGTAGGCAGAGAATTCTCCTGGTACAAAGGCTTCGATGAGTCCAATGACTAGCCCCCCCACAACGGCACCAGGAATGCTGCCTAAGCCGCCCAGCACGATGACTGCTAGACCTTTCAGCCCGAACCCAATGCCAAAGTAGGGACCCGCGATACTGACGCTGGAGCCAACGAGTGTGCCTGCCACACTGCCCAAAAAGCCGCTGACGAAAAAAGTGAGGACGATGAAGCGATCGGTATCAATCCCCAACAAACTAGCTGTTGTTGCGTCTTCTGCTACTGCCCGCATTGCCTTGCCATACTTGGTAGCGTTGATCAGGTACGTGAGAACGGTCAGAATCACGGCTGAGACGGCAAAGATCACAATCTGCACGCTGCGGATGGGGATGGGATTGTCTGTGGTGCCAAAGTTGACAGCAGGCGGCAGATTGCCGTAAGTGTCGGCTGGAAACGTATAGCTTTCAGCACCCACGAGATATTGGATCACGTTCACGATGACAAACGCTACGCCGAGGCTGGAAACAACCGTGAGTAATGGATCGGCTTTTCTGCGTCGTAAGGGTCGGAATGCTAATCGCTCTACCATTACACTCACCAAGCCGGAAAGGATGCCACTGAGGACGATCGCCGCTGCAAAGGGCATCTTCACAGGCAGCATGGCATTTGCCAGCAAGCCATTGAACCCAAACGCGCCCCCAGTCAGCACATAGGTAAAGTACGCGCCTAATGTAAAAATTGCGCCATGAGCAAAGTTAATAATGCCCAAGATGGAGAAGACCAGCGTGTAGCCTAGCGCGAAGATGGCATAGACACTGCCGATCGACAGCCCATTCAGAACGTTTTGCAGGAAGATAGTTACGGTCATGAGATGAGTAGTGAGAAAAGGTTAACGCGGGGGCATTGGCGGCGTTTCCCCCTTAAGCCTGCACCCGTTACCCCATATGTTCCCTTACTTCAAGTAAGTAAATTTGCCGCTAGTGCCGTTAGTATCCATTTTAATTTGAGCGACGTAGAACTCCTTTTGCACAATTTCGCCCTCTGATGTGAAGGAGATTTCGCCTAGTGGTGTGTTGTACTTGCCAATCAGCAGTTGTTTGTTCAGCGCCACTCGCAAGTCAGGTAAGGATTGCTGGTTAACTTTTCTTTGTTGATCCACTGCTTTCAGAGCCTCGACAAAGACCTGCACGCCTGCAAACGCCTGAGCGCTAAACTGGGGCGGCTCTTTCTTAAATTGACTACGATACGCCTCGCGAAAGGCAGCGTTAACGTCGCCGGGTTGCTCTGGGCTATACGCTTGAGCAATCAATACGCCATCACATAATGCTTTGCAAACAGGAAATAGGTTCGATGTATTGAGTCCGTTGCCGCCAATGATTGACCCTTTGTAGCCCAGTTCGCGCAGTTGTCGCACCAGATTGCCGCCATCGGCTGCAAGACCAGAAATAATGACCAGATCGGGTTTTACATTCAGAGCAGCGGTTGCCTGACTTTGAAAATCAGTATCGGTGGTTTGAAACTTCTGTACTGTGACAAGCTCCAGCTTTTGATCTTTGACGGTCTGCTGAAAAATCTCAGTTTCGGACTTGTTGAACGCATCATTTTGGGCATAGAAGACAGCCACTTTTTTGATTTGCGGATTGATTTTGAGTGCTGCTTTAACCGAGTTGGGAGCCACTACGGAAACGGGCGCGGAGACACGAGCGATGAAATCCCCAATCTGCGGAATGCCTTTAGCCGTGTTGGAAGGTCCGAGCACAGGCACTTTGGCACGATCGGCAATCGGGTCGGCACTAAACGCCTGCTGTGAGAGCGTCGGTCCCACAATGCCCACGACTTTGTCTTTGGTAATCAAGGTTTGAAAGGCGTTGATTGCCCCTTGCTCATCGCCGCCTGTATCCTGAAACACTAGCTTGATGGGCGTACCGTTAATGCCACCTTTGTCGTTAAAGTACTTCTCGGCAATTTTTGCGCCTGCCACTTCCTCTTGTCCCAGTAGCGCCACATTACTGGTCTGAGCCACGCCAATGCCGATCGCAATACTCGCCGTTCCATTAGCCAGAGCGGTGTTGGACGCGCCCGCTGCTTGCGGTGAGGTACTGGTTGCAGTCGGAGCAGGATTGGGACTACAGGCACCAAGCACGATCGCGAAAGCTGCCAGCAATGAGAACGGAGCCTTACTGTGCATAGCCTTCAGCATCAGGGATGTGCGTATGAAGCGATTTCTAGCCATTGAACTTAAAATTTATCGATAGATGAAACGATCGCAATTTTTATTTCACCACATCTCGTTGCTTCTTTGGCTATTTTCAGAGTGAGAGGATTGCATGAAGGCAGCAGTCACTCATCAACAGACAGCATGATTGAATCACGAATGGATAGCAGCGTGAGTCTTACTCACCTAGAATTTGAGGTTCTCAAGATCGTCTAAACAAAGATCGAACGAATAACAGATGATCCGTTTTTTGAAGGATTGTAGCGGGTTGTTAATGAGTGTAAACGACGCGATCGCAAATCTCTGAAAGCCTTGCCAAGAAGGATTTACAGTATTCTGACTGTGGCAATTTTAAGGATTGCATTCTCCCTACTCCCAATCATTGCACTGTGGTTTAGATACACAACTTAAACACGTAAACTTTAATTTCTTTAGCTGTTGTGAAAAGAGCCTCTCTGTTACTCTCAAAAAAGTAGAAGCGCTGTAAACGTGTTAGCAAACTTGATGAAGGTTTAAGTTTTGGCTTTGCCTTAGCGCTTAACGTTTGTTCACATTTCTAGAGTTTATTCACAACATTCGCCGACGCGCTGGGATATGAAACACTACGCTGTTCAATGGATTGAAGATTGGTGTACCGAAAACGGTTGGACTGATTTGTTTCAGGAGCGCACGGCTTACTGGGCGTTTCCTCCCCATGCCGTGATGCCAGTCCCCATTCCTACACAGGTTTTGAGAGCAATCAAAGCAAATCGCGGTTTGTGCTTTGAAGAAAAAGTGTGGTGCGCCGCCGCTGGAGTGAGCGCGATTACCGCTGGAGCCTTTAGCTATTTCTTTGCGTCGCCAATGCCCCTGGTTGCCGCCTTTGCCTTTTGCGCCATGGTGATGGCACGCATGGAGGATGACACCCTTTAACGGGCTGCTGGGCGATCGTTTGCCTTAAAAAATAAACGGGTTTGCTTGGTCTAACGTGTTCATTCCCCTACTGCTGCACAGGCAACGGTGGGGGAATTTTTTATGCAAGGGTGATCGTTGACTCTCTAGTTAACTGGAGGGTCTACCATGATCTCATGTACTCAGGGTTTGGTTATGACATTACAACTAACGGTTCCAAGTATGGCGTGTTCTGCGTGTGCAGACACCATCACTCAGGCAGTAGCCGCGATCGACCCTACCGCCACAGTCGCCACCGATCCTAAGACGAAACTGGTCAACATCGACACTCAGCAGTCAGAGATTGTAGTGAAAGCGGCGATCGCCAGTGCTGGCTACCCTGTCTCATAAGGCTGGTTGACTGACAAGTCTTACAACCATCACCTATCCCGCCCTGCACTGAAACTGCGGGCTAATAGAATAAAGTCCTCTCAAGAGGACTGCAAGGGTCTTGCAACCCGTTATCCTTCGGGAAGGCAAAGCCTACAACGGGTTTAACGCCGTTAGCCCGGACTTTTAATCACGGGCGGGTGAGCAACGGAGCAAGCAGCCTTTCAAGACTCTTGTCAGTCCATCAGCTCGTAGGGACGTTGGGGTGAGGTGGGAAGTGTGAGAAGTTTTGAGTTAAGGCTGGCTGCTAACCTTGCTTTTTCGCTTTCGCTTTTCACCTTCTGCCTCCGTTCGGCTGAGCGCTCACGTCGAAGCCTGCCCTCTGCCTTCCTCTAACAACCAATAACCAACAACGAACAACCTCATGGAAACCCTTACCCTGAAGCTACGGGGCATGAGTTGTGCAGCTTGTGCCAACAACATCCAGCAGGCGCTTCAGGCTGTGCCTGGAGTGACCGAGGCTCAGGTCAATTTTGGCGCTGAGCAAGCAACGGTAGCATACAGCCCGCAGCAAACTAATCTGGCAGTCATGCAACGGGCGATCAGTGACGCAGGCTATGGGGCTGATTTGCTGCAAGAAATGGCGATCGACGATGGTACTGAAACTGCCATTCAAGCGGCTATTCAGGGCGCTCTGCTGCGCAAAGTTGCCATTGGCGGCATCGTCAGCCTGCTGCTAGTCGTTGGATCATTACCAGCTATGACTGGGCTACATCTACCGCTGATACCCACGTGGCTGCACAATCCCTGGGTGCAGTGGGTGCTCACTACACCTGTTCAATTTTGGTGTGGTGGTGCGTTTTACCGCAACGCCTGGAAAACGCTCAAGCGTCGGACTGCCACGATGGACACGCTGATTGTGCTGGGAACGAGCGCAGCCTATGGCTATTCTGTGTTTGCAACGGTTTTGCCAACGTTCTTCAGCAACCAGGGGCTAACACCAGAGGTTTACTATGAGACGGCGGCGATCGTCATTACACTGATTCTCTTGGGACGGCTGTTTGAGCAACGCGCTAGAGGGCAAACGTCCGATGCCATCCGTAAGCTCATTGGTCTACAAGCACGCACGGCACGGCTGATACGTGACGGTCAAGAAATGGATGTGCCGATCGCCGATGTGGCGATCGATGACGTTGTGCTGGTGCGTCCCGGCGAAACCATTCCGGTAGATGGCAACGTGCTTGACGGACGCTCAACCGTCGATGAAGCGATGGTGACAGGGGAAAGCCTGCCTGTCAAAAAACAAGCGGGCGATGAGGTCATTGGCGCAACGCTGAACAAAACAGGCAGCTTCACATTTCAGGCAACGCGCGTGGGCAAAGATACTGTACTGGCGCAAATTGTCCGCCTCGTGCAGCAGGCGCAAGGCTCAAAAGCACCCATTCAGCGGTTGGCAGACCAAATTACAGGCTGGTTTGTGCCGATCGTGATTGCCATTGCGATCGGCACGTTCGTCCTCTGGTTCATCACAACGGGCAACCTTACGCTGGCGATGATTACCACGGTAGAAGTGCTAATCATCGCCTGCCCTTGTGCGCTTGGTTTAGCTACGCCAACGTCCGTTATGGTTGGCACAGGCAAAGGCGCTGAAAACGGCATTTTGATTAAAAGTGCGGAAAGCCTGGAGCTTGCTCACCAGATTCACACGATCGTGCTGGACAAAACTGGCACTCTCACCGAAGGCAAACCCACAGTGACGGATTTTGTCACCGTTCAAGGCACTGCAAACCAGAATGAACTGAAGCTCTTGCGCCTGGTTGCTGCTGTTGAGCGACAGTCAGAGCATCCGTTAGCAGAGGCGATCGTGCGGTATGTGGAGAGACAGGAAGAGGGAGTGGGGAGTCGGGAGTCGGGAGTCGGGAGTAGAGGGACAGAGAACTCAAAACTTTCTAGCGCAGCGGCGCACTTACGAAGTAGCTCTCAAAGAGCTAGTGCTACTCAAAACTCAAAACTCTCCCCCTCACCCCTCACTCCCTTCGAGGCGATCGCAGGCAGCGGTGTTCAGGCAATGGTCGCCGATCGCCTTGTGCAGATCGGTACGCACCGCTGGATGACGGAACTAGGCATCGATACAGCGGTTATGTCATCGCCAGCAGCGCCTTTACAGGAAAATCAAGCTCTCTGGGAAACGGCGGGCAAAACGGTGGTGTGGATTGCGGTGGATGGGCACATTGAAGCCTTGATGGGCATTGCCGATACGCTAAAAGCGTCGTCAGCGGACGCGGTACGGGCGCTGCAAAAAATGGGTTTAGAGGTGGTGATGCTGACGGGAGACAACCGCCCGACTGCGGAAGCGATCGCCCATCAAGTCGGCATTACTCGCGTCTTTGCTGAAGTGCGCCCAGAGCAAAAGGCAGCGGTGGTGCGATCGCTTCAGGAACCTGGGAGTCGGGAGTCGGGAGTTGGGAGTCGGAAAACAACTCAAAACTCTCTAGCGCAGCAGCGCCACTCAAAACTGATTGTCGCAATGGTAGGCGATGGCATTAACGATGCGCCTGCATTAGCTGAGGCAGATGTGGGCATTGCGATCGGGACGGGAACGGATGTAGCGATCGCGGCAAGCGACATTACGTTGATTTCAGGCGATTTGCGGGCGATCGTGACTGCCATTCAGCTTAGCCGTGCCACCATGCGGAACATTCGCCAAAATCTCTTTTTTGCGTTTATCTATAATGTTGCTGGGATTCCGATCGCGGCTGGCATTTTGTTTCCGTTCTTTGGCTGGCTGCTCAATCCCATCATTGCGGGAGCCGCAATGGCATTTAGCTCCGTTTCTGTTGTCAGCAATGCCCTACGGCTGCGAAACTTTCGTCCCACGCTTAAGGCTCACTAATGTCACACGATCGACTCAAACCATCAGTCCCATCAACGCGCAAACTGGCTAGTAGTTTGATTGGCTTGCTGCTGTTATTTGGAGGGGCTGTCGAGGTATCTGCTGCCCCGTCCCACAACAAAACTAACGACCTCACCGCGCCCAAAACCTTGCAGCCAATGCCACAGCCGTTAGCGCTTAAACTAGCCGTTACGCTAGGTGGTATGGCGCTCATTGGTGCAGAACTGTGGTGGTTTCTCTTGAGCAAGCCTCAGGCAAAATAAGCAGCGGCGCTTCCCCTCGTGCCTGCGGCTTAAGTCGTTTATAGTGTAAATTGTGCCAGCTTGCTATCGGATGGCTTAGCCATGAAGTCCTCTGTCTCTCCCTGCCCGGTTCCGTTTGAGCAGCAGCCCTTAAACGAGTACCAGGAATTGAAAGAATCCTGGTTTTTTCGGTGGGCAACGCTCGATCTACCGCCATACATTCGCAAGCTGCTCTGGCTTTGGGGCTGGAGTTGGCTCCTTGCAGGACCGATCGCTGCCGCCAGTTTCCCGCCTGCCAAACACCCTGCTCAGTTTGCGTTGACTGGCATGGCAGGAGCAGCCTTATTTTTGTCATTGGTACTTATCCGTCTGTATCTGGGCTGGACGTACATTCAATCTCGTTTGTTCAACGCCACCATTTTTTATGAAGAGTCTGGTTGGTATGACGGACAGCTTTGGGCAAAGCCACCCGAAATGCTTGCCCAAGACCGCTTGGTGGTGACGTATCAAATTCAACCCATTCTCAAACGCCTCACGCAAACGTTTGGAGTGCTGGCGATCGCGCTCATAGTTGGCACATTGGCATGGCAGTTGTTGTAAAACGCATCCGAGAGTCGGGTAGAATTTAGAACTAAGAAGTCCCCTGTCTCCCCATCTCCCCTTGCTTCAAAACTTTTCCTTTCTCCGTCCCCTTCCAATGCTAGAGTCTTACGCATGACAAGGGGAAGACGCACACAAGCCGCAGAACTGGAAGTCCGGTTACTGCGCGAAGGTATTATCGAATCCAAGCATTACGTTCAGGCGGTCATCTGTGACAGCCGGGGACGGAATTTGCTGGTGGCTGGCAGTGCGGAGACCGCAACATTCGTGCGATCGGCACTCAAGCCGTTTCAGGCATTGGCAGTCACGACGGCAGGGACGCTAGAGCGCTATGGGTTGACCGATCGCGATTTGGCGATCATGTGTAGTTCGCACAAAGGGACGATCGAGCAAGTGCGGCAGGTCTTTAACATTCTCTGGCGCGCTGATGTTGATCCCACTGTGCTCCAATGCCCTATTCCTGTCGGGAAGCGGAGTCGTCTGGAATACAACTGCTCTGGCAAACACGCAGGAATGCTCGCCGTTTGCCAACAGCGCAATTTCCCGCTCAGCAGCTACCTCCAGCGCAGCCATCCCGTACAGCAGTTGATTCTGCAAAAGGTCGCCGAACTGCTCAGAATGCCCGCCGAAGAGTTTATCAGCGCCCGTGATGACTGTGGTGCGCCGACCTATTTCATGCAGCTAGGGCAGATTGCCTCACTCTATGCGCGCCTTGCGTCGGGCGATAGCCTCGACATGGAACGCATTGTCCGTGCGATGACGCATCATCCCGCTATGGTGTCCGGCGACGGTGAGTTTGACACTGAGCTGATGCGCCTGACGGAAGGTGAACTGGTCAGTAAAGCTGGAGCTGAGGGCATTCAGTGTGTCGGGCGCTTGGGCGAAGGCATGGGTTTGGCGATCAAGGTGATGGACGGCGCAAAACGGGCGAAATATGCGGTTGCCATTCACCTGTTGAAACAAATGGGCTGGATCAGCCCCTCGGTGTCTGAAACCCTATCGGAAAGCTTTATGACGATGAGCAACGTCACCCGTCTAGAAGTCGCAGGCGAACTGTCGATGCTATAAACGCAGCGGTAGTTAGTAAGGGCGAAGCATCCGGGCAACGATTTTTCGCGCTTTCCGAATGCTAACTGACCACCTGCTTCGCCCCTCTAAAGGGGCGTTAAGAAATAATACCAATTCCTTAAAGACCAGCTATGGGTAGTGCGTCCAGAATGGAGCGCCAGCCTACAATGGAGGCAATCAGCGCTTGGGTCATCGCTTCTAACCTGGCGCGCATCAACAACCGCAACTCATCGC
>Ga0209490_10000106_pt1 | contig 90836 bp, 94 predicted proteins | sample MAT06_FD_187209 | JGI IMG/M metagenome (GOLD analysis project Ga0209490, IMG submission 187209) | Freshwater microbial communities from Lake Fryxell liftoff mats and glacier meltwater in Antarctica - MAT-06 (SPAdes) (version 2) | ecosystem: Environmental > Aquatic > Freshwater > Ice > Liftoff...
CTCACCAGCGAACGCCACCAGACGCGGCCTGACCTGCTCCATCTCATCCGGAGTCACGGACGGAAGAAGATCACACGAAGAGGCAGATCAGCCGCAGCGACACACCTAACGAAGCCCTACTAGCCGTGCCGCGTTCGGTGTCCTGGTTCGCAAGAGTCGGCGAACCCACCACCCACGACGCGTCATTGCAGCGCCTCGACGACTGGGATGCGTGGCCAGGCCCGGAGGATTCTGGCGTGGCAGCGTGGTACGAGCACTTCCAGGAGCTCTATGACGCCGTGAGCACGAGCGCGGCCGATAGCGCGTTCGAGGATGTGGCTGCGCGGTTCCGCGAGGCGTCCGCTGCGGCCATACCTGGCCGCAACCCTGACGGGGATTCGTGGGAGCCCCGGACGCAATGCACCTGGGACGCGGGTGGGTGGTTCAGCCTGCTGTCCCTGGCGCGTCGGCTCGGCGGCCCGGTGCACGACGACATCCTTGAAGCCTGCTCGTGGTTCTCCGCAGGTCACTGGCCCAACGGACTTGATGTATCGACGGAGTCCCGCCTCATGGTGCTGTGATCGTCCTCGCGACCCCTCGGTGCCGTCGGCGCGGGGCCGTAGCGACGGCCGACGCCGCGGCGGGGACAAGGACTTGCTCGTCCTCGTCCAGAAGTGCACGTCCATCAACTGCTCGGGCAGGTCCACGATCGGCATCATCGCGTTGACGCGTTTACGCAGGCTCATCAGGCGCATTGAGCTTCAGTGCAGCGCCGGCCGCTTCAGTGCGCGATCTCCGTGCCCGCCTGATCACAGCAACGCAATCGGCAGGACTCGCGCCCGACGTCTCAGCGGCGGACCCGTTCCGGCCGCACGTCGGAATCGGATACTGTAATCGATCGATCAGCGCGCGACCCGTCATCGAGCGCACCAGAGCTTTCCGCGGACTTCCGCCGGTCGAAGTTCAAATCCGCGACGTGGTTCTCGTCGAGCTTGTTCGACACGAACGCGCCTACAGCTGGAAGATTCTTCACCAGCTGCCTCTACAGGGATAGTGGACAAACCTACTCGACGACGACGAACGTCCGGGTCACCACACCGGCGACAACGAGTTCAAGCTCGTAGTCGCTCACGTTCGCGCTTTCCCCGGCGGCTCGTCGTACGGCTGAGCGCAACAGGGCACCGAGGTCCGCCACGCTGTTCGGATCGGCCTCCGCGCTGAACGACGAGAGAACCGCGCCGGCTGCGCGAAGGCGGAGCTCGACCAAGCGCCTTGCGCTGTCTGCTCGCTCACCAGTTGGTCCGCCGACGTGGCCGGGTTCGGCATGTGCCACCGGCGCCGCAGGGACAGCGCGAAGCGGCAGAATGGTCGGCCGCCGGTGCGGATCGCCGCCGACGACGCGCCACTCTGGTGAGCGCCCGCGGACGCGCCTCGGCGTTGGTCGTCGGTCGGTTCGGTAGGCGCGCGAGGAGACCGCGGGCGGCTCGCTGGTCGGACTCGGCGAGCCACGCCGCGTACACGCGCAGGGTGGTGATCCCGCCTCCGCCGTGGCCCAACCGTCCGGCCACCGTCCGGACGTCGACGCCGGCCGCGATCAGCTCGGTCGCCGAGTAGTGCCGGAGGCTGTGGAGGTGCGTGTCGATGCCCAGCCGCCGGGCGAGCCGGCTGTAGCGCTGCGTCACCGACGAGGGGACGAGGTGCGTCCGTCCGCCGGGCATCCGGGAGAACACGAACGCATCGCGAGCGAGCGGCACGTTTGCCGCGGTGGCGCGCTCCTGGCAGCGCTCCCAGTGCTCGGTCAGCACGGCCACGGTCTCCGAGTCGAGCGTGACGCGGCGCTTGTTGTGGGTCTTGGTGTCCTTCTCTTCACGGTGTCGGCCGTCCTGGGCGATGGCGCGGCGGAAGGTGAGCACGCCGGCCGGGAGGTCGACATGCGACCAGCGCAGCACACACAGCTCGCCCCGGCGCGCCCCGGTGGTCATGGTCAGGCCAGACCAGGGCTCCCCAGTCGGGCGTCTCCCAGGCGGCCTCGACGACGCGGGCGGCCTCCTCCGCGGTAGGCGGACGGGGATCCGGCAGCAGCGCGGCCGGCGGAGAGGCGAAGTGCACCGGGTTGACCGACAGCCAGCGCCAGCGGACGCCCTTCTCGAACGCGCTGCGCAGGACGAAGTGGACGTGCCGGATCGTCGTCGACGACAGCGGCCGGCAGGTGTGCGGTCGGCAGCGCTCGTCGCACCCGTGCTCGCGCGGCGTCCGGTGGTCGACGCCGGTCCGGTCGGTGCAGTGCACGCGACAGCGGCGCAGCTCGCGGTAGAGCGAGTCGAGCACCTCGGCGTCAACGGCGCCCGCCTTCAGCCGGCCGACGAACGGCCGGACGTGCTTCTCGAGGTAGCGCGTGTACATGCGGTGCGTCGTGCGGCTGACGTCGAGCGTCTCCAGGTAGCGGTCCAGGAGCTGGTCGACCGTCGCGATCGTGCGCGGGTTCCGGCGCTCGTCGACCTGGTTGAGAAGCTTGGTCCGGGCCTCCTCGGCGAGCCGGGTGGCCTGCGGCCCGGCTGCGACCACCTCGACGAGGTCGTGACGGCGGCCGCTCACCGGGTCGGTACCGGCGTACACACGCACCCGAAGGGCGCCGCTGGGCAGCTCGTCGATGGTCCCGCGGTGGCGACGCCGGCCGGGTCGCGCTCGGGTCATGACGCAACGGTACTGGCGGCTTGCGTCACGTCTCGTGTCACGCGGCGCGGCCGGGCTGAACGCTTCCAACGTTTTGCCTGATCAAAGTCGGTGGGCGCGGCAGGGTTCGAACCTGCGACCGCTCGGGTGTAAACCGAGTACTCTTCCGCTGAGCTACGCGCCCGGACCGGGCCCGTCACCGGGCCCGGTGGGGGTCACACCGCCAGCAAGGAGACGGCCTTCTTCCAGCCGTCCTGCTCGCGCGCCTCGCCGGGACCGTTCACCTCGGCGAAGGCCACCTTCCCGGCCTTGTCCACGAGGAACGTGCCGCGCAGGGCGAAGCCGGCACCGTCGTTGAACACCCCGTAGTCCTGAGCGACCTTGCCGTGCGGCCAGAAGTCGGCCAGCAGCGGGAACTCGTAGCTCCGGGCGTCCGACCAGGCCTTGAGGGTGAACGGGTGGTCCACGGAGACGGCGAGGATCTGCACGTCGTCGTTCTGGAAGCTGCTCAGGTCGTCGCTGACCGCTCCGAGCTCGGCCGTGCAGATCCCGGAGAAGGCGAACGGGTAGAACACGATCAGGACGCTGCGGTCGCCGCGGAACGACGACAGCGTGACCTCCTGGTTGTTCTGATCCTTCAGGGTGAAGTCCGGAGCTTCGGTTCCGACCTCGGGCGCCATGTATATGTCTCCTCGAACGGCTGTCTGGGGTGCGCCGACGCGACGGGGGCGCCGGCAGGTCACACCTTAGTGTTCGTGGGTGTCGTGACCACCGAAGCCGGACGGGGAGGCCCGCCGTCCTCCCGTCGACCACCTCGGTCGGTGCCGCCGCCGACGGCGGCACCCATGAGGTCGCGGCACCCATGAGGTCGCGGCACCCATGAGGTCGCGGCACACCGACGTCAGCGGCGTGACTTCGCCGCCTTCGGCGCCACCAGCCGTGAGCCTGCCCACTTCTCGCTGACACTGGCATTGGACGTCTGCGACAACCCGGCGGTGGGTGCCGCCTCGGCGATCTCACTCGGCTCGACGTGCCCCGGCTTCCCCGTCTTCGGGGTGAGCACCCAGATCACGCCGTTGTCGGCGAGGGGACCGATGGCGTCGACCAGGGCGTCGACGAGATCGCCGTCACCCTCCCGCCACCACATGAGCACGAGATCGACGACCTCGTCGGCGTCCTCGTCGAGGAGGTCGTCACCGGCTCTCTCCTCGACGGCGTCGCGCACCACCTCGTCGACGTCGGAGTCCCAACCGATTTCCTGGACGACCATGCCCGGCTCGACGCCGAGCTTGCCCGCGATGTCGGACGTACGCCCGGCATCTTCCGCGGCGACCACGCGTGTACCCCTCATCTCTTCGTCCGCTCATGTTCCTGCCCGTGCAACGCGCGGGCCTGTGTTCGGATGCGGAATCCGAACACGGAGTCGACCGACGCGCAACCACCGTTACGAGATCGCGCGTCGAGGGGCACGATAGGGGATGACCCAGACATCGTCCCAGTACGAGCCACGCAGGGAGATCCCGTGACCGGCCAGACCACCGACGGTGGCACCCAGGAGGCGCAGCCTCGACGGGTCCACGTCATCCGCGACGGCCTCGCCGCCCACCTGCCGGACATCGACCCGGAGGAGACCGCCGAGTGGCTGGACTCCTTCGACGCCGTCCTCGACGCCGCAGGCCAGCCGCGCGCCCGCTACCTGATGCTGCGCATGCTGCAGCGGGCCCGGGAGCGCCACGTCGGCGTTCCCTCCCTGACGGGCACCGACTACGTCAACACGATCGCCACCGACCGCGAACCGTGGTTCCCCGGCGACGAGGAGGCCGAGCGCGCCTACCGTCGCTGGATCCGCTGGAACGCGGCGATGACGGTGCACCGCGCCCAGCGGCCCGGGATCTCCGTGGGCGGGCACATCTCGTCCTACGCCTCGTCGGCCACGCTCTACGAGGTGGGCTTCAACCACTTCTTCCGCGGCAAGGATCACCCGGGCGGGGGTGACCAGGTCTACATCCAGGGCCACGCCTCCCCCGGCATCTACGCCCGGGCCTACCTCGAGGGACGCCTCTCGGAGGACCGCCTCGACGGCTTCCGGCAGGAGCTGTCGCACGGCGGTCCCGGCCACGGCCTGCCGTCCTACCCGCACCCGCGGTTGATGCCCGACTTCTGGGAGTTCCCGACCGTCTCGATGGGCCTCGGCCCGCTCAACGCGATCATGCAGGCGCGGTTCAACCGCTACCTGGACGCGCGGGGGTTCAGCGACGAGAAGGGCGACGCCCGCGGCGACCAGCACGTCTGGGCGTTCCTCGGCGACGGGGAGATGGACGAGCCGGAGTCCCGCGGGTTGATCCAGATCGCGGCCACCGAGGGCCTGGACAACCTGACGTTCGTCGTGAACTGCAACCTGCAGCGACTCGACGGCCCGGTCCGCGGCAACGGCAAGATCATCCAGGAGCTCGAGTCGTTCTTCCGCGGCGCGGGCTGGAACGTCATCAAGGTCATCTGGGGCCGCGAGTGGGACGCCCTGCTGCACGGCGACCGTGACGGAGCCCTCATCAACCTGATGAACACCACTCCGGACGGGGACTTCCAGACCTACAAGGCCAACGACGGCGCGTTCGTCCGCGAGCACTTCTTCGGCCGCGACCCCCGCACCAAGGCGCTCGTCGCGCCGCTGAGCGACGACGAGATCTGGAAGCTCAAGCGCGGCGGGCACGACTACCGCAAGGTCCATGCGGCGTACGCCGCGGCGCTGGAGCACCATGGCCAGCCGACCGTGATCCTGGCCAAGACGATCAAGGGCTACGGGCTCGGTTCGCACTTCGCGGGACGCAACGCCACCCATCAGATGAAGAAGCTCAGCCTGGACGACCTCAAGCAGTTCCGCGACGAGCAGCGCATCCCGATCACCGACGCCGCGCTGCAGGCCAACCCCTACCTCCCGCCGTACTACCACCCCGGACAGGACGCGCCGGAGATCCGGTACATGGCCGAGCGGCGTCGCGGCCTCGGCGGCGCGCTCCCGTCACGGCGGGTCGCGGCGAAGCCGCTCGTGCTGCCCGGCGACAAGGTCTACGACTTCATCCGAAAGGGGTCGGGCAAGCAGGAGGTCGCGACGACGATGGCGTTCGTCCGGCTGCTGCGGGAGCTGGTGAAGGACCCCGTGATCGGCGCCCGGTTCGTCCCGATCATCCCGGACGAGGCGCGCACGTTCGGGATGGACTCGATGTTCCCGACGCAGAAGATCTACAACCCGAACGGCCAGCAGTACACCTCGGTGGACGCCTCGCTGATGCTCGCCTACCGCGAGTCCGAGCAGGGCCAACTGCTGCACGAGGGCATCAACGAGGCCGGCTCGGTGGGCTCGTTCACCGCCGCGGGCTCGGCCTACGCCACACACGGCCAGGCGATGATCCCGGTGTACGTCTTCTACTCGATGTTCGGTTTCCAGCGCACCGGCGACTCGCTCTGGGCCGCGGCCGACCAGATGGCCCGCGGGTTCCTCGTCGGCGCCACGGCCGGGCGCACCACGCTCACCGGGGAGGGCCTGCAGCACAACGACGGCCACTCGCTGCTGCTGGCGGCCACCAACCCGGCAGTGCTGGCCTACGACCCGGCATTCTCCTTCGAGATCGCCCACATCGTCAGGGACGGGCTGCGGCGCATGTACGGCGTCGACTCGCCCGACGACGCGGGCACCCTGGGCGGGGAGAACGTCATGTACTACCTGACGGTCTACAACGAGCCCTACGTCCAGCCCGCCGAACCCGCCGACCTCGACGTCGAGGGCGTCCTGCGAGGGATCCACCGCTACGCGACCTCGGCTCGGCGCGACGGCCCCCAGGTGCGCCTGCTCGCGTCCGGGGTCGCCGTGCCGTGGGCCCTGCAGGCCCGCGACATGTTGGCCGAGCACTGGGGCGTGGGAGCCGAGGTCTGGTCGGTGACGTCATGGGGCGAGCTGCGCCGCGACGGCGTCGAGGCCGAGCGCCACAACCTCGTGCACCCCGACGAGGTCCGGCGCGTGCCGTACGTGACCCGTGCCCTCGGAGGCGGCGGCGCGCCCGTCGTGGCCGTGTCGGACTGGATGCGCGCGGTGCCCGACCTCGTTCGCCAATGGGTGCCGGCGCCGTTCACCACCCTGGGCACCGACGGGTTCGGCCTGTCCGACACCCGCCCGGCCGTGCGACGGCACTTCAACGTCGACGCGGAGTCGATCACGGTCGCGGCGCTGATCAGCCTCGCCGACCGCGGCGAACTCGACCGGTCCACGGCAACGGAGGCAGCGGCGAAGTACAAGATCGACGACCCGCGGGCGGCCGGCCCCCAGACGACCGACTCCGGCGTCGCCTGACCTCCGGTTCAGGAAAGCCACGTTCCTGCCCGGAGAGGGCAGCAACGTGGCTTTCCTGAACCCGTACCGAGGGCCGTCCAGGGTGAGCACAGTGTCGATTGGGTCTCGGCAGCGGGGGCCTCCACGCGATACGCTCCGCCGGACGCCGACACCGCGCGATGAGCGCGAACGGTGTCCCGACCAGGGCGCGGACCGTGGCGGGCGCGATGTCGGGGACGAGTGCCCCGGCACCAGGTACGAGGAGAGCAAGAATGGCAGAGGGCACCGTCAAGTGGTTCAACAGCGAGAAGGGCTACGGCTTCCTCGCTCCCGACGGTGGTGGCGCGGACGTGTTCGTGCACTACTCCGCGATCCAGACCAACGGCTACAAGAGCCTCGACGAGGGCCAGCGTGTGTCGTTCGACATCGAGCAGGGCCAGAAGGGTCCGCAGGCGACCAAGGTCGAGCCGCTCGTCTGAGCGTCCCGGGTCGGCGGTACCGAGGCCGACGCGCACCGTCCGGTCCCTTTGCGGGCGCGCCGAGACGTCATCCCGGGGTGGCGTGCATCTCCCACACGAGTATCTCGGCGCCGTCCGTACCGGCGGTGATGCGCTGCCCGTCGCCGGTCGGCCTGCTCGTATCCCGGCGCGATGCCGGGGTTGTCGGGAACCAGCCACATCTGGACGAGACGGACGTCCCGGACGTTCCGTTCCGCGTGCCGGATCCCGTGCCCGCGCTCATCCGCTGCACGAGACCCGGCCGGAGGAGCCCGGAACGGCCGGTGGAGTCCTCGTGCACGAGTGAGCCCTCCAACACCCAGGGTGACGATCTCCATGTCCCGGTGCGGGTGGGTCTCGAAGCCGCTCCCGACCGTCATGACGTCGTCGTTGTTCGCCATGAGCAGGCCGAAGTGGGTGTTGTCGGGGTCGTAGTGCGGGCCGAAGGAGAAGCTGTGCCGGGAGTCCAGCCGGCCGGTCCGGGTGTGGAACCGTTCCTGGGCACGTCGGACGTCGGACGTCGACGGTGGGGGTGCTGCCCGCCATCGTGACCTCCGCCCCTGATGCACGTCCGCACGACAGAGCGGACGAGCTCGATGTTCCCGACCACCTGTCATGCTGCCCGATGTGACGGGGAAAGACCGGCTGCCGGTCCCCGCCGCCGTCTCCCCGGCGACGCTGCGCCGCCTGGAGCTGGCGGCGGGCACCCTCGCGGCGGCGTGCCTGGCCGCCATGGAGGAGCGCCAGCCCTGGTTCGCCCGGCTCCCGGCCGAGCAGCGCTCGGGGGTGTTGCTCGTGACGCAGACCGGCGTCGCGAACTTCGTGGCCTGGCTCGGTGAGCGCGGCGAGACGATCCGGCTGACCGCCGAGGCGTTCCGGATCGCCCCGCGCGACCTCGCGCGACGGCTGAGCCTGCGCCAGACCGTGGACCTCGTCCGGATCGCCACCGACGTGTTCGAGCGACACCTGCCGCCACTGGCCGCCGACGACGCCGAGTACCGGGTACTCGTGGAGAACGTCCTGCGTTTCGGCCGCGAGATCGCCTTCGCCGCAGCCACCGTCTACGCGGGCGCCGCTGAGACCCGCGGAGTGTGGGACGCCCGGCAGGAGGCCCTCGTCGTGGACGCCGTGGTGCGCGGGGAGGCCGACGACGCGCTGGTCTCCCGCGCCTCGGCGCTGGGCTGGGACCCCGCCGCGGCGGTGCGGGTGGTGGTGGGCAGTCCGTCGGCTGCGGCGCCCGAGGGCCCCGGTGAGCTGCACCGGGAGGCCGGGCGGTCGGTCCTGGTGGGGGTACAGGGCAGCCGGCTGATCGTGCTCGTCGCGCAGCCGCGCACCCCGGCGCCGATCGACCTCATCGGGCGCCTCGCCGACGGCTTCGGGCCCGGCCCGGTCGTCGTCGGGCCGGTGGTGCCCGATCTCTCCGCGGCCCACGCCAGCGCACGCGAGGCCCTGTCCGGACTGCGGGCCACACCCGGCTGGCCGGACGCGCCGCGCCCGGTCGCCGCCGACGACCTGCTGCCCGAGCGCGCTCTCTCGGGCGAGGCGGCGGCGCGGCGGCGGCTCGTGGACATGGTCGTGATCCCGCTGCACGCCGCCTGCGGCGAGTTGCTGCGGACACTCGCGGTGTACCTGGAGGGCGGCCGCGCGCTCGAGGCGAGCGCCCGTGTCCTGTTCGTCCACCCCAACACGGTGCGCTACCGGCTCCGCCGGGTGGGCGAGATCACCGGCCGCGTCCCGACCGACCCGCGTGACGCGTTCGTCCTGCACACCGCGTTGGTCGTCGGCCGGCTGGATCCGGGCGGGGAACGAGGCGTCACGGACCCGGTGACGGAGTCGTGAACTTCGTCAGCAGACGCGCGAACTCCGCCCTCTCCGCGGGCGTCCAGAACGTCATGGCAGCACCGAACCAGGCCTGACGCCGGTCGTGCGCCCTACCTGCCCGCCGGATCACCACGGCTGCCGCGCTCGATCGCGTGGCGACGATGCTGGACGAGCACCTCACCCTGGAGGAGGAGCATCTCGTGCCGGTCTTGCTCGCGACGGCCCCCGGACCCGTGGACCGTCACCACGGCGGATTCGGGGCCGCTGTACTGCGGTGGACCGTCGAAGGGCTGGACGGCGCCACCGTGCACGCACTCGCCGACCTGGCGCCGGTGGACCTGCCGGCCCTTCTCAGCGCTGCGGCCATCGAAGCAGACCTGACGTGGCGCGACGTCCCCTCGGCGGGATTCTACAACTCCTGACCCGCCGAAGTGGCCATGATCGGACGTCTTCTGGAGGAAACCTCCAAAGACTCGCCACCGAGTTCGTGCGTACCGATATGCCGGTCGGGAGCTCAGGCAGTGTTCTCTAGGTGATGTGATCGCCTTCCTCGCGCCCGGCCAGGGGTCCCAGACCCCCGGAATGCTCGCCCCGTGGCTGGACGGCCCGGCCGACGGGGCGCTCACCGACTGGTCGGACGTCACGGGCCTGGACCTGCGGCGGCTGGGCACCACCGCCGAGGCGGCGGAGATCAGGGAGACGGCGGTGACCCAGCCGCTGGTCGTCGCCATGGCGCTGCTCGCGGCCGCGCGGCTGGCCGCGCAGGTCGAGCTGCCGGCGGCCGCTCCCGTCGCGGGACATTCCGTGGGTGAACTGGCCGCGGCCGCGTTCGCCGGCGTGTTGACACCCGGGGCTGCCGTCGCCCTGGCCGCCGTCCGGGGCCGGGAGATGGCCGCGGCGTGCGCACTGGAGCCCACCGGCATGAGCGCGGTGCTCGGCGGCCGGCCCGACGAGGTGCTGGCCCGGCTCGACGAGCTGGGTCTGGACCCGGCCAACCGCAACGGTGCCGGGCAGGTCGTGGCGGCCGGGCCCCTCGCGGCGCTCGCCGTGCTCGGCGAGGCTCCTCCCGAGCGGTCACGGGTGATCGCCCTGCCCGTCGCCGGTGCCTTCCACACCCGTTTCATGGCTCCCGCAGAGGAGACCCTCCGCGTCCACTCGGCCGGCATCTCCCCCTCCGATCCGGTCCGCCCGCTGCTGTCCAACTTCGACGGCGCGCAGGTCACCGGCGGCGTCGACGTGCTGCGGTTGCTCGTTGCGCAGGTCACCCGCCCGGTCCGGTGGGACTCCTGCATGGCCGCACTGCGCGGGATGGGCGTCACGGCGGTGGTCGAGCTGCCGCCCGCCGGCACGCTCGTCGGCCTGGTCAAGCGGGAGCTCAAGGGCATCGCCACGCTCGCGCTCAGGACGCCGGACGATCTCGGCGCGGCCGCGGAGCTGATCACCGAGCACGCCGGCGCCCGCAACCCCGGAGCGCAGGCGTGACCGCCCGGCTCACGCTCCCCCCCACCACCCCGGGTGCCCGTCTGCTCGGGTTCGGCAGCGTCCAGCCCGAGAACGTCGTCACGAACGACGACGTCGCAGCGACCATCGACACCAACGACCAGTGGATCCGCGAGCGGGTCGGCATCAGGAGCCGTCGGATCGTCGCGGACGGCGCGTCCCTGGTCGACATGGCCTCCGACGCGGGCGCCCGCGCGGTCAAGGACTCGGGACTGGCCCCGTCCGAGATCGACACCGTGATCTTCGCCAGCTGCACGATGCCCACCCCGATCCCGAACGGCGCCGCTCAGACCGCGGAGCGCCTCGGGATCCCGGCCCCTGCCGCGTTCGACCTCAACGCCGCATGCGCCGGGTTCTGCTACGGGCTGGGCGGTGCCGCCGGCCTGATCCGCGGCGGGAGCTCCCGCAACGTCCTGGTGATCGGCGCGGAGAAGCTGTCGGACTGGCTGGACTGGACCGACCGCTCGACCGCGATCATCTTCGCCGACGGTGCGGGGGCGGCCGTGGTGGGCACCGCGCCGGACGAGGAGTCCGTCGGAGTCGGGCCCGTCGCGTGGGGCAGCGCCGGCGAGCTGGCCCACATGATCATCGTCAAGCCCGAGAACAACGCGCTGCACCAGGAGGGCCAGGCGGTGTTCCGCTGGGCCACCACCAAGGTCGCGCCCGTCGCGTTGCGGGCGATCGAGCTGGCCGGCCTGACCCCGGCCGACATCGACGTGTTCGTTCCGCACCAGGCGAACCTGCGCATCATCGAGGCCGTGGCGAAGCGGCTGCGGGCCAAGGGCGCGCGCGAGGACATGCGGGTGGCCGACGACATCGTCGAATCCGGCAACACCTCGTCCGCGTCGATCCCGCTCGCGCTCGACCACATGCGCGCCGACGGCAGGCTCCGCTCCGGCGACACCGTGCTCCTCGTAGGCTTCGGTGCCGGGCTGTCCTATGCCGGGCAGGTCGTCGTCTGTCCGTAGTGTCGCGCAACGACCCCCAGATCCCCCATCAGAAGGAGAACCACCGTGGCTGACCAACCCGAGATCCTCAGCGGCCTCGCGGAGATCGTCGAGGAGGTCGCCGGCATCGAGAAGGCCGAGGTGTCGGCCGAGAAGTCGTTCGTCGACGACCTCGACATCGACTCGCTGTCCATGGTCGAGATCGCCGTGCAGGCCGAGGACAAGTTCGGTGTGAAGATCCCGGACGACCAGCTGGCCGAGCTGAAGACGGTCGGTGACGCGGTGGCCTACATCGCGAAGAACCGGTGAGCGACGACGCACCTCGTCCCGCGGACGCACCATGACCGCCACACCCGTCACGCAGATCGTCGTCACCGGGTTCGGGGCGACAACCCCCCTGGGCGGGGACGTGGCCTCGACCTGGGACGGGATACTCGCGGGTCGCTCCGGGGTCCGTCGCATCGACGACGCCGACCACGAATGGGTCACCCGCCACGAGCTTCCTGTCCTGATCGCGGCTCCGCTCGCGGTGTCGCCCACCGAGGTCCTGCCGCGCGTCCAGGCCCGCCGCCTGGACCGCTGCGAGCAGGTTGCCCTCGTCGCCGCGCGGGAGGCCTGGGCCCATGCCGGCGCGCCGGGGGTGGAGCCCGAGCGACTCGCCGTGGTGGTCGGTACCGGCATCGGTGGTGCGGTGACCCTGCTCGACCAGGACGACCTCCTCGAGGGCCCGGGTCTGCGCAAGGTCTCCCCGCTCACGGTCCCGATGCTGATGCCCAACGGGCCCGCGGCCTGGGTCGGGCTCGAGTTCGGCGCCCGGGGCGGCGTGCACGCACCGGTGTCGGCGTGCGCGTCCGGCGCAGAGGCCTTGGCCTGGGCCGTGCGGCTGCTGCGCGCCGGCGAGGTCGACGTGGTGGTCGCCGGTGGCGCGGAGGCGTGCATCACCGGCATCACGGTGGCCGGATTCGTCCAGGCCCGGACTCTGAGCAGGCGCAACGACGAGCCCGACCGGGCCTCCCGACCGTTCGACGCCGCGCGCGACGGGTTCGTGCTCGGCGAGGGCGCGGGAATCATGGTGCTCGAACGCGCGGAGTTCGCCGCCGCCCGGGGTGCGACGGTCCACGGCCGCGTCGCCGGCTTCGGCATCACGTCCGACGCGTATCACATCACCGGGCCCGACCCGGAAGGCACGGGACAGGCGCGGGCCATCACCGCGGCGGTGCGCGACGCGGGCCTCGAACCGTCCGACATCGGGCACGTCAACTGCCACGCCACGTCGACGGTGGCGGGCGACATCGGCGAGACCCGCGCGGTGCGGCGAGCGCTCGGTGAGCATCCGGTGCTGACCGCGCCCAAGTCGGCACTCGGGCATCTGGTCGGTGCGGCCGGCGCGGTCGAGAGCATCATCACGATGCTGTCGCTGTCCGAGGGCGTCGTCCCGGCGAGCCTCAACATCGACGAACTCGACCCCGGTGTCGAGCTGGACGTGGTGACGGGCGGGCCGCGCAAGATGGACCTGGCCGCCGCTGTCTGCGACTCCTTCGGGTTCGGCGGGCACAACGTGGCTGTCGCGTTCACGAAGGTCTAGTACTACAGGGCCAGAGGCCTGGTCAGCGGAATGAACGGGTCGGCTTCCCCGCACGTCAGCGTCCTGCCGATCAAGTGAATGTCCCTGTGGTACTAAGGGCCCGCGATGAATTAGTTCATCCGGGGCCGGGCGTGTCGGCCGGGTCGGGCTGGGCGTGCAGCGTGTAGTTCCAGTCGCCGTGGAAGGTGTGGCGGACGAGGATGCCGCTGGCCTGAAGTGCTTTCATCTCCTGGTCCGGGATCTTGACACCTTTGGGGTAGGTGGCCTCGTCGAGCTCGGCATGGACGCTGAGCCCGGCGCGGGTGGTGGTGGCTCCGATGGTCTCGACGATCACTTCGTGGCTGGTCAGGGGCCGTCCGCGCCAGTTCATGGAGATGTGGGAGAAGAGCAGGTGCTCGATCTTGTTCCACTTCGAGGTGCCCGGTGGTAGGTGGCAGACGGTGATCGCCAGGCCGGTGCGGGCGGCCAGGGTGGCCAGCTCGGTCTTCCACAGTCGGGTGCGGGAGCCGTTGGACCCGCCGCCGTCGGCGGTGATGAGCAGCTTCACCGCGTCGGGATAGGCGCCCTGGCCTACGGCGTCCCACCAGCGGGCGATGGTGGCCACCGCGAACGCCGAGGTGTCGTGGTCGGTCCCGACGCCGACCCACCCGGTGTTCGCGGCCACGTCGTAGACCCCGTAGGGGATGGCCTTGCCCAGGTCGGTGTTGATGAAGTCGTAGACGTTTACCTGGGTGGGTTCACCGCCCGGCTGCCACTCCCGGCCGCCGTTTTTGTAGTTGCCGACGAGTTCCTTCTTCTTGGTGTCCACGCTGATCACCGGGCAGCCGGCGTCCTGGTGGGCCTTGACCTGGTCGTTGAGGTAGCCGAACTGGGCGTCGCGGTCGGGGTGCTGACGCCCCTCGGCGGTCTTGACGTTGGCCTGCAGGCTGTACCCCAGCGCCTTGAGCAGTCGGCGGACCACGAAGTCGCTGACCTGGTGGCCGCGCTCGCGCAGCGCCGCAGCCAGCGTCCGGGTGGACTTGCTGGTCCAGCGCAGCGGTGACATCGGGTCCCCGCGGCTGTCCGGGTCGACCAGTTCTTCCAACGCTGCCACCAGCGCCGGGTCACGCGCCTCGGCGCGTCTGCGACCGCCACCGGGCTTGCGGGAGACACCAACCGGGGCAGGGTCAGGATCGTCAAGCTCGCGGCGCCCCCGCCGCACGGTCTCCGCGGCCACCCCGACCGCCGCCGCGACCACTCCGGCTCCGCCCGGGCCGAGCTCGCGAGCCTCCGCGCCAAGCCACAGCCGCCGCTGGCGCTCGTTCAGGTGCGGCCGCAACGCCTCGAACCGACGAGCCAGCGAGTCCACCGCAACGGCCATACCAGCAACCGTAGTGCCGCGAAGCCGAAACAGGGGTTATTTCATCGCGCGCCCTAACGACCTGTGGACTCGCCGGTCCGCGCGGATGTGGACCCTCGACCTGAGCATGATCACCGACGCAGGCGTCACCCCCGCCCGACCCCAGGCGGCAGCGGACCGGCCGGCCGCCGCCGAGCGCGCCCTGCGCCAGGAACGGCAACGAGCCGGGCCAGCGATCCCTCCTCAACATCCGGCACCGGAGCTGCCGCCGCGGGGCGCCCGAGGTGCCGCCCCGCAAGCTCTGAGAGCGGATCACCGGCAGACGGTAGGCCGCGTGCAGTGGGCACGTCACGGGGCACGAACTACTGTTGGACGCGGATGCGAGGCACGCCAGGTCGACGGTCGAGCCACTCAGTGCTCATGACCCCCGGGTGTTGCCGCGCTCGGCGGCGCCTGGCATGATGGAGAACCTAGCTCCCCACCGTCCTCCGGGACTGGTGGGGCTTTTTAGTATAGGAGTTGCAGGAATACGTGCCGGATCTTCGAGCTTCCGTCGTTGTGGACTACCAGAACGTGCACCTCACAGCGCACGAGCTGTTCCCCGCCAGCAAGAACCTCCCACGACACGAGTCCTTGATCGACCCGGTGCACTTCGGCAACCAGCTGATCATCGCTCGAAATCGAGCCCAGCGCCCAAGGATGGATCACGCGGTCATGTCCGCTGTGCTCGTCTACCGCGGCCAGCCTTCGGCCGAGCACGACCCCAAGCCCTACGCACGCAACCAGGCACAGAAGGCGCGCTGGGAGCGCGACCCACGTGTAGCTGTGCACTACCGCCCGCTGAAGTACCGCTACGAGCGCGACAGGGACGGCCAGCTCATCTATGGGCCTGACGGCGGGAAGATCGTCGCAAGCAAGGCCGAGAAGGGAATCGACGTTCTCTGCGCACTCGCCTTGGTTCGTGAAGCACGGCGTCCAGACGTTGATCTTGTGATCCTCGCGTCCCACGACAGCGATCTCGAACCGGCACTTGATGAAGCCCTCGCGTCGCACTCCGCGAAGGTCGAAACGTTCTGCTGGTTCGACAGCGGTCAGCCTCGCCGTGTCCGACAGCTACGGCCCGGTCAGGGCCGAACCGTCTGGAACACTCGTCTCGGCGAGACCGAGTTCGTCAACTGTTGGGATCGCACGGACTACCCTTAGGACACCTGCCCGTGGCACGTCATGTGGCACGAACTGACGTCGAACAACGAGGTGCAACGCACCTCACGTGGCCGACGTGGTGAGCATCGTTGCAGGTGGAGGGCGCGGCCGCTGTAGAAGTAGCGTCTTGTAAGCGGTAGATCGTCGGTTCGATCCCGACCCCCGGCTCCATTTTCGGGACACTTGTCTCCTATGGCAGGAGGTTGAACGATTCGATGTGTTTCGGGCGGACCGTGTCGAAGTGGCGACGATCGGTGGTGAGGATCGTGGTGATCGAGCGCCGCTCGGCGATGGCGATGACGCTCGCATCCGATCCGCCGAGTGGGACGTCAGCGCACTGGTCGACGAGCTGGGCCATGCGCTCGAAGTCGTCCTCGACGAGGTTGGCGACGACGAGGTCGCCGTCAGCGAACGATCTGAGGAAGGCGGCCTCGGCTGCCGAGCCGAAGTCGTACCGGCCGATCATGTAGCAGATTTCGGCGACGATGGTCGCCGGTACGAGGAGCGGTCCGGGCAGGGTCTCCAGCAGCCGCGAGCACTCCTCGTGCCATACGTCGGTGTCGTCGAAGCGGGCGATGAGCGGGCCGGCATCGACGAGGATTTCACTCAGCTCGGCGGCCCATTCCGCTTCGGACGTCGTCCTTGACGCGTTCGCTCAGGGTGTGTTCGCTGGTGCCGACTGTGCCCAGCCAGCCCAGCCGTCGGCGCCGCGGCGCGGTGTCCCGCCCGCCTTCGACGACCTCGAACCGGACGCGGTCACCGGCATGCAGCGGCACGCCGAGTCGTTCGGCGACCTCGGCGAACTCCGGCGCGACGACGAACTCGTGGGAACCGTCTGCGGCGGACATGCTCATGGTCGACCACCTCCTTGCGTCATCATCGCACCGGGGCCAGATTCTGGGGCCCACCGCAGGCTCCGGCGGGCCGATGAACGACGTCACCGGACGGTCACCGCTGTACTGTCACTCGCCGTGACCGGCCGAGGACTCCTGCCGTGCCACAAGATGGGCCGCGAAACCATGGTGAACCGTGTGCCCAGTTGGACCGGTCGAGGCGAGGTCGCGTTGTAGAGGTGCTGCTAGATGCCCTGGTAGTCGTCGAACGGGCGTCTCGTAAGCGGTGCGTCGCTGGTCCAAATCCATGCCCCCGGGGGTCTCGATGTCGTCCCCGGCGGATACTGCAGGCGACTGGCCATCTCACGCGGTGCTGGTGGAGCCAGTCGGGTCTTGGCATCATTCCGACGTGCTGGTTGAGCGGGACACGGAGCTGGCTGCTCTCCGCGCGGGGGCGGCGGCCACCGTCCGGGCGGGCCGGGTCGTGCTTGTGTCTGGCGAGGCGGGCATCGGCAAGACCGCGCTCGTGGAGGCGTTCCTGCGTGATCTGCCTGCGCGGAGTCCGGTCCTGCAAGGGGGTTGTCAGTCTCTGTCAACGCCACCGCCGCTGGCTCCGATGCTGGAGATCGCGGCCCTGGCTGGAGGTGCGTTTACGGCAATGGTGCGGGCTGGCGCGGACGCGCCCGCGCTGGCGCGGGCGCTGTTGGAGCTGCTCGGGGCACGACCGAGGCATGTGCTCGTCCTGGAGGACATGCACTGGGCCGACGATGCCACCCTCGATGTGGTGCGGTTCGTCTGCCGCAGGATCGAGGACGTCCGCGCGCTCGTCGTGCTGACCTATCGTGACGACGAGCTGGGCGCTGTCCACCCACTGCGTGTGCTCCTCGGCGACCTCGCGCGGACGCGGTCGACCTCGCGGCTCGCGCTCGCGCCGTTGTCGCCGGCCGCGGTGGGGCCAGTGACCGCGTGGCCGATCTCGGCGACCTGTACCGGCGGACCGATGGCAATCCGTTCTTCGTGACCGAGATCCTTGCTGCGGGTGGGGGAGTACCGGAGACGGTTCGGGACGCCGTGCTCGCCCGTGCCGTCCGGCTGTCGTCACGGGCTCGCCGGGTACTGGACTGCGCCGCGGTGATCGGGTCGCCGTTCGAGCTCCACTGGCTCGACGACGTGGCAGCGTCGGATGCGCCTTGGCTCGACGAGTGCGTGTCCGCGGGGATGATGGGGCAGAGCGGCGGCAGGGTGGAGTTCCGCCATGAGCTCGCCCGGACCGTCGTGGAGGAGGCCATTCCGCCTGCCTCCCGCCGCGCTTTGCACTCTGCGGTGCTCCGCGTTCTGCTCGCCGATGGCGCCACCGATGCGCGCTTGGCCCATCACGCCGAGGGGGCCGGTGACCGGCGGGCCACCGCGCATCATGCAGCCCGCGCGGCTGCGCAGGCCGCCCGGCTCGGCGCTCACCGGGAGGCCGCCGCGCAATACCAGCGCGCTTTGCGGTCGGTGCCGCCCGATGACTTTCGTGCTCGTGCGGAGCTGCTGCAACGATGCTCCGAGGAGTGCGCGCTGAGCGACCAGAGCGCGCTCGCCGTCGCGTTGGCGGACGAGGCCCTCACGTTGTGGCGAGCGCAGGGTGACCGGCTCCGGGAGGGTGACGTCCTGCGCTGGCTTGCACGGCTCGCGTGGATGTCCGACCGGGCCGCGGATGCGCTGCGGATCGGCCGTGAGTCGATCACGGTGCTTGAGCGTCTTCCGGCGGGCCCTGAGTTGGCGCAGGCCTACGCCACACTTGGCCGCCCGCTCGCGCTCGACCAGAACCTTGACGAGGCACGACCACTGGTCGAACGGGCCTTGGAACTCGCCATCACGTCGAGCCAGCCGTCGCAGGTGACGCTGGCGCGGATCGACCTCGGCCTGGTCATGGCGCTGGGGCGGGAGCCCGGCGGAATGGACCTGCTCGCTTCGGCTGTCGCGGAGGCGCGTGACCTCGGCCTGGACGAGCACGCCGCGAAAGGGATGTCCCAGCTCGGCCGGGTGCCGTGGGGATTTCTCCGGTTCATCGAGGCCGAAGAGCGGATGCGCGCTGCTGAGGCCTACTGCTCAGACCGCGGGGTGGAATTCGTCCGTGACTACGTGATCGCCGTGCGCGCGGACATCCGGCTCGGAATGGGTGACTGGGCGCTCGCCGAGGAGCTCGCGGCCGAGGTGTGGCTACGAACGACGCCGGCTTCGCCGACGATCCGAACCATTATGGCGGGTACAGCGTTGGGCCTCGTGCGCGCCCGTCGCGGAATCCCCGACCCCGATGTCCTCGTCGAGCTGGCTCAGCACGGCGCAATCTTGCCCGTGCATGCCATGACGCTCGGCGTGCCGGCGGCGCTCGCGGAGGCGGCCTGGCTCGCCGGGCGGCGCGTGCCTGTCGAGGAGCTCCGCGCCGCGGCCGTCCACGCCCGTGTTGACCGTGTCAACGGGCCGCTGCGGTTGGCCGAGCTGAGCTGGTGGCGACAGACCGCGGGCGAGGACGTGGCCGCGGAAGGGGACGGGCCGTTCGTCGCGCAGGTGTGCGGGGACTGGCGGGCCGCTGCGGAGAGTTGGGAGGCGCTCGGGTTTCCCTACCACCGCGCCCTCGCTCTCGCCGCCGCATCCGAGGAGCGCCCGCTGCGTGAGGCGTTGGACATCTGCCGGGCGCTCGGGGCGGTCCCGCTGGGCAGGCGGGTGGCGCGCCGCCTTCGCGCGTCCGGGGTGCGGAGCATTCCCCGACTGCGCACGTCCCGGCGGGCTGACCGTCGCCCCAGCGGGCTCACGAGCAGGGAGCTGGACGTGATGCCGCTGCTGGCCGATGGGCTGCGCAACAAGGAGATCGCCGCACGGCTGGTGGTCAGTGAGCGGACGGTGCACCACCACGTCAGCGAGATCCTGCGCAAGCTCGATGTCCACTCCCGGGGTGCGGCGGTGGCGAGAGCCGGCCAGCTGAGACTGGTCGCGAAAGACGGGTAAGAGTGCCCATTTCGCCTCAGCTCCCGATTCCTAGCCTCGGATGCCTCGACCAGGAGGAGGGCACGAGATGGGGACGACCATTACCGCGAACGGGGCCAAACTCCACCACGAGGTCCACGGGCACGGCCCCGCTCTGCTGATCATTGCCGGCGCGACCGGGGATGGCGGCTGGTTCGACGCGGTTGTCGAACCGCTGGCTGCTCGCTACACGGTGGTGACCTACGACCGGCGCGGGAACTCCCGCAGCCCGCGCCCCGTCGGTTGGACCACGACGAGCATCCCCGAACAGGCCGACGATGCCGCGTGTCTGCTCCGGGCACTCCAGCTCGAGCCGGCCACCGTGTTCGGGACGAGCTTGGGCGCGATCATCACCCTCGAGCTCGTGGCCAGGCATCCGGACGTGGTCGAGCGCGCGATCGTGCACGAGCCCCCGCTCTATGACGCGCTGCCGAACGCCGACGATCATCGCGCACAGCTTCGGCAGCTGGTCGAGGAGGCGATGTCGCATGGCGGCCCGCCCGCTGTGCTCGAGCGACTACTCCGGGACGTAGCGGGGGTTCCGTTCGATTCGACCCCAGCCGAGTTGCGCGATCGAGTACTCGGCAACGGCGATGTGTTCGTCGGCGCCGAGCTGCCGGCGATGGCCGGTTACCTGCCCGACCTGGCAGCGGTGCGAGCCACCGGTGTTCCTGTTCTACCGGTCAGTGGCGCCGACACCAGCGGCGCCCTGCGTGAGATCGTCGCCTGGCTCGCCGACGGGCTGGGCGTTGCGCCCGAGCAGATGGAGGGCGGCCATGTGCCGTACGTGACTCATCCCGCCGCGATGGTCAGCGCACTCACAGCACCACAACCCACGGGATACCGGGCAGACCGAGGGGGAGGAGCGCGTGCTCGGTAGCGTCCACCTTCTTCGCTCAGTATCCGCCAGGTCTTCAGCAAGGCGAAGATGATGCCCGAGGACACGCTCAGATCGACGCCCGCGAGTACCGCGTGGTCGCCGTAGGACTTGGTCAGCCCGGCGACGTCGATGGTTGGTGTGGTGGTCATGGCCTCAGCCTCCGGCCCTGACCCTGCGTCAAGGTCAAGCCCGAGTCCCGGGTGGCTCCTGGCCGGGCCGGCGACACCGTGGTGCGTCATGAGACTTACCAGTTCGCGGCCAGATACCCCACCCTCCGACCCCAGGCCCCTCGCGAGGGTCAATCCTCGTCGAGGACCTCCCGCAGCCTCCGCGCGAACGCCTCGGGCTGGCCCGGGTAGCCGAACTCACCGTCGAGGAAGCCGCCGTGGTGGCTCGGGAACACCGTCGCCTCCCGACCGAGCAACTGGGCGGTCGCGACGGCGGTGCGGCCGGTGAAGGTGCCCCGGGACTCCTCACCCACGGCGACGACCACTCGGGTCGGCGCGGCGGCGAGTGCGTCGACGTCGGGTCGGTAGCTCGTGACTCCCGCGGACCGGTCGGAGAGCAGGGGGTCGTCGCGGGAGCCGTCGTCGTCGGTCGGCATCCCGAACGCGGCGGGATCGGGCGCGGGCTGGGCGAAGTAGTCGGCGGTGAACTGGCCCTGCCACGACGTCATCGCGATGAAGGCGGCCATTCCGGCCCCCTGGCCCTTGGCCTGGTAGGCCTCCAGGTAGCCGAGCTGAGCGCGCCGGGCGGCGTCGGAGTCGGGGAGCGGGGGGATGAGCGGCGGCTCGTGCGCCACCAGGGTGGACACGTCGTCGGGGTAGGCGGCGACCAGGGCGAGTGCGGTGACAGCGCCGCCACTGCTGGCGAACATCTCGACCGGGCCGGCGTCGAGAGCGGTGATGATGGCGTGCACGTCGGTCGCCTGCACCTCGGGCATGTGGTCGACCCGGCCGTCCTTGCGGACGCTGCGGCCGAGGCCGCGCGGGTCGTAGGTGATCACGGTGCGGTCGGGTAGGTGCGACGCCAACGCGCGGAAGCCGCTGGCGTCCATCGGTTGGCCGATCATGAACAGGGGTGGGCGCCCATCGGCGACCGGCACGGGGCCGCGGACGTCGTAGGTCAGGTCGGTTTCGGCGGTCTCGAGTACGTGTGTCGTCGTCATGGCAGTGTCGACCTCTCGCTCACCGAGAACTCATCGCGAGTCCCGGAACCGATTCTCCGGGGACGGAAACGGGCGACCGGGTGGGCTTCGGTAGGTCGCGCGCCGCCGGCGCAGGGTGGCCCGGTCCTTGTCGGTGAGCGGTCGCGGGTCGGGATGGCCGGTCGCGTGCGCCTCGCAGACGAACAGCCGCTCGGTCCGCGGGCGCGGGTACTCGTAGCGGTGGGCGACGGTCACGGTCGGTTCGGCCACGCACGGGTGGGGTTTCGCGTCCCCGCGGGCGTGCCGGGTGCCCGCGCACCCGGTGTGATCGGCGAACAGCAGCGTGCCGACCCGGTCGCGGTCGAGCTGTTCCCGTCGACGCCCGAGCTGACCCATGCGGGCGTGTCTACCAGCCACCGCGTCGCTTGTCGTGGTGTTTGCCCAGGTCGTGGCGTGATGCGTGGCGCCCGCCCGCTCACCGGTGGCCGTAGCGCGCGACGAGCTCCGACCCCAGACGGGCGAGCTCGATCTTGACCGAGTCGGGCTCGAGCACCTCGACCGTGACGCCCCAGCCGGCGAGCTTCTCGGCGATCGAGATGGCCATCGGTGCTGCGACGCGGACGTGCACGCGCCCGTCGTCGAGCGTCTCCTGCGGCTCGCAGTGCCGGCCGAAATGGTCGCGCAGCACCGGCAGCAGGCGTGCTGCGATGAGCACGGTCGCGGAGAGTAGCGAGCGGTGCTGCTCCACCTCGCCGACCACGCGCTCCCACTCGTGTGCGAGCTCGAAGTCGGCGGGTCGCTCCGCGACGAGGTCGGTCAGGGTGGCCTCGGCGATCCGGTCGACGCGGAACGTCCGCCGGCCCTTCTCGGTCCCGGCGACGAGATACCAGACGTCGTCCTTGTCGACGAGCCCCCATGGGTCGACGAGGCGCTCAGTTCGGCGGTGCTGGCGGTTCTCGTACTGCAGCGAGACCTGGCGACGGCGGACGACCGCGTCCTGGAGCAGGTCGACCAGTGGGGGGCGTTGCCGGCCGCGTTCACCCCACCCCGTGGCGTCGACGACGACGGCGTCGGCGGCGGCCTCGGCGTCGGCCCGGAAGGCGTCGGGCAGTGCCCGGACCAGCTTGCGCAGCGCCGACCGGGCCGCGGGCGCGACCGACGCGGCGGGTCCGGCGAGCAGGAACAGCGCCCTGGCCTCGGACGAGGTAAGGCCGGTGAGGTCGGTACGGGAACCGCCGACGAGGGACCACCCGCCGCCGCGCCCGGGCTGCGGGTAAACGGGCACGCCCGCCGTGGACAGCGCCTCCAGGTCGCGGCGGGCGGTGGCCACCGACACCTCGAGCTCGGCCGCGACCTCGCCCGCGGTCACCCGTCCGCGGGACTGGATCAGCAGGAGGGTGGCGACGAGCCGGTCCGCGCGCATGTCGTGAGTTTGTCACTAAAAGTGCTCACAAGGTGAGCACTTCAGCTCCGAATGATGACGTTGTTCAGCGCGGCGGAGACGCCGCCCGACCTGAGGGAGCCCGATGTTCCGAGGATTCGCCACCTTGACCTACTACGCCGACGACCTGACCGCGGCGCGGGACTGGTACACGGAACTGCTGGGCGTGCAGCCGTACTACGCCTTCCCCGAGCCGCCCGCCCCGCCGGCGTACATCGAGTTCAGGCTCGGCGATGATGCGGACGAGCTCGGATTGATCGACCGCCGGTACGCCCCCGCCGGTGCGTCCGGGACCCCGGGCGGCGCGGTGATGCATTGGCACATCGACGACCTGCACGGCACGCTGGAGAAGCTGCTGGCCATGGGTGCCACTGCGTACCAGCCGGTGACCGAGCACGGCGATGGATCGGGCTTCACGACCGCGGCGGTGGTCGACCCGTTCGGCAACGTCCTGGGCATCATGCACAACCCGCACTTCCTCGAGGTGCTCGCCGCCAGGACGACGGCGTGACCGCCGCCGTGCTCGCTCCCGCGTCAGGCGCAGGGATGCCCGCTGAGACGGCCGTGGTCCGGGCGGCGGAACGTGCGCAGTGGCGGGTGTGGCTGCAGGCCGTCGCGGCATCCGCGGCCGACCATTTCGACGGGTTCTCCCGGTCCGTCCGGCGGGTGATCCTGGAGTGGATCGCGAAGGCCAAGCGGGCGGAGACGAGGCAGCGCAGGATCGCGCTCGCGGTCGATTGCGCCGCGCGGAACGTCCCGCCGCCGCCCTGGGCCCGCAGTACCGGCGGTGACCGGCGTCCGTGACCGGCCGCGGTGGCCGCAGTCGGATCGGCCAACGCGGCATCTGGCGGGTCGCCGCGATCGCGTTGGCCGCCAGCGGAGGCTGTGTCGTGCTGGTCGCGCGACCAGCCGACGAGTTGGCCGAGGCGGCGGTGGACTGCGTGCGCCGCGGCGGCGAGACCTTGATCGTGGCTCTGGACGTGACCGACGCCGACCGGATCGCGTGGAGCAGTCAGGCCGCTCGCGCCGGATCGGGGGCTCGGTACGCCACCCGGAACGGCAGGGCGAACAGCCATGTGGCGCCCCAGGCCACCAGCAACCACTTGGTCAGCAGCGACGTCGTAGGGGCCACCGGGAACATCGGCAAGCATGTGGTCGCCGGGCGTCGGCGGGCACATCGCCCGCCGATTGCTCGGCGCCGGGCACCACGTCACGGGGGTCACGCGCACGGCCGGAGCGGCCCGCAGGCTGCGCGCGGTCGGCGCCGAGGCCGTACCCGGGAACGCCCACGAGCCTCGCTCGCTCACCGCCGCGGCCGACGCCGCCGACGCCGTGATCTACGCCGTGGCGGCGGGCTCGTTCGACGCCGACCACGCCGCCGTCGACGCGCTCCTGCACGCAGCGGGCCGTCCGGTCGGACCGTGCTGTTCACCAGTGGGAGCGCCGTGGTCGCGGACGGCGCCGCCGGCGAGCCGTCGACCGCGGCGGGGCGCTACCTGCCCGCCATCACAACCTATGACGGCGTGTTCGAGCTCCCCGGGGGCGACGGGCGAACGGCGTTCGTCGACACCCGCGACATTGCCGGGGTCGGCGCGTGCTGGTCGGCGAACGATCGGAGGAAGGCGGCCTCGGCTGCCGAGCCGAAGTCGTACCGGCCGATCACGTGGCAGACCTTGGCGACGACGGACGCCGGAGACCAGGAGCGGGCCCGGCAGAGTCTCCAGGTCAGCTCCAGCCTGGTTGCAGCGTGGGGAAGAGGCCCAGGTGCGCGTCGGCCGACCAGTCGACGAGCAGCAGAGTGGCGTCGTCCTGCAGGCGCCCGCCCTGGTGTTGGAGGACGCTTGCCACCAGCCTGCGCAGGGTCTCGGGCGCGGACAGGTGCGCTGCTGCGGCGTGCTCGGCCATCTCCATGAGCCGGTGCTCGCCGAAGAACTCGCCGTCGCGGTCGCGCGCCTCCACGATCCCGTCGGAGTACAGCAGGAGCCGGTCACCGGGTTCGAGCTGTTCACGGACCACCCGCGCCGGCCGGCTACCGGGGACGACCACCCCGAGTGGGAATCTGGGCGGCGCGTCGAGCTCCTTGACCACCTTGCCGTTGCGCACCAGCAGCGGCGGTGGGTGCCCGGCGTTGAGGTAGTCGAGCACGCCGGTCCCGGTGTCGAGCCGGGCCAGCACCGCGGTCGCGAACTGTACCGAGCCGGCCTGGGTGGCGATGAGCTCGTCGGCGAACTCCGCGATCGCGGCCAGATCCTGCTCGCCGGAGCGGCGGGCGTTGCGGACTCCGGTGATGGCCAGCGCGGTGGTGACGCTGGCGCGCAGGTCGTGGCCGACCGCGTCGAACACAGCGAGGTCGACGACGTCACCGTCGAGGTTGTAATCGAAGGCGTCCCCGGCGACCTGCTCGGTCGGTTCGAGCACGGCCGACACCACGATCCGCTCGGTCGCGAAGGTGCGTGGTGGCAGCAGCTGCCACAGCAGCTCCGACGCCGCGCTCAGCGACCCGTTGCTGCGCCAGCGCCGCAGTCGGTCGCTGTAGACGAACTTGGTCGCGATGATGTGCCCCATCAACCCCGCAAGTGTCCACAGCCAGCGCTGCAGATCGGTGTCGTCGGCCGCACCGTTCGATCTGCGGGCCGGGTCGGTGAACCCGACCTGCAGCACCCCGAGGCGGTCGGTGCCGTCGATCATGGGCACCCAGATCACCGCACCGTCGTCGGGCTCGGTGCCGTGCAGGATCTCTCCCAACTGGTACGCACGACCGGCGAGGCTGTTCGCGAGGTCGATGTGCCGTTCGGCGCCGATCCGCATGGAGGTGAGCACGCGCTGTGGGGCGTCGGAGACCAGGACGTTCGCGGTGAGACCGATCTCAGCGACCGCATCGTCGAGCATCACGGCCAGCTCGTCGGCGGCCGCCAGATGCGCGGCATCGATGATGCGCGCGAGCACCCGCCCCCACGCCGCCTGCTCATCGCTGGTCTTCACCACGGGCAATCTACCCAATGCTCGACCACTCAGTGCGGGAACGGACCGTGGCCATGATCAACGCAGGCGGCGCCACACCGCTCGAAGCAGGCTGCCGGTCCCCACGACCGCCAGGAGCAGGATCTGCAGACAGCAGCCACAGCCGCGGCGCCGTGCCGGCGTGCGCAGCGCGGCGCCGTGGCCGCTGACGCCGAAGGTGCCGTCGACGGTGCGCCCGGCGCACCTGTCCACGGACGTGGTCGTCGGACGCCCGACGCACGAGTGCGAAGCCGAGATGCCGGGTACACCTCGGATGGATCTGAGGGTGGACACCGAGCTGATGTCGGCCGACCGCCTCGCCGTGCGATGGTGCGCGGCGGTCAGATCGGCCCCCGGACCACGGGCCAGCAGGAATCCCCTGCGGTGGTAGCCGCACGTCACCCGGTGAGCGGCGCGACACGCCACGCACCATCCCGCGACCGAGGAGAAGCTCCGACGTGACCATCTTGACGACCCCCGACCCCACGAAGCCCGCCGCCACGAAACCCGTCCTGGACGGCAGGCGACCTCGGGGCGAGAGCCTGCTCGTCCACGCCTTCGTCCTGATCCCGATGCTGGCGCTGGTGGCGGCGGTGCCACTGTCCTGGGGTTGGGGCCTGAGTTGGCTTGACGTCGGGCTCGCTGTCGGATTCTATTTTCTGTCCGGTCTCGGGGTGACGGTGGGCTTCCACCGCTACTTCACCCACCGCGCGTTCAAGGCCGACCGGGGCCTGCGCAACAGCCTGGCGATCTCAGGCAGCCTCGCCCTGCAGGGCGATGTGATCACGTGGGTCGCCGATCACCGGCGCCACCACGCCTTCGCCGACAAGGAGGGCGACCCGCACTCGCCGTGGTTGTTCGGCACCAGCCCCGCCGCGCTCGCCAAGGGGTTCTGCCACGCCCACATGGGCTGGACGTTCGGCAAGGACCGGACCAACGCCGCCCGGTTCACCCCGGACCTGCTCGCCGACCGCCACATCGTCCTCATCAGCCGGCTGTTCCCGCTGTGGACTGCGGTGAGTCTGCTCGCGCCGGCCCTGCTCGGCGGCCTCATCACCATGTCGTGGTGGGGTGCACTGACCGCGTGGTTCTGGGCCGGTCTCGTACGCGTCGCGGTCCTCCACCACGTGACGTGGTCGATCAACTCGATCTGCCACATGGTCGGCGACCGCCCCTTCGCCGCGCAGGGCAAGGCCACCAACTTCTGGCCGCTGGCGATCCTGTCCATGGGCGAGTCCTGGCACAACCTGCACCACGCCGACCCGACGTGCGCCCGCCACGGAGTCCGGCGCGGCCAGACCGACATGACCGCCCGCGTCATCTGGGCGCTGGAGAAGCTGGGCTGGGCGCACGACGTGCGGTGGCCCACCCCCGACCGGCTCGCCCGGCTCGACAACCGCACTGCCGCGCCGACCCGAGCGAGCATGTGAGGAACGGCGGGACGGCGATCGTGCTGGGTGGAGGCGGTGTGCTGGGTGCGGTCCAGGTCGGGATGCTGCGCGCGCTGGTCGAGGTCGGGGTGCGGCCCGACCTGGTGCTCGGCACGTCGGTCGGGGCGCTCAACGGTGCGGTGCTCGCCGCGTTGCCACCCGACGAGGTCCCCGACCGACTCGACGCGCTCTGGCGCTCGCCGGACGCCCGGGCGTTGTTCGCCGCCGGGACGTTCGGACGGATGCGTGAACTCGTCCGCAGCGGGGTGGCCGCGCACTCGTCGGGTCCGCTGCGTCGGGCGGTGACCGCGGTGCTGGGTGAGCGGCGCATCGAGGACCTGCCGGTGCACTTCACGTGCTGCGCCTCCAGCATCGAGGACGCCGCCGAGCACTGGTTCGACAGCGGTCCGGTCGTCGACGCGGTGCTGGCCTCGGCCGCGGTGCCCGGGCTCCTACCGCCTGCCGTCGTCGGGGGCCGCCACTACCTCGACGGTGGCCTGGTCAACAGCGTGCCGCTGGGTCGCGCCGTCGAGCTGGGTGCCGACCGGGTGTTCGTGCTGCAGGTCGGGCGCATCGATCAGCCGTTGCGGCCGCCGCGGCGGCCCTGGGAGGTGGCGCTGGTGGCGTTCGAGATCGCCCGCCGGCACCGCTACGCCCGCGACCTGGCCGCCGTTCCCGTCGACGTCGAGGTGCACGTGCTACCGGCGGGTGAGGGTGGTGCGCCGCGGTGGGACAGTCGGGCGGCGTTGCGTTACCGGGACGTCGCTGCGGCGGGGGACCGTATCGCGGCCGCGCACCGTGCGTCGGTGGCCTACCTGCACGCCCATCTGGGCTCCGGGGGCCGGCGATGAGCCCGCCGCCGCGGTGGGTCCGCCGCGCGTTCCTCGCCCCTGCCATGGTGCTGATCACCGTGCTGGTGCTGAGCACGCTGCCGGTGTGGATGCTGTTGGCCGCTGCGCTGTCGCCGCTGCTGCCGGGCCGGTTGCGCGCGCTGCGTGTCCTGTGGGTGGTCGTCGTCGTGCTGGTGATGGAGAGCGTGCTCCTGGTGGCGCTGTTCGGGCTGTGGCTGGTCGCCGGGTTCGGGTTGGCCATCCGCACCCTGCCGTTGCAGTACCTGCACTACCAGCTCATCGGCTGGTATCTGCGGGTGCTCTACCGGGAGGCGGCCCGGGTGCTGCGGCTGCGGGTGCAGGTCGAGGGCCCCGAGCCCGACACGTACCTCGACCGCCCGCTGCTGGTGTTCTGCCGACACGCCGGGCCCGGCGACTCGTTCCTGCTCATCCATGCGTTGACCAACTGGTACGCGCGGGAACCGCGCATCGTCTTGACCGACACGATGCAGTGGGACCCCGCACTCGACGTGCTGCTCAACCGGCTGCCCAACCGGTTCATCCACGGCCGCGGGGGCGGCGGCCTGGAAGAACGGATCGGTGAGCTGGCGACCGCGCTGGACCACAACGACGCCTTCGTCATCTTCCCCGAGGGCAGCAACTTCACCCAGCGCCGCCGGCTGGCCGGCATCGCCCGACTGCGCAGCCGCGGGTTGGAGGACATGGCCCGCCGATCCGAGGAGATGCGCCACGTCCTGCCGCCGCGCCCCGGCGGAGTCGCCGCCGCCCTGGCCGCCGCCCCCGAGGCCGACGTCGTCTGGGTGGCGCACGCCGGGCTCGACCACCTCCACTCCGTGGCCGACATCTGGCGCGAGCTGCCCCTGGACGGGACCGTGCAGATGCGCTGGTGGCACGTGCCCGCCACCGAGGTGCCACACGGCGAGGACGCCCAGGTGGAGTGGCTCTACCGGTGGTGGAAGCAGATCGACGACTGGGTGGACGACACCCGGCAGCCACCCTGACCGAATCACACGGACAGCGGCGGCAGCCGGGTTCACCGGGTCGGGATCGCCCCGTACCGGAGGCGGACCAGCCCGGCCGTGCCGTCGGCGACGACGACCGTCACGACGAACAGGTTGTCGAACTCCCGCTCCCCGATCGCGGGCGCGGACGGCACGCCGAGGGCGTGGATCATCTCAGGGACCGTGTTGCTGTGACCGGCGATCATCACCACCTCGCCGAGCTCGCCCGACCGCACCTGCTCGGCCAGCTCCGCGGTCCCTGGCACCTCTCGCGGCTGCAGCCCGAGCCTGTGGGCGAGTGGCTCCGCGGTCGCCTTCGTCCGGGTGAGGGTGGAGGTGAAGATCGTGCCCACCGCCGACGAGCCGGCGACGTGCGCCAGCGCGGTGGCCCGCCGCCTGCCGGCGGCGTTGAGCGGCGGGTCGGCCGACGCCGCCGGTTGGTCGATGTCGGCGTGCCGCACCGCCAGCACGGTGACCTGCCCGGTCATGTCTTCCTCGAACGGGCGGCTGTCGTCCTACCCCTCCGGGAGGCGTTGGCGGCCACTGCGGTGGTCACACCGTGGGGGAAGACCGCGCGGGTCGCGTCGTCGGCGGGCCGGGACGTCGACAGCCCGCAGTCGTGCAGGTTGTGCGGTCGGAGCAGCAGCGACGTCGGGACCGGGCCGATCTCCCGCCACGCGAAGCACTCCCTGATGATCTGCTGGTTCCTGCCGCCGTCCAGCGCCCGGTCAGCACGCAGCAGAGCCCTCAGGATGTCGTGGTAGGTGAGGAAGTCGGCCGACAGGGTGCCCCAGGTGACGGCGAGGAGGCGGCCGAGGTAGTCGCGGGCCAGCAGGAGCGCCTCGGTGAACTCCTTCTTCTTGCCGCGGTACGCCGCGGCGAAGTCGGCGTCGATCAGGTCCAGGTCCTCGGCGCTTCCCGGCAGGTGGGTCGACCGGTCCCGGAGGTCCGCGGTGATCAGACCCTCGGCGACGAGCGTCTGCTGGAAGACCTCGACCATGGTGTCGAAGATGGCGCCCGTGAGCGGCAACGACCGCTCGTGCGGCTGCTCCCCGACATCCGACATGCGCTTCCCGTTGAACGCGACCCGGATCTCCCGGCTGTCCGACAGCTCGCCCACGCGGTCGAGCCCGTTGACGGTGAGCAGGTTTCCCCTCGTCGTGTCCAGCAGGTGGCCGACGAACGAGTCGAAGTGCAGCAGCGCGACGATCGCCGTGAGGTCCCCGCTCGACTCGTGCATCCCGCCGTAGTCGATCGCCTGGTCGGCCGGGTTCGACGGGACGCCCACCTCCGTGAAGATGATGCTGTGGCCGAGCTCGTGGGCGAGGACGTCGAAGTTCTCGCAGTAGGGCCGCGTGTGGTCGATCGTCCCGTTCGCGGTGCGGCCGAAGCCGAACTCGAGGAATCCGTACCCGGACTGGGCGTTGTCCCACTCGATCAGCGGGATCAGCTCCATCCGCGAGAAATCCGACTCGAAGTGCCAGTCGAGCCGGTGGTCGAAGTAGTCCTCCCAGATGTCGAGCACCCGCCGGACGGTGGCGTACATCGTGGCGGCGGAGAACTCGCGGCCGGCCGGGTCGAGGTGCGTGAAGTGGCCGTCCTCGCCGGGTTCGACCGCCGGGCGGGTCGAACCGGTGTAGGGCGGCCGGAAGAACCTGCTGTAGGGCAGCTTGTTGACCGCATCGACGACGAACATGCGGTCGTCGGCCGGACCGGGCTGGATGTCATCGGGCGCCACCGAGACGGTCACCACCTCCGGTTCCGGGAAGAGCGGGCCGGACCCGTCGGCCTTCAGGAGGAACCGGGGCTGCGGGAAGATCCGGAAGCGCGTACCGGTCTCGGCGAGCCGTTCATCGAGCTGGAGGGACATGGACGAGCTCCTTCGACCGATGGGCGTCTGGCGAACACCCACATCGAGCCGAGAGAACGGCCGATGATACCCCACGCAGGACCCGCGTGGTCCGATGTGGATCCTCACGGCTCGCTCATGCCCCCGCTGCGCGCCGATGCCCCCCGTCGACGGGGGGCACCGCAGGGGGACGGGGAGCACCGCAGGGGGACGGGGAGCACCGCAGGGGGACGGGGAGCACCGCAGGGGACGGGGAGCACCGCAGGGGACGGGGAGCACCGGCTACCCGGCCGCGGTGAGCACTCCGCGCGCGGTGTTCGAGCTCGGCGGCGGCCGCTCGCGGCAGGGCCCACCCGGTACGGCGTTCCAGCTCGACCAGCCGCCACCGGGCCCGGCGGTGGGCGGCGTGGCGCTCCGCGTCGTTGTCGGCGGATCCGGCGGTGGTCAACAGCTTGACCGTGTGGTCGAGCAGGGTGCGTTCACTCCGGGAAGCCGGACCCACCGAACCCGTGCCGGCCGTGATGGTCGTCGAATCCGGGCCTGGCCCACCTCCGCCGTCGTCGTGCACGTCACGCTAACCGAGACGACGCCCACCGGGCCGGATCCTCAGCACATCCGCAGGCGAGGGCGCAGGTGGTTGACCTCGCCTGCGCCGCGGGGCGGACATGTTCAGAGCGTTGCGGCGGGGTGTTCCTGCCGGGCTCGTCGGGCGGTCACGCCGGACGCCGGACCGCCGTCCAGGGGCAGGAGCTCGGGGCGTTTGGGCAGGAAGCCGTCGCCGGCACGACGGCCGTTGCACCTGCCACGCACGTACGGCATCACGGCGTCGCGCATCCACCGGATGTCCTCCCACTGCCGGTCGCGCCACGGGGCCGGTTCGGTGTCGGGCAGCGGCGCGCGCCAGTCGTCGTCCACCGGCTCACCGAGCGTCTCCAGCACGCGCAGGGCCACCCGGCGGTGGCCTTCGGGGGTGAGGTGCAGGCGGTCGGGACCCCAGGAGCGCGGGTCGGCCAGCGGTGCCATCCCCCAGAGGTCGACGACCGTGCTGCCGTGCCGCTCCGCACTGGCGCGCATCAGCTCGTTGAAGCACGCGACCCGGCCGCGCAGGCGGCGGATCAGCGGGTGCATGCGCCCCAGGTCGAAGCCTGTGAAGATCACGACCTCGGCACCGGTGGCGGTGATGCTCGCCAGTGCGTCGTCGAACCGGCGAGCCAGGCTGTCGGTGTCGCAGGCGATCCTGATGATGTCGTTGCCGCCCGCGCAGAACGCCACGAGATCGGGGCGCAGCGCCGTCGCCACAGGCAACTGGTCGTCGACGATCTGGTCGAGCAGCTTGCCCCGTACCGCGAGGTTCGCGTAGCGGAAGTTCGGCCGTCCCGCGCCGAGCCGCTCGGCCACACGATCGGCCCAACCGCGGGTCGTCCCGTCCGGTCGCCAGTCGTCCAGGCCTTCGGTGAAGCTGTCACCCACAGCGACGAAGTTTCTCCGACCGCTCACGGTGCCGCCCCTTTCGTTCACATGCACGACATCCCGGTGTCGGACGGTGATCTCCCAGACTTGCCCGCGATCGAGGTTTCACGCCAGTGGGCGTGATCGATCCGTGTCAACAGGGCACCCTTACTCCATGGCCCGACCCCAGCTGCGCTCCGAACCGAACCTGCGCGAGCTGCTCGGCGGCCGCAGCGGGGCGATCGACGCGACCTTGCCCGTGGCGGCGTTCGTCGTCGGCCTCTCGGTGGGTCAGGCCGGTGCGTGGGTCTCGCCGGTGGCGTGGGGCTGCGGTGCGGCCGTGGTGGCGACCATCGTGCTCGGCGCGGTCCGGATCGCGCGCGGCGGCCGGCCACGGGCGGTGGTGTTCGGGCTGCTCGGGGTGGCCGTGGCGGCGGTCGTCGCGCTCGTGACGGGCCGGGCCGTCGACTTCTTCCTGGTGCGGATCGTGTCCAACGCCGTCAGCGCCACGGCCTGGGCGGTGTCGATCGTGGTGCGGTGGCCACTGCTCGGGATGGTCGTCGGCGCGCTGCTGGGTCAGCGCACACGGTGGCACCGCGATCGCGACCTGGTGCGCGGCTACCAGCGGGCGAGCTGGGTGTGGGTGGGCCAGTACGCCGTGCGTCTGGCCGTGTTCCTGCCCCTCTACTTCGCCGACGCCGCGCTCGCCCTCGGGATCGCACAGACCGCGCTGACCTGGCCGCTCGTGGCGGTGTGCGTGGCGATGTCGTGGCCGTTGGTCCGCGGGGCGCTGCCGGCGGGGCACCCGGGGATCCGCCGTCCCGTCCGCCCGCCGCAGCAGTGATCGCGGTGGGGCCGCGGCGGCCGGGGTCGTGGTGACCGGCGCCACCGTGCTGACTCAAGGCTCGACGCTGCATCGTTGTCCGGGGCTTCCACCGATGAGTCCGAGGTGCCGGTTCGGTCCACCTCTCCAGGAAGGCCGTCGGCAGCAGCCGGCGTCAGGCCGGCGCTCCGCGTCGGTTTCCGTGCCTTCCCTTCGTCGAGTGGAGAGGCCCGTGATGTCCACCGATCATGTCCGTGCCGTTGTTCCGGTCGCCGACTTCGATGCCGCCCACGCGTGGTGGGAACGGCTGTTCGGTCGCCCCGCCGCCAACCTGCCGATGGACGGGCTCGTCGAGTGGCGGGTGACCGACGGCGGTTGGGGTCCAGGTCACCCGTGACGCCACACGCGCCGGCTCGGCCCTCCTGAACCTCGCGCGAGCCGGCGGGGCATCGGAGCCGCCCGTCGCGATCAGTCCGGCGGGGTGCGGGGGGCGCGCAGCCCGAGCCCCCTCAGCTCCAGTGCGGCGAGCCGGTGCACGACGTCACGGTCGTCGCGGCGCCAGGCCGCCGCCGGGTCGGGGGAGACGGTGAGCAGGCGGCGCACCGGCAGGTGGGTCATGGCGCGCAGCGCCAGCAGGTCGGAGTCGACGGTCCGCACCCGGACCGCCGACCGGGCCGCCCGCGCGTAGCGGACCCGAACCACCAGCCACACCACGACGATCGGCAACGCCGCGACCGCCACGATCCCGACCGCGCTCGCGACGGCGACGGTGTTGATGACCTCCGCCTGCTGACGCCCCGCGTCGGCCAGCGAGGTGCCCGCCCCCGTCCCGGCGCCGAGTGCGCCGGCCAGCGCCTCGCCCACGAACGGCACCTGCCCCGCCGTGCGCGAGGCGTCGTCGAACACAGTCCTGATCGAGTCGCCCGCGCCGCTGAGCGTGCGGGCGGCGACCTGCAGCCGCTGGATGAGCTCGTGCGCCGCGATCGCGATGTTGACGCAGAGCACCACCCAGGCGATCACCAGCACGTCGGCCGACAGCTGCAGGAGGAAGCGAACCGGGCGCTCCGCGTAGAACCGCATGGGGCGGCAGCGTAGGGCCCCGGACGGGCGACCCGCCGCGTCTGGGTCGCGCGGCTACAGGAGCCCCAGCTTGGTCGCCGTGTAGACGGCCTCGGCCCGGCGGCCGATCATCAGCTTGCGCATGAGGTTGCCGACGTGGGACTTCACCGTGGTCTCGGAGACGAACAACTCCCCGCCGATCGCGCGGTTCGACAACCCGCGCGCCGGCAGCCACGGCCTCAGCGGGGGGTGCGCCGTCGACGTCGAGGCCCATGGCCTGCGCGATCGGCACGAACCGGTCGGGGACCTCGACTCCGTCGAACCGGACGACGTAGGGGAGCAGGACCCCGTTGACCACGCCGTGGGGGAGGTCCAGCATGCCGCCGACCTGATGGCTCATCGCATGCGTGGCGCCGAGGATCGCGTTGGTGAACGCCAACCCGGCCTCCAACGCCGCCTGCGCCATGGACGAGCGGGCGGCGGTGTCCCGCGGCCCGTGCATCGTGAGCGCGAGGTTGCCGTGGACCAGCGGGATCGCCTGCAGTGCGTGGTGGTCGGTCATCCATATGGTGTAGGGCCACGACGGGTCCGGGTGGGCGTGTCGGCCCGTGGTGGTGGTCGTCCCGGTTGGTTGGGTCTGTTTGCGCTGGTAGCTGTGTTGCGGTGTGGGTGATGGTGTCGAGGTCGTCGCCGGGCAGGTATCGGAGGCGCGCGGTCGGGTCGCACCGACCCGGTCCTGCCCCATCGCCCAGGGCTCCCGGCGGCGGGCCGAGTCGATGATCGCGCCCGCCGGCCCCGCGCCGCCGGCACGGCTGGGGCGGGCCGTCAGAGGTGGATGGGCCCGTCGCGCTCGGCGAGCCGGACGCCGGCACCGCCCCAGTGCTGGGCGATCATCTCCGCCGCGATCGACACGGCGGTCTCCTCGGGGGTGCGTGCGCCCAGGTCCAGACCGATGGGGGACGACATGCGCGCGATCTCCGCATCGGTCACGCCGCGTTCGCGTAGGCGCGCGAGCCGGTCGTCGTGGGTGCGGCGCGAGCCCATGACCCCGATGTAGGCCACCTCGGGCAGCCGCAGAGCCACCTCGAGCAGCGGCACGTCGAACTTGGGGTCGTGGGTCAGTACGCAGAGCACGGTGCGCTTGTCGATGTGGCCGGCCTCGGCCTCGGCGGCGAGGTACCTGTGCGGCCACTCGACGATCACCTCGTTGGCCCCGGGGAACCGTGACGCCGTGGCGAACACCGGGCGCGCGTCGCACACCGTGACGCGGAAGCCCAGGAAGTTGCCCATGCGCGCCACGGCGGCGGCGAAGTCGATGGCACCGAACACGATCATGCGGGGCGGTGGGGCGAAGGACTCCACGAACACCGACAGGCCCTCACCCCGGCGCTGGCCGTCGACGCCGTAGGTGAGGGTGGCGTTGCGTCCGGCGTCGAGGAGGCCACGGGCGTCGTCGCGGACGGCGTCGTCCAGGCGGGCCGAGCCGGTGCCGCCGTCGACCTCGTCGGGCCAGACCACCAGCCGCTTCCCGAGGCGCTCCGCCGGGCCGGAGACGACGGTGGCGACGGCGACGGGTGACTCGTCACGGACCGCCTCCGCCACCAGCCCGAGCTGGGCGTAGGTGTCGGGGCCGACCTTCTCCACGAAGATGTCGATGATCCCGCCGCAGGTCAGGCCCACGGCGAATGCGTCGTCGTCGGACACGCCGTAGCGCTGCAGGACGGGCCGGCCGTCGCCGAGCACCTGTTCCCCGAGCTCGTAGACCGCGCCCTCGACGCAGCCGCCGGACACGCTGCCGACGGCCTCACCGGCCGCACCGACGAGCATCGACGCACCGGGTTGGCGCGGCGCGGAGCTGTAGGTACCCACGACGGTGGCCAGCGCCGCGGTGTCGCCCTTGGACCACCACTCGTCGAGCTTGGCCAGTACGTCACGCATCGCGCACCACCTCGAGCAGTTCTTCCAGAGTGGCCAGGCTGTGGCCCGCCAGCAGATCGTCCAAGTACGGCAGTGCGGCGACTATTCCACCCTGCACCGGTGCGTAACCATCCTTGCCCGCGTGGGGGTTGACCCACACGAGCGTGTGGGCGAGGCGCCGCAGGCGTGACATCTGTACCCCCAGCAGGTCGGTCTCGCCCCGTTCCCAGCCGTCGGAGAACACCACGACCACCGCACGCCGGGCCGCCCCGCGCTGACCCCAACGGTCGACGAAGGCGCGCAACACCTCGCCGAGGCGGGTGCCGCCCGACCAGTCGGGGATCGCCCTGGCGGCAGCGGCGAGGGCGCGCTCGGCGTCGCGCATGCGGAGTTCGCGGGTGATCCGGGTGAGCCTCGTACCGAGGGTGAAGGCCTCGACGGCACCGGGGGCGCGGCGGACGACGACGTGCGCGAAGCGCAGCAGCGCGTCCGCGTAGGGCTCCATCGACCCCGACACGTCGACGAGCAGCACCACCTTGCGTGGCCGACGGGAGCGGTCGCGCCGGCGCAGTTCGCGGATCTCGCCCCCGTTGTGCAGGGCGGCGCGCAGCGTGCGCCCGGGATCGGCCACTCCGCGGGGCGACGGGCGGCGCCGCCGCGACGGGCGGGTCGGGGGTGTCGGACGGAGCAGGGCGAGAAGCCGGCGCAGGTGCTCGCGCTCGGCGGGTGTGAGCTCGGCGAGGTCGCGGTTGCGGAGGATCTCGGCGCCGCCGGCGCGGGCGTGCACCTGCGGCTGCTGCCCGTCGTCGTCGCTGTCACCGGGATCTCCGGCCGGGGTGAGTGCGGCGAGCTTCGGTGGCGGGGGCGGGCGCTCGTCCCTGACGCGGGTGCTCCCACCCGGCTGGGGGGTGAACCAGTCCTCGAACGCGCGGTCGTAGCGGGGCAGGTCGTCGGGGTCGGAGCAGAGGGTGAGCCGGCCCGCCCAGTAGGTCTGCATCCGGCTGGTGACGTCGAGGGTGTCGAGCGCGCCCAGGAACGTCGCGACACGGTCGGTGGTGATCGCCAGCCCGGCGCCCCGCAGGACCACGGTGAAGCCGACGAGCCCGGGGATCGGGTCGTCGACCGGCGGCGCGGTGGTGGTCATCCGCGGCTCAGGAGGCCAGCAGGGTGTCGAGCTGTTTGCGGACGCGGTCGGCGTCCTCGCGGTACTTCAGTACGGCGCCGAGCGTGGCCGCCGCGCTGTCGACGTCGAGGTGCCGCGCCCCGACGAGCTGCAGCGCCCGGGCCCAGTCGATCGTCTCCGCCACGCCGGGCGGCTTGAGCAGGTCGGCCTGGCGCAGGGCACGGACGGCACCGGCGACCTGGGCGGCGAGCCGCTCGGGCAGGCCCGGCAGCCGCGAGTGCAGGATCTCGATCTCGCGGGCCAGGTCGGGGTGGTCGAGCCACAGGTAGAGGCAGCGCCGCTTGAGTGCATCGTGGACCTCGCGGGTGCGGTTGGACGTCAGCACGACCACCGGCGGGGTGCTCGCGCGGATCTCACCGATCTCGGGGATCGTCACCGCGTGCTCGGTGAGCACCTCCAGCAGGAACGCCTCGAACTCGTCGTCGGCGCGGTCGATCTCGTCGATGAGCAGCACACTCGGCGTGGTCTGCAGGGCCCGCAGGATCGGGCGTGCCAGCAGGAAACGCCGGTCGTAGAGAGAGGCCTCGACGGCGTCGGCGTCCAGCGGTGAGCCACCCGCGCTCGCGGCGGCCTCGAGGGCGCGCAGGTGCAGCAGCTGCCGGGGGAAGTCCCAGTCGTAGAGCGCCTGGGAGGCGTCGATGCCGTCGTGGCACTGCAGCCGGATCAGCTCGGCGCCGAGTACCTGGGCCAGCGCCTGCGCGAGGGCGGTCTTTCCGGTACCGGGCTCGCCTTCGCAGAACAGCGGACGGTTCATCCGCAAGGCCAGAAACGTCGCGGTGGCCAGACCGTCGTCGGCGAGATACCCGGTGGCGCGCAATGCGGCGGTCAGTGCGGCGGGCGAGTCGGTGGCCCGAGGGCGATCGTTCACCACATCAGCATGACTCAACTCCGGGGTCGGAGCCACCCTGGGCCCGCCGCGCGTGAGCCCGCCGTGTTCGACCGGTCACCTTCTGTCGGTGTTTCGATGTGACGAGGTCGGTAATACTTGCGTTTTGAAGATGTTGGTCGAGCCGTGATCAGGTCGTGATGTCATGCCACTGACCAGCGGTTACCTGTCCCCGCCGGGGAATGCGTTAGCGACGGTGACGATCGTCACGGTCGCCATGATTGGTTTTTCCTGCCCGTCGACTCGTAGCGTCGATGTCCGGCCGTTCCGAGAGGTGCGGCCGGAAATGCATCCGGAACCGTCGCGCCAGGCCCTGTCCCGCGGTTTCGGTCCGTCGAGATGGAGACGGGACAGGGCCGAGGTCGATCGATTCGAGGCCATGGTCGCGAATGGACAGGCCACGACGGCGCGAAAAGGAGAGCACACAATGACTTCACGACCTGCACTCAGCACGGGCCGGAGTCTCCTTCGCATGGCGGTTGTCGGAGCAGTCGCAGTGGGCACCCCGTTCGCCCTTGTCGGCACGGCCGCCGCCGCCCCCGACTCCACCTGGGACTCCCTCGCCCAGTGTGAGAGCGGCGGCCGTTGGAACGTCAACACCGGTAACGGCTACTCCGGTGGCCTGCAGTTCAGCCCGTCCACATGGAAGGCCTTCGGCGGCAGCGGCTCGGCACACCAGGCCGGCCGGGGCGAGCAGATCGCCGTCGCCGAGCGGGTCCTCGCGTCGCAGGGCTGGAACGCGTGGCCGTCCTGCTCGCGCAAGGTGGGTGCCCGCGGCGAATCCGCCGACACCACCAAGGTGAAGGCCTCGGCGCCGGCCGAGAAGGCCGCGCCCAAGAAGGTCAAGGAGAAGGCGTCCGAGAAGGCCGCCGCCCCGAAGAAGGCCGAGCAGAAGGCCGAGCAGAAGGCCGCCCCGAAGAAGGCCGCCCCGTCGGCGCAGTCCGCTCCGGTCCGTCGGGCGCCGGTCGCCGCCGCGTCGCTCACCAAGGACGGCGCGGACTACACGGTCGTCGCCGGCGACACCCTGAGCAAGATCGCCGAGCGCGAGAACCTCGCCGGCGGCTGGCAGACGCTGTTCGAGCGCAACGCCGATGTGCTGAGCAACCCGAACGTGATCCGTATCGGTCAGCAGCTCGACCTGCGCTGATCGCGCGTGGACGGGACCGGGGGGCACCGTGGCGGCCCCGGCCCGTCTCCTCAGGTGGAGTTGACCCACTCGTCGGTGCCGTCGGCGAAGGCCTGGTGCTTCCAGACCGGAAGCCGCCGCTTCACCTCGTCGACGAGCGCCGCGCAGGTCTCGAACGCCTCACTCCGGTGATCGGCGGCCACCGCGCACGCCAGCGCGACGTCGCCGATCACCAGCCGCCCCACCCGGTGGCTCACCGCGACGCTCCGCACGCCCGTCGCGGCGGCGGCGACGTCCGCGGCCACCTCGGCCACGACCGCCGCAGCACTCGGGTGGGCGGTGTACTCCAGGCCGTGCACCGCACGGCCGCCGTCGTGGTCACGCACGACACCGGCGAACGTCACCACGGCACCCGCCCCGGCGTGGTCCACGAGCGCCGCGTGTTCCGCGACGTCCAGTACGTCCTGGGTGACCGTGGCTCTCGACACGGACGCTCCGGTCACCGGTGATCGCCTCCGCGGAGCTGGTCGACCGCGTGGTCCAGTACGCCGGCGAGCACCGCCAGGCCGTCCCGGACCCCACCTGTCGATCCCGGCAGGTTCACGACGAGCGTCCGCCCGGCCACACCGGTCACGCCTCGGGAGAGCACCGCCGTGGGCACGGTCGGCGTCCCGGCCGCGCGGATCGCGTCGGCCAGGCCGGGCACCTCGTAGTCCAGCTCGCGGCGCGTGACCTCGGGCGTCACGTCGGTGGGTGAGATGCCGGTGCCGCCGGTGGTGATCACCACGTCGACGCCGTCGGTCACCGCGGCGCGCACCGCCTCGCCCACCTGCTCGCCGTCGGGCACCACGGTGGCGTCCGGGGCGTCGAAACCGCGCTCCCGCAGCCAGTCGACGATCATCGGCCCGCCCCGGTCGGCGTACACACCCGCCGCGGCCCGGTTGGACGCCGTGACGACCCGCGCCCGACGGGGGGCCCCGCTCACGACCGGTCCGCCGGACGCGTCCAGGTGCCGGTCTTGCCGCCGTCCTTGCGCTCGACGCGTACACCGTCGAGCACTGCGGCGGGATCGACCGCCTTGACCATGTCGTGCAGTGTCAGGCCGGCGACGGCGACGGCCGTGAGCGCCTCCATCTCGACGCCTGTGCGGTCGGTCGTCGCCACGGTGGCGCGGATCCGCACCTCGGCGCCGTCCGGCTCCAGATCGACCACGACCCCGGTCAGGGCGATCGGATGGCACAGCGGCACGAGGTCGGGTGTGCGCTTGGCACCCATGATCCCGGCGATGCGCGCGGTGGCCAGTGCGTCGCCCTTCGGGAGTCCGTCACGGCGCAGCAGGTCGACCACCTCCGCCGTCGTGCGCAACGTGCCGGTGGCCACCGCCGTCCTCGCGGTGGGCTCCTTGCCGGTGACGTCCAGCATCCGGGCGGACCCGGAGGCGTCGACGTGGGTCAGCTCCACGGGTGAGACCCTACGGTGTACCGCTGCCGTACCTTCATGGTGAGCTGTGTCACCAGTACGCAACCTGCACCGGTGCTGCCGCGGCGGTCGTACTCCGGCTGGAAGGCGATCGTCGCGAAGAACCCGTCCCTGGCCGCGAACCCGGACGCGATCACGCCCGGGCAGCGCCTCACTCTCGCCTGATCGGCACCCGATTACCCCGACTCGCGCGCACCCAGACCCCGACTCGCGGGTTTGGGGTAGCGGGCGAGTTGTTCGGGGGTGTCGACGTCGGCGGGGTCGGCGACGTCGGCGCACTCCACGAGCTGCAGAGCGGTGTTGCCCGACAGGTACGCCCGGGCGCCGGAATCGCCGGTGGCCGACGCCGAGACGGCGCTCCAGTGCGAGCGTCCGATGAGGACCGGATGTGCCGGACGCCCGTCGTAGGACGCGCGGATCAGGGCGTCCGGCCCAACGCGGACGGTCAGGCGCGCGATCGCGGCGGCCGTGACGCCGGGCAGGTCGACGAGGTGCACGAGCACCGCCTCGGGTACCGGCTCGAGCTCCTCGAGCGCGGCGAGACCCGCGCGCAGGGAGGCGCCCATCCCCTCGGCCCAGCCGTGCGCGGGTGCGACGTGCACCTCCGGTGGGAGGACCGCGCGGACCGCCTCGGCCGCGGCGCCCACCACCACGATCAGAGGCGCACAACCGCCATCGCGCAAAGCGCTCAACGCGTGGTGGACGAGCAACCGGCCCTCCAGCTCGACCAATGCCTTCGGGCCACCCATCCGGCGGCCTGCCCCCGCGGCGAGCAGAAGCCCTGCGGGAGCGGCTACTTGTTGATCTCCGTGACGGGGTGCACGTACGGCACCTGCTCCACCGGGAACTCGATGTCCCCGAAGGGCGACAGCGAACCCTGCACGGGACTGGCGAGCTCGCTGACCGGATGTTCACCGTCGGGCAGCTGCGGCCACGACGGATCGATGCGGCCCTGCGGGAGCGACTTGGCCACTGTGTCCTCCTCGTGGACGGGCGATCCATGATGATCGAGGCCCAGAGTACCGGGCCGTCCGCGGTCGGGGACGGGACGACCCACACGGACGGGGCGACTACCGTGGAGGAGATGCCCACCCCGCTGGTCGACCGGCTGCGCGCCCAGGACGACGAGATGCTCGCCGCCCTGCTGCGGCTGCGTCCCGACCTGGCGGTGCCGCCCCCCGCCGATCTGACCGTGCTGGCCACCCGCGCCGGTGTCCGGGCTTCGGTGCACCGGGCGTGCGACGAGCTGGACACCGTCACGCTCGCCGTGCTGGAGGCCCTCGTGGTCGCGGACGCCGACAACGTGCCGGTGCCGCGCGCCGAGGTGGCGCGCCTGCTCGGGCCCGACATGCCCGCTGCGGTGCTCAGCGCGTCGTTGGGGGCCCTGCGTGAGCGTGCACTGGCATGGGGGCCGGACGGGGCGATCTCGCTCGTGCCGGCCGCTCGCGAGGTCCTGCCCCGGCACCCCGGCGGGCTCGGTCGCCGCGCGACGGGTCCGGCCGCATCCGTCGCGCTTCCCGAGCTCGTGGCCGCGGTGGACCCCGAGGAGCGCCGCGTACTCGACGCACTCGCGGCCGGGCCGCCGATCGGCCGCAGCCGGGGCGGCTCGAACCTGGAGAGCCCGGTGGGCCGGCTGCTCGCCCGCGGGTTGCTGTTGCGGGTCGACCCGGAGACCGTGGAGCTGCCACGACAGGTCGGCCTCGCCGTCCGGGGGGACCGGCCCCTCGGCGCCGTCGCCGTCAGCCCTCCCGACCTCGGCACCCGGGATCGCGGCGCCGACGTCGTGGACCGCACAGCCGGCGGCGCGGCGCTGGGCCTGCTCCGCCAGGTCGAGCTGCTCCTCGCGGCATGGGGTCGTGTACCGCCGCCGGTGCTCAGGTCCGGCGGGCTCGGGGTGCGGGAGCTGCGCCGGGCCGCGAAGGACATGGACGCCGACGAGACGACCGCTCCGCTGCTCGTCGAGCTCGCGGTCGGCGCCGATCTGGTGGGTCCGAGCGACGGGGCGGTGCCGGAGTGGGTACCGACCACGAACACCGACGTCTGGCGCGTGGGCGGGCCCGAGGTGCGCTGGTCGTCGCTGGCCCGCGCCTGGCTCGACCTGCCGCGCCTGCCCGGCCTGGTCGGGCGCAAGGACGACGCGGGCCGCCCCGTGTCCGCTCTGTCCGACGGCGTGCGCCGCCCGCTCGCACCGCGCGACCGGCGCCGCGTGCTCGCCGGCCTCGCCGAGCTCCCGCCCGGCACCGCGGCCGGTTCGGCGGCCGCGCTGGCCGACCTGCTGGCGTGGCGCGCACCGCGACGCGGGGGGCGGCTGCGCGACGAGGTGGTGGGTTGGGTGCTGGCGGAGGCCACCGTGATCGGCGTCGTTGCGCTCGACGCCCTGTCCACCCCCGGCCGGGCATTGCTCGACCAGCCCGACGAGATCGTCGCCGCGCTCCGCCGGACGCTCCCCGAACCGGTCGACCACGTCCTGTTGCAAGCCGATCTCACCGCCGTCGCGCCCGGGCCGTTGGAGCCCGAGCTGGCCCGCGAGCTGGATCTCGTCGCGGAGGTCGAGTCGGCGGGCGGCGCCACCGTCTACCGCTTCACCGAAGCCACTGTCCGGCGCGCCCTCGATGCCGGCCGCAGCGCGGCGGACCTGCACGAACTGCTCGCGAAGCGGTCGGCCACCCCGGTGCCGCAGGGGCTCACCTACCTCGTGGACGACGTCGCGCGCCGGCACGGGCGGCTGCGCGGCGGGGTGGCGGCGTCGTTCCTGCGCTCCGACGACGACATCCTGATCGCCGAGGTACTCGCCCAACCGGAGACCTCGGGTCTGGAGCTGCGCCGCATCGCCCCCACCGTGGTGGTCAGCCCGCTCCCCCTGGTGGAGCTGCTCGACGCGCTGCGCGCCGCCGGGTTCAGCCCCGCGGCGGAGGACACCGGGGGCGCGGTGCTCGACCTGGCCGACAAGGGCAGGCGCACGGCCCCACGTCGGCGGGCCGGCGACCGGGTCGCCACGCCGCCGGAGCCGGACCCCCGCCAGCTCGTCGCACTCGTGTCCCGCATGCGGGCCGGTGACGCTCTGACGACCGTCCGGCGCGGCACCGCGAGGCCCACCAACGGGACCACGATCGACCTGCTGCGCTCCGCCGCCGCGGCTCGGCGCAGCGTCTGGATCGGCTTCGTCGACGGGCACGGGGTGGCCGGCGAGCGCGTACTGGCACCTACCGCCGTCGGAGGTGGCGTCGTCGAAGGTCGTGACAGTGTCGACGGCGCCGTGCACCGCGTACCGCTGCACCGCATCACGAGTATCGCGGTGGTGGAGGAATGACCGCCTGGTCGCTCTCTCAGCGGACCCCGGTGGTCATCCGGTAGTGCATGGCGTGTTCGACGAGCGCGATCAACGTCTGCTTCGTGGAGTCGCGGTTGCGGGCGTCGCAGCTGACGATCGGGATCGCATGGTCGATCGACATGGCCTCACGGACGTCGTCGATGCGGTGCTGGAGCAGGCCGTTGAAGCAGTTGAGACCCACCACGTAGGGCAGTCCGCGGTCCTCGAAGAAGTCGATGGCGGCGAAGGAGTCGGCGAGCCTGCGGGTGTCGACGAGGACGACGGCGCCGATGGCGCCGCGGACGAGGTCGTCCCACATGAACCAGAAGCGGTGCTGTCCGGGGGTACCGAACAGGTACAGGATCAGTTCGGAGTCCAGGGAGACGCGGCCGAAGTCCATGGCCACCGTGGTGGTGGTCTTGTTCGGGGTGGCCGCGAGGTCGTCGACGCCGGCGCTGGCCTCGGTCATGACGGCCTCGGTGGTCAGGGGGACGATCTCGGAGACCGAGCCGACGAACGTGGTCTTGCCGACGCCGAAGCCCCCGGCCACCACGATCTTGGCAGAGATCGTCGCCGCAGTGGCGATCGTCTGTGGCCTAGAGCCGACGGAGTCCACTCAACACCCTTTCCATCAGGGCGAGGTCCGGCAGACTGCCGGCGCTGCTCGCGGTCTGGTGCACGGTCACCACGCCGAGGCCCGCCATGTCGCCCAGGAGCACCCGGGCGACGCCGAGTGGAAGCGACATGAGGGCGGCGACCTCGGCGACCGAACGCGTCTGTTCGCACAGTTCGGCGACGGCGCGGTGTTCGACCTGCATCAGGCCCATCTGATCCCGACCCCGCTGGCTGGTGGAGACCAAGGCCTCGATCGCCAGGTCGAGCCCGGACTTGGTCCGTCCACGGGTCCACGTGTACGGCCGCACGGCCGAAGCTCCCTTTCCGGGATCCTCGGCTTCGATTTCCTGAATGTCGATCGGACCGGTGGATGGTGGTTCGTCCGGGGTGGCCTGGCCCGGTATCCGTGAACCGATGCGCTCGGGCCGCAGATTCTGTTGCAGGTCGGTGTCCTCGTCACGCTTTCGCCCCCACCGGCGCCGGCGGGGTGACCGGCCCGCATCGAAGCTGAATCCGTTCATCACGTCGGCGAAAGTCGGCTCCGGAGGTGGCCGGCGCTCGTCGTCGGGAGTGGTCATCGGGACATCACCTGCCTTCTGCCGATCAGAGTGCTACCGAGAATGTCGAACGGTCTCAGGGGCCGAAGGATCCCTGAAGTTCCGCGCGGAGCTCGGGTGTGAGCAGCTGACCGACCCGGTCGACCAACAACGTCATCTCGTACCCGATCAGACCGATGTCACAACTCGGTGACGCCAGCACGGACAAGCAGGATCCGTCACTGATGGACATCAGCAGCACTATGCCACGGTCCATCTCCACCACGGTCTGCACCACACCACCCGCATCGAAGCAGCGCGCTGCTCCTTGCGTGAGGCTGATCAGTCCGGATGACACTGCGGCGAGTTGGTCGGCCCGGTCCCGTGGAAGCCGGTCCGAGCTGGTGAGCAGCAAACCGTCGGCGGACACGACGATGGCGTGCGCAACACCGGGCACGCGCTCGGCGAAGTTCGTGACCAGCCAGCCGAAGCGGCTCGGCTGTGTCTGTGGTGCGGTCATGAGGGCTCCTCGTCGTGATGTCCACCCGCCGGAGCGGGCGCCGTGCCTGTGTCGCCGGAGTCGCTGCGGGACCGGCTCTCCCGACCCTGCCGGACGCCCTGCTGATAACTGGCCAGGCGTCCACGAATGTTTTCCGCACTGCGCCCGGCCGACACCGGCGGGGCCATCACGGCTGAGCCGGCACTACCCGGGATGAGCCGGGCACGCGGGCGGCGTTTGGGCAGCCCCGCCGAGGTGAGCTCGTCGGGCCGGTCGGACTCGATGCCGCGGGCGGCTTGCCAGCCCGCGTCGGCCACGCTCGCGAACTCCTGGTCCCCTGCCGCCCGGGCGGCGGGGGACGTCGCAGCCGCGGTGGCGGGCTCGAGCTCCGGGTCCGGCGTCCGGGCGAAGGGTGCTGGTTCCCGGACCGGTGCGGGCCTGCGGACCGGGAGGCTCTCCCGGATCGGTGCCGTCGAACGGACCGGGTGGCTCTCCCGGGCGGGGCCCGCCGGGCGGGGGGGCCAGGTGGGTGCGACGGGCGCCGCAGGCGCCGTGGGCACGGCGGGCGCCGTGGGCACGGCGGGCGCCGTGGGCACGGCAGGCGCCGTGGCCGCCGCAGGTGCAGTGGCGGGTTGCGGTGGGGCCGCGCCGTCCTGCTCGGTCTCCCAGGTCACCGGAACCGGCCGGTTCGAGCGGAACCAGGCCGATGCGATCTCCGCGAAGATCGGCGTGGACTCGCCCAAGTCGAACTCGTCGGACCGCTCGGCGTCACCGGTGTGGTCATGAGCGGCCGCCTCCGGCTCGGCGATCACCGGGACGTTCGGTGCGAACAGTTGCTCGTCGGGCGACTGGGTCGGCGTCGGCGGGTTCAGCGGCCCGGACGATCCGGGATGCGGCGAACGCTGCGGGTGGGGCCAGGGTCCGTCGAGCCGTTCCGGCTGCGGGTCGTTCGGGGCCGGACGCTGCGGCATCACGGTGTCGGCGCGTCCGACCGGCGGCACCGGTGACGTCGGGGGTGCCAGCCGGACGGGCGGCGGCGCCTCGCGATCGCGTTTCGGCAGCTCTCCGTTGCCGAAGGTGCCGTTGTCGGGGAAGGACTCCTGGAACATGCTCGGCTGTTGCTCGTCCGGGCGGGTCTGGCGCCTGGTGTCGGGCTGCCTGGTGTCGGGCTGCCTGGTGTCGGGCTGCCTGGTGTCGGGCTGCCGCGGGCCGTCGTGCCGGTCGGCGTCCTGCTCGGTGGGGCGTGCAGCGTTCTGCCCGGTTCCGAACGCCGAATCACCATCGGCCGGGCCCGCAGGGGGCGCCTGGGGCGGGGCCCCGGGCATCGGGATGGCACCGTTCGTCTGCCCGCCGTTGCGCGGGGGCTCGTTGCGGCCGGTGTCGCGCTGGGTATCGGGTCTGCCATCGCCGTGTTCGACGGCGCGTTCACGTGCCACCCGGTCACGAGCCGCACGATCACGCGCGGCCCGTTCCGCGGCTTCCTGGTCGCGGCGGGCCTGGTCGGCCACCTCCCGCGCCTGCTCGGCGGCCCGTTCCGCGGCAGCGCGCCGCGCGTCGCGGTCTGAGTTCCGGTCGGGACCGGGCCCGGCAGGCTCCGGAGGCTCGGGCGGACGGCCCGGCACCTCGGGCTGCAAGGACGACCCGGGCCGCCGGGTGGGGAGCCCGGCCGCGGTGCCGTTGACCGGGGGACCGCCGAACTGGCCCCCTTTGCCGAGAGGCGGTGGGCTGCCGTCGGACCCGTCCGAGCCGGCGACCAGCGCGGACAGGGATCCGGTGCGGCCACCGCCGTTCGTGCCTGTCGGCGGGAGCGCACCCGGCCCGCTCTGGGCCGGGATGCCCGCCGCGTTCGGAACACCGATCGGGCGGCCGGTCTCGCCGCGTTCGCCGGTGGGGACGAGGTACGCCGGGACCGTCACCGATGCGGTGAGCCCGCCACCCGAGCCCGCGGCGCCGGTCGTGCTGAGTCGCACGCCGATGCCGTGGCGTGCGCCCAGCCGGCCGACCACGAACAGACCCATACGGCGCGACGCGGAGACGTCGACGGTGGACGGGCCCCCGAGGCGCTGGTTGGCGTCACCGAGCTCGTGTTCGATCATGCCGACGCCACGGTCGGCGATCTCGACCACGATGGATCCGTCACTGGTGCGGGTGGTGCTCATGACCACCTGCGAGTCGGGTGGCGAGAAGTTGGTCGCGTTGTCCAGCAGCTCTGCCAGCAGGTGCACGAGGTCGGACGCGGCCCGGCCGACGATCGTGGTCGTGGGCGGCGCCTGCACGACGATGCGCTGGTACTGCTCGACCTCCGACACGGCGGCACGGAGCACGTCGACCATCGGGACCGGCGCGATGTTGCGCTTCGCGAGGTCGGTGCCGGCCAGGACCAGCAGGTTCTCGCTGTTGCGCCGCATGCGGGTGGCGAGGTGGTCGAGCTGGAACAGGTTCGAGAGCTGGTCGGCGTCCTGCTCGTTGCTCTCCAGCTGCTCGATGAGCTGCAACTGGCGCTCGACGAGAGCTTGGCTGCGGCGGGACAGGTTGACGAACATCGCGCTGACGTTGGACTGGAGCGACGCCTGGTCGGCCGCGAGTCGCACCGCCTGGCCGTGCACCGCGTCGAAGGCTCGGGCCACCTGGCCGACCTCGTCGCGGGTGGTGATCGGCACCGGGTCGACCGTGACGTCGGGGATCTCGCCTGCGCGCATGCTCTCGACGGCCTGAGGGAGCCGTCGTTCGGCCACGTCGAGGGCAGCCGTGCGCAGCACCCGCAGCGAACGGATGAGAGCGCGCGCGATGAGTACCGCGATGGTGATGCCCGTCAGCAGGCCGAGCATCAGGATCACCGAGTTGATGCCGGCCTGGTTGCTGGCCTGCTCCTCGGCGACGACGCTTGCCCCGACCAGTTCCTGCCGGAGCACGTTCGCCGAGTCGTCGGCCGAGTCCTCGGACCCGTTGTACGCGGTGTCCCATCCGCGGATGTCGAGCACGATGGGGCTGTCCGGGGGGAGCGCGAGAATGCTGTCCTTGACTTGTTCCCGGTTCTGGTTGGCCGGGTCGTCGATGAAGTTTCGCGCCAGCGTGAGCTGGTCCGGGGTGAGCGCGACCGTGTACTCGGTGAGGTCGGAGGCGAGCCGCGCCTCCGTGTAGTTCACCGCGGCGGTGAACTCGGCGCCCGACTCATCGGCCGGCAGCGAACGACGCGACTCGATGACGACACCGACGAGGGTGTGCTGCAGTGCGAGCTGCTCGGTGGCGTCGGTGACGGCGGTCAGCGCGTCGGCCAGCCCGGCGGTGCCGGGTGTGCGCAGCTGCCGCAGAAGGGCTCGGTCGAGGACGTCGATCGATTCGATGATGCGGCCGTAGCGCTCGAGGATCTTGTCCGAGCCGACAGCGACGGTGTCCACCGTGTCGTCGCGCAGCCTGGTCAGCTGGGAGAGTTCGGTCTCCGTCCGCTGGAGGGCCGAGAAGGTGGTGGGGTCGAACTCGCTGGCGCTACGGACGGCGGCGAGCATCTCCTCGACCTCCGCCTGGCCCTTCGCGAAGCCGATCCTCATGACGCCGGGGTCGCCGTTCCGGCCGGCTGAGGCGAACCGGGTGGACTCGTGGCGTTCGTCGCGGAGTGCCGAGGCGGCTTCGGCGACCTCTTCGCGGTTCTCCAGGAGCCTGCTGCTGCGGCCGAGATCGGCGGCGGTGCCGGCCTGGTCTGCCACCCGCAGCACGCCCAGTGTCAGCGCGAGGAGCGCGGGTACCAGACCGATCAGTACCAGCTTGGCGGTGAGGGTCCAGTTACGCGGGGTCAGCCGCTCGAACCAGGAAGGCCCGGTCTCGGTGCTGGTCACGTCAACGTCCCCCTGTGGATAGCCGGCGACGGTCGACCGAACTCTGGCACGGTCGGGTCGACCGACGCGAGTGTGGACCGGACGAACTGCGGTCCAGCGGCGGTAGGTGGCCGGAAATGGACGGATCGCACGGAGGGGATGAGCATCGTCGAGCCGTCGCGCCTTCAGGTAGGGGACGGGCCGGTCGGGTGTCCGACCCGCATCAGCGAAACCCCGTCATGGTCCGACACGAGCCCGCTGGGGAGGGGGCGTGGCCACCCGAACCGGTATGATCGTAATGGCACGCGTGCACTCTTGCGACGAAGCGGGGCGAGTGTAACCCAGGCTCGGCCGACCGTCCTTCGCAGCTCCTGCCCCCACCGCCGTTGGGGGGTGCCGAACCGGTCCGGCCGTGACCGGGTCATCGTTGCGGCGATGCTCGCCAAGAAGGCAGGAAGATCGACATGACCGACGGCCCGCTCATCGTCCAGTCCGACAAGACGTTGCTGCTCGAGGTCGACCACGCCGACGCCCGGGAGGCGCGCATCGCGATCGCGCCCTTCGCCGAGCTCGAGCGTGCTCCCGAACACATCCACACCTACCGCGTGACGCCGCTGGCGTTGTGGAACGCCCGGGCGGCGGGTCACGACGCCGAGCAGGTCGTCGACGCGCTCGTGTGCTTCTCCCGCTACGCCGTACCGCAGCCGCTGCTCGTCGACATCGTCGACACGATGGGTCGCTACGGACGGCTCCAGCTGACCAACTCGCCGGTGCACGGGCTCGTCATGGTCGCGTTCGACCTCGCGGTGCTGGAGGAGGTGCTCCGGCAGAAGAAGATCGCCCCGCTGCTCGGCGCCCGCATCGACGACGCCACCGTGATCGTTCACCCGTCCGAGCGGGGGCACCTCAAGCAGGCGCTGCTCAAGATCGGCTGGCCCGCGGAGGACCTCGCCGGTTACGTCGACGGTGAGGCGCACGCCATCTCGCTGGCCGAGGACGGCTGGTCGCTGCGCGACTACCAGCGCCAGGCCGTCGAGGGCTTCTGGGCCGGTGGCTCCGGCGTGGTGGTGCTGCCCTGCGGTGCGGGCAAGACGCTGGTGGGCGCGGCGGCGATGGCTCAGGCGCAGGCCACGACGCTGATCCTGGTCACCACCACCGTGGCCGGGAGGCAGTGGAAGCGCGAGCTCATCGCGCGCACCTCGCTGACGGAGGAGGAGATCGGCGAGTACTCCGGCGAGCGCAAGGAGATCCGCCCCGTCACGATCGCGACCTACCAGGTGATCACCCGCAAGACCAAGGGCGAGTACCGGCACCTGAACCTGTTCGACTCCCGCGACTGGGGCCTGGTCATCTACGACGAGGTCCACCTGCTCCCCGCACCGGTGTTCCGGATGACGGCCGACCTGCAGTCGCGCCGTCGCCTCGGACTGACCGCCACCCTCGTGCGCGAGGACGGCAGGGAGGGGGACGTCTTCTCCTTGATCGGCCCGAAGCGCTACGACGCCCCGTGGCGCGACATCGAGGCGCAGGGCTGGATCGCTCCGGCCGACTGCGTGGAGGTCCGGGTGACGCTCACCGAGGCCGAGCGCCTCGGTTACGCCGTGGCCGAGGCGGACGAGCGTTACAAGATGGCCTCGACGGCCCACACGAAGATCAACGTCGTGAAGTCGATCCTGGCGAGGCACCCGGGCGAGCCGACGCTGGTCATCGGCGCCTACCTCGACCAGCTCGACGAACTCGGTGCGGCCCTGGGCGCACCGATCATCCAGGGCTCCACGAAGAACCGGGAGCGCGAGGCTCTCTTCGAGCAGTTCCGCCGCGGCGAGCTGCCCGTGCTGGTGGTGAGCAAGGTGGCCAACTTCTCCATCGACCTCCCCGAGGCCAGCGTCGCCGTCCAGGTGTCGGGGACCTTCGGCTCCCGGCAGGAGGAGGCGCAGCGGCTGGGGCGGCTGCTGCGGCCCAAGGGTGACGGCCGCCAGGCCCACTTCTACTCCGTCGTCTCGCGGGACACGCTCGACACCGACTATGCGGCGCACCGGCAGCGCTTCCTCGCCGAGCAGGGCTACGCGTACCGGATCGTCGATGCCGATGACCTGCTCGGGCCGGCGGTCCCCGACGTGGGGTGAGGTGGTGCGGGTGCCGGGGGTGTGGCCGGCCGCGATCGGTCGCGCCGCCGCTGAGCCGGCGTCGCGCGTCTGCATCCGGGTGTGTCGCCGGGCCGCCCGCTGTGCGATCGTCCGCTGATGTCGTCGAGCGAGCGCGCCGCTGCCGAGCGTGCTCTCGAGCAGGAACACCTGCTCAACACCCTGCTCGCCGAACGTGACGGCCTGCTGTCCGTGCTCGATCGGGTGCTCGCCCTGAAGGGCACGGCCCGCCTCATCCGGGACGCCGCCGGCGCCGACGCGGGTTTCGTCGCCGACGTCGAGGGCGGCGACCAGGCCGTCATCCGCTGGCTCGCCGGCAACCGCACCGACTCCCTGCAGGATCTCGTCGTGCCCGTCGGGCAGGGCGTCGGGGGCCGGGTGCAGGCGTCCGGCGCTCCGGTACGGGTCAGTGACTACGTCACCGCACCCGGCATCACCCATCAGTTCGACGGTCTGGTGCTGCGGGAGGCCATGGGCGCGATGGTCGCCGTCCCGATCCTGCAGGGCCGGCCGGGCGGCGTCGAGACCGTCGCGGTCGCGTACGCGGCGCTGCGCGGGCCCGGCGACTTCGGTGACGGCGCGGTGCGCGCCGTCGAGGGGGTCGCACAGGACGCCGCTCGGGCACTGCTGCTCGCCGGTCGGGCCGAGAAGGGGCGGCACACGGCCGTGGCGGCCGAACGGCGCCGGATGCAGGCGTCTCTGCACGACTCCGTGGGCGCGATGCTGTTCTCGATCGGCGCCCAGGTACGCGACCTGCGGTCGACCTTGCCCGACAACCCGCTGCTGCGCACGTGTCTGGGACGCCTGGAGTCCGACGTGTCCGCCGCGTCGCTCGCGCTGCGGGAGGCTCTGCTCGCACTGTCGGAGTCGAGCCCCGAGCGGGCGCTGCCCATCGAGCTGGCCGAGCACTGCCGCAGCTTCGAGGCACGCACGGGGGTCACCGCGCGGCTGGTCCAGCTCGGCGAGGTGTGCCCGCTCGACGTCGAGCGCACGACGCTGCTGATCGGCGCCGTCCGTGAGGGCCTGCTGAACGCCGAGAAGCACGCCGACGCGGGCACGGTGGTCGTCAGCCTCGGTGAGGTGGACGGCGGCGTGCAGGTGGCCGTCGCCGACGACGGGCTCGTCCGCGAAGGGGGCCCGGACGAGGTGGCCGTCGGGTCGCCCGGCCTCGGCATCCGGATGCTCGCGGAGAAGGCCGCTCGTCTCGGGGGCCGGGTCAGTCTCGTGCACGACGAGGACGGCGGCACCACGCTGAGGATGTTGCTGCCGGGGCCGTCCCGACCGGCCGACGCGACCCGCGGCCGATGACACCCGCTGCCCGTGTGATGGTGGTCGACGACCACCCTGTGGTGCGCGATGGCGTCGCGCTGCTGCTGCGCGGGGAGCCGGCGCTGATCGTCGTGGGGGCGGCCGAGAGCGGGCGCGCCGCGCTGGAGCGGGCCCCGGGGCTGCGTCCCGACCTGGTGCTGCTGGACCTGCGGTTGCCCGACATGCTGGCTCCCGAGGTGGTGGCGGGGCTCCGCGAGGTGGTGCCGGCGGCCCGGGTGGTGGTGTTCACCGCTCACGGCGACCACCACGGGGTGCAGGCTGCGCTCGATGCCGGCGCGCACGGGGCGCTGCTCAAGGACGCCGCGGCCACCGACCTCGTCGCCGCCCTGCGCCGCGTGCTGCGCGGGGAGCGGGTGTCCGATCCCCGGATGGTGCCGAGCGAGGCGGGCACGACTGCCGCGTTGGCCCGCAGCGGCCTGACCCGGCGCGAGTACGAGGTGCTCCGGCTCGCCGCCCAGGGTCGTACGAACCCCGAGATCGCCGAGACCACCGGACTCGCCCGCAACACCGTCAAGACCTACCTGCAGTCAGCACTGCACAAGCTCGGCGCCCGCAACCGCGTCGAGGCGATCGGGAAGGCCAGCGAGGCCGGCCTGCTGTAGTGCGCGCGTCGCGTCCGGTCGAGGTCACGGACCGCCATCTGTCCCGGCCGTCCTCTCCACGTGGGGGTGCCCGAGTGATGTGATGCGCCACACGATGGTCGGCGTCCGGTCACAGCCGGGACCGACTCGAGGCAAAGGGGCCCGATCTTGGTCGTACGACGGGGTACGCGGCCGTGTTGAGTGTCCGCGGGTTGTCGGTCCGGTACGGGCGCTCGGTCCGGGCGCTGGAGGACGTCGACGTCGAGGTGCCCGAGGACGGTGTGCTGGCCGTGCTGGGCGGCAACGGCGCCGGGAAGTCGACGCTGCTCCGCGCGGTGTCGGGCACGTTGAAGCTGCACCGGGGCGCGATCACCGCCGGGGAGATCAGCTTCGACGGCGAGCGGCTCGACCGGCTCGACCCCGCGGTCGTGGTGCGCCACGGAGTCGTCGCCGTGCCGGAGGGTCGGCAGATCTTCGCCCGGATGAGCGTCGAGGAGAACCTGCGCGCCGGGGGCCTCGGGGCGCGCTCGGCGGCGTCGCGCACGTCGTCCCGGGACCGGGTTCGGGAACTGTTCCCCGTGCTCGCGGAACGGGCCGGCCAGAGGGCGGGGCTGCTCTCGGGCGGTGAGCAGCAGATGCTCGCCATCGGACGTGCGCTGATGTCGGATCCGCGGCTGCTGCTCCTCGACGAGCCCTCCCTCGGGCTCGCGCCGCAGATGGTCGGCCGGATCGCCCGGATCATCCGTGAGATCCACGACCAGGGCACGGCGGTGGTCCTCGTCGAGCAGAACGCCACCATGGCGCTACAGGTGGCCGACCACGCCGTTGTGCTGGAGGTCGGTCGGATCGCCCTGTCCGGGCCCGCGGTCGAGCTCGCCGCCAGTGACGACGTGCAGCGGCTCTACCTCGGGGGACACGCCGAGTCGCAGGCGCAGGCCGAGGCCGAGGAGGCGCAGGCGCGCGCGCACCGGGGTCGCCGGACGCTGTCGAGGTGGGCAGGATGACGGCCCCGACGCGCGTCGAGCTGCGCGAGGGGGTGCAGGAGCTCGCCGTCGAGTCGGTGACCCTGCGCTTCGGCGGCATCACCGCGCTCGACGACGTGTCCTTCACCGTCGCCCCGGGCACCGTCCACGCGCTGATCGGCCCCAACGGTGCGGGCAAGTCGAGCTGCTTCAACGTGATCAGTGGCCTCTACCGCCCGACGCAGGGCCAGGTGCGGCTGGGTGGCCGGCTGCTCGCCGACCTGCGCCCCTACCGGCTCGCGGCGCTCGGCATCGGGCGGTCGTTCCAGAACATCGCACTGTCGCCGGGCTCCACGGTCCGCGACAACGTGATGCTGGGGCGCCACACGCTGACCCGCGGCGGCTTCCTCGCCGGTGGGCTGCGCCTGACCCTGCGGGCCGAACGTCGCCACGTCGCCCGTGTCGAGGAGATCTGCGACTTCCTCGGGGTGAGCGACCGCCTCGACACCCCTGTGGCGGTGCTCCCCTACGGGATCGCGAAGCGCGTCGACATCGCCCGCGCCCTCGCCTGCGAGCCCACCCTGTTGCTGCTCGACGAGCCCGCAGCCGGGCTCGACGCGACGGAGACCGCGGAGATGGCCGTGACGATCCGCGAGCTGCGTGACGCACTGGGCATCTCGGTCCTGCTGGTGGAACACGACATGGGCCTCGTCATGGGCATCGCCGACCGGGTCAGCGTGCTCGACTTCGGCAGGCTGATCGCCGACGGGCTGCCCGCCCAGGTGCAGGCCGACCCGGACGTGATCAAGGCCTACCTGGGCGTCGGCGTGGACGAGCTCGGTGCCGACGAGCCCAGGTCGGGTGGGCCCAGGGCCGACGGGACCAGGGCCGAGAAGGACGGCGAGGGCTGATGGATCTGGCGACGTTCGTCCAGCTGTTCGTCAACGGGCTGGGCAAGGGCGCGGTCTACGCGCTCCTCGCCCTCGGTTTCGTGATCATCTTCAAGGCCACCGAGGTGGTCAACTTCGCGCACGGGTCGCTGGTGCTCGTCGGCGGCTACGTCGTCTACGCGCTCAAGGACACCCTCGGCTGGCCCGCGGCGGCCCTGGTCGGCATCGTCTCCGCGGCGCTGGCGGGGCTGATCCTCGAACGGGGACTCCTGGCCAACGCCCGCAGCGCCGACCACAACAGCCTCGCCCTGCTCACCATCGGCGTCGACGTGATCATCACCGAGGAGATCGTGCGCAGGGTCGGCGCCGACATCCCGTTCATCGGCGACCCCTACGACTCCCAGCCCATCCAGCTGGCCGGCGTCACGATCTTCCGGACGCAGGCGATCGCGCTCGTCGTCGGTGCCGTGCTGATCACCGCGTTCTTCCTGGCGTTCCGGTTCTCCAACTGGGGCGTCGCGATGCGCGCCCAGGCAGAGAACAAGGAGGCCGCCGCGCTCATGGGGATCCGCAGCTCCCGCGTGACCGCCACGGCGTGGCTGGTCGCCGGCGCGCTGGCCGGGGTGGCGGTCCTGTTCATGGCCACCCAGGACTTCTCCGGCGCCGGCCTCGGCCGAGGCACGCACGCCATCGCGCTGATCGCGTTCCCGGCGGCGATCCTCGGCGGGCTCGACTCGACGGCGGGGGCGATCGTGGGTGGCCTGATCGTCGGCGTCACGGAGGCGTTGAGCTCTGCGAACGTCGACTTCCTCCCCTTCCTCGGACCCGAGTTCTCCAAGAGTGCCGTCTTCCTCGTGATGCTGGTGGTGCTGGTGATCAGACCATCCGGGCTGTTCGGGACGAAAGAGCTCAGTCGTGTCTGAGGTCGTGTCCGAGAAGGCCGGTTCCCCGCCCGCAGCGCCGCCGGCGCAGCCGCGTGCGGCCGGCGCCCGGCCCCGCCGCAACCGAATCAAGATCGCCGCGACGGCGGTGCTCGTGCTGTTCCTGGTGCTGCTCCCGATCCTGGTCGGCTCGGAGGTGGCCTACCTCAAGGTCGCCCAGTACATCCTCATCGGTGCCGTCGGCGGCATCGGGCTGACCCTGCTCGTCGGGCAGGCCGGGCAGCTCTCGCTGGCCCACCCGTTCTTCCTGCTGGTCGGCGCTGTGAGCTACGCCGTGCTGGCCGGTGACCCGGAGGAGTCCGACGACCTGGTCGGGCTCGGCCTGCCACCGCTGCTCGCGCTGGTCGGCGCCATCGTGATCTGCGGGCTCATCGGGCTCGCGTTCGCACCGGTGGCGGGGCGGTTGCGCGGCATCTACCTGGGCGTGGCGTCGCTGTCGCTGGTGTTCCTGGGCCTGTGGCTCGGGCAGTCGCTGGAGGCGTTCACCGGCGGCACCTCCTCGGGCCGCACACCGCCGACGTTCGAGCTGTTCGGGTTCCCGTTCTCGAACGCCGAGCCCTCGCCGACGCTGTTCGGTGTCGCCATCGAGAAGCAGCAGCGGCTCTGGTACCTCTTCCTGGTCCTGGCCGCGATCTCCTACCTGCTGGCTCGGGGAGCGGTGGACAGCCGGATCGGCCGCTCGTGGCGCGCGGTGCGCGACAACGAGGCCGCGGCCACCGCGATGGGCGTGAACGTCACGCGGGTGAAGGCCGGGGCGTTCGTCATCTCTTCCGCGTTCGCCGGGCTCGCCGGGGTGATGACCGCGCTGTGGCTCGACCTCGTCAAGCCCGACGAGAACGAGTTCACCGGCAGCTACTCGCTGACCGTCTCCATCGCGTTCCTCGCGATCGTGATCATCGGCGGCCTGGGTTCGGTGCCGGGCGCCGTGGTCGGCGCGGCGGTAGTCTTCGGCCTGCAGCAGTTCTTCCTGCTCGGCGCCAACGAGTTCGGCTGGTTCGCCGACGCGGAGTTCGGCGGGCTCAACGCCGTGGTGCTCAGCGCCTTCGTCTACGGCGCTGCCGTGGTGCTCGTCGTGCTCTTCGAGCCCGGCGGCGCCGCAGCCGTCGGCCGACGTCTCGTGGCGCGACTGAGTCCGTCCGACATCCCGTCCGCCCCCCGCGGCGGGCGGTCCACCCCCGGATCGGAACCCGAGAGGAACGACGATGATCCTACGGCGTAGAGCAGGGCGATCGGCGACGCTCGCCGCCGCACTCGCGAGCACCCTCGTGCTGGCGGCATGCGGCAGCACGGCCGACACCCCGGCCGACACCGCCGCCGGCGCCGGCGGCGTGAAGACCGACAAGGGCGTGACCGACACGACGATCACGCTGGGGATCATGGGCGACACCAGCGGTGTCTTCAAGAACCTCGGCGCGGCGATCAACGCCGGCAACCAGCTGTGGGCCGACGACGTGAACGCGGCCGGCGGAATCTGCGACCGGACGATCCAGCTGGAGGTCGTCGACCACGGGTACAAGGCCGACACGGCCAAGACGCTCTATCCGCAGCTCGAGCCCAAGATCCTCGGCATCGTGCAGCTGCTCGGCTCCCCGGTGCTCGCGGCGCTGAAGCAGAACCTCATCGACGACAACGTGACGGCCGCCCCCGCGTCCTGGTCGAGCGAGATCCTCAACAACCCGAACATCATGATGATCGGCACGACGTACGACCTGGAGGTCATCAACGGCCTCGCCTACCTGCAACAGGAGGGGTTGCTGGCCGACGGTGCCACCATCGGCCACATCTACATCGACGGCGAGTACGGCGGAAACGGGCTGAAGGGATCGAAGTACTACGCCGACAAGCACGGCATGACCGTCAAGGAAGCCAAGATCACCTCGACCGACACCGACCTGACGAACATCGTCACGGGACTGCGCGGAGACGGGGTCACGGCGATCGTGCTGACGACCACGCCGGGTCAGACGGCCTCGGCACTCGCCGCCAACCAGGCGTTGGGTCTCAACGTCCCGGTACTGGGCAACAACCCGACGTTCGACCCCGCGCTGCTGCAGAGCCCGGCCGCCGGAGCGCTCGGAAACCTCTACGTCGCGGCGTCGAGCCCACCCTTCTCGTCGCAGACACCGAAGGCCGCCGCGGTGGCGAAGGCCTACAAGGAGGCGTACCCGGGTGCGCCGCTCAACGCCGGAACGAACGTGGGTTACGTGGAGGGCCTGGTGTGGCAGAACGTGCTGACCAAGGCGTGCGAGAACGGTGACATGACCCGGGCCGGCATCCAGACCGCGCTCATCTCGCTGACGGCGGTCGACACCGAGGATCTCGTCGGCGAGCTCGACTACAGCTCGCCCGGGGCGCCGCCCACCCGAGGCGTCTACATCGCCAAGGTCGACCCCGCCGCCGAGGGTGGCGTCACCGAGGTCGCGACGGTGTTCACCGCGCCGGAAGCCGAGAGCTACAAGGCGCCGTTCCAGGAAGGCTGAGCGGGCGCACGGTCGCCGCAGCCGGGGCCCCGGGGACAGCGTCGTCCACGGGGCCCCCTGGCGTCGGGCCGGGGTCGGGTGTCCGGGTGGGTCTCCGGGGTGACCCCGAGGTGGCGGCGGGGCCCGGTCGGCAGGCTTGTGTACATGGACCAGACGACCAGCACCGACCACATCTCCTTCGACAAGGACGGCGACCCGGCGCCGCCGCCGCCCGTCACCTCCCCGCCGCCGGCCCCGTCCCCCGCCGCGGCGCTGCACGCGGCACCGTCGCCGGGTGCTGCCTACCCGGCGAGCACCAGCGGAAGCCGGTTCCGCCTGCGGCGCAGCCGCACCGACCGGATGCTCGGCGGGGTGTGCGGGGGGCTGGCCGAGAGCCTCGGGGTGGACGTGACCCTGCTGCGCATCGGCCTCGTGGCCCTGACGGTCCTGGGTGCCGGCTTCGGTGCGGTCCTCTACGTGGCGGCCTGGGTCCTGACCCCGGAGGCCGATGCGCCGGTGTGACGACGAGCGCGGGCCGCTGCTCAGCCCTCGTGCGCAGGGTCGTTGCGGACCTGTTCGCGGAACTCCGCGAAGCGGAGCGTCTCGTACACGATGACCGCGTCATCGACGTCGTGACGATCGCGAGGGTGAGCAGGGACGGCAGGAACCCCGCCACGGGGATCAGCGCCAGCAGCAGGACGGCGACGGCGGTGCTCCACGCGTGCTCAGCATCTGTAGCACTCGGTAGCACCGCAGCGCAAACCCGGATACCATCGACCGATGAGCAGTCAGCCGGAGATCACCCAACGCGATCTGCGCAGCCGGTCCAAGGAGATCATGGACGCGGTCGAGGACGGGAGGGGATTCGTCGTCACTCGGGACGGCCACCGCATCGGCGAACTCATCCCGTTGCGCCGTCGGCGCCGGTTCGTCTCCCGGCAGGAGTTCGACGCGATGTCCCGCACGGCCTCATCCGTCGACCTCGACGCCTTCCGGGCCGACCAGGATGCCGCCCACGATCATGAATTCCACCGCGATGGCCGATGAGACGGCTCGGCCCGGTGGCTCAGCGGGCCAGGGTCTTCTGGACACGAACATCATCATCCTGCGCGGGCGGATCGACCCGGCCGAGCTGCCCGACGAGATGGCGATCAGTGCGATCACGCTCGCCGAACTCTCGGCCGGGCCCCACCAGGTGCGCGACAACGACCACAGGGAACGCGCCCGGCGCCTGGATGTACTCCAGCGGGCCGAGCACGAGTTCGATCCGATCCCGTTCGACGTGCAGGCGGCGCGGATCTACGGGCGGCTCGCGGCAGCCGTGGTGGCGGTCGGGCGGACGCCGCGGCGCCGGTTGGCCGACCTGATGATCGCGTCGGTTGCGGTGGCCGAGGGATTGGCTCTGTTCACCACGAATCCGTCCGACTTCGTCGGACTCGACGAGCTGCTCACGGTCGTGCCGGTGACGCGACCCTCCTGACACACCGCAGGGGCGGCGACCCGGCGTACCGGGTTGCCGCCCCTGCGGGACGTGCTGCGAGCGGGCGGGACTCAGGGTCGAGACGGAGCCCGTTGTGCCGCAAGGAAGGACTGCCACAACGACGGGGTAGGCAACACTCGATCGTGCCCCCGTGTCGGCCTGCTCGGCACCTGACCTCACCGCGGAGTCGTCGAACGTCGGGTCACACGCCAGGTGGTTCGAAGCCGGACAGAAGTCCGTCCGCGACCGCGAAGATCATCAACCGGGTCCCGGTCCCGAATGCTGCGGCCAGGCCGTAGCCCGCGGACACCTCCGCCGGGGAGGGAATGGGCGCCCGTCGGCGGAGCACCGACGGTGCGTCAGAATCAGCCGTCACCCACCTGCCCGGGAAGGAATCCGTTGTCCTCCTCGGCCCGACGGCTGGCTCCCGCGCTCCCGCCACGATCCCGATCCGCGCGACGCGGCAGGCGACGCGCGGAACGCCGTCGTTCGGGAGGCGGTGTTCGCGGGCAGGCGGACCGCCGCGACCGCTTCAACGAGGGCTACCCGAGCGTCGTGGCGGAGGTCAGGGTCCGGCCGTCGGCGAAGACGAACCGCGCCGTTGTGCGCAGGTAGGTGTCGAGCAGGACGGGCTTGGACCCGTCGCGGTCCTGCGCCCCGGCGGAGAAGAGGACCACGATTCAGAGCGGGAGGCCGAAGGTGTCGGTGACGATGAACCGCTTCGCCCTTGATCTTCTTCTCGGCGTCGTAGCCGCGCGAGCGGCGATGCCCTCAGGGCTTGTTTATCTCGTCCTGTGCGATCGGGCCGAGCGACCAGGACGGTCCCGCCATGTCGTCGTCGAGCCACACCCGTTGGGTCCGGCGCGTCACGGTCACGCCGAGTCGTTCCCATCCGGGACGGCCGTGCCCGACCCACTCCTGGTGCAGCTTCTCAATGCTGCTCCAGAGCCGGGTGGGTCCGTACTCGGCGACGTCGGCGCCGTCGCTGTGGGGGACGATCTCGGCTCGCGAGCCGTCGGCAGCGTCGAGGAACACACCCTCCCCGAATCGTCCAAAGATCACCCCGGACGGCAGGACCAGCGAGGCGAGGAACCACCACACCGGTTCGGTCCACGGCTCGCGGTAGCCGATCCCGCTCTTGCGGCGCGGCGCGGTCACGTCGAGCGCGGTCGGGGAGCGGGGGACCTCGCCGGCCCGGCGCAGCGGCATGAAGGTGGCCCAGCCGGGGAGGAACCGCCCGGCCGCGCCGTCTTCTGTCCGACGGAGCAGGACCAGATTTCCCGCAGCGGTGCTGGGCTGGAGGTCGACCACGAGGAGGCCGTCGGCAGCGAGCTGGTTGATCCATGCCCGCGGGATGTCGGGCACTGAGCAGGTGGCGATGATGCGGTCGAACGGTCCGTGGTCGGCCAGGTCGTCGGCGCCGTCGCGGGCGACCAGGGTGGGTGTGAAGCCGAGTGTGGCCAGCCGGGTGCGCGCCGCGGTAATCAGGTCGGGCTCGACGTCGACGCTGACGACAAGGTCGGCGCCGAGGCGGTGGCACAGCAGTGCGGCGTTGTAACCGGTCCCGGTTCCGATCTCCAGGACCCGATGTCCGTCGCGGATGTCGAGGCTCTCCAGCATGCGAGTCATGAGGCCGGGTGTGGAACTGGAGGACAGCGGCCCGTCTCCCCACCCGTGCGGGTCGGGCCCGACGAGGGTGTAGCGGCCGACGTTCTCGTACACCGACGCGATGCCCGACGTCACGGTGTCGACCCTGCGCCACCCCCCGCAGCCGTCCGGTTCGAGGTAGTGGGGCACGAACAGGTGCCGCGGGGTGTCGCGGACCGCGGCGATCCACTCCGGCGACCGCAGCTTGCCGGCGGACACGAGCTCATCGGCGAGCGCGGAGGCCAGCTGCCGCCATTCGCTCACGCCGAGCCCCGGGTCAGCAGGTCGGCGATCGCGACCGTGACGCCAATTCCGGTCTGCTGTTCCAGCCAACCGTACTGGCCACCCGGGTTGACTTCCAAAAACCACCATCGCCCGTCGTGATCGACGGCGAAGTCGAGTGCTCCGTACCGCAGACCGAGCCGCGCCATCAGCGTGGCGACGCCGTCCCGGACGTCGGCCGGTGGTGCGACGACCTCGTACCTCAGACTTGCGTAGTCGGCCCTCCAGTCGATGTGCGCAGCAGGACTGCCGGCGTGGATCGCGACGGCGAAGAGGGTGGCGCCGACCACGACGACACGCACCTCGAACGCCTTGTCCACCCATTGCTGAAACTGGTGTGCGGTGGTGGCGATGCCATCGAGCTGTTGCAGCATCAATGCGCTCACCCGCTCGGTGTAGGCAATCCGCCGGCCGTTGCTCTCGTGGATGCCGGGTGATCCGAGCATCTTCGTCACCGCCCGCCGCGGGCGGCAGAACGTGCCGAGCGCCAGCACCGCTCGGCGTTGCGCAAGTGGGACCGGGAGAAGTTCCGTCGCGTCCACGTGCTCACCCATGCCGACCTCGGAGACAGCCTCGCAGCACAAGCCCGCTACGACGAAGCGGTGGGCGCTTGGACACGGTCCCTGGATCTCACGAGCGGCGTCGACTCAGGCCGAGCGCAGACGGCGATGCGATCCGTTGTGCCGGCATTGCTGACCTACCGTCGACGTGGCGTCCCCGGCGCCGTGGACCTCTACGAGCGACTTGCGCGCTACGACATCGACCGGACGATGACGACATGAAGACGAACCCCGACGCTTCTCCACTTGCCGCCGCGACGGAGTCCATGACACTCCTCGTTGCTGCAGTGATCGTGATCGACCGACAGAACGGGCGCGTCGCCCTGATCCAACGAGGCCCGCATGCCAAGTTCGCCCGCGGCTCGTGGGACCTGCCCGTTGGCAAGAGTGCCCCCGGCGAATCGATCACCGCCACCGCCGTGCGCGAACTCGGCGAGGAGACCGGCCTCGTTGTCGACCAGGCGGACCTCCGGCTCGCGCACGTGATCCACAGCTCCTTCGGGGTGGAATCCCCGAACGGCTTTCTGACTGTGGTGTTCGCAGCCGAACGCTGGTCGGGCGAACTGGTCAACCGCGAACCGCACAAGCACTCGCGGGTGGGCTGGGTCGCGGTCGAGGAGCTGCCCGACGAGTTCGTGGAGACCACCGGTACGGCACTGCGCCGATACCTCGCGGGTGCCGACCTGCTGTCGCTCGTCGGGTGGTGGACGGCGGATCCTCAGCGTGCCCCTTCCGTGCGATCATGGCCCGTCGGAGAGTCGTGGGCCGGCGACCAGGCCCAACACGACGATGCAGGCTGACAGCCATATAGACATCGGCGTAGAACGCCGCAGGGGCGGCACCGGAGAACCGGTGCCGCCCCTGCGGAACGTGCGGGTGGAGCAGGTGGGACGGACTCAGAAGTCCATGCCGCCCATGCCGCCTGAGGGGTCGCCCCCGCCGGCCGAAGGGTTCTTCTCCGGCTTGTCGGCGATGACCGCCTCGGTGGTGAGGAACAGGGCCGCGATGGAGGCCGCGTTCTGCAGCGCCGAGCGCGTGACCTTGGCCGGGTCGATGATGCCGGCCTCAATGAGGTCGACGTACTCGCCGGTGGCCGCGTTCAGGCCCCAACCGGCCTGCAGGCCGCGGACCTTCTCCGCCACGACGCCGCCCTCGAGGCCGGCGTTGATGGCGATCTGCTTGAGCGGTGCCTCCAGCGCGACCTTGACGATGTTCGCGCCGGTGGCCTCGTCACCGTCCAGGCCGAGGCCCTCGAACAGGCCGGCACCGGCCTGGATGAGCGCTACGCCGCCACCGGCGACGATGCCCTCCTCGACGGCCGCCTTCGCGTTGCGAACGGCGTCCTCGATGCGGTGCTTGCGCTCCTTGAGCTCCACCTCGGTGGCCGCTCCGGCCTTGATGACCGCGACACCGCCGGCCAGCTTGGCCAGGCGCTCCTGCAGCTTCTCGCGGTCATAGTCGGAGTCGGTCTTCTCGATCTCGTTGCGGATCTGGTTGACCCGGCCGGCGATCTGGTCGGCGTCACCGCCACCGTCGACGATGGTGGTCTCGTCCTTGGTGACGACGACCTTGCGCGCGCTGCCCAGGAGGGACAGGTCGGCGTTCTCGAGCTTGAGGCCGACCTTCTCCGAGATGACCTCGCCACCGGTGAGGATGGCCATGTCGGTCAGCATCGCCTCGCGGCGGTCACCGAAGCCCGGCGCCTTGACGGCGACGGACTTGAAGGTGCCACGGATCTTGTTGACGACGAGCGTGGCCAGGGCCTCGCCCTCGACGTCCTCGGCGATGATCGCGAGCGGCTTGCCGCCCTGCATGACCTTCTCCAGCAGCGGGAGCAGGTCCTTCACCGTCGAGATCTTGGAGGAGACCAGGAGGACGTAGCAGTCCTCCATCTCGGCCTCCATGCGCTCGGCGTCGGTGACGAAGTAGGGCGAGATGTAGCCCTTGTCGAAGCGCATGCCCTCGGTGAGCTCGAGCTCGAGACCGAAGGTCTGGCTCTCCTCGACCGTGATGACGCCTTCCTTGCCGACCTTGTCCATCGCCTCGGCGATGAGCTCACCGATGGTCGGGTCAGCGGCGGAGATCGAGGCGGTGGCAGCGATCTGCTCCTTGGTCTCGACCTCCTTGGCGGTCTTCAGCAGCTGCTGAGAAACGGCTTCGACGGCCTTCTCGATGCCGCGCTTGAGCGCCATCGGGTTGGCGCCCGCGGCCACGTTGCGCAGGCCCTCGCGCACGAGCGCCTGGGCGAGCACGGTGGCGGTGGTGGTGCCGTCGCCCGCGATGTCGTCGGTCTTCTTGGCAACTTCCTTGACGAGCTCGGCCCCGATCTTCTCCCAGGGGTCTTCGAGCTCGATCTCCTTGGCGATCGACACACCATCGTTGGTGATGGTGGGCGCGCCCCACTTCTTCTCCAGGACGACGTTGCGGCCACGCGGGCCGAGCGTCACGCGGACGGCGTCGGCGAGGACGTTCATGCCGCGCTCTAGCCCGCGACGCGCCTCCTCGTCGAAAGCGATCATCTTCGCCATGGGGGTGTTGTCCTCCGATTGGGATGACACGAAAGTCTGTGTGCCGAGCGCGGCGCCCGCGACGGACGACCGGCAACCCTGCGCCGGTCTCACCTGCTCGACAGTTGGCACTCTACCGTGCCGAGTGCCAATCCGGTTCTAGCACTCGGTGCGCGCGAGTGCAAGCTGGTCGGGTCCGGCACGATGGCCTCGTGGCGAGTCCCCCGAGAACAGTCGACGATCACCGCGCGGTCGTCGCGGCCCTGCTCAGCAGCTCGCCGGTCGACGATGTGCCGCTCGCGCAGGCGCGGGGGCGGGTGCTCGCGGCCGACGTCGTCGCGGCGGTGTCGCTGCCCTCGTTCGACAACTCGGCGATGGACGGCTACGCGGTCCGTGCGGCCGAGCTGGTCGGGGCGTCGCAGGCGCATCCCGTGGAGCTGCCGGTGGCCACCGACATCCCCGCCGGACGCGTCGACGTGCCGTCCATGGAGCCCGGCACCGTGCACCGGATCATGACCGGGGCGCCGATGCCCGAGGGTGCCGACGCCGTCGTGCCCGCCGAGCAGAGCGACGGCGGCGTGGCACGGGTGCGCCTGCATGCGGCCCCCGCCCCGGCGGCCCACGTCCGCTTCGAGGGCGAGGACGTCACCCTCGGGGACGTCGTGCTCGCCGCGGGCACGGTGCTCGGGCCGGCGCAGATCGGGGTGGCGGCCGCGGTCGGGTCGGCCACGGTGCCGGTTCGGCGCAGGCCCACCGTGCTGGTGCTCTCCACAGGTTCCGAGCTGATCGCCCCGGGCACGCCGCTGCGGCGCGGCCAGATCTACGAGTCCAACGGCCCGATGCTCGCCGCCGCCGTCGAGGACGCGGGCGGCGTCGCGGAGCTGCTGCGGTTCGTGCCCGACGACGTGGAGGTGTTCCTCGCGACGATGCGTGAGCGAGCTGCCGGCGCCGACCTCGTCCTCACCTCGGGCGGGGTCAGCGCCGGCGCCTACGAGGTGGTCAAGGACGCGTTCACCGGGCGCGGCGTGGAGTTCGTCAAGGTCGCGATGCAGCCCGGCGGGCCCCAGGGTGCCGGACGCCTGGACGGGGGCGTGGCCGTCGTCGCCCTGCCGGGCAACCCGGTCAGCGCCCAGGTCTCGTTCGAGGTGTTCGTCCGTCCCGCGCTGAGGGCGGCGATGGGCCACCCCTACCCGGCGCGGCCTGTCGTGTCGGCCACGCTCGGTGAGCGGATGACGTCCCCGCCGGGGCGCCGGCAGTTCCGGCGGGGGGTGGTGGACGCTGCGGCTGGCACCGTCCGGGAGGTGGGTTCGCCCGCGTCGCATCTGCTCGGCGCGCTGGCGCGTGCGGACTGCCTGATCGTGGTGCCCGAGGACGTCACCGAGTTGCACGCGGGCGCGGCTGTCGACCTGTGGCTGCTCGAATGATGATCCACATGACCTGATGTGGCGCACGTCACAGTCCGACGCTGCAACGACGGGCGTGTTCGGAGCGTCCGTACACACAAGTGTTCGGCCGATCGGTGCACATCACTGGGTTCTGGGCCCGCGACCTGGACTATCGCTGGCTCTCTCGGGAATACTTGCCGCACGGCACACGGTTCACAGAGCACAAAGGTTCAACCGCGTGTCGCAAAGACCCACCGCCCGTCGCTGGGGAGCGGACGAGCGGTTCCACGGCCGGGGTCGTCGTCCCGGGGGATGACGGCTCCGGCCCTTTGCGTACCCGGGGCTCCTCCGGCCGGGACGGACAGCCGGGGTCGTCGACGGGCACGGGTGGCGGATGGTGACCCTCCGGTCTCGCGTAGCGTGACTGCCGCCCACCGCGGCCCGTCCGGGTCGCCACGCCGGAGGAGCTGACCCGCCCAGATGCCCGACCAGCTCCGGTCCTCCCCGCCCGCGCCCACGCCGTCCGGGTTCTCGGTGGTGCACGTCGCCCGCCTCGTCCGCGCGGCCGTCCCACCCGTGCATCCCGGCGGTCTCCCCGTCGTGGCGGGAGTGGCGCTCGCCGCAGGCCTCGTCCGCGTGCTGTCCGGCCGCGGCGCCGCGGCCGGAGTACTCGCCACCGTGGCCACGGCCACCTTCTTCCGCTCGCCCCGCCGAGTCGTCGCGGCCCGCCCGGGCACCGTTCTGGCGGCTGCCGACGGCACGGTGGCCACCGTGGCCGACGTCATCCCCCCACCGGAGCTCGACCTGCCGCGTGAGCCCGCACCGCGGGTCAGCGTCTTCCTCTCCGTGCTCGACGTCCACGTGCAGCGCATACCGGCCGACGGTCGCGTCCTGGCGGTCGAGTACCGGCCCGGCTCGTTCCTGTCCGCCGACCTGGACAAGGCCAGCGAGGACAACGAGCGCAACGCCCTCCTGCTGGAGACCACCGGAGGTGCCCGCGTCGGCGTCGTCCAGATCGCCGGTCTGCTGGCCCGTCGGATCGTCTGCGACGTCCGTGCCGGTCAGGAGGTGGGCGCGGGTGAGACCTACGGGATCATCCGGTTCGGCTCGCGCGTCGACACCTACCTGCCGCCGGGCTCGCGGGTGAGGGTCGCCGTCGGGCAGCGGACGATCGGCGGCGAGACGGTGCTGGCCGAGCTCCCCCGAGCCGGGTGACCCCGGTGCCCACCTACTCCGCCGGGATCCGGCTGCTGCCCAACGCCGTCACCGTCCTCGCCCTGTGCGCGGGCCTGTCCGCCGTCTACTTCGCGTTGCAGGGCCGCTTCGAGCTGTGTGTCGCCGCCGTCGGCGCCGCCGCGCTCTGCGACGCCCTCGACGGGCGGCTGGCCCGGTTGCTCGACGCCAGCACCCGGATCGGCGCCGAGCTCGACTCGCTCGCGGACCTCGTCTCCTTCGGCGTCTCGCCCGCAATCGTGCTCTACCTCTGGCAGCTCGACGGCAACCGGCTCGGCTGGGTCGTCGCGCTGGTCTTCGCCGTGTGCACGGCGTTGCGGCTCGCCCGGTTCAACACCCTGATCGACGTCGAGGACGAGGTGCCCTACGCGAAGGAGTTCTTCGTGGGCGTCCCGGCACCGGCCGCCGCGCTCGTGGCCGGCATCCCGCTGTTCGTCACACTCGACTTCGGACCCGGCTGGTGGTCCGCGCCCGCTCTGGTGGGGGTGTGGGCGCTGGTCGTGGCCGGCATGATGGTCAGCAGGCTGCCGACGCTGTCGTTCAAGTCCGTGCGGGTGCGACCGCGGCTCATCGCACCGCTGCTGGTGCTCGTCGGCCTCGCGGCGGCGGCGCTGATCACCGTGCCCTTCGTGGGGCTCGCGGTCGTGGGACTCGTCTACCTGGCGCTGTTGCCCTACACGGCCTACCGACACCGCTGGCTCGCCCGGCATCCCGAGGCCTGGAACGTCCCGGTACGGGAGCGGCGCGCCGTGGCCAGGGCGGCCCGCTCCGCCCGCCGGCTGGGGCTGCGCCCACCGTTGCGTCGCCGGGTCGCGGGCCGGGCCAGTGCGGTCGCCCGCGCCGTCCGGCGTTTCGGTGACGACTCCGCGGGCGCGGTGCAACGCGCCGGGCGGGGCGACGGCCGCGCGTCGGGAAACGGCCGCGCCCGGGGTCCCGCCTCGACGCCGCGCGGTCGCCTGCGGCTCGGCCTGCGGCGCCGGTGACCTCCGCAACCACGCGCCCGGTTCCGTCCGACGACCAGGTGCGCACGGTCTCGACGATCACTCGATAGCGTGCGGGGTGTGGGTCCCACCATCACTCTCGTCGCCCGGCTCGCCGCTTCCGCCGCTGACGCCCGGCGGGGGGTGGTGCGGCTGCACCCCGAGGTCATCGACGCGCTCGGTCTGTTCGCCTGGGACGCCGTCACGCTGACCGGCGCGCGGGTGACCACCGCGCTCGTCGCCCCCGGGGAGGGACCGCCCGGCCAGGCGACCCTGGACGACGTCACGCTCTCCAACGCCGGGCTCACCGACGGCGCGACCGTGGTCGTGACGCCCGCCCGGGTCGAGCCGGCCCGGCAGGTCCGGCTCACCGGGTCACGCCTGGCGCGCGCCTCGCTCACCCCCGAGACGGTGCGGCTCGCGCTGCTCGGCAAGGTCGTCACCGGCGGTGACGCCGTCTCGCTGCTGCCCCAGGACGTCGAGCCGGCGCCGGGCCTCGACGTGCCCGCGGCCCGGCGGCGGGTCGCGGGCGCGCTGGGCAGCGCGTGGACCACGGAGCTGCTCACCGTGGCGACGGTCGAGCCGGCCGGGGCGGTGGCCGTCCTGCCGAGCACCGTCGTGGGCTGGGAGGGCGGCGCCGAGACGGGCCGGCCGGGGGACGGCGTCCCGACGGCACGGTCGGACAGCGGCCTGCCGGGGCCGCCCACCGCGGTGTCGACACCGGCGGTCTCGACGGCCGCGGGGTCGACGGCAGCGGGGTCGACGGCAGCGGGTCCGGCATCGGGTGAGTGGGGCGGCGGCGGGTCCGCCGCCCTCGCCCGGTCCGCCGGTCCCGCCGCGGACGCCCCGGCCACGCCGGTGGTCGCGCCCGAGGACCTCGTGGGGAACACCGCGGCGGCCGGCCGGCTCGTCGAGTGGCTGGAGCTGACCTTCGAGCGCCCGGAGCTGCTCGTGCGGCTCGGCGGGTCGGCGCGGCTCGGGGTGCTGCTGTCCGGGCCGGAGGGCGTCGGGAAGCTGACCCTGGCCCGCAGCGCCACCGCGGCGATGGGCGCCCGCAGCGTCGAGCTCGAGGCGCCGGGGGCGGCCGCGCTCGAGCCGGGCGCCGCGTCGCAGCGCGTTCACGACGTGATCGGTGCAGCGGTGGCCACCGCCCGTGCCGGCACCCGGACGGTACTGGTGATCACCGACGTCGACGCGCTGCTGCCCGCCGCCTCGCCGACGCCGCTGGCCACGCTGGTCCTGGACGCCCTGCGCGGCGCCGTGGCGACCTCGGGGCTTGCCCTCGTCGTCACGACCTCGGCCCCGGAGTCGGTGGATCCCCGGCTGCGTGGCCCGGACCTGGTCGACCGCGAGCTCGGACTGGCCCTGCCCGACCTGCGCACCCGCACCGAGCTGCTGCGCCGACTGCTCACGGCCGTGCCCCTCGCGGACGGCGTGGAACTGCGCGCGGTGGCCGAGCGGGCGCCCGGCTTCGTGGCCGCCGATCTCGTGGCCGTCCGGCGGGAGGCCGCCGTGCAGGCCGCGCTGCGGCACCCGGGTGCCGGTGAGCCCACGATCTGCCAGCAGGACCTCCTGGACGCCGTCGGGTCCGTCCGCCCGATCTCGATGTCGTCGTCGGACACGCTGCGGACCGGCGGGATCACACTCGAGCAGGTCGGCGACATGGTCGAGGTGAAGCAGGCGCTCACCGAGGCGGTGCTGTGGCCGCTGCAGTACCCGGACTCGTTCGCCCGCCTCGGTGTCGCCGCGCCACGAGGGGTGCTCGTGTACGGGCCGTCGGGATGCGGCAAGACGTTCCTGCTGCGCGCGCTGGCGGGTACCGGACAGCTCAACGTGCTCGCCGTCAAGGGTGCGGAGCTGCTGGACAAGTACGTGGGGGAGTCCGAGCGTGCGGTCCGCGAGCTGTTCCGGCGCGCCGCCGACGCGGCCCCCGCGCTGGTGTTCCTCGACGAGATCGACGCGCTCGCCCCGCGGCGCGGCCAGTCGTCCGACTCGGGTGTCGCCGACCGGGTGGTCGCCGCGCTGCTCACCGAGCTCGACGGCGCCGAACCGCTGCGCGACGTCATCGTCGTCGGCGCCACCAACCGGCCCGACCTCATCGACCCGGCCCTGCTGCGCCCCGGCCGGCTGGAACGCCTCGTCTACGTGCCGCCGCCGGACGCCGCTGCTCGCACCGAGATCCTGCGCGCGGCCGGGCGCCACACCCCGCTGGCCGCCGATGTCGACCTCGACGCACTGGGCGCCGACCTCGACGGCTACTCCGCGGCCGACTGCGCCGCCGTGCTGCGGGAGGCGGCGCTCACCGCGATGCGGGAGTCGCTCGACGCGGCACAGGTGACGGGGGCGCACATCGCCGCCGCCCGCGCCGCGGTGCCGGCGTCGTTGGACCCCGCACAGCTCGCGGCGTTGGAGGCCTACGCGGAGCGCCGCGCCCGTTGACGCCGGGTCAGCGCTTGTCGTAGTCGTTCGTCACGATGACGATCAGTCCCGGGCTCGCGTTGTCCAGTCCCGAGAATCGCGGCTCGACCCGCATTCCCGTCTCGTCGCCGAGCGCTCGCGCGGCCGTCTCCTCCCCGGTGCCGGGGCGGTAGTAGACGGTGGTGGTCGGGATGATGCCGAACGGGTAGTTCGCCACCTCCTCGACGGGCCAGCCCGCGGCGCGGAAGTCGGCGGCCGCGTCGGTGGCCAGGCCGGTGATCGTGCTGTTGTTGTAGACACGCAGCGGTGCGCGGACCGCCGCGCCACCACCGCCGCCTCCACCCGTGGACCCGCTGCCGGAGCCTGCCGCGGCACCGCCGGAACCCGCACCGGCCGCGCCACCGGAGCCTGCCGCGCCACCGGATCCTGCCCCGCCGGCGCCGGCCGACCCTCCGGCGCCGGTCCCGTCACCGGGCGCGCCGGGGGCGGTGACGCCGTCGGTGGGGGTGGCGCCGCCGGGCGGAACGGGCAGGGTGCCGTCGCCGGGTGTGGTGGTGGCACCGGGTGGGGCGCCCGCGCCCGGCGGGGTGGTTCCGGTGGGCGGGACTCCGCCGGGTGGCGTGGCGCCGGGATCGGGGGTCGCGGTGGCCGGGGGCGGCGCCGCGGCCCGGTCGTCCCCACCGCCGTCGCCGATGATGAGCGTCGCGAGGCCGATCAGGGCGGCGACGACGCCGACGGCCAACAGCACGAGTCCGCCGACCCGCAGCGGCGAGCGTCCTCCCGACGGAGCGGCGGGTGCGGTCACGGTGCTACCTCCCAGAGCGCAGGATCCTGATCAAGAACGGGATTCGCTAGATCATGGTGACCTCACCACGGCTCGATGCCCAGCCGACGCGCCGCACGGGTGCGTTGTCGGCTGCTTCGCAGCCGACGCAGCCGCTTGACCAGCAGAGGGTCGACCGCCAGTGCCTCCGGCTTGTCGATCAGGGCGTTGAGCACCTGGTAGTACCGGGTGGCCGACATGTCGAACAGCTCGCGGACGGCCTGCTCCTTGGCGCCGGCGTACTTCCACCACTGGCCCTCGAAGGCCAGGATCTCGCGTTCCCTGCGGTCCAGCTCGCGGAGAGCACATCCGGCGGACGACGTCCCACGTTCGGTGGCGGACTCCATCACGCTCCTGGCTCCGTCTGTACTAGTCCTTCGGAGCGAATCACACTGCTGTCATTCGCGACGGCCATTCAACCACGGTGGACCGTCACCAGTGGGGCAGGCACGCGCAGCGCGATGGCGTCGATCGGCGCGATGGCGGCGCCGTTAGGGTTCTCGTTCGTGGCCGTCCGACCCATCCGCATCATCGGTGATCCTGTTCTGCACACCCCCGCCCGCCCCGTCGAGGAGTTCGACGACGTCCTGAAAGCGCTGGTCGAGGACATGTTCGAGACGATGTCCGCGGCCGAGGGTGTCGGGCTCGCGGCCAACCAGATCGGCGTCGACCTCCGCTTGTTCGTCTACGACTGCCCCGACGAGGAGTTGCGCGTGCGCGTGCGCGGCGTCGTGGTCAACCCGGTGCTGGAGACCTCGGATCGGCCCGAGGGCATGCCCGATCCCGACGACGACGAGGAGGGTTGCCTGTCGGTGCCCGCCGAGCAGTTCCCGACCGGGCGCGCCGATTGGGCGCGGGTCACCGGCGTCGACGTCGAGGGCGCGCCGGTGGAGGTGGCGGGGCGCGGGTTCCTCGCCCGCTGCCTGCAGCACGAGGTGGACCACCTCGACGGCGTGATCTACGTGGACCGCCTCGTCGGCCGCAACGCGCGTGCCGCGAGGAAGGCGCTGCGGCGCAACGGCTGGGGTGTCCCCGGGCTGGCCTGGGATCCTGCCGCGCAGCACGCCGAGGACGTGTAGACGGGCGTACTCTCGACGCAACGGTGTAAGCATCGGGAGGTCATCGTGGACGAACTGGACTCCTACTCCCGCACGGTCAGCGCCGTCGCGGCCGAGATCACGGGCAGGGTTGCGGCCGTGAGAACCGGTCGGAGCAGCGGGTCCGCCGTGGTCGTGGACGCCGACGGGGTGCTGGTCACCAACGCGCACGTCATGGGGGATGCCAGGCGGGGCCGCGCCGATTTCGTCGACGGCACGCAGGTCGACGTCACCGTGGTCGGTACCGACCCGCTGTCGGACCTGGCGGTGCTGCGCGCCTCCCGTCCGGGCGACCTGCCGCCGCCTGTGACGCTCGGGGACGCCGACCAGCTCGTCGTCGGCCAGCTCGTCGTGGCCGTCGGCAACCCGCTGGGTCTGGCCGGTTCGGTCACGGCCGGGGTCGTGAGCGCGCTGGGTCGGGCCCTGCCCACCAGGAGCGGGAGCGCCGGGCGGGTCGTCGAGGACGTCATCCAGACCGACGCCGCGCTGAACCCGGGCAACTCCGGCGGTGCGCTCGCGGACTCCCGCGCCCGGCTGGTCGGCATCAACACCGCCGTCGCGGGCATCTGCCTCGGGCTGGCGGTCCCGCTGAACGCGACGACCCGCCGGATCGTGGCCGCGCTGCTCGCCGACGGGCGGGTGCGGCGGGCCTACCTGGGCGTGGTGGGGAGCCCCGCGCCGGTACCCGCGACCGTCGCCGACCGGTACGGCCGGCGCAACGGGCTGCGGCTCGCCGAGGTGATCGGCGGCAGCCCGGCGGCACGGGCCGGCCTGCGGGCCGGTGACCTCGTGCTCGACGTCGGGCGGCGCGCGGTCCATGACGCCCAGGGCATCCAGCGTCAGCTCTTCGGCGACGCGATCGGCGTCCCCCTGCCGGTGACCGCCCTGCGCAACGGCGCGATGGTCGACGTCGTCGCGGTCCCCACCGAGCTGGGCTGAGACCCGCGAGCGGGCGCGTCAGCACACAGGCCCCCCACCCCCGCGAGTCGGGGTCTGCGTGACCGCGAGTCGGGGTCTCCGCGCGCACCGAGACCTCGACTCGCGGGCATCGAGACCCCGACTCGCGGGCATCGGTCGATGCCGCCCGCGCGGCGGCAGGCGAGGTCGACAACCGGGAGGACTGGTCAGGACGTCAGCGGCTCCAGGACGAAGACGGGGATCTGGCGGTCGGTCCTGCGCTGGTAGTCGGCATAGTCGGGGTAGGCGGCGACGGAACGCTCCCACCACAGGGCCTTCTCCTGGCCGGTGACCTCGCGGGCGCGGTAGTCGCCGGTGACCGTGCCGTCCTGCAGTTCGACGTGCGGCTGGGCCGTCACGTTGTGGTACCAGACCGGGTGTTTCGGGGCCCCGCCCAGCGACGCCACGATCGCGTACACCCCGTCGTGCTCGACCCGCATCAGCGGCACCTTGCGGAGCTTGCCCGTCCTGGCCCCGAGCGTGGTCAGGAGGATCACGGCCCGGCCGCCGATGTCGACGCTCGCGGTCGTGCCGGTCTCGAAGATCTTCTCCGTCTGCTCCCGGACCCATCCTTCGGGGCTGAGCTCGTACTCACCGTCAAGTGGCATGCAGGCATCCAACATGCCGCCGGCGACCGGCGTCACGCGGGCGGTGGGGACCCGGGGCCGTGCGAAGGTCGGAGGATGGAACGCACGGTCGGCGCGACGCCACCCCGGGTGCTGACGATCGCGGGCACCGACTCGGGTGGCGGTGCGGGTGCCGCGGCGGACCTGCGCGCCATGGCCGCATGCGGAGTGCACTGCTGCGTGGCCGTGACGGCGGTGACGGTGCAGAACTCGCTGGGCGTGAGCGGCGTGCACCCCGTCCCGCCGGAGACGGTGGCGGCGCAGATCGAGACGGTCGCCGCCGACATCGGGCTCGACGCCGTCAAGACCGGGATGCTGGCGAGCGCGGCGATCATCGAGGCGGTCGCGGGCGCGTGCGACCGCTCCGGGATCGGGGTGGGCCGCCCGTCGCCGCTGGTCGTCGACCCCGTCGCCGCGTCCACGTACGGCGACCAGATCCTCCCCGACGACGCGCTCGACGCGTTCCGCGCCCTGCTGTTCCCGCGGGCCACCCTGATCACCCCCAACCTCGACGAGGTGCGCCTGCTCGTCGGAGTCGACGTGCACGACCGGGCGGCTCAGTACGACGCCGCGGTGCTGCTGCACCGGTTCGGGTCGCGGTACGTGCTCGTCAAGGGCGGCCACCTGCGCGAGGACCTCGACAGCTGCGTCGACCTGCTCTACGACGGCCGCACGTTCGTCGAGCTGCCCGGGCCCCGGTTCGACACCGGCGACACCCACGGCAGCGGCGACAACATGGCGTCCGCGATCGCGTCCGGGCTGGCCCGCGGGCTGTCGGTCCCCGAAGCAGTGGCGCTGGGCAAGCGCTACGTAGTCGAGGCCGTGCGGCACTCCTATCCGCTGGGCGCCGGCCACGGCCCGGTGTCGCCCCTGTGGGCCGTCCGGCCCTGGTGGGAGGACGGTGTCCCGTGACCCGGCACCACGCGCGGGATACGCTCCGCGCGATGAGCATAATGGGCACGCGCGTCGTCCGCACCGAGGATCCGGTGTTCCTCTCCCGGGGAGCCACCTACACCGACGACCTCACCGACGAACGGCTCACCGGTGCCCTGCACCTGACGTTCGTCCGGTCCCCCCTCGCGCACGCGACGATCACCGCCGTCGACGTCGAGGGGGCACGGAACGCCCCCGGTGTCGTGGACGTGGTCACGGGCGCCGACATCGACCTGGTCGCGCCCAAGCTGTTCGCGGGCGCAGCGGACGGCATGGAACGCCCGTGGCTGGCAACGGACAAGGTGCGCTTCGTCGGCGAGCCGGTCGCAGCCGTGCTGACCGAGGACTCCTACCAGGGCCAGGACGCCGCCGACCTGGTCGAGATCGACTACGACCCGCTGCCCGCCGTGGTGGACCTCCGCGCCGCGGCGAGCGACGAGGTGCTGCTGTTCGAATCCGCCGGCACCAACACGTCGAACGGGTTCGGGCTCGGCAAGCAGTTCGACGAGCACCTGTTCGACGGCTGCGACGTCGTCGTGACCCGGGAGATCGTGAACCAGCGTCTCGCCGCGGCCTCCTTGGAGACGCGGGCCGCCGCGGCGGTGTGGGGTGAGGACGGGCGCGTCACCGTCTGGTGCTCGACGCAGAACGCCCAGGCCGCCCGCGACGCGATCGCCGGCTGGCTCGGGATCGACGTGGCGCTCGTCCACGTGATCACCCCCGACGTCGGCGGCGGGTTCGGCGCGAAGATCGGAGCCGACCCCGAGTTCGCGCTCGTCGCGTGGCTCGCGAGGCGCACCGGCCGTCCCGTGCGCTGGAGCGAGACCCGTTCGGAGAACATGACCGGGATGGTGCACGGCCGCGCCCAGCTGCAGACCGTCACGATCGGCGGCAACCGCGAGGGCGATGTGCTGGCCTACCGCCTCGACGTGCTCGCCGACGCGGGCGCGTACCCGCGGCTGGGCAGCTTCCTGCCCTACTTCACGCGGATGATGGCGCCGGGTGTCTACGACATCCCCAAGGTCGAGTCTCGCGCCCGTGTCGTCGTCACGACCACGACCTCCACCGGGGCCTACCGCGGCGCGGGTCGCCCCGAGGCCACCGCGGCGATCGAGCGGGCGATGGACCTGTTCGCCGCCGAGATCGGCCTCGACCCGGCGGAGGTCCGCCGGCGCAACGTGATCGACCCCGGCGCGTTCCCGTTCCGGACCAAGGGCGGCGCCGTCTACGACACCGGTGAGTACGCCCAGGCGCTCGACAAGGTGCTCGACGCCTCCGGCTACGCCGCGCTGCGCGCCGAGCAGGCCGCGCGTCGCGAACGCGGCGACGTCGTGCAGCTCGGCATTGGGGTCTCGGTGTTCGTGGAGATCACCGGCGGCGGGGCGTTCGCCGAGGACGCCTCGGTGCAGGTGCACCCCGACGGCACGGTCACGGTGCTCACCGGCACGTCCCCGCACGGGCAGGGCCACGCCACCGCGTGGGCGATGCTCGCGCACTCCCACCTCGGCATCCCGATCGAGAAGATCACGGTGCGCCACGGCGACACCGACCTGATCCCGCGCGGCGGCGGCACGATGGGGTCGCGCAGCCTGCAGACCGGTGGCGTCGCCGTCTACCAGGCGGCGGGCGAGCTGGTCGAGGTCGCGAAGCGGCGGGCCGCCGACCTGCTGGAGGCAGACGTCGATGACCTCGTGGTCGCCGACGGCGCCGTCACCGTGGTGGGCACCACCACGGGAGTGACGCTCGCCGAGCTCGCCGGGCGTGCGGAGCTCAAGGTCGACAGCGTGTTCGACAGCGGTGCACCGAGCTTTCCGTTCGGCGCGCACGTCGCGGTCGTCGAGGTGGACGTGGAGTCCGGCAAGGCCGTGGTCGACCGGATCGTCACCGTCGACGACGCCGGCCCGATCCTCAACCCGCTGCTCGCCGAGGGCCAGCGCCATGGGGGTATCGCGCAGGGCATCTCCCAGGCGCTGCTGGAGGAGGTCGTCTACGACGCCGACGGCAACCCGCTGACCGCCACGTTCGCCGACTACGGCTTCCCGTCCGCGGCCGAGCTGCCCAGCTTCACCCTCGTGGACATGGCCACGCCGACACACCTGAACCCGCTGGGTGCCAAGGGGATCGGCGAGGCGGGCACCATCGGCGCCACACCCGCAGTGCAGAGCGCGGTGATCGACGCCGTGTCCCATCTCGGGGTGCGCCACATCGACATGCCGGCCACGCCCCTGCGGGTGTGGGAGGCCATCAACGCCGCGCGTGGCTCCGGTGGAGCACGCGTCGACACGGCCGGGAGTGCCCAATGAAGATCGAGATGACGGTGAACGGGGAGGCCACCGCCGCCGACGTCGAGCCGCGGTTGCTGCTCGCGCACTACCTGCGCGACGTCATCGGGCTCAAGGCCACCAACATCGGGTGCGACACCACCTCGTGCGGCGCCTGCACCGTGCTGCTCGACGGCGAGTCGGTGAAGTCCTGCACGCTGCTCGCGGTGCAGGCCGACGCGCAGTCCGTCGTCACGATGGAGGGGCTCTCGCCCGATCCCGGGTCGCTGCATCCCGTGGCAGCGGCGTTCCGCGCCGAGCACGGACTGCAGTGCGGGTTCTGCACCCCCGGCATGGTGATGGCCGCGGTGGGGCTCCTGCGGGAGAACCCGACGCCGACCGAGCGGGAGGTCCGCGAAGGACTGGAGGGCAACCTCTGCCGCTGCACCGGCTACCACAACATCGTCCGTGCGGTGCTCCTCGCCTCCGGTCAGGACCCCGACGCGGCGCGGCCCGGCGCAACGGGTGACGGTCTGGTCGCGCCGGGCTTCTCCGTGGGCAGCGCATGATCCCCGTCGGGTTCGCCTACGAGCGCCCCGACGCTGTCGAAGGAGCCCTGGAGCTTCTCGCCGAGCACGGCGAGGACGCCACGGTCCTTGCCGGTGGCCACTCGTTGCTCCCGGTGATGAAGCTGCGGCTCGGCACACCCGAGCTGATCATCGACATCGGACGGTTGTCGGAGCTGTCCTACGTCCGTGTCGAGGGCGACGAGGTGGCGATCGGGGCGGGTACGAGGCACCACGCGGTCGAGACCTCCGACGTCGTGGCCGCCGAGGTGCCGCTGCTCGCGGCCGTCGCCCGCACGGTCGGTGACCCCCAGGTGCGCCACCGTGGCACGCTCGGCGGGTCGCTCGCCCACGCCGACCCGGCGTCCGACCTGCCCGCCGCCGTGCTGGCGCTGGGGGGCACGGTGGTACTGCGCAGCCTGCGTGGCGACCGGTGCGTGCCGATCACGGCGTTCTACACCGGGGTGTTCTCCTCGGTGAGGGAGCCCGACGAGCTCGTCGTCGAGGTCCGGGTGCCGCGGACCGGGGGTGCCGGGTGGGCCTACGAGAAGTTCACCCGCCGGGCCAACGACTGGGCCATCGTCGGCGTCGCCGTCGTCGACGGCCGCGTCGGGCTGGTCAACATGGGTTCCACCCCGTTGCGGGCCTCGGCCACCGAGGCCGCCCTGGCCGAGGGCGCGTCGATCGTCGACGCCGCGATGCTGGCCGACCGGGACACCGATCCGCCCGCCGACGTCGCGGGCACCAAGGAGTACCGCCGCCACCTGGCGCGGGTGTTCGCCCGGCGTGCGTTGACCACAGCTATTGTGGCGTGATGGCCGGAATCCGGATCTTGCATGGTCCGGCCCTTTCGAGGGATGGGATAGAGATGAGCCCCGCCCACGCGGCCGCAGCAGACGAGGGACCCGGCCTCCTCGCGGGCCGGTACGAACTCGGCCCGGTGATCGGGGCCGGGTCCTCTGCGGTGGTTCACCAAGGGTGTGACCTGATCAGCGGTGCGCCTGTGGCAGTCAAGATCCTGCACCCGGGGGCGTCCGCCAACGACCTGCGCCAGCATCACCAGGAGATGGAGGCGCTGGCCAAGCTCACCCATCCCGGGCTCGTCGCGCTGCACGGCGGCGGCACCGAGGGCGGCCGCCACTTCGTGGTCACCGACCTGGTGGAGGGCTCCACCCTGGCGCAGCGGATCCGCGGCGGCCCGCCGCTCTCGCCCGCCGCGGTGCGGGTACTGGGAACGGATCTGGCCGAGGCGCTCGCCTACGTGCATGCGCGTGGCTTCATCCACCGGGACATGAAGCCCGCCAACGTCCTGCTCGACCACGCGGGCCGACCCAAGCTCGCGGACTTCGGCATCGCGCGCGCGGTCGACGGGACCTCGTTCACCGGATCCGGGTACGTCGTCGGCACGGCCGCCTACCTCGCGCCGGAGCAGGTCCGCGGGGAGCACGTCGGGCCCATGGCCGACATCTACGCGCTCGGGCTGGTGCTGCTGGAGGCGTTGACCGGGTACCGCGAGTACCCCGGGCTCCCGGCGGAGTCGGCGACCGCCCGCCTGCACCGCCCCCCGGAGATACCCGAAGGGCTGCCCGGTGGCCTCGGCGCCCTGCTGGAGGCGATGACGGACGACGAACCGGCCCGGCGGCCGACGGCGATGTCGGTCGCCGGCACGCTCGCGGGCGGTGCGCCCGCGCGCCGGTGGGCGGCGCGTGCGGCCGCATCGTTCCTGCTGCGTCGCGTCGCGGCGCCGTCGGTCGCGGCGTTGTTCCTGCTGGCTGTCATCATCATCGGCGGTGCGGCCTGGCTCCCGGGGGGCGAGGTGTCCCCCGGCGACAGGACGACGGCCGGGCCCGACGGTGCCGCGCAGGGTGGTCCCGGCGCCGCGTCGGTGCAGGCGGCAGTGACCGACGCCACGGGTGCCGATGCGCCCCTCGACCCGCTCGCACCCCCGGCCGGCGCGGCCTCCGGCCCCGGCGTCCCGGAACTGGCGGGAGCAGGCGACGCGGCGGCCAGTCTTCCCGGTTCGAACCCGCCCGCCGGCACGAGCGCCGGCGCCGCCCCGGAATCCGCGACCGTTCCGAATCCCGAGGTCGGCACGAACGTCACGCCCGAGGCCCCCGCGGGAGGCGGCGCCAACGGCGCCAACGGCGCCAACGGTGCCCCGGCGACCGCCGCTCCCGGCGGGGTACCGGCCGGGCCGGAATCCGACGGCGACGATGCCGCCGACGCCGGCGCCGACGCCGGCGCCGACGCCGACGCCGACGCCGACGCCGGCGCCGGCGCCGGCGCCGGCGCCGCCAACCCTGACAAGAAGGGCAAGAAGAACGACCACGAAAGGAACGGACGCCCGAACGCGGGCGACGACGACTGAACGACTCACCCCGCGTGCCGGCGGCCCCCCGCTCACGTCCGGTGGGCCCGGGGTGGCGAGGACCGTCGCTGACCACCCGAGTCGCCCCTGACGGCCTCGGGTGGTCAGCACAACAGCGCCCGCGGCCGCACCTGCCCCGGACGACGCTCCACTCCCACCGCGCGGGTCCCCACCGGCAGCGGACACGATTGAAAACTTCGAACACCGGTGGTGCGTATAGGTCGCTATTGTACGAAGCTGGGACGGACGACCACCCCCCCGCCTCGGAGAGATAGAGAGACATGACCACCGTCAACCCTGCGCGCACACCGAACTCGACCCGCGCCGACGCGATCGGACGCTGGGCGCTGGTGATCGCGACGCTGGCCACCGGGCTGTTCACGGCACTGATCTGGACGTTCGCTGTGGCCAAGGACCCGGCCGGCCGTGGGTGAGCGGAACGGCCACGCCGACAGCGTGGAGGGCTACCCGTCGTCGTCACGTCCGGGGACCAGGCTGCACAGGGCCGAGTCGACGAGGTACTCGACCAGCCCGGGTTCGGTGACCGGTTGCCGGCTGACCAGCCGCCGGTAGAACAGCGCGCCGCCGATGACGTCGAGGAGTCGCTCCGTGTCGGTGCCCGGTGGGATCTCGTCGCGCGCGATCGCGTCGCGGATCGCTGATCGCGCAGGCTCGCGTCGCCGGTCGATGAACCGGGCGAGCAGGTCGCCGAGCCGGGGATCGCGGTGGGCGGCGTCGGCGAGGGAGGGCAGCACCTGCAGGGACGGCGCGGCTTCCAGACCATGGGCGAGGCGGGTGAACACCGAGACGAGGTCCACGCGCAGGTCGCCACAGCCGGAGGGTTCCGGTGCACCCCAGGCCAGCTGCTCGAACGCCTCGATGAGCAGGGTCTCCAGGTCGGGCCAGTGACGGTAGATCGTACTGCGGGCGACCCGGGACCCCGCGGAGACGGCGTCGATCGTGGCCGCGCCGAACCCCCGCTCGAGGAGTACAGCGCCGGCGGCCTCCAGCACGGCGCGCCGGGTCCGCTCCACCTGGGGATTCCGTCGCGTCACCGGGGCATTCTCCCTGCCCGCCCGCCGGTTCGTCGCCCACCACGGTGGCTCGGCGTGCCGGACCGGTCGATGTCGGCCACCAGCCAGCCGCCGTGGTGGTCGGTCACCCGATGGTCCCGGCCGGTGGCGGCGCCCAGGACGGCCAGCGCGGCGGCGTCGAAGGTCCGGACGTGACCCCACGTCGCGTCCGGCTCGAGCTCGTAGGGCACGGCGACCACGACGCGTCGCCGGGCCAGTCGGAGCATCTCGGCGAGGACGATCGCGTCGACCCCGGGCGGCAGGTGCTCCAACAGGTGCACCGCGAACACGGTGTCGGCGCAGCCGGTGGCCAGCGGGACGGCCGTGGCGTCACCGGCCACCGGCGCGACCGGCACGCCGAGTTCGGACGCCATCCGACCCAACAGCCGGACCGTTCCGCTCGACAGGTCGACGGACGTCACGTCGTGCCCGTCCATGGCGAGGCGCAGCGAGAGGAATCCGAAGCAGCAGCCCAGCTCCACCACCGATCCGACGGCGAGCGCGGCGGCCCGGTCGTGCACCGGCGCCATACCCGCGTTCGTGCCGCCCGGGGTACCGCCGGTGGCCAGCGAGGCGAGGGTGTTGCGGTAGAAGGCGGTCCAGGCCCGCATCGGGTCCGGATCGGTCGACAGCACCACCGAGACGAAGGCGCTCTCGAACGACGACGCCTCCAGCAACCCCGGCGTGACCAGGTCGTCGGCAAGCCATCCGGCGAGGTCGTTGCTGATCTCCTCAGGGCGGATCCGGTGGCGCAGCCGCCCGCCCGGACCGAGCGTCAGGTGCGGCGCCTGCCTGTGAGCCATCCGGCCACGCTAGGCGTCGACACCGCCCCGGACGGCCCTCCGAACGGACGGAACCGGTCGGACCCCGCAGCGTCTGCTCAGCGCCCCACGAGCTCCGTCGCCAACTCCGTCGCCGCGGTCTCCAACCCCGTCAGGTCGCGCACGACGCGGACGCGGCTGCAGTACTCGGCGTAGTCGGGCAGGTCGCAACCCCCCAGACCCCAGGAGTAGCGGGGCTCGGGGGTGAGCCAGATCGTCTCCCGGGCGCGGCGGGTGATCTCGGCGAACGCCTCCAGGTTCGGGTCGTTGTCGTTGTCTCGCCCGTCACCGAGCACGATCACCGTCGAACGCCGGTTGACCGCCGACCCGAAGTCCTCGCCGAACGTCCCGTGCACCAGGTGCAGCGTGAACCGGGCGGTGGCCCGCACCGACAGCGAGACGTCGGCGAGGATCACCAGCCGTGGCTTGTCCTCCGCCCGGGTCACCGTCACGGGCGCGAACGGGATGCCGTCGAAGCGCATGTTCCCGCGCATCGTGGCACCCGAGTCGATCCGGCCCCGGCTGGAGACCTTGCGCTCGTGGGTCAGCCCGCTGTGCAGGGAGCGGGCGAGGCGGCGCAGCGACTCCTCCAGCTCTGTGCGCTCGTGCTCGCCCACCCGGTCGACCTCGGCGACCTTCGAGCTCTCCGCGCCCTCGACGACCCGGTGCTCGAGTGCCAGCAACGCCTCGAGGTGCTTCTTGAGCGCCTCGGGGAGCCCGGCCAGCACGCCGGTGAGGCGGCGGCGCGACGCGGCGGCGTCGTCCTCGGTGCCCTCCTGCGACTCCGCGTCGATGGCGTCGAGCCAGCCCAGCAGCGCCTCCTGCTGCGCGACCGACAGGTCGGCGTCCACCTTCGTGCCTGCTGCTGGGAGATCTGGCCGGGCGTCCCCGCGTTGTGCAGCCGGTCGGTCTCGATCTGGACGCGGGTGCCCTCGGAGGCCTGGCCGGTGTCCTCCTCGGAGATGACGATCTCGTCGGTCATCGCGGCCAGGTCGATCTTGTTGGCCTCCTGGTGCAGGTTGTACTGCTGGGCGAGGTCCTCGGGGTCGAAGAAGTCGCGGATGTCGACGGGTTTGCCGTGGCTGTGGCCCTGCTGGGGGGTCTCGCTCGGCTCCTCGCCGAGGGTGAAGTCCTCGAGGGCGCCGGAGTCGGAGAGGTCATCGTGGCCGTGCCCGTGGCCGTGACCCGTCTCGGTGCCGGGTTCACGGGGCGCGCTTGGCGCCCAGGCCGGCGCCGAAGCTGCGGGTGCCGCGTTCCGCCGGCACCTTCGGCGGCTTCAGGGGCGCCGCACCTTCGTCGCCTCCGAGGGGGTTGCTGCCGTAGGTGTGGCCGGAACCGGCCCGGGGTGTCCTTCGCGGCCCGGACCGCGCGGCCGTCCACCTCGTCGGCGTCGTCCTCGACCGCGGCCGGGCGGGACGGGTGGTCGTCGTGGCCGCCGTGGCCGTGCCCGTGGCCGTGGCCCGCCTCCAGTGCCTCGTCGGCGCGGTCGACCTCGTCGATCAGCAGCACGACGGGTTGCTCGGAGCGGATCGCCTCCAGCAGCGGGCGTGAGGCGAGGAACCGCTCGGAGAAGAAGACGCTCTCCTGCGCGCCGATGCGGTCGACCGCCGACTCCAGCGTGGGTGCGTCCGCGACGACCTGGCCGATCTTCTCGCGCAGGATCTGCGTGTAGAGGAGCTGTTTCCCGTCGTCCCACTCGTAGAGCGCCTCGGTCTCGTCCTGGCCTTCGTAGCACTGCAGGCGCAGCAACCGGCGGCCGTGCTCGCCCAGCACGGCGACGACCTCGTCGACGGAGGTGAACTGTCCGGTTCCGGACACGAACTGCGCCTGCTGCTCCTCACCGAGCGACCGAGCGAGGGCGTCGACCGCAGTCGACGCCCCGAGGGTAAGCGCTGTCACTCAGGTCAGCAGGTCGTCGAGATCACCGTTCATGCAGTGGTCGACGGCGGGGCGGACCGTCTCGAAGGTGCACTCCTCGGGGTTGCCCGGTGTGCCGTGGGTGTCGACGCCCATCGCGTCGGCGATGTCGGCGAACCGCTTGTAGTGCACCGGCATGTTGAACGCCCACACCCGCGGGAGCGCGACCGCGTTGTTCAGGCCGTGGTGGGTGTCGTAGAACGCGCTGACCGCGTGCGAGATCGAGTGGATGATCCCGAGGCCGCCGGAGTTGAACGCCTGGGCCGCGATGTACTGCGCGTGCATCATCCCCGAGCGGCCCGCGTAGGACTGCGGGTTCCACACGGCCTCACGCAGGTTGCGCGCGGTCAGCTTGATCGCGTGCAGCGCGTTGCCCAGGGACGGGTCGAAGTCCAGCCGCGAGACGTAGGGCTCCGAGGCGTGCGCGAGGACGTCGAACCCGCACTGCGCGGTGTAGTCGATCGGGCAGCGAACTCGTTGACGTTGTGTCCGTCGTGGGCCACGGAGACCCGCGCGCCCTTGCAGGCGTCGTGGGACGAGCCGCCACCGATCGAGACGAAGCTGTCGCAGTTGTTCTGCCGGTAGAGGCCCACAGCGTCCATGACGTTGTAGTCCTTGGGGTTGGACTCGACCTGGTCGTAGATGACGACCTCGAGGCCGTGGTACTTCATCGACTCGGAGATCTTGTGGACGATGTCGGAACCACGCAGGCCCGAGGTCATGATCAGCGACTTCTTGAAGCCCAGTTTGAGGGCCTCCGGCCCGATCAGCTCGTGTGCGCCCGGACCCAGCAACGCGCGCGGGAAGGGGTGGAACTCCTTGATCGGGAAAAGCGGAAGCATCCCGTCGACCTGCATGGCAGCCCTTTCCGGTGCAGGGGGTGGTCGACCCCGACGCTCGGTGAGGAGGTGGCTGCCGGACACCGTCGCGCGGACGGGCGCGCACCCTCCGATCGGGCAGGTCCGGTCAGGGAAGTCGGGTGGCCGAGTGGGACCGGGTGACCTCGGTGAAGCCGCGGCGCGTATACCAGCGGTGCGGCCAGTCGGCCGCGTCGGCCTCCAGGACGACGAGGTCACAGCCCGCCTCGCCTGCGAGCGCCCGGGCGTGCGCCACCAGCGCGTCCGCATGCCCGCGGCCCCGGTGGGCCGGGTCGGTCCCGACGGCGTCGAGCTGCGCGGTGGCACCGTCGATCTTGAGCAGGCAGCCGGCGACGACCTCGCTGCCGTCGCGGACCGCGAGATGGCGCAGGTCGATCACGGCGGCCTCCGCGTCGTAGCGGTCGGCGAGCTGGGCGACCGCGGAGTCGCTGACCCCGGGGATGTCGCGGCGCCACATCGCGTCCCACAGCGGTCGCAACGCCGCACGTTCGACCTGTTCGACGCGTCCGTTCCGCGCGCCACCGGCGGGGGCGGCCATGCCGACGAGCTCCTCGATGTGCCAGCCGAACTCGACGAGCCCGGCCGCGGTCGGGGCGAGGTGGGCGCCGCTCAGCAGAGCCATGCGGTGACCGATACCGGCCCCGCCGAGGACTCGGTCGGCCTCCGCGACGACGGCGGTGGCATCGACCAGGCCGTCGATCAACATCTGGTTGTGCTGGTGGGACTGCGGCACGGACGCGGTGAGCACGGCGACGCCGCCCGTCACCGGCACCTCGGAGCTCGCGGCGCGGCGCAGCAGGGACGGTTCCAGCGTCGCAGCGCGCCCCGCGGCGTCCATGGCGGGGACGAAGGGCGGATCGAAGCCGCCGTCGGTGCGCGGCCGGTAGGGCAGGACGCCCAGCACGGCACCGACCGGCACCGGACCGTAGGCGTGCGGGAAGCGCTGCGACGCCGGATCCGTCGGCACCCCGGGCTCGTACCGGACCTCGACGCCCAGCTCCGCCGGGTCGAGCACGAGCAACACCAGGTCGGTCCGGCCGGCGTAGAGCCGGTTCGCGGGCAGCGCCACCTGCTCCGGTGTCGACAGGTGGACGAACCCCGCCTCGTCCAGCGAAGGCGGCGAGACGACCCCGCAGGCCAGCGCGGCCCGCCACGCCACGGGGGTGGTCAGGTGAAGGAGGTAGGGGCTCACCGACCCAGTCTCCCGCACCCCTCCGACGATGATCATCGAGCACCGGGGTGAACCGTTCGGGGCGGCACAACCTGGCCGCCACCGTCGCCGGCATCCCCGAACCGCTTCGGCGACGACGAAGACCGGTTGTCACCTGCCTTCGGGTGGGGGTCGGGTCCGCTCGTCCGGTGAGCCGCCCCTCCGTCCGGGCGGGCCCGACCTGGTCGTCCGGCGGGCCTTGCCTCTGGCACCGGGTGCCAATATGGTCCTGATCACCGTCAGTCCGCGATGTCAGGAGCAGCCGATGGCCCCCAGCAGCGATGTCGAGTCCACTGACACCGATGAGCCGCTCGCGGAGGAGACGCTCGTCGAGGAGGTCTCGATCGACGGCATGTGCGGTGTCTACTAGCGCCGCGCCCGGGCCCGGCGGCGCGGCGCTGGACCCCGCCGCGTTCGATCCCGCCGCGTTCGATCCCGCCGCGTTCGATCCCGCCGCGCCGTTCCGGTGCAGCCCGAAGGTGGCCGTACGCCCGGAGTCGTTCGGGGCGTTGGTCTACCACTTCGGCACCCGCCGGCTGTCGTTCCTCAAGACTCCCGAGCTCGTGGACGTCGTGTCCGGCCTGGAGCACCACCCGTCGGTGCACGCCGCGATCGAGGCTGCGGGCGTCGAGCAGTCCCAGCGCCCCGCCTACCTGCGCGCGCTGGCCGGCCTGGCCGCCAACGGAACCATCGAGGAGCGTTCGTGAAGCTGGTCGAGCACTTCCAGTACGGCCTGAGCTCGCCGATCTGCCTGACCTGGGAGCTGACCTACGCCTGCAACCTCGCGTGCGTGCACTGCCTGTCGTCGTCGGGGCGGCGCGACCCGCGGGAGCTGTCCACACAGGAGTGCAAGGCCGTCGTCGACGAGCTGCGGCGGATGCAGGTCTTCTACGTCAACATCGGCGGCGGTGAGCCGACGGTGCGCCCGGACTTCTGGGAGCTGCTCGACTACTCGATCGACCACGACGTGGGCGTCAAGTTCTCCACCAACGGCATCAAGCTCGACCGGAAGCGGGCGGACCAGCTCGCCCGCACCGACTACGTCGACGTCCAGATCTCGCTCGACGGCGCCACCGCGGAGATCAACGACCAGGTCCGCGGTCCCGGCTCCTACGCCACCGCGGTACGGGCGCTGGAGAACCTGGCCGAGGCCGGCTTCGCCCAGCCCAAGATCAGTGTGGTGATGACGCGCCAGAACGTCGACCAGCTCGACGAGTTCGCGGCGATCGCCGCCACGTTCGGCGCGCAGCTGCGCATCACCCGCCTGCGCCCGTCCGGTCGCGGCGCCGACGTCTGGGACGAGCTGCACCCGCTGCCCTCGCAGCAGCGGCAGCTCTACGACTGGCTCGTCGCGCACGGTGACAACGTCCTGACCGGCGACTCGTTCTTCCACCTCTCGGCCTACGGCGAGGCGTTGCCAGGGTTGAACCTGTGCGGAGCGGGCCGTGTGGTCTGCCTGATCGACCCGGTCGGTGACGTCTACGCCTGCCCGTTCGCGATCCACGACCAGTTCCTCGCCGGGAACGTCCGCTCGCCGGGCGGGTTCGGGGAGGTCTGGCAGAACTCGGCGTTGTTCACCGAGCTGCGGCAGCCGCAGACGGGCGGGGCCTGCCGGAGCTGCATGCACTACGACTCCTGCCAGGGTGGGTGCATGGCGGCGAAGTTCTTCACCGGCCTCCCGCTCGACGGGCCGGATCCCGAATGCGTGCGCGGGTTCGGCGAGGCGGCTCTCGCGGCGCGGGACGGCTCGATCGCGGTCCCGACGTCGCAGGTGGACCACTCACGACCGGGCCCGAGACCCCGCGTGCCGGTGACGATCGGGATGCCGTCGTTGCGCGGATCCGCGGGCGGGGGCCCGGCGATGCAGCCGGACAAGGCGTGCGAGACCAGCCCGCTGGTCGGCATGCCCGGTGACCCGTCGGACTCACGGCTGCGCGTGCCGGCCGCGGGCAGCTGACGTCCGGGCCGTGGCCGCTCCCGCCGGCCGCGTCCGACATGTGTCGCTGAGGTGAGGGGACATGTGGTGCCGAGCCTCGTCACCCCGTCACGCTGCGGGGGCGCAAGGCGTCGAGCCGGGTCGTGTTCGGGCCGCACGAGACCAATCTCGGGTACCGGCGCGAGATGTCGACCCGGCACGTCGCCTACTACGCACGACGGGCCGCGGGGGGCGCCGGGATGGTCGGCACCGAGGTGGCGTCGGTGCACGACTCGGACCACCCCTACGAGCGTGCCCCGCTCGCGGCCGACTGCGGTGCGGGATGGGCGGACGTGGCGCGCGCCCGCCGTCCGCACGGCGCGCTCGTGCTCGCCGGTCTCGGCCACGCCGGCGCCCAGGGCAGCACGGCGTACGGGCCGACGGTGCTGTGGGGGCCGTCGCGGGTGGCCGACGTGGTGACCCGCGAGGTGCCGATGGAGATGGAGCAGCCCGAGGTCGACGCGTTGGTGGCGGGCTTCGGCGACGCGGCGGCGCTGGCCGTCCGGGCGGGTCTCGACGGTGTGGGGGTGAACGCGGGGCAGCACTCGATCCTGCGCCAGTTCTGCTCCGGGCTCACCAACCACCGGACCGACGCCTACGGCCACGACCGGGACCGGTTGCTCCGCGAGGTGCTGGTCGCCGTCCGTGCGGCGCTGGGGGAGGACCGGATCCTGGGCCTGCGGCTGTGCGGCGACGAGCTCGCCCCGTGGGCGGGGATCACCCCGGCGCAGGCGGCCGTCACCGCGGCGGCGATCGCGGGGTGGATCGACCACCTCGTGGTGGTGCGGGGCTCCGGCCTGTCCGTGCACGCCACCCGTCCCGACCTGCACACCTCGCCCGGCTTCAACCGCTTGCTCTGCGCACACCTGCGCATCGGGCCGGGCGTCGCGCCGGCGCTGCCGGGCAGCGGCGCGCTGGTGCTGCCGGGCAGCGTCGTCGACCCCGGCTTCGCCCAGGCGGCGCTCGACGAGGGCGTCGCGGACCTGGTCGAGATGACGCGCGCACAGATCGCCGAGCCCGACCTCGTCGCGCACGTCCGAGCGGGCACGTCCGAGCGGGTACGCACCTGCACGCTGTCCAACCAGCGCACCGCCGTACGCGACACCCGCAACCCCCTCGTCTCCGACGACGCCGAGCCCGGCGCGGGCCACGAGCTGGAGGATCCGCCCGTCGACGGCACCGATCCGTATCCGCGTGACGTGCTCGTGGTCGGCGGCGGCCCCACCGGGTTGGAGGCGGGTGCTGGCCCTGCGCGGGCAGGGGGTACGGCTGGCCGAACGGTCCGACGCCCTCGGCGGGCCCTGCGGCTCGCCGCGGCAGTGGGGGGCCGGGCGCGGATGGGGTTGCTGATCCGCTGGTGGGAACGCGAGCTGGCCCGGCTGGACGTCGACGTCCGGCTGGGCACCGAGTTCCACCCCGCCGAGTTCCACCCCGCCGAGTTCCACCCCGCCGGGCTCGACGGGCACCTGGTCCTGCTCGCGACCGGTTCCCGGCCCGGCCCGCGCACCTACCCGTCCGACGGCGTGGTGC